>Ga0209638_1000510_pt1 | contig 25513 bp, 17 predicted proteins | sample BarGraNGADG00211_FD_184490 | JGI IMG/M metagenome (GOLD analysis project Ga0209638, IMG submission 184490) | Arctic peat soil microbial communities from Barrow, Alaska - Barrow Graham LP Ref core NGADG0002-211 (SPAdes) (version 2) | ecosystem: Environmental > Terrestrial > Soil > Wetlands > Peat...
CCTCGCAGGAGACGCTCAAAATGAAACATCAGATTCGCTTCGCCGCCGTTGCGGCGCTCGCACTCTTCGCCGCGCTGCCGGCGCGGGCGCAAGACACGAGCAAACACAAGCCGGGCGGCCTCAACAAGGTTGCCCACGATGTGAGCAACACTGTCAAGAAGGCCGGGCGCGATACCAAGGCTGAGGTAAAGCGCGACGCCAGCACGACGCATGGTGCGCTTCAGGACGCGGGCAACGGGACGAAGACGGTGCTCAAGAAGACGACGGGCATCAAGGGCTCGACCAACGCCCATCCGGGCGGCGTGAACAAGGTGGCGCGTGACATCAGCAACACGTCGAAGAAGGCGGCGAGCAATACGAAGGCGGAGAAGAATCGCGTGAAGAGCAAAGCACACGCAAAAGCCACCGACGTGGGGAAGGAGATCAAGGAAGCGCCGAAGAAGCCGTAGTTGCACGTCGGCAACTGACGCGAATGGGCGGCGGACGCGACGATGCGCCCGCCGCAATTTTTTTGCGTCCGTTCACAATTTGCCAGGTACTCTTGCAGCTAACTTACGAGCTCAAAAGTCCCAGATCCGAGTGAGAAATACCCCGAACGCTCCGCTGCGCGCCGTGGGATGTGTGATCCCAAGCTCCTCGGGTGCGCGAAACAAGAACCGCGGCTCGAGTCCAATGTCGAGCTGGTAGATGGTGCCGAACTTCTGCGCCATGCGGATGCCGGGAATTCCGCTCCTGAAGTGGAGCTGGCCGGCGATATAGCGATCGGTGGTGACGTAGCGCCCGGCCTCGATCAATGCGCCGCGAACTCCGCCGGTCTTGCCGAACACCAGCTCCGTCGGCACATCGGTGGGCGAGACGCTGAACGCGTCGAGGCCGTACTCTTTCGTGGCGCCGGTGCCGATGTCGTGCAGCACGACGCCGAGTGCCGTTGCGCCCTGCTGGCGATGTGCGAGCGCACCGGTTTCACCGCCGAGCTGCCCGCTCCAACCTTCACTCCCAGAGAGTGACGAGCCGGACTGCTGCAGTAGCGACGTCGACAAACGACCGAGCGTGAGATAGCTGTTCAGCTCTCGACCGCGAATCGGGAACAATGTTCCGCTCTCGAGTCCAACCTGTGGCGCCTTCGATGTTCCGCCAGTGAGGAATTGCATCGGAAAGAGTCCTCGGCCGGGCTCCCACACGGTGCGCTCGCCGACCTGCTGTACGATACCCGCATCGTTGGTGTGCGGTCCGAAGGTGAGAGACCCGCGTGTGGGGACGAAGGCAATCGTGCGGAAGAACGCAACGCCCTTGCCGATGCGCACGAAGCCGACAGCCCACTGGTCGCTCGAACGCTGGTCGATGTGTGCGTGGACTACCTCGCCGTCGCCCGTATAGAACTCGATGTTCGCGTCGGGGCGGTTGCGATAGTAGGTGCCGCGATCGACAACGAGTGAGAGATCGGCGATGATCGCAATACGACGTGGGTGCGCGAGCTCCTGTTTCACTCGCAGGGCGTCGTTTGGATTCGCGGAGGTATCGAACACCGCGAAGTAGCTGAGGTCACCGGGCGCCTTTACGCGAAGCAGATCCTTGCGAAACTGCTTGAGCGCGAGAAACCCTCCTTTCATCTCGCCACGTCCAGTGATGCGCAGCGCATCGAGCGGGCCGAGTGCGACGATGTCAGCGTCTGCATCGACGAGGCCGCGCGTTTGGTCCATGACGCGCACGTTCTGCCCTAATGCCGAGAGACGTACAAAGGGGTGCGCCCAGTCGGCGAGATGGACCGAGCCACTGGCGCGCAGCGTGCCGCGCGCACGTGCGACCAGCGAATCGAGCAGGAGTGAATCGCCCACGAGATGAAGGTCCGCGACGGCTCCCTCGAGGCGCATTCCAGTAGAGACGACCGTCAGTGCACCATCGCGGAGTGCGGCGCGGCCGCTGTAGCGCGGAGTCTTCCAGCTTCCCCGAACGTGCGCATCGGCGGCGAGCATGCCGCGAACGTCCTCGAGAGCTCGCGTGCTCATTGGCAACCCGGCAAGCGTAATGCTGTCGAAGACGACGTCGGCGATCAGCGCCCCTTCCACCTTTCGCGAACCGATCACGCCGGCGAGCGAGAGATCGAGCGGCAGAGAAGCGGTGGCCGCGAGAACGCGCCGTCCCGTGCTGTCACGAGCCGCGGCATGGAGCGCCAGGCGCTGCGCGAGATACCTGAGATCGACGTCGGCATCAGGTGCCCGAGTACCCTTGTACATCGCATCGCGCAGAGTAGCGCGCCCATTGATCGCGGGATCGGCGCGCGTTCCCGTCAAATGCAGCGAGGCGCCGAGAACGCCGTCCGCGTCCGCGTCTCGCTGCAATGCCCGAAGCACGGTTGAAACACGAACCGCCTCGGCGACGACGTCCAGTCGCATTGTGCCGTCCTTCGGAACGGCGCCGTTCGCATACAGGCGTCCACCGGCGGAGCTCCGCAGGTCGATCGAGTCCACGTTGATGGCGCCATTCGCGAAGCGTGCGCCGCCCGGATGTGCGAGCCGCCACACCAGCGTATCGAACCGCATGCGCAGAGAATCGAGTTGTACTTCGTGCACACCCTTGTCGGGACTGGCGTAGCTGCCGAGCGCGGCGTACGAGACGAGCGAGTCCTGCCGAATGCGAAGGTCGGAGACGACACGGCCATCCTGCCAGCTTCCCGCCGCGTGCACCTGCTCGAATCCGAGACCGCTGACCTGCACCGTATCCGCATCGACACTGAACGTGAGCGGCCTGGAGCGATCGCGAACGTTTTTCGAATAGGCTTGTCCACTCAGGCGACGCACGGAATTGCCGCGCACGACGAGTCCTGAACCGCGAACGGCTGCGTCAATGCCCAGCTCCTTCACATTGCCATTGAGCAGCCCGAATGCGACCAATGAGCCGGCGAGCGAATCGCGTCGAATGGACGGCAGCGTATCTGAGATCAGCGAGACGCCGGTCGGAAGCCCGAGTGCGAGCTGTTCGATACGTACGGCTTCCGCACGCCGCGCCGAGTCCGCGCGCGCTGCGGCCAGTAACGCACCTTGGCGGCCGGACGCAACGTTGATCAACGCCGTATCAGTGGTTCCAATGAATCGGCGGAGCGAAGCGAGCGAATCGACGATGAGCGTGAACTCGAGCTTGCCCGTCTGGGCGCTCGTGAGCCCGAACGTCCCGCGTGCGAAAGCTTTGATGCCGCGCTCGGCGGCGTCCAGCGTATCGACATGAAGCAGACTATTCGCAACCGATCCGCGTGCGAGCACACGCTCGACAGTGAACGTGTCGTAGCGCGAGTGCGCGAGATTGGCGGAGAATACGGCGTTCGCCATCGCAGGCGACGTTCCCGCTCCGCGCGCTGAAACGATGCCCGTGAGCCGGGTGACCGGTGCGCGGCGCGAGAAGGCGTTCGTGTTGAGCGCATCGAGCGCGACAGAGACGTCGTAGCGCGTGCGAGAGCCGGCGAGTGCAACCGTGCCGCGGCCGTCGATACTCCCGCCGCTCTGTGAGTGCAACACGCCACTGACGTGCAGCTCACGCGTCGTTCCTTCCGCGTGCACTCTGCCGGTAACGCTACCGCGTAGCTGCGCGGATGGTGCGAACTTGCCGGCTGTCACCAACGACAGCGGTTGCAGCGTCGCATCGGCGACAACGCGCTTTCCCGCCGTCTGATAGCGTCCGCTCCCGATGACGTGCGAGCGGGCATCGCGCTCGACGTGCGTGAGATCTCCGCGCACGGACCATCCGTCACGCTGCGTTCCGTTCACGACGGCATCGCCGCTCAGCGCGCCGCCGACTGGAATTTTCAGCCCGGCGCCGCTGAGTGTCGCAACCTGCAATGGCAGCAACTGAACCCTGAGGTCTCGAGCACGCACGCCGCCGGTGAGCCCGATACCACCGCGTGCAAGCACGTGGCTGCGTCCAGCGCTCGCGTCGTCGAACCGAACGTCGGCGTCGACGAGCATGGAGCTGGGTGCGCCACTCACAACCACGTGGCCGTCGAGCGTGCCAGTGCGCGCGAGCTTCAGCGAAGGCAACAGCTCGTGAATTATCGCTGTACTCAAGTGCGCCACGGTGAGATCGGCGCCGCGAACGAGGAGCTCCGCCGGCTGGCCCGTACTCTTCACGCTAGCTATCGATGCGTTGCCGGCGAGCGACGCATCGCCGTACTGGAGATCGGCATCGTTGATCGCGTACTCCGCCGTGTCGCCGTGCAAGCGCATCCGGTAGCGCAGCTTCCCTCCACCAGTCGTGGAAAGCTTCGGATCGAGCCATCGCAGGTCCGCGAGTGCCACCGGAGTACCCGTGAGGTCGAGCGAGAAACCGGCGCGGTGAAAACCGATCGTCCCATCGCCGCTGACTTTCGAGCCCGGCATCAGCATGTGGGCACCGCGCCACCAGAGCGAATCCTTGCTCGCGTACAACGTCCCAATAAGCGATCGCACGTCGATGGAAGGAGGCCGATACGGCTCGGCAATCATCGACAGCGCGCCGATCTGCACCGCCGTGGGCTGCGTGCCATGTGCGATCGTCACGACCGGGAGACGCGCATCGATGTCGCGATAGTCCAGGACGCGCTGGTAGCCGCCCGGCACGCGCATCGTGCGCCTGCGTGCGGTGGGGTCGAGCGCCTTCGCAACGGCGGAATCGCGCGCGGCAGCGCCAAGCGTGGAGTCGGGGCGCCACGGTCGGCGATAGACAAACCGGCCATGAAGAATCGTGATGTTGCTCAACTGTGGCGGAGCGCTCCTTCTGGTGGTGTCCTTTGGAGTGGTGCTCGGCCTCATCAGCGATTGAAAGTTCCACTGCGCGCCAGGTCGCTTGTCCAGCACGACGAGCGGCGTGTCCAGCTCGAGCGATTTGATCACAATCTCGCGCCGAAGCGCCGCAAGGAGACCGTAATGCACCTCCACACGCCGAGCGGCAAATACCGGATGCTTCAGGCTGTCGATGAGTTGAACATTCGTGAGCGTGGCGCCGGAGAGCAGATTGCCGCGGAGCCTGGCGACAGAGAGCTCTCCGGTGAGACGCTGATTCGCCTGCGACACGAGAATGCGGCGAACGCGCTCATTTCCCCATGGTGTGATAGCGAGGACGAGCACGACGATCGCTCCGACCAGCACAGGGCCGACGACGAATGCCAGCAGCGCCTTCACGGCGCGCCGCGTGCGGTTGGATGCCGGTGGCGTCGGCGGAGCCTCGGTCATCAGAACGCCTGACCCATTGCGAAGTGAACGACCAGGCGGCGCCCGATCGAGTGCAATGCGCCAGGGGACGGGTCGATGGGCGAGTAGCTCTTCTCGCGCGCCAGGCGCACGATGCGATCACCTCCCGGCGCGTCCGTGATGGCCACGACGACGGGCAGCAACTGCGCGCCGACCGGGCGAAGTCCGATGTCGAGGCGAAGCACGCCAAGTGGTGAGTGATAGCGGAATCCGCCGCCGGGCGTGATCGCACCCTTTCCATGTGCTGGTGACGCGATCCCTGCGGTGCCGACGTACGCTCCGTCGAGGAAGAGCACGGCGCCGAGTGCCTTCAGCACTGGCAGTCGCAGCTCGGCGCTACCTTCCAACACGCTGCTTCCGCCAATCGGGCGAGGGAACAACTGATCGTTCGGTACCGACGACGGATCGCACTGCCCGCTTGCAATTGATGCATCAGTGCATCCAACTGCAATCAAGGATGCGCGCCGCGCCTGGAGCACCGTGGGCCCGAGCTCATTCTCGGCGAAGCCGCGCACGGACTGCATGCCGCCAGCGTAGAAGCGCGCGCGCGGATGCAGAATGCCGTCGCCGTCGCCAGCGATGCCGAGCGCCGCACGGTCGCTCGCGAGCGGGTGGACGTAGCCGGCTCGTCCGTGCAGGGCGAACACTTTCAGTGGCTGGTCCACTCCCGCAACCACTTTGTGAGTGCCAAAGGAGTGGTACAGCGACGCGTCGGCAGCGACGCGATTGTGTGCGAAGGTCGACCCAGTCGCCCGCGACGCATGCTCCGCGTCGACTACGGCGGTATAACCGCGGGTGGGAACCTCGAGGTCGTCGGAGCGATCGATCCATGCGCTCACGCCAACCGGTGCAAGACGCTGCCGGCGCGTGAGCGCGTCCCGCGTGGCTGCATCACATATCCCATAGCCCGCGCAGAAGTAGACGGCGCTGCCCTGTACCTGGGTCGTCTCCATGCGGTAGTTGATCCCAACCGGTGCGCGAGGCGAGAGCTCGTGCACGAGTCCCAGCGTGGCGCCCGCATCTTCGTCAATGACGACGTTCGCAAGCGATCGCCGTCCCGCGAATGCCGTGAGCGCGACCGAGGTGCGCGCGCCGGCGATCCACGGCTGCGTGAGAGTGAGCGACGCCTGATACGTCGGGCGAAGGAATCCTTGGCGGTCTCCGGTGATGTCGTTCGGGAGCGCGCGCTGAAAGATCGCACGGCCGTCGAGCTGCTCACCGAGCAGGTTGCCCGCGGCCGCGTGGAGAGAGAGCCAGCGTCCGGCGCCGAGATCGTTGTGACGTAGTTCGACGGCCGCCTGGCCAAACTCGATCGTGTTGAAGCCGACGGTCAGTGACGCGTGGTGCGGCGCAGTCTCGGCGATGGCCATCGTGATCGTCTTGACGCTGTCTCCCGCGACTGGCGTGATCACCAGCGCGCGAGCAATCGCCGGTGACTGGAAGAGTCTGCGCTGACTCTCGAGCACCGCGTCGCGCGTGTAGAGCGTACCCGGCTGGAGCAGCACACCGCGTCGAAGGGTCTCATCGCTGAGATACTTGTTTCCCTCGAACTCGACCTTGCCGACGCGTGTGATCCAACGGGGATCGATGTCGATGCGCACGGGAGCGAGATGCGATGCATCGGGACGCGGCACCGAGGTGTCGATGCGTGCGTCGCCGTAGCCTTTGTTCCAAACCGCGGCGCGCAGACGCGTCAGCGTTGTGTCCAGCGCGACAAGGTTTAGCGGTTCGCCTTCATGCAACGTGACCGCGTCCGCCAGCTCGAGCGGTGAGAGCACCGGCGCACGCTGCGTGACGCTCAGCGTCGCGATACGTGTCGGCTCGCCTTCGACGATGCGGAATTCCACCGCCGAGCCACGCGCCTGCGGCGTGAGCACCGTGTCCACCTGCGCTTCGCGGTATCCGCGGCGCCAGAAGTAGACGCGCAGCGTGGTGATGTCTTCGCCGAGTGCGGCGGCCGTCGTGCGCCGGCGATCGGTGAAGAGCTGTGACGGCGTGAGCTTGCACACCGGGATCAGAAAGGGCAGCCGGCACGGCGACGCCCGTGTGAAGATCAGCGGCTTGAGATCGTCGGTGGAGACGTGCGTCGCGCCTGGAAAGGTCAGCGTGGTGACGGTGATCGAGTCGTACAGATCACGCTTCGGCGCGGTGCGCTGCGCGCGAGCGGTCCCGGTGCAGAGCACGACCAATGACGCCGCGAAAAGTAGGCGGTGGCGCGATACGGACATTTGGACGGACGGAGGTACGAACTACTGTGGGGCGAGCTCGAGCAAAGAGCGAAAAGCGCGCCGTTGTTCCAAGGGCACACCAAACCCAGCCTGGTGTGCCCTTCGCAGTTCTGTCCTTCCGTCAGACTGTCCGCCTGTCAGACCGCCCTCTAGTACCGATAGTGATCCGGCTTGTACGGTCCGTCCACGGGCACCCCGATGTATGCGGCCTGCTCGGGCGAGAGCTTTGTCAGCTTCACCCCCAGCTTGTCGAGATGCAGGCGTGCGACCTTTTCGTCGAGGTGCTTCGGCAGCGTGTAGACCTTTTTCTCGAGCTTGGACGCGTTGTTGTGTAGCTCGAGCTGCGCCATCACCTGATTGGTGAACGACGCCGACATCACGAAGCTCGGGTGGCCGGTAGCACACCCGAGATTCAGTAGTCTTCCCTCAGCAAGGATCATGACCGAGTGGCCGTCCGGGAAGACGAACTCGTCGTACTGCGGCTTGATGTTGATGCGCGTGGTGCCCTTCTTCTTGAGACCGGCCATGTCGATCTCGTTGTCGAAGTGGCCGATGTTTCCGACGATCGCTTTGTCCTTCATCTTCGCCATGTGATCCACGGTGATGATGTTCTTGTTGCCCGTGGCGGTGATGAAGATGTCGGCGGTGCTCACGACTTCATCGAGCGTCGTGACCTGGTAGCCTTCCATCGCCGCCTGCAGCGCACAGATGGGATCGATCTCCGTGATGATGACGCGTGCGCCCTGACCGCGCAGCGACTGTGCGCAGCCCTTGCCGACGTCGCCGTAGCCGAAGATCACCGCGACCTTGCCGGCGAGCATGACGTCGCTCGCGCGGAGAATGCCGTCGGTGAGCGAATGACGGCAGCCGTAGAGGTTGTCGAACTTCGACTTCGTCACGGCGTCGTTGACGTTGATCGCCGGGAAGCGCAGCGTGCCGGCGTTCATCATCTCGTACAGGCGATGCACACCCGTCGTCGTCTCTTCGGACACGCCGCGCACATCGGCTGCCACCTTCGTCCAGCGGCGGGGATTCTTCGCGGCTTCGCCGCGAAGAAGATCCAATATGACACCCCACTCTTCGCTGTCAGTGTCTGGGTCAAAGGTTGGGACGACGCCGGTCGTCTCATACTCCGCGCCCTTGTGCACGAGCATCGTCGCGTCGCCACCATCATCGAGGATGAGGTTCGGGCCACTGCCATCGGGCCACATGAACGCCTGCTCGGTGCACCACCAGTACTCCTCGAGCGTCTCACCCTTCCAAGCGAAGACGGCGATACCCTTTGGGTTATCGACCGTGCCGTTCTTGCCGACGGCAACCGCGGCGGCGGCGTGATCCTGCGTGCTGAAGATGTTGCAGCTCACCCAGCGCACGTTGGCGCCGAGCTGGACGAGCGTCTCAATGAGGACGGCGGTCTGCACGGTCATGTGCAGCGAACCCATGATCTTCGCGCCGGCGAGAGGTTTCTTGCCCTTGTACTCGGCGCGAAGGGCCATGAGTCCGGGCATCTCCTGCTCGGCGAGGCGAAGCTCCTTGCGGCCGAATTCGGCGAGGGAGAGATCGGCAACTTTGAAAGCCGGTCTGTCGAGGGCGCTCTGTGCTACGGGATGCTGAATGGTGGCCATTGGTCGGTGAACGGTGGACGTGAACGGTAACTACGACAAACTGCGAACGGCGCGGGCGGTGAACAGGCCGGGGCCTTTCGCTTGTGGATCGGGTGACAGCGGGACGATGCGCGTCTGATCGAAGCCGGCGTCGTCGAGCCAGGCGGTGAGCTGCTCATCGCCGAAGCCCAGCCACAGATGTCCCATGCCGGCGCGATACTCTTCGCGCTCGTGGGGCAGCATGTCGACGATGAGCAGACGTCCACCGGGCCGCAGCACACGCGCCGCTTCGGCCAGCACATGCGGCGGATCGACGACGAAGTGCAGCACGAGCGAGAGCACGGCGACGTCGAGCGACGCATCATCGATGGGAAGATCCTCGAGCCGGCCGCTGCGCAGATCGACATTGTCGCGCGCATCGAGCCGCTTGCGAGCGGCGCCGAGCATCGCGCTCGACTCGTCCACCGCGATCACCCGGCCGACGAATGGCGCGAGCGCCGCGGTCGTCTGTCCGGTGCCGCAGCCGAGATCACCTACAGTCCATGCAGGCTCGAGGAGTGCAGCGAGCGGTGTGAGATCGGCGCTCGTTCCATAGAGCTCGGCGCGCACCTTGTCCCACTGGCCAGCGCGTGTCGAGAAAAACGATTGCGACGTCGTGCGTCGCTCGTGCAGCACGCGTTCCGCGCGGGCGAGGTCGTGTCGAGCGGATGGGGTTGCGCTCACCTGATCGCGCACGAGATGCCAAAGGCGGCGCGCGTTCGGGTCGAGGGCGGTGCCGGGCATGGTGTACCGGCGGCTGGTGCCCTCGGCGCGTGCGGTGACCCAGGCCTCGTCGGCGAGCGTCTTGAGGTGGCGGCTCACGGTGCTTTGGGGCAACTGTAATGCCGCGCAGAGCTCACCCACCGTCAGCTCGTGGCGGTCGAGCAGCAGAAGCAGCCGACTACGGGTGGGGTCGGCGAGCGCGGAGAGGCGGTCGAAAATCGGGCGGGCTTGTATCATCCGTATATCCGGATGAAAGGTTGCAACGTGCTCGCCGAATGTCAAGCGTCGGCGATCGTCGATCCGAATTCCGACGCGTTGGCAAGAACCCCCGATTTGCCTGCGCGTCCGCACCCCTACATTTTTCCCCGCCTCTCAAGGTGCGCTCCGTAGAAAGTATCGGTAAAGGGTGCAACGACCTCAGTACTGCTGGGAATCCATTGGTCGTCGAATGCCAGACTGTCTCATACTCCCTAACGTGACGACATGACAGACTCGCTCCAAGATCTCAACATCTCCCGTCGCGGGTTCGTCGGCACTGCCGCCGCCGCGGTCGCCGCCAGCGCATTGCCCGCCCGCGTTGCCCGAACGCAGCCTCCCGAGCGCCCAAGCCCCGTCGCCCCCTTCACCATCGAAGAAAAGTCGATCTCACAACTGAGCGAGAGCATGCGCACCGGCGAGCTCACGGCGCGCGCCATCACGCAGCAGTATCTCGACCGCATCGCGTCGCTCGACCGCCAAGGCCCTTTGCTGCGGTATGTGCTCGAGACCAATCCCGAGGCGCTCACAATCGCCGACACGCTCGACGCCGAACGCCGCGCCGGCCACATTCGCGGACCACTGCACGGCATTCCGGTTCTCGTGAAGGACAATATCGACACGGCGGATCGGATGACGACCACTGCGGGGTCGCTCGCGCTCGAGGGCACCATCGCCTCCCGCGACGCGCACATCGTCGCGCGGCTTCGCGCGGCGGGAGCGATTATTCTCGGCAAGACCAACCTCAGCGAATGGGCGAACTTTCGGTCGACGCATTCATCGAGTGGCTGGTCGGGGCGAGGTGGACAGGCACGCAATCCATATGCTCTCGACAGGACTCCATCGGGATCCAGCTCGGGATCGGCGGGCGGCGTCGCATCGAGCTATTGCGCCGTCGCTGTCGGCACCGAGACCGACGGGTCGATCACCTCACCGGCCGCTTCGTGCTCGCTCGTCGGGCTCAAGCCGACGATCGGATTAGTGAGTCGCAGCGGTATCATTCCCCTCGCGCACACGCAGGACACGGCCGGACCGATGGCGCGCACGGTGACGGACGCTGCGATTCTCCTCGGCGTGCTTTCCGGCCGAGATCCACGCGATGTCGCAACACTCCAGAATGGGAGATCGGCGCCTGACGACTACACGCGCTATCTCGACGCGAATGGTCTCAAGGGCGCCCGCATCGGAGTCGCGCGAAAGAAGTACACCGGATACAGCATCGCTGCCGACGCGCACTTCGAGTCGGCACTCGGTGTGATGAAAGAGCGCGGCGCGGTGATGGTGGATCCGGCGGATATCGCAACGGCGGGCAAGTTCGACGACGCGGAGTTCGAGGTGCTGCTGTTCGAGTTCAAGGCCGACCTTCAGGCGTATCTCGCCAACCTTCCTGCTGGCGCACGAGCGCGCACGCTCGACGATCTCATCGCCTTCAATCGCGCGCACGAGCGAGAGGAGATGCCCTACTTCGGACAGGAGATCTTCGAGCAGGCGGCGAAGAAGGGACCGCTTTCGAGCCCTTCATATAGAAAGGCACTGGCGGCGTGCGGAAAGCTCGCGCGCGTCCAGGGGCTCGATGCCACCTTCGCCGCGTATAAACTGGACGCGATTGTTGCGCCGACACAGGGGCCACCGGCCTTGATCGACCTCGTGAACGGGGATCCGTCGGGGCCGAGCAGCACGTCGCCGAGCGCGGTGGCGGGGTATCCGGCGATCACCGTGCCCATGGGCTATGCTCGGGGCCTGCCGCTCGGCATCACTTTCATGGGCAAGGCGTGGGGCGAGCCAACGCTGTTGAAGCTTGCCTATGCATTCGAGCAGGCGACGAAGCTTCGTGTGCCGCCGCAGTTTCTTCCGACCGCCAACCTTAGCGCAGGGTGAGCGCCTTAGCGCACCGGTGAGATGCGCGTCTCCGGGCCGGCGTTGCCCACGCGGTCCACGGCTCGAACGCGAACCTCGAGCGGTGCGGCGTTTCCTCTCGCTCCGATCACGCGCGTGCGTACCGTGCCCGGAGCGATCTCTGTTTTCCAGCCGGATTCGGTTCGCGTCTGAATCGTCCAGAGCCAGGGCGCGTTCCGCGCGGCCTTCGCGAGGCTCACGTCGATCACGCAATCACCCGTGCTGGGCTCGACGCGCGACGCAACGATGGGCGCCGAATAGCCTGCGCCGGGCAGCCATAGCGACGCGGGAACAAGTGCGGGGATGGCGTATGCTTCGCGCTGTAGGCGCTCGTCGAGATTGTCCGGATTCTGCTGAAAGACTTTCATGCTGAAGTGCACGTTGCCCGTTGCGCCGGGTTGCGCGCGTGTGAGGCGGATCTGCTCGAGTATCTCGTCGGTGCGCCAGGCGGATGAGTTGGTGAACGCGACTTTGCCGGTGTAGTTGCCCGGCCAGATGTGACGGCCCATGAGGTTCTCCCCCACCCACCACTTGAGCAGAAGGTCGTAGCGCTGTTCGGGCCGGTCCACCGCCCAGTACAGTTGTGGCGTGAGGTAGTCCACCCAGCCTTCGTTCAGCCACTTCTTCGCGTCGGCGAAGAGAACGGAATACTGATCGAGGCCGTGCACCGATTCGGGGTGCCCAGGCCGCCAGATTCCAAATGGACTGATGCCGAACTTCACCCATGGCTTCACGGAGTGAACGCCGTCGTAGAGCTCCTTCACCAGCAAATCGACGTTGTGCCGGCGCCAGTCGTCGCGCGCGAGCTTGCCTCCTTCGCGCTTGTAGCGCTTGAACGTCGCGCCGTCGGGGAAGGGAATTTCACGAGCCTTCTTCCGCCGCTTCTCGATTTCCGGGTATGGATAGAAGTAGTCGTCCATGTGGACGCCATCGATGTCGTAGCGGCGCACGATATCGAGGACGACGCGCTCGGTGAGCTTCCGTACGGCCGGATCACCAGGATCCATCCATTGATACGGACCGTACCTGTGAACCAGCTTAGGCTTGGTGCGGCTGATGTGACCCGATGACGCCGGCTTCTTCATCGAATACCTGGACCGGTACGGATTGATCCAGACGTGCAACTCGAGCCCGCGCTTGTGCGCTTCTGCCACGGTGAAGGCGAGCGGGTCGTAGAACGGCCGAGGCGCTCGGCCCATCTGTCCGCTGAGGTACTCCGACCAGGGCTCGATTCTGGAGTCGTACAGCGCATCCGCGGCGGGACGGACCTGGAAGATGACCGCATTCATGCGTAGCTCGACCAGCTTGTCGAGAATCGCGATCATCTCGCGCTGCTGTTCCGCGGTGCTCAGGTCCTGCCTCGATGGCCAGTCGATATTGTCGACCGTAGCGACCCAGGCGGCGCGAAACTCGCGCGGAATTGGCGGAGGGGCCGGATCGGTTGGCGATTGTCCGCCGCCGACAGCCGACGAGCCAGCGAGGGCGAGCAATAGCGCGATACTTCGTACGATCCTCAGCAAATCGAGTCTTGAGTGGGAGAGTTTTCCAACAGTTATTGGTTCAAGTTATTCCAGTTGAGCGTTTGTCGTAGATCCTAGTGGAGTAAAGTCATCCCAACACGGCACACGTCCGATACGAAACAGCGAAACTGAGGAAGACCTCAGTTCCGCCGTTCGTTTCCCAATGGCCCCGTCAGAGAGAGACCTTACGCCACTGCAGTCTACGACCAACGCAAAGCTCGAAAACTTCAACCAATAACTGCGGGAAAACTCCCCCACTCCCAACTGTGACGAGTTCAGAGTCGAGTTCAGAGGTTAGCGCACCGCCGGCAATCCGAGCACGCGACGATAGACCGAGAGGTACCGCGCCGCGCTCTTGTCCCAGCCGAAATCGCGCGCCATCGCTTCGCGCATCATCGCTTCCCATCCGGCGGCGTCGCGATACTGATCGACGGCGCGCATCGCGGCGCGCATGAAATCGGCGGGCGTGTAGTCGTCGAACAGAAATCCGGTCACGCCATCTTCAATCGTGTCGGCGAGCCCGCCGGTGCGCCGAGCGACGGGAATGGTCCCGTACCGTTGCGCGCGCATCTGCGTCAGGCCGCATGGTTCATACAGCGACGGCATGAGGCACATATCGGCGCCGGCAAGCAGCAGGTGCTCGAACTCATCCGTGAAGTCGAGATTCACCGCGATGCGGCTCGGCGCGCGCTCGGCGAGGTCCGTGAGCATGGCTTCGTAATGCTCTTCGCCCTGGCCGAGGAAGACGTACTGTGCGTCGAACGCGAAATAGCCCGGGTCGCCGAGGATGAGATCGAGCCCCTTCTGTGACACGAGCCGCGCGGTGAGCGCAAAGATGGGGGCTTGCCAGCGACTCAACCCCGTCGCGCGCTGCAGCGCGATGCGGCAGCGCTTCTTTCCTGTGAGACCTTCGGACGAATAGCGACGCGGGATGAGAGGATCCGTCGCGGGATTCCAGACATCCTGATCGATTCCGTTCACGATGCCGACGAGGCGGTCGCGCATGGCGACGAACACACTGTCGAGCCCGAAACCGCCCTTCTCAGTACGGAGCTCGTGGGCATGCGTGGGGCTCACCGTGATGACGAGGTCGGAAAAGGCGAGCCCGCCCTTGAGCAGATTTACCCGGCCATGCCACTCGAGCTGCCGGAAATTGTAGAGCGCTGCCGGAAGGCCGATGTCGGCCATCGTCGTGTCGGGAAAATGTCCCTGAAAGCCGGCATTGTGGACGGAGAGAACGGCGCGGATTCCCTCGTAGTACGGGTGCGCCATGAACTCGGTCTTCAGATAGATGCTCGCCAGCGCCGTCTGCCAATCGTGCGCGTGTACGATGCTCGGCGGCTGCGGCAGCACGCGCGGGAGCGCGGCGAGCACCGCGCGCGCGAATAGCGCATAGCGTCGCGCGTTGTCGGGATAATCTCCGGCGGCATCGCCGTAGAGCCCGGGCCGGTCGAAGTACAGCTCACTCTCCACGAACAGCACGCGCGGCGCTCCGGCTGCAACCGGAGCGACGGGCTCATAGATGCGCGCGGTCTCCGTGCGTGGCCCGACGGTCAAAGAGAAGGCGGCACCGACGGGCTGCACTTCCGTATGCTCGCGAACTGCAGCGTACAGCGGCATGAACACCGTGACCGGAATGCCTGACGCCGCCTGATACTTGGCCAGGCTCGCTACCGCTTCGCCGAGTCCGCCGGTGCGCGCGTACGGCGAGAGCTCCGGTGCCAGGTGAATCACTGGCGCCGGCGTCCCATCGGGCCGAACGAGCGGAGCAGAGGGAGACGCTGCTGTACTGGGAGCTGTCGACATGTCCGTGCGGCGGGTTCGGCTGCTACGACGCGTCGTCCCGGGGTGCTGCGGCGTACGGGTCGCGCCGTCAGCGGTGGAGGTTGACGTCATCGTCGCGGCAGCCTCTCCGGACGGATCGGTCAGTGCAGTTGATGCGACGGAGGCTCGAGTCGGTGCGACGATGTCCATTGACCACTAGCGGAGGCGGTGCTGGCGTAGCACCGCTGTGCAAAAACATGGCCCAATAATTGGTCACCGGAAGCGCCCGTCCGCCAGCATCGAACAAGATGTCTAATCTGACTGGGGCCCGATTGGTTCGTGTGCTGAATGACACACGACCGGTACGCGGCACGTCGTCTGGCCCCCTCCACGCCGCGCGGCTAGCTTCGCTAATTGCAGCTCGACGGCGACAATCACCGTCGGCACAACCTCAGAAGCGGTGAGCAAGCGCTGAGCCATAGTCGACGCGAATTCGTGCAATTGGCGGGCGCTATGGCCGCGCTCGCCATGGTTGGCGGCGCTGGACTGTCTATTGAAGAAACACCCGGCTCGTGCTGTCGTATGTGGGATCCATGTGAGACCCCTGCCGAGAGTCGTCGATTCCCTTCCCCCACTTTCCATGACTAACAGGCGTGACTTCCTGAAAACCGGCGCGGCTGCCGGCGCACTGGTGCTTGCCGGGCCTGTGCTGACCAGCGCCGAGGCGTTTGCGCAGCGCGTCGCTCCAATGGGCGAGCTGCCGGCGATGGATCCCGCGACGAAGGAGCTACTCGTCGAGGCCCTCAACGCCGCCAAGATGGGCGGCGCCTCCTTTGCCGATGCGCGCATCGGACGCTACCGAAACAACTTCGTCATCACGCGCGAGAAGCAGATCGTCAATGTGGTGGACACCGACACCCTCGGCGTCGGCGTCCGCGTGCTCGTGAATGGGACGTGGGGCTTCGGTGCCTCGCGCGACCTCACGAAGGCTGGTGTGGTGGCGGCAACGAAGGAGGCGCTCGCGATCGCCAAGGCGAACATCCTGCCCGCGGCCGACCGCGTGCGTCTTGCACCGGCGACGCCGACGCCCGACGGCCGCTACGTCACGCCCCACACCATCGATCCCTTCACCGTTCCGATCGAGCAGAAGGCCGACCTCCTCATTCGCGCCAATACCGAGGCGATGAAGGTGAACGGCGTGAAGTTCGTGAACAGCAACATGTTCTTCGTGAAGGAAGAGAAGAACTACGCCAATACTGAAGGCACCTTCACAACGCAGACTGTGATTCGGAGCTGGCTCCCCTTCGCCGCGACTGCGGTGAAGCCCGACTTCAGCGACTTCCAGACGCGCACCAACGTCATCCAGCCAGCCGCGCGGGGCTACGAGTACCTGACCGACGCGAAGCCGGTGGAGAACGCGCAGAAGTGGGGCGAGGAAGCGGCGGCCAAACTTGCGGCCAAGCCGGTCGACATCGGGCGCTACGACCTCGTCCTTCATCCGAGCCATCTCTGGCTCACCCTCCACGAGAGCATCGCGCACCCGACGGAGCTTGACCGCGCGATGGGCTACGAGGCCAACTACGCCGGCACCAGCTTCCTTGCACCCCCACGAGAAAAGCTGGGCAAGTTCCGGTACGGGCCGAGCTTCATGAACATCGAAGGCGATCGCGATCAGGCCGGTGGTTGCTCGACCATTGGCTGGGACGACGACGGCGTGAAGCCGGATCGCTTTCTCATCATCAAGAACGGCGTGGTCAACGACTACCAGACGACGCGGGAGCAGGCACCGATGCTCGACTGGTGGTACGACAGCCAGAAGCGCCCCGTCCGCAGTCACGGCTGCTGCCATTCCGATAGCTGGAACGACGTGCAGTTCCAGCGCATGCCGAACGTCTCGCTGCTCCCCGGCACCAAGGATCTGAGCTACGAGGATCTCATCGCCGCGACGGACAAGGGCATCGCCATCATCGGCGACGGAAGCTTCTCGATCGACCAGCAGCGCTACAACGCGCAGTTCGGCGGTCAGCTCTTCTACGAGATCAAGGGCGGCAAGATCGTCGGCCAGCTCAAGGACGTCGCGTACCAGATGCGCACGCCGGATTTCTGGAACGCGATGGACATGATCGGCGGCAAGAAGAGCTACGAGATGGGCGCCAGCTTCTTCGATGGAAAGGGCCAGCCTGGCCAAGTCAACGCGGTGAGCCATGGTTGTGTGCCGAGCCGCTTCCGCAACATCAACGTCATCAACACGGGAAGAAAGGCATGAGCGCCCCCAGGAGTCTCTTCGGTAAGGGAAGCGTGATCTCCTCGTCCGACATGATGTCGCGAGCCGAGGCACAGGCATTCCTCGAGCGCGTCGTCAAGCTGTCGAAAGCCGATACGATCGGGGCGCAGCTCGGCGGTGGCTACACCGGCAACATTCGCTTCGCGGCGAATCGCATCAGCACTTCCGGTGGTGTGAGCAACTCGCAGCTCGTCGTCCAGTCGGGCTACGGCCCCAAGCACGCCGTGGTGACGACGGGCGATTTCTCCCCCGAGGGCGTAGCGCGCGCGGTGCGCCAGAGCGAAGCCATCGCCAAGCTGGTGCCGGATGATCCGGACGACATGCCCCTTCTGCAGCCGCAGCAGTACACCGACGTGAACGCCTACTTCGACTCGACGGCGAATCTCACTTCAGCCGAGCGTGCCGCCGCTGCGCATACTGCGATCGACGCCGCGAAGGCCGCGGGCGATCTCGCCGCGGCGGGCTTCATCATCGCCGGTGGCGCCTACAATGCGATCGCCTCGAACACCGGGATGTACGCGTACTTCCCGAGCACGAGCGCGAACTATCAGCTCACGGTGCGCACGAATGACGGCACCGGCTCCGGCTGGGCTGCTGCGGATCATCCCGACTGGAAGCAGATCGACTTCAAGGCGGTAAGCGATCGCGCGATCCAGAAAGCTCGCGCGTCGCGCAATCCCGTCGCCGTCGAGCCGGGCCGCTACACAGTGATCCTCGAGCCGCAAGCGGTTGGTGATCTCGTGCAGCTTCTCGCCTTCTCCCTCGACGCCCGCAGTGCGGACGAAGGACGATCGGCGTTCTCCAAGACCGGCGGCGGCACGAAGATCGGCGAGAAGATCGTCGACTCCAAGGTGACCCTCTTCTCCGATCCCGCCGACCCGCAGCTGCTCGGCCAGCCGTGGAACGGCGAGGGGCTGCCGCTCAATCGCGAAGTCTGGATCGAGAATGGCGTGCTCAAGCAGCTCGCCTACTCGCGCTTCTGGGCGCGGAAGAAGAACACGCGTCCGAACGGCGGTCTCGGTGCGGTGAAGATGTCCGGTGGCGATGCGACGGCGGAGCAGATGATCGCGTCGACACCGCGCGGCATTCTCGTCACGCGGCTCTGGTATCTCCGCGAAGTGGATCCGCGCACGGTTCTTTACACCGGTCTCACGCGCGACGGCACCTTCCTCATTGAGAATGGAAAGATCACCAAGGCGGTGAAGAATCTTCGCTTCAATGAGAGCCCGCTGTTCATGTTGAACAATCTCGAGATGCTCGGGAGGGCGGAGCGAGTCGCGGGTACGGAGGCGGGAGGAAACGTCGTGTTTCCGACGATCAAGGTAAAGGATTTCAACTTCACCTCGCTCTCGGACGCCGTGTAGCTCTGGCGTGTGGCTCATGCGTGGATCCAAGTGGTGCCGCGACATGCGAGCCGACGCTAACTTTCGCATCGCGTCCATAGTCCTTCGTCGTTCACGCCATCCTGATGACCGAGCAGCAGCCCTCCGAAACCGATCTCGCTTCTCCGCCGCCCACCTGCCCGAAGTGCTCGGGCGACATGTGGGACAACCGCGTGGGCAAGCGCAACCCGAAAGCCCCCGACTACAAGTGCAAGGACCGCGAATGCGACGGGGTCATCTGGCCGCCGCGCGACGCGAAGGTCGCCGCAACACCTGCGACCCTTGGCGCTGAGCAGCCAGCCGCAACGGACGGCATGCCGTCCTGTCCCATCTGCGGCGGCGCGATGTGGGATGACCGGCTCTCGAAGCGCAATCCGAAGGCGCCGGACTTCAAGTGCAAGAACAAGCCGAAGGAGCGCGGCGGTCCGGGATGCGAAGGCGTGATCTGGCCGCCGCGAAGCGGGCCGAGTCCCTATCCCGCGCCGACGCCACGTGCTGGAGGTCGATCCAACATGTCGGGCCCACCCCCCGACGACACGCCCTTTCCGGTCGACGACGACTTGCCGTTCTAGAGCCTGGGGCGCGCGTCGCTGCTCAGCGCCCAAGCTCTACAGCAATCCCCTGATCCAACCACCATCCACGGGAATCGACGCCCCAGTGGTGTAGCTCGCGCGCTCCGAGGCGAGAAACGCCACCATTGCCGCAAACTCGGCGGGCTCGCCGAGCCGCGCCATCGGAATTTGTCCCTCCCACACCGCGCGCTCCGCCTCCGGCGTCGTGCCCTTGAGCGACGCGTTGCGCTGGGCAAGCTCCTCCACCCGCTGCGTTCGCGTGTAGCCGGGCATCACGTTGTTCACGGTGATCCCGAACGGCGCGACTTCGTTCGCCAACGTTCGCGCGAATCCGGTGACGGCGGCGCGCACACTGTTGGAGAGAATGAGATTGTCCACCGGCTGCTTCACCGCAATCGACGTCACGTTGATGATGCGGCCCCAACGCCGCTCCTTCATGCCGGGCAGCACGGCGCGAGTGAGCTCCACGACGCTGAGGAGATTCTGCCGAATGGCCGCCTGCCACGCCTCAGCGGAGTGATTTTCGAAGGGCCCGGCCGGCGGACCGCCGCCATTCGTCACCAGCACGTCCACTCGTCCGAATTCCGCGAGCGCTCGCTCGGCGACGCGTGCGACGTCTGCGGGCTCGGACAGGTCGGCCACGACGTCGACGACCCGCACGCCTGTCGCAGCGCGGATGGACTCGGCGGTCTCGCGCAACGCGCCCGCGCCTCGCGCACAGATGATCAGGTGCACGCCCTCTCGCGAGAGCTCCTCCGCTACCGCGCGTCCCAGCCCACGGCTCGCTGCCGCGACGAGCGCGATCTTTCCGGCCAGACCGAGATCCATGTCTACTTCGTCTTGTGGAAGTAGCTGTCGGTCCCGTTGAGCCAGTCCTGTCGAGGAGGACTGAAGACGTCGACGTCGAGCGTGTCCTCGAGGGCGCGCGCTTCGTGCAGCACGTTGCTTGGGATGTGCAGCACCTCGCCCTCGCGTACGACCACCTCCTGCTCGCGGTTTGCACCGATGTAGAAGTGCAGCGCGCCGGACAGGATGTACGTGAGCTGCTCGTTGTGATGCGAGTGCTGCGGCACGAGCGCATCCTTCTTCAGGTACACGTGAGCGAGCATCATCTGATCGCCGGTGATGAGCTTGCGAGTGATGGCGTCGGTGACGCGCTCCTCTGGAATCTCGGACCAGCGGAAGTGACGGACTTCAGAGTCGGACATTTTGAGTTTTGTGGGAGTGGAGCTGGAATGTGGTCGGACGCAGTCTTCACGGGCAAGTCGGACGGCATTTCCTTTGGAACAGCGTGAGCCTACGTACCTCATCATATACATGAGATACTTGCGTGCCCATCAACGCCGTTCAAAGAGCAGTGCTACAGTGGCTTCCGAGCTGAGCGCCCTCCTCCCTCCGCGCGTCGTCGAGCCACCTCGAGCCCCGTAAGGCACGCCGCCAACCACACCCCGCCCGCCGCCAATCCGGCCACGATATTGCTGAAGTGCTGGTCTCCCAGGTACATCCGCCCGAAGCTGATCGCGAGAATGAGCAGTATCGTTGCAAGCGCGATCAGCACCCGCGTGCGGTGTCCGCGCGCGATGAGAATGAGGAAGTACGCAACCATTCCGTATCCCACCAGTGATCCCAGTGCCTGCCCGCTCGGTGTTCCCATCGCCGCCGCGCCCGCCAGCACGTGCTGCCGCACGAAGAAATAGTTGATCACCGCGTCGAGCACGGCGCTCCCCACAAGCGACGCAACGAATCCGATGAGCGGCAGCCAGGACTTTCGTTGACGCACGAGCCAGAGCGCGAGCACGAAGCCCGGTATCGGCACGATGGGCAGGCTGCCAAACCCGCTGACCACCGACCAGAAGGCGATACTCGACGTAGTCGCGCCTTCGTGCATTGCCGCGGCAAGAAAGAGATCGAACTCAGGAACGGCGTCACGTGCGAGCAAGGAGTTCGTGATCGCGTGGAAGATCACGAGCGCCACGAAGCTCAGGCCGAGCCCGATGGTCAGATTGAGCCCGAGATAGTCGCCGGGCGTGAAGCGGCGGAAAAGAAAGGCGCGCGCCGTGGGAGAATGTGCCGCCAGCCACCGCAGGGGCGCCGACATCAGAATGCGATGCCACACCGTGCCCTCGGCGCGCCACGCGGCATCGCTCTCTTCCACCAGCCATTCCCCCACGACGGCTACCGTGACGATCACGCCGAGCCCGACCGTGACGATGAGCGCGCCGCGGACCAGGCCGTGGCCGAAGGAGGGTCGATGCTGGCCGAAGAAATAGCCGACCCCACAGAAGACGGCCGACCAGACGGCGGCGCCGGCGAGATTGAACACGGTGAATCGCGCGAAGCTCATCGACGACAGGCCGGCGAGCGGCGAGATCAGCATGCGCGCGAATGGGACGAACCGTCCAATGAGCACCGCGGTCGTCCCGTGCCGGTCGAAAAGGCCGCGGGTGCGTGCGAGCACGACTGGACTCACGCGCCTGGAATGCTTGTCGAAGAAATCCCCGCCTCGACGACCGAGAAGGAAGGCGACCGACGTGCCGAGCGTCGTGGACACCGTGGAGACGAGAAAGATCATCATCACCGACAGCCGGCCGTGCGCGGCGAACGCGGCGGCGGTGATGAGCGTCGTGTCGGTCGGGAAGGGAATGGCGATCCCCTCCCCGAAGATGAACAGTGCGACGATCAGATACCCGTAATCGCTGATGAGGCGACCGAGGTGGCTGATCATTGGAAGAGTTTGGTTTTCAGACGGATGCGAGGCACAAAGGCATGCTACCGGACCGATGCACGAAGTGCGCTCGCGGCCTTCTCGCGCGATTCCTGCATTCACACACCGTCCGGTTTGCACCTGACTGGCTCTAACCACCAACGACCAATGGCTCGGCTCGCTTTTCGTACCTGTCGGACGCTGCTGCTCGCGCTTGCATTCGCGCCAACCTTGGCCGCGCCGCTCATGGCGCAGGTTACGACAGGTGCCGACGCACGAACCGTTACGCCGCGCGACACGTCGAATGCACCACAGCACAAGACGCTGTTCACCTATCGTGACGCTGTGCTGGCGGCTGCATTCGCGGGCCTTACCGTCGCGATGTTTCCAGCGGACCGGCACATCGCGAAGAGTCTTCAGGATCCCGAGATTCAGGCCAACAAGTTCTTCGACAAGGCTGGAAATGGAGTCGAGGTGATCACGAGCCCCGGCGCGTTCATCATCGGCGGAGGCCTGTACGCCGCCGGCAAGTTGAGCGGTCATCCGAACCTCACCGACCTCGGGTGGCACGGCACCGAGGCGGTGATCGTCGCTTCAGGGGTGACCGGCCTTCTCAAGGGCATGCTCGGCCGATCGCGACCCTACGCCACCGGGGACACCATCCCGCATGATTTCAACTTCCTGAAGGGGTTTGGCCGGGGCACCTACGGCATCGGTCCGAATGGACAGCGCCTCACGTCGGCTGACTACCAGTCCTTCCCCTCTGGGCATACGACCGCGGCCTTTGCGGTGGCTTCGGCCGTGACGAGCGAGGCGCGCCGCGTGCAGCCTGGCTGGGTGTGGCTCGTCGCGCCGACGATGTACGGCGGCGCCACGCTCGTGGGTCTGTCACGCATGTATCACAACAACCATTGGGCGAGCGATGTCGTTCTGGGCGCAGCGATCGGGACGTTCAGCGGCTTGAAAGTGGTCCGCTATTCCCACGCCCACCCGGACAACAAGCTCGACAAGCTCATACTGGGGGCCACCGTCTTTCCCAATGCGGACGGTGGCGGAACGCTTGCTTTTTCCTTCCCGGCTCCGTAGGCGTCGCGCCGCGTAGCGCGAACGGCCGTACGATCGTCCATGGGTTGGCGGCGCTGGGAACTGGAACCCCCGCGCCAGGTTCTCCGTATGGAGTTGCATGACGCAAGTACGCTCAGCCCAGCTTCCCGCTCCGCCAGCTCCTCCCGCAGTACGGGGCGTCACCACCTTAACGGCAGGCGCTCTCACGGCGAGTGACGTCGCCGCGCTGAGATCCCGTAGCACCGAGCGCGACCACTCAGCCGCCATTCAACGGCTTCAACAACTCTTCACGCAATCGAGCATTGGACAACCTCGTACCCATGGTCGTCGTCTTCACGATCTTCGTGTTGACGCCCATCGCGATCTCGATCTCACGGATGTTCTGGAAGCGCGGCTCGCTCCCGAAGCAGGCACCGCAGTCGGCGGAGAACGCGCAGCGCCTCGAGCGCATGGAGCAGGCGATCGACTCGATTGCGATCGAGATCGAGCGCGTGTCGGAGGGTCAGCGGTTCGTGACGCGACTCATGTCCGAACGCCAGAATGCCGCCCTCGGCGCGGGACAACAGCGCGCGCAGCCGATCAGCATACCAGTTGGAGAGAAGCTCGGAGTTCCGCGGTAGCGGGCGAGGGGTGTCGAGCCTTCAGGACTTCCAGCTCAGCGCTGTAAGATCCTCGTCGGACAGGTCGGACCAGCCGGCCGGATAGTCTCGTACCCGTCGCACCGCCGACTCGTTGGAGAAGATCAACGACATCCCGCTCCGGCGGTCGCAGTCAGCGAACGCCTGCTCGTACACGAGCCAGTGCGCACCCTCCGTGTCCAGAAAGGAACGCGAGGGCGGTGTATTGCCATCCGTCGATGGCTCCACGCGATTGGTCGGTCCGTGCATGACGACGACTTTGCACCAGCAAAAGGAACGGTGCGTTCAGCGAGTCTGAACGCCATGAAAGCTGACCAGGAACGAGCGAGATGTCTACCTACTCGGACTACTTCTCAGATACGGCAGCGTTGTACGCCTCGTTTCGTCCGCGCTATCCCGCTGAGCTGTTTGGCGGCTCGCTCGGCACACTCCGCGCCACTTGCATGCCTGGGACTGCGGAACGGGGAGTGGCCAGGCCGCTGTCCTTCTCGCCCGGCACTTCGGTGAAGTGATCGCGCCGGATCCCAGTCATTTCTATAAAAGAAGAACTCGATAGCGACTGGCCAGCGCACCAGCAGGTACAGGTCCTTCGATGTCGCGATGCGTTCTCTCGGACGACAAGAGTTTGATGCAGAATGCAACCGGTCCACGCATTCTGCGAAAATTCCACTCAAAGTGCATCGGTCATCCTACCAAATCAGCCAGGGCAATTTGGCTGATGTCTGCAATAAATACGCTAATTCGAGACACTTTGACGAAAATCGGTCAAACATGATCGAGTGGTCCCTGCATTGCTTCAGCGGGTTTGCCACGGTGCGCCAGGATAGCGCCGTGCAAAGCGAGGACGGACGTCGAGATGACGCAAGAGTTCGTGTTCCGGCCAGCTCACCATTCACGATCGGGCTTTTGCTCGAAGAGGACGGAAACAATGCTACAGCCGACGAAGGCACGCAGAGTTGCCACACGCTTCACATTGATTGCCGGTGCCATGCTCCTTGGCGCCTGTTCTGGAGAGGTCACCGCCCCGGCCGCAGCGCCGTCACGGGCGATCGAGGCGAGCTCCCGGTTCGTTCCGTCCGCCTCGGCGAAAGCACTGATCGGCGTGGCCGACGGCACCTACTCGATGACGCTCGACCCCACAAAAGACCAGTCGTTCCTGCTGGGACCGAACCGCCTCGACATTCCCGCGAATGCTGTCTGCGACCTGCTCACGTCGGGATACGGCGCGGCGTACTGGAGCCAGTCTTGCACCCCGGAGCAGCAGCCGCTGACGCTCACGGTCGTTATCAAGGACGCGTCGAGCTTGCATCCGAGCATGAATTTCTTCCCCGCGATGCGATTCAACCCGGACAAGAACGTGCAGTTGTTCATATACGCGCCAAACGTCTCCAAGGCTGATGCGAAGAACTGGTTGATGTACTACTGCCCCGACAGTAGCAAGTGCGTCGACGAGTCGCTGACCGACAGCGATCTCTTGACCCAGATCGACTACTCCGCCAACGTGGTCTTTCGCCGCGTCAAGCATTTCAGCGGCTACATGGTTGCGGAGTTTTCTGACCCGACCGCCGTCGCGCCGGAGTAGGCGCCCCGCCTCGGTCTACCGTCATTCTTCGACTCATTCAC
>Ga0209638_1000512_pt1 | contig 25510 bp, 18 predicted proteins | sample BarGraNGADG00211_FD_184490 | JGI IMG/M metagenome (GOLD analysis project Ga0209638, IMG submission 184490) | Arctic peat soil microbial communities from Barrow, Alaska - Barrow Graham LP Ref core NGADG0002-211 (SPAdes) (version 2) | ecosystem: Environmental > Terrestrial > Soil > Wetlands > Peat...
TCGACCGTCTCAAGCATCATCCGCAAACACGTCACATCCCGGTGCACATCATCACCGGAATGCACGAGCGCCAGCACGGTCTCAAATCCGGCGCACTCGCCTATCTCGAGAAGCCGGTTACGAAGGAGGCGCTCGACGAATCGTTCGCGAAGATCTCCGACTTCATCGATACGTCGGTGAAGCGGCTGCTCGTGGTGGAGGACGACGAGACGCAGCGCGAAAGCATGATCGAACTGATTCAGCATGAGGACGTGGAGATCACCGCGGTCGCATCGGCGGAGGATGCGCTGCGCGAGCTGTCCACAGGTCACTTCGACTGCATGGTGCTCGACCTCGGCCTCAAGGACATGAATGGGTTCGAGCTGCTCGAGACGGTGAAGGCGAATCCTGCCATGTGGGACCTGCCGATCATCATCTACACGGGCAAGGATCTCTCGCCGGCGGAGGACACGAAGCTCCGGAAGTTCGCCGAGACGATCATCGTGAAGGACGTGAAGTCACCAGAGCGGCTGCTCGACGAAACCGCGCTCTTCCTGCACCGCGTGGAAGCGAAGCTGCCTGAGCAGAAGCGGCGCATGCTCGAGCGCCTGCACAACACGGATGCCGTGCTTACCGGCAAGCGTGTGCTCGTGGTGGACGACGACGTGCGAAACATCTTCTCGCTGACGAGCATGCTCGAGGATCACGGCATGCTGGTGTCGTTTGCAGAGAATGGAAGGGATGCGATTGCGCTGCTGCGTGAGCGGCAGGACTTCGATCTCGTGCTCATGGACGTCATGATGCCCGAGATGGACGGCTACGAGACGACGCGGGCGATCCGTGAGATTCCGGCGCTCAAGTCGCTGCCGATCATCGCGCTCACGGCCAAGGCGATGAAGGGCGACCGCGAGAAGTGCATCGCGGCCGGAGCGTCCGACTACATCACCAAGCCCGTGGATACCGAGCAGCTGCTGAGTCTCATGAGAGTATGGCTATACCGGTGAATGCGACCGGGGCGTCCCTCCCGGGGCCTCCCTATGCCTACAATGCCGACCTGGAGCATCTCGAGATCGAGCTGCTCCTGGAGGGAGTGTTCCGTCACTACGGATTCGACTTCCGATCCTATGCGTATGCCTCGATTCGCCGCCGGCTGTGGAAGCGGGTGCAGGGAGAGGAGGGGGGGCTGCGCACGATCTCCGATTTGCAGGCGCGCATTCTCCACGATCCGGACGCGATGGAGCGGTTGCTGCTCGACCTCTCGGTCAACGTCACGGCGATGTTCCGCGACCCCAGCTTCTACAGGGAATTTCGCGAAAAGGTCGTCCCGCTTCTGCGCACCTATCCCTTCATCCGGATCTGGCACGCGGGTTGTTCCACCGGAGAAGAAGTCTTTTCGATGGCGATCCTGCTCGAGGAGGAGGGTCTGTACGACCGAGCGCGGCTGTATGCGACCGATATCAACGACGTCGTGCTGCAGCGGGCGAAGCAGGGAATCTTCCCGCTGGAGCGGATGCAGGAGTACACCGACAACTACATCAAGGCGGGGGGCACGCGCTCTTTCTCCGAGTACTACACGGCGATGTACGACGGGGCGCTGTTCTCGCCGTCGCTCACGCGCAATGTCGTGTTCTCGCCGCACAACCTGGTCACCGACCGGTCGTTCAGCGAGTTCCACGTGATCTTCTGCCGCAATGTGTTGATCTACTTCGACAAGACGCTGCAGAACCGGGTGCACCGGTTGTTCTATGAATCGCTGGTGATGTTTGGAGTGCTTGCGCTCGGCGGCAAGGAATCGCTCAAGTTCTCGCAGTTCGAGCGCCGCTATGAAAAGCTGAGTCCGACAGAAAAGCTCTACAAAAAAATCGCTTGATGGCAAATACGGGGGAAGTCGGATACGATCTGGTAGTGGTCGGCACGTCGTGGGGCGGCCTCGACGCACTCCGCACGCTCGTCAGCGGACTTCCGGAAACATTCAAAATGGCCGTTACGCTGGTGCAGCACCGACACAAGGATTCCGATCACCTGCTGCGCACGCTGCTTCAGGAGCGGTCTGCGCTCGAGGTATGTGAGGTTGAAGACAAGATGCCGCTGGAGCAGGGCCGGATCTACGTCGCACCGCCAGACTACCACACGCTCGTCGAGCCGGGGCACTTCTCTCTCAGCACGGAGGCGCCCGTGCGGTTCAGTCGTCCGTCAATCGACGTCACCTTTCTCTCGGCAGCGGACAGCTATGGTCATCGCACCGTGGGTATCGTGTTGACGGGCGCGAATGCCGATGGCAGCGAAGGGCTGCGCCGGATCTCCGATCGCGGCGGGTTGGCGATCATCCAGGATCCCGCGACAGCGGAGAGCACGCTCATGCCCGCGTCCGCGGTGAAAGCCGTTCCGCGTGCGCGGGTGATGACCCTGGTGGAGATGACGAAGCTCATTGCGTCGCTGCCAGCCGGCGATCCGGAGCGGGACGACAGATGAGCACCGACGCGAGACCGGAGATGCTTACGCCGGCAACTTCGGCGATCGTTCCCGCCGCGGGCGCGGTGACCGCGCCACTGGCCGGTCTCGACGAGCCACAGCCGCCGGTCGAGATCCTCATCGTGGACGACCGGCCGGAGAATCTCCTCGCGCTCGAGGCGATTCTCGAACCGTTGGGCCAGACGCTCGTGCGCGCCGATTCGGGTGATGAGGCACTGCGCAAGCTGCTCTCGCACAACGTGGCGATGATCCTGCTCGACGTGCAGATGCGGGGGATCAACGGGTTCGAGACGGCGCGACTGATCAAGTCACGCGAGCGAACCAGGTACATCCCGATCATCTTCCTCACGGCGATCAGCACGGATGAGGAGTTCGTCTTCGAGGGCTACTCGGTGGGCGCGGTGGACTATTTGTCCAAGCCCTTCCAGCCGGATATCCTGCGCTCGAAGGTCAACGTCTTCGTCGACCTGTACCAGAAGCAGCGCCAGCTCGCGGCGCAGCAGCAACTTCTCGCCGAGGGGGAACGCCGCGAGCTCGAGCTGCGGCACATGCGCGAGATCTACGAATCGGAGGCACGCTTCTCGGAGATCTTCGCCTCGGCGATGGATGCCATCATTGCCTTCGACGCGGATGGCGTCATCACTCTTTTCAATAGGTCGGCCGAGCGCATGTTCGGCACTCCGGCGCAAACGGCGATGAAGAGCAACGTTGGCACGTTCTTCCCGGAGTCGATGCGCCAGGAGATGCTCGATCGCATCTGCGCGCACTCGGGCGCAACGAGCGAGCAGAGCCCCGAGGCAGACGCCACCGTCAAGGAACCCGTTCTCGCGTTCATGGGCGCCCACGCGACGGGCGAGCGGTTCCCCGTGGAAGCGACGGCGAGCTGCCTCGACGTGCGCGGCAAGAAGACCTACACGCTCATCGTGCGCGACATCTCCGAGCGGAAGCGCGCCGAGATGGAGCTCCAGTCACAGGCCAAGTCGCTGGCTCGAGCCATGACGGAGCTCAAGGCGCTCAACGACGAACTGGCCGAACGCCAGATCGAGCTCGAGCGAGCGATGGCGGCTCGCAGCAGGTTCTATGCGTCGATGAGCCACGAGCTGCGCACGCCGATCAACGCGGTGCTCGGCTACAGCACGCTGTTGCTGGAGAACATTTACGGTCCACTCAACGAGAAGCAGGCAGAGGGGATCGCCCGCACGCACAAGGCGGCCAAGCACCTGCTCGAGCTGGTGAACGACGTACTGGACCTCTCAAAGATGGAAGCGGGAAAGATCGATCTGCAGCTGCAGCCGGTGGCTTTCCCCGCGCTCATCGAGGATCTCTTCGTCACCGTGCGTCCGCTGGCCGATCAATACGGTTCGTCGCTCGCGATCGAGCACGAGGGCGACCTGGTGAAGGTGGTCAGCGACCCGAGGCGGTTGCGGCAGATCCTGCTCAACCTGCTCTCGAACGCGATCAAGTTCGGAGGTGGCAAGCCGATTCGCGTGCGCTCGATGTCAGGCCCCGATGGTGGTCTCGTGCTCGAGGTCATCGATCAGGGGGAAGGAATCGCTCTGGCGGATCGCGAGAAGATCTTCGATGAGTTCGTTCAGCTCGGAAAGACGCAGCTCACCGACGGCACCGGGCTCGGTCTGCCCATCTCGCGCCGGCTCGCCGAGATGCTGCAGGGCGTGCTCGATATGGAGTCGGAGACGGGCAATGGCAGCATCTTCCGGCTGACATTGCCGGCGACCGCCGAAACACACTTGGCGCGCAGGCAGGTAGATCAGGCGGCGATCGCCAAGGCTCCCGACGAGCCGGCGACGCCCGCCGAGGCTACACCAGTCGAGCCCGCGCGCTGACCTCATTGTTGTCCTGAGCCCAGCGAAGGACCGCTTGGCGGGCCACCCGCGACGGCGGAAGCGATGCACGACGCGCTTGAACAGCTCGGTTGATGGTGAACACCCAATCGTGAACATCGTCCGCCCTTCGAGGTATATTGAGGGATGAGGCTGCTGTGTGTCGGACGTCATGAGTATCTGAGTGAGCACCTGTGCCGTCTCTTTCGCGAGCTGGGGGCGCAGTGTGAGCCGGCGGTCGGAGTCAACGCAGCGTCGGTGCTTGCCGCCTCGTTCGAGCCACACCTGGTGGTGGCGGAGAGCGATCTGTTGAGCCCCGCCGTGCTCGACGCCTGGTCCCGCGACAGCACACTACACGAGGTACCTGTGCTCGCGGTGAGTCTCACGCACCGTCCCGAGGAGTGCGCTTCCGCCGAGATGAGCGGTCTCGCGGGCGTGATCTATCTGCCGTCTCTCGATCGCGCTGATGCGCTCGCTCTGCTGCAGGGTGCGCGGCGGCCGCGCGGCGTGGATGTCCCGTTGGGCACCGGCGTATCCGCACCGCGGCCGGCCGCGGTCCCGCACTGATACGCCACGGCATGCATGGTGGGCGCAAGTCATAGTGGTGAAGTGAGCGCGATCGGAGGCAACTCCTCCGAGCAGGAGCGCTTTGCGTCCGGCCGCGGGGCGGAACATGGCGCCGCGCATCTGCTCGACGCGCTCGAGCTGGGAGTCCTCGTGCTCGCGCGCGATCTGCATGTGAGCTACGCGAACGCGAGCTGGGAGTCGTGGCTGGGCGCGCCGGTGAGCGTTGGAGCTCCGCTCGCATCGCTCCTCGACGACGAAGCCGCGCCGGTGGAAGAGGAGCTGCGCGCCGTGCTCATGGACGGCGAGTCGCGCACGATAACGCTGACACTGCGCGGAGTGCGGGCCGATACCGTCACGCGACGTCTCGTTTGCAGCGTGCACCGTGCTGATGACGGTCTCGTTGTCGAAGCACGCCTCGACGGCGACGACGAGCGCGCCACCATGAACGATATCGCCCGGCGCCTCGCCGAAGTGACGGACATGGCCGAGGTGCTGCGCACGCTGTGCGACATCGCGACGCACCAGTGCAGCGCGAGCAGTGCGGCAGTGTTGCGCGTGCTCGGGCATCAGGGAGAGGTCGTCGCGGCGGCGGGCGACCTCGTGCCGGCGCGCGGGCGCTTCTTCGATCTGGAGGGATCGCTTCTCATGGAGGCGATCACGGAGCACAAGATCGTGAGCGTGGAGAACTACCGCGAGTCTGGTCGTCCGCTCTTGCGCGTCGTTCCGGAACTCGCTCTCGGGCCCATGCTCGTCGCGCCACTGCGCGCGCATGGCGAAACGCTCGGTGTGATCGCGGTCGCGCGAGGTGTGGGCGGGCGCGCTTTTCGCGCGCGCGAGCTCGGCCGGCTGCGTGTGCTGGCGGATCATGCCGCGCTCGCGGTGCACAAGTCGCTGCTGCTCATGCAGGCGCAGAGCGCGGACAAGGAGAAGGGCCGTTTTCTCGCGACGATGAGCCATGAACTGCGCACGCCGCTCACCGCGCTCGCCGGATACAACGAACTGCTGATCGATCAGGTGATCGGTCCCGTGAGCGATCCGCAGCTCGACATCCTCGAGCGCATGCGTTCGGTGACGATGCATCTCTCGGCGATGATCGAGGAGATTCTCGCGTTCACGAACCTCGAGGAAGGGCGCGAGGTCGTGCGTCCCACCGAGTTTCTCGCGGCGGACCTCGTGCGCGCGGCGATCGCGGTGGTGCAGCCACTCGCAGACCAGAAGAAGCTGGAAATCGAGGTCTCGCTGCCGAGCAACTTCATTCGGATGACGAGCGACATCGACAAGTCGCGGCAGATCCTGGTCAACCTGCTCGGCAATGCCGTCAAGTTCACCGACACGGGGACGGTCTCCATCGCCCTCAGCGTTCGTGGTGCGGCAGTTTGGATCGACGTGCAGGACTCGGGAATCGGCATCCCCGAGGAAGAGCTCATGCGCCTGTTCCGTCCCTTTGCGCAGGTGGACAGCGGACTCACGCGGCGACACGGTGGAACCGGGCTCGGCCTCTACATCTCGCGGCGTCTTGCCACGCTGCTCGGCGGGCACATCGAGGTGCATAGCCAGCCTGGAGTGGGCTCGACGTTCAGCGTCGTCCTCCCGCTCGTTTGGGAAGGGCACGTCTAGCGCTCCGGAGGATCTCCAGCCTAGCCTTCCAGCTCCTCGATCGTCTTCGGCCAATCCTGTCGCAGCAGCTTCGACAGAGCGCGGTCGGCGAGGAGACGCCCTTCCGTCTGGCAGCGCGCACAGTAGTTCGTCTCGTTGTCCTTGTAGCGGATGCGTTGCACCGGCGTCTCGCAGACAGGACAGGGCTTGCGATATCTGCCGTGCACCGCCATGCCCTCGCGAAAGGCGGTGACTTTTTCAGGGAATCCACCGCCGGCCTCAACGCGCAGCTGCTCCGTCCACGCGACGAGAGTGTCGCGCGTGGCGTGGAACAGGCGAGCGATCTCGTCCTCGGTGAGCCGGCTCGTCAGCTTGAGCGGAGACAGCCGAGCGCGATGGAGGCTCTCGTCGGAGTAGGCGTTGCCAATTCCACTGAACAGCCTGGGATCCGTGAGCGAGCGCTTGATCGTGTGATTCTCCCGCGCGAGACGCTCGGTGAACTGATCGATCGTTGCCTCCAGCACCTCGAGCCCGCCGCGGTCGAATTGCCGAAGCGCGTCTCGGCCGCGCACGACGTGAAGTGATGCTCGCCGTTTGCTGCCTGCCTCGGTGAGGACGAGCGTTCCCGTCGTGAACTCCAGCTCCGCGAGCGCGATGCGAGCCGGCACCTTCTTTCGCGCGCCGGTGTCGAACCAGCGGAATCGCCCGGCGATCATGAGGTGAATCACGATGAAGAAGTCTCCGTCGAAGCCGATGACGATGCGCTTGCCGAGCCGCTGCACGCTCGTGACGGTGCGGCCGATGAGGACATCCAGCGGAGGCTCCACCGTCCGCAAAATGAACGGGCTGAGGATGGCATACGCCGAGAGCGGCTGGCCACCGAGGCGTGCTTCGATGGCTTCGACGTACACGGTGACATCGGGCAGCTCGGGCATGCTCACGAATTCGCGATCGGGGACTCCATCATAGGCGTCGGGCCTGCTGGACACCATCCGCAAGAGAAGACTTCCCGCGCCGCCACGGCAGTCATACTTTGCAGGCGTCTCTTCCACTCGCCTGGAGTCTCGCCGAATGAGCGTTCCTTCTGTCTCGCGACCTGGTGCCGCGCTGTGCCTCCTGCTCGCGTCGCTGTCCGCCACCCTCGGCGCACAACGCACGACACCGTCGAAGCCGATCGATCCGGCGAACATGGACACGTCCTGCGCGGCGTGCAGCGATTTCTTCCGATTTGCCAACGGGGGTTGGCTGGCGAAGACGAAGATTCCCGCCGCGTATTCGTCGTTCGGCTCGTTCCGCGAACTGGCGGACCGCAACGAGGCGGTGCTTCACGACATTCTCGAGAGCGACGCGGCGGCCGTGCGCGCGCGAAAGGCCGAGCAGGGGAGCGCGGCGTGGAAGGTGGGTGCCTTCTACGCGACGTGCATGGACACTGCGGCCATCGACCGGCGTAGCGCCGCGGCGTTGCAACCCGAGCTGGATATCATTGCCGCCGTGAAGAATCGCGCGGATCTCGCCCACGCACTCGGTGTGCTCGAGATGCGCGCCGGTCTTGCTCCATGGTCGGACGGATCGACGCAGGACGCCAAGGACGCGGCGAATACCATCGCTGGTCTCTATCAGGGCGGACTCTCGCTGCCGAACAACGAGTACTACAGCAAGACCGATTCTGCGTCCGTCGCGATCCGGAACAAGTTCTCCGCGCACGTCGCTCGCATGCTCCAGCTGCTCGGCGACGCTCCCGATCGCGCGGCCGCCGAGGCACGGACGATCGTGGACATCGAGACGAAGTTCGCGCGCGCGTCGCGTACGCCCGTGGAGTTGCGCGATCCGATTGCGAACTACCACCGCATGACGCTCGCGCAGGCAGACTCGCTCACGCCGCACTTCTCGTGGAACGCGTTCTATGCGGGCATCGGCGTGCCAGGCGTCTCGCGCATCGACGTCGGCCAGCCCGACTTCTTCCGCTCGTTCGACACGCTGTTCACCACCATTCCACTGGACGATTGGAAGACCCTCCTTCGCTGGCGCGCCGTCCACTACGCTGCGCCATCCCTCGCCACGCCGTTCGTGCGCGAGAACTTCGCCTTCGACCAGATCTTCTCCGGCGCCACTGAAATCCTGCCGCGTTGGAAGCGGTGCGTCGAGTCCACGGACCGCCGGCTCGGCGAGCTGCTCGGGCAGGAATACGTGAAGCGGACCTTCCCACCTGCGGCCAAGGCGCGCGCGGTGAAGATCGTGGATAACCTCGTGAAGGAGTTTCGTGCCAGCATCGCCAAGCTCGACTGGATGAGCGCGCCGACGAAGCAGGAGGCTCTCGTCAAGCTCGACGCCTTCACGCGCAAGATCGGCTACCCGGATAAGTGGCTCGATTACTCCAGGCTCGCTGTCGTGCAAAACGACTACTTCACCAACGTGCGGGCGGCTGACCTGTGGGCCTCACATCGCGACTGGGCCAAGATCGGCAAGCCGACGAATCGAACCGAATGGGGGATGACGCCACCCACCGTGAACGCGTACGAGAACCCGCTGTTGAACGAGATCGTATTTCCCGCCGGTATCCTGCAACCGCCGTTCTTCGATGCGAACGCGGATGACGCGGTGAACTATGGTGCGATGGGTGCCGTCATCGGACACGAGATGTCGCACGCGTTCGACGATCAGGGGCGACAGTACGACAAGGCCGGTAATCTTCGCGACTGGTGGAGCAAGGACGATGGGACACGCTACGTCGCGGAAGCGGACAAGATCGTGAAGCAGTTCGACGCGTACACGGTGCTCGATACGGCCACGCACGTGAACGGAAAGCTGACCCTCGGCGAGAACATCGGGGACTTTGGCGGACTCACCATTGCGTACGCGGCGATGGAGCGCTCGCTCGGCACCGGTCCGCGCGCGAAGATCGACGGCTTCACCCCGGAACAGCGCTTCTTCCTCGGATGGGCGCAGGTGTGGCGTGAGGTCGCCAGGTCGGAGTTCCTCCGTTGGCAGGTCAGTTCCAACGAGCACGCACCACCGAAATGGCGGGTGAATGGGCCACTGAGCAACATGCCCGAGTTCCGGGCAGCCTGGGCGTGCAAGGCTGGTGATCCTATGGTGCGTGCGGGTGCGGTCCTGCCACGCATCTGGTAAGAACGCCATGCGCTGCACGTCCGTATCATTAGAGATGCTCTATTCGCTGCACACCCAGTTTCTCCTTCTTTTTCGTCTCAAGAACACGCATGTCACCACGTCCTAACTTCCGCGTCATCGCCGGCTCCCTGGCGACCGCCATCGCGGCGATTTCCGCCGGCGCCCAGCAACCGCGCGTTCTTACCGCCGACGACTACGGTCGCGCGGAACGCACACTCGCCCAATACACCAGCCAGCTCGTCTATGGAGCCTCGGTCCGCCCGACGTGGCTCCCGAACGACCGATTCTGGTACCGCACGACGATCGCGAACGGCTCGCAATTCATCCTCGTCGATCCCACGAAGGGAACGCGCACGGCCGCCTTCGATCAGGCGAAGTTCGCCTCCGCACTCTCGGCGGCCGCGGGTGCGACGTATAGCGCCAATGCTCTGCCGTTCAATCAGTTCGAATACCTGCCCAACGGATCGATTCGCGTGCGCGTCGGCACACGGGGCTTCGACTGCAACACGGAGACGGGCCGTTGCGGCGCGGCCATGGACGATCGCGAAGCGGCGACACCCGCTGTCCCCGCAGGCCGACGTGGTGGCGCGCGTTCGGACGTGCGGTCACCAGACGGCAAGCGCGCCGTCTACATCAAGGACTTCAATCTGTGGGTGAAGGACGTCGTCACGGGTCAGGAGAAGCAGCTCACGCATGACGGCGTGAAGAGCTTCGGCTACGCCACGGACAACGCGGGTTGGCAGCACTCCGATCGGCCGATCGTCATGTGGTCGCCCGACTCGAAGAAGATCGCGACCTTCCAGCAGGACGAGCGCGGCGTGGGCATGATGCATCTGGTCAACACCAATACCGGGCATCCGGTGCTGTCGTCGTGGGCGTATCCGCTGCCAGGCGACAGCATCATCACGACGATTCAGCGCGTCGTCATCGACGTCGATGCCGCGACGGTCACGCGGTTCCAGATGCCGGCCGACCAGCACCGCTCTACGCTGTGCGACGACGTCGCCTGTCGCGCCGGAGAATGGGCGGACGTCGAATGGTATCCCGATGGCTCGCACATCGCCTTCGTGTCCACGTCACGCGATCACAAGCAGGCGCGCCTCCGCGTTGCCGATGCAGCGACGGGCGCCATTCGCGACGTGTTCGACGAGACGGTGGCGACGCAGTTCGAGTCGGGCAACGGCAAGGTGAACTGGCACGTGCTGCCCGCGTCGAACGAGGTCATCTGGTTCTCGGAGCGCGACGACTGGGGCCAGCTCTACCTCTATGATCTCAACACCGGGAAGCTGAAGAGCCAGATCACGACAGGTGTCGGCAACGTGACGCAGCTCCTTCGCGTCGACGAGAAGACGCGCACGCTGTGGTTCGGATGCGTTGGCAAGGCGCCGGGCCGCGATCCGTATTTCCGCGCGCTCTGCAAGGTTGGCATGGACGGAAAGAAGTTCGCCATGCTCACGCCGGAGAACGGCGATCACGACGTGACGTTTTCGCCGTCGGGGCACTGGTTCGTGGACACCTATGCGCAGCCCAACGTCGCACCGGTCACGGTGCTGCGCGATGAGAACGGCAAGCTCGTCGCCACGCTCGAGAAGGCCGACATCTCGCGCCTGCTCGTGAGCGGCTGGAAGCCACCAACGCCGATCACGGTGAAGGCCCGCGACGGCAAGACCGATCTGTACGGGCTCATGTACACGCCCGCCTCGCTCGACTCGACGAAGAAGTATCCGATCATCAACCACATCTATCCCGGTCCGCAGACGGGCAGCGTTGGTGGACGCGGCTTCAGCCCGGCGCGCGGAGACAATCAGGCGCTGGCCGAGTTGGGATTCATCGTCGTCGAGATCGACGGAATGGGCACGCCCTGGCGCTCGAAGTCCTTCCACGACGCGTACTTTGGCAAGATGGGCGACAACACCCTGCCCGATCAGGTTGCGGGCATGAAGGAGCTTGCATCGCGCTACAAGTTCATCGACCTCGACAAGGCGGGCATCTGGGGGCACTCGGGCGGTGGCTTCGCGACGGCTGACGCGATGTTCCGCTATCCGGATTTTTTCAAGGTCGGAATCGCCGAATCCGGCAATCACGACAACCGCGTCTACGAGGACGATTGGGGCGAGCGCTATCAGGGTCTGCTCGTGAAGAACGGCGCAACGGACAACTACGCGCCCGAAGCCAACCAGTCGCTCGCCAGGAATCTGAAAGGCAAGCTGCTCCTCGCGCACGGCACGCTGGACGACAACGTGCCGCCGAACAACACGACGCTCGTCGTCGATGCGCTGATCAAGGCGAACAAGGACTTCGATCTGCTCATGCTGCCCAACCAGGCGCATGGCTACGGCAGCATGTCGTCCTATATGATGCGCAAGCGGTGGGATTACTTCGTGAAGAATCTCATGGGCGCCGAACCGCCGAAGGAGTATGAGATCAAGCCGCCGCCGGCGCCGCCGCGGCTGATTCCGTAAAGGTCACGCTCATGAGAAGATCACTGAGCGCTCTGCTCGCCATCGTGATGCCATCGCTCCTCAGCGCGCAGATCCCCGCCGCTGAGTATGCGGCGCGACGCGACTCACTCGCTGCACGCATCAAGGACGGCATCGTCGTCGCGTTCGGGGGACGCACGCCGATCACGGACTTCGGTCCCTTTTACCAGCTTCCCTCGTTTCACTACCTGACAAATTTCGACGAGCCCGACGCGGCGCTGGTCATGGTCGTGCGCGGTGGCCGTCCCGCCAACACGCTCTTCATCACGCCGGTCAACGCGCGCTCGGCATTCTATTATGGAAGGCGGCCGGACTCCGCCGCCGTCGTTCGCGACCTTGGAATGAACGCGCGATCGTTTTCGGCGATCGACAAGGTCGTGGACTCGCTGGCGTCCACCGGACTGCCGGTCTATTCGCTGCGCGACTTCTCCGACGCCGATTTCGCGTCGCAGGATTCACTCACGCGCGGACAGCAGTTCATCCGCTCCATCGCGGCACGACACAGCGGGCTCGTGCTGCGCGACGGACATGCCCTCGTCGATGAGCTGCGGGCGAAGAAGAGTCCCGCGGAGATCGCGCTGCTGCGCAAGGCGGCGGAGATCAGCTCGGAGGGCCATCGCGCCGCAATGACGATTGCCGAGCCGGCGAAGGAGTACGAAATCCAGGCCGCGCTCGAATATGCCTTCATGCGGCTCGGCGGCGCGCGTCCGTCGTATGGCTCGATCGTGGGCGGCGGAGTGCATGGAACGCAGTTGCACTACATGCGCGACCGCGGCGACGTGAAACCGGGCGACGTGGTGGTGATGGACGCGGCGACGGAGTACGAAGGCTACGCCGGCGACGTCACGCGCACGATCCCCGTGAGCGGCAGGTACACGCCCGCGCAGCGAGACATCTATCAACTCGTGCTCGACGCACAGCTCGCGGCGGAGCGCAATTCGAAGCCCGGCATGCTCGCGTCCGCGGCGCAGGATTCGTCGTTCGACATTCGGGCGCGCGGCCTTGCCGCCCTGGGACTCGTCGAGAGTGTCGATGCGACGCTCGACTTTCCGTGGCCGACGAACTGCACGCAGAATCCGCGTTCATGCAAGCAGGGGATGTTCTGGATGATTCACGGCATCTCGCACGGGCTGGGGCTGGCCGTCCACGATCCGGTACAATTCTACACCGGCGACAGGACGTTCAAGGAAGGCGACGCGTTCACGATCGAGCCGGGCATCTACATCAGCACGTCCATGCTCGACGCGCTTCCCGACTCGCCGAGAAATCGTGCCTTCATCGCGAAGGTGCGGCCGATCGTCTTGCGCTACGAGAACACCGGCACGCGAATCGAAGACGACTACATCATCACGCCGAAGGGTCTCGAGCGGATCAGCAACGCGCCGCGCGAGATGGCCGAGATCGAGGCGCTGATGCGCACGCGGCCCCCTCGCGCGGTGCCGTGAGCGAACAGCCCTGGTGGCACGAGCTGGCCACGCGCGGGCTGCAGGGCGTGCTGAGTATCCGGATCCTCGAGATCACCGACGACCGCGTGATCGCGACCATGCCGGTGAACGAACGCACGCGCCAGCAGTACGGAATCCTGCACGGTGGCGCATCCATCGCTCTCGCCGAGACTGCCGCGTCGCTTGGCGCGGCAGGACGCATCGATCGCGAGCGCTTCATGGCGGTCGGGCAAGAGATCAACGGCAATCATCTGCGCCCGAAGTCGGAGGGCATCGTGACCGCGACGGCGGTCCCGGTGCATGTTGGGCGCTCGTCGCAGGTCTGGTCGATCGAGATCAGGGACGAGCAACGCCGACTCGTCTGCATCTCGCGCTGCACGATGGCGATCGTGCCGAGGCGCTGATGGTGTTTCGGGAGTTCACGGTTTCATAAACACGTTAAGCAATCGGTCCCAAAACAGGGCGCTCCTTGACCTTTCCCGTGACCGCGCAATAATATTGCGCCGTTGATATAGCAGCCGCGACAGGCGAGTTGGAGGCGCGTGCGCCCATCTCGTCCCTTCCGAAGCATACCTCCTCAGAACTGCTGGCATACCGCTGTTTTCGCGCACCCTCGCTCACCCGCGAGCGTGCGCCCTGAAGCTCTTGCTCCGAGTTCCCCCCCCGCTCAGAGAGGCTGCACGATGAGACTGATCAGGCCACGAAGCATCGTCCGTAACGCGCTGTCAGTTGCGCTATTGGCGATGACTGCCGCTGTCGCCGCGGCGCAAGGCACGTTAACCGGCACCGTGACCGCACCTGGTGGCGTTCCGCTCCAGGAGGCGCGCGTCATCGTCGTCGGGACGAGCTTGTTCACCACGACGAGTGCGGACGGCAAGTACGCACTGCGCAGCGTTCCCGCCGGAACGGCGAACATCCGCGTCATTCGCGTCGGCTACCAGGAGCAGAAAAGGGCCGTTCGCATCCTCGTCGGGCAGACGGCGACGCTCGACATCGTGATGCCGACGACGGTCATCCAGCTGCAGGAAGTCGTCACCACGGCCACCGGCCAGCAGCGCCGCGTGGAGATTGGCAATGCGGTCGAGAACGTGTCGGTCTCCAAGCTCACGGAAACCGCCCCGGTTCGCACAATCGCGGACGTGCTCACCGCGCGGGTGCCCGGTGTCATGGTGCAGCAAGGCACTCAGACCGGCGCCGGCCAGCGCATCCGCGTGCGCGGCATCAGCAGCGTGAGCCTCTCGAACGAGCCGATCTTCATCATCGACGGCATCCGGATGAGCAGCAACAACGGCTCGACGGCGTTCGGGAATGGGGGCAACGACTTCAGCCGCCTCGGCGACATCAGTCCGGAGGACATCGAGAACATCGAAATCGTGAAGGGTCCATCGGCGGCTACGCTGTACGGCACCGACGCCGCGAACGGCGTCGTCGTCATCACGACCAAGAAGGGCCTCGCTGGTGCGTCGCGCTGGACGACCTACGCCGAGGCCGGCATGCTCGACGACCGGAACTGGTACGCAGACAACTACACCTTGGCCGGCATGAGTCCGGCCGGCAAGCCGTTGATCCTGTCGGGTCAGTGCAAGCTGGTCATGGTCTCGCTGGGCACGTGCCTCAAGAGCGATGGGACCAAGGGATACGACAGCCTTCGCGTCTACACCCCGATCAAGGACCCGAGCGTTACGCTGCTGGGTTACGGGTATCGCAACGCTCAGGGCCTGCAGGTCTCGGGTGGAAACGACGCGATCCGGTACTTCCTGTCGGGCAGCCGCGACGATGAAACCGGCGTCCTCAAGCTGGACCAATACGAGCAGAACAGGTGGGACTTGCTTGGCGTGACGATCCATCCCTGGCAAGTGCGTCCCAATACGCGCCTGTTGAACGCCTTCCGAGGCAACGTCAGCGCGCAGGTCACCCCGCAGTTCGACGTGGCGGTGAACTTCGGGTACAACACGGTGAATGCGCTCACCAGCAACGAATCGAACAACACGGTTGGAATCGGTTCGCAGGCGTTCGGCGGCCCAGGGTACAGGAACAACGGATTGGTGGTCGGGCTGGCCGACTCGCTCCTCGGATACCGCGCGGGGACTCCGGGACTGATCTGGGCGGAGAAGCTTCAGCAGAACGTCAACCGGATGATTCTGAGCTCGAGCATGAATTGGCGCCCGTCGAGCTGGTTGCAAACGCGGGCCAATTTCGGCACTGATTTCGCCGACCGCGTCGATACCCGGCTGCACATGAACGGCGAAGGATGGCCGCTCTCGGCCACGTACCGCGATGGTCAGGCGTTCAACGCCCGCACGAATATCACCAACCTGTCGGCTGACCTGGGTGCTACGGCGAACTACAATCCGTCGCGCTTCACCTGGCTGAATCTCAAGACCACGGTCGGCACCCAGTACAACAACTTCCGCCAGGATCAGAATTCGGCCGGCGGTACGACGCTTCCGCCGGGCGCGGTGACCGCGAGCTCCGGCGCGACGCCGAGCGCTTCCGAGGCCTACACGCTCCAGAAGACGTGGGGCGTATTCGTCGAAGAGACCGGCGCGATTCGTGACCGGCTGTTTCTCACGGCGGCCGTTCGGTCGGACCAGAACAGCGCGTTCGGCACGAACTTCCAGCGTGTGTACTATCCCAAGGCCAGTCTATCGTGGGTGGTCTCCGACGAAGACTTTTTCCCGAAGCGCAGTGTGTTCGGCGCGATCAGCAGTTTTCGGCTTCGGCTGGCGAACGGGGCGTCTGGCGTGCAGCCGGGGCCCAACGACGCGCTACGGACCTACTCCGCAAGCTCGGCGAGCATCAAGAACACCGACCAGGCTCTCGAGACGTTCGCGGCGATCGGCAACGACAGCCTGAGGCCGGAGCGGTCGACCGAGTGGGAGACGGGGTTCGATTCGCAACTGTTCGGGAACCGCATCCAGTTCGACGTGACGTACTACTCGCGGCTGACGCACGACGCCCTCATCGGCGCCGTGATCGCGCCGTCGCTCGGCTCGGGAGCTACGACCCAGCGTGCCAACCTCGGCTCCATCAAGAACGCCGGTGTCGAGATCACGCTCGGCGGTCAGTTGCTCGACACCCGCAATCTCGGCCTCGACTTCCACTTCAACACCGCGCTCAACTCCAACAAGGTGGTGAGCCTTGGCTCGACGCCGCCGCAGATTGGCGTCACGAACTGGATCGTCGCGGGTTACCCCATCAACGGTCTGTGGGCCAAACCCATCGTCGGCTGGAACGACAAGAACGGCGACGGCATCCTGACCGTGGACGAAGTCACAATCCAGTCGGACACGCTCTTTGACAACAGCATCGACCCGGCCACGGGTAAGGTGAGGCACTCCGTCATCGGCGTCGGCACCTTCCGAGGATACGCCGAGCCCCGCTATCTCACGACCTTCACGTCGGGCATCGATCTGTTCAACCACAGCGTCCGCATTCAGAACCTGTTCGATTGGCGCGGCGGCAACCGCTACTACAACAACACCGAGCGCATTCGCTGCACTCGCCCGAACTGCAATGGCGTCTTCAACCCCGCCGCCTCGCTCGAGGAGCAGGCAATGGATGTGGCGGCGATCAACGCGCCGGAAAAGACGCTCGACGGCTACTTCCAGCCGGGCGCGTTCGTCAAGTGGCGCGAGGCGACGGTGACGCTCCAACTGCCCGATCGGTTGCTCGCGCGCGCCGGCGCGCGCAACTCGAGTCTGGTGTTCTCGGCGCGCAACCTGAAATTGTGGACCAACTATCGCGGCAGCGATCCGGAGAGCGACTACACCGCCACCGGCGGCGCCGACGCGCCGAACGAATTCCAGACCTTCGCGGCACCGACGTTGTTCCAGATCCGCTTGAACATTGGCTTCTGACCCTTCGACCACCACTGAAATGAGATCTCTAATGAAGAGTGGCCGGGTGGTCCTCACGACCCTCGCGCTCGCGTCCGCCGTGGCAATCACGGCGTGCGACACATTGAAAACGAACCTACTCGAAGCGGTCAATCCGTCGATCATCAATCCGTCGTCCGTGCAGTCGGCGGCGGGGGCGACCGCGGTCCGCAACGGCGCGCTATCGCTGCTCCGTACCGCAACGGCCGACGGCGAGAGCACGTGGCTCTTCGGCGGCCTGTTGGTCGACGAATGGGCGAGCAGCTCGACGTTCGTGCAAAACGACGAGACGGATCAGCGCCAGATCCAGTTGAACAACGCGACCGTCAACACGGCGCTACGCCAGCTGTACCGCGTGCGCACGTCGGCCAACCAGGCGATCGTGCTGCTCACGCAGTACAAGCTGCTCCCGTCATCCGACATCGCCGAGATGTACTTCGTCCGCGGCTTCGCCGAGCTGCAGTTGGCGTCGGATTTCTGCAACGGCATTCCGCTCAGCGACGGGGCGAGCAGCGTGGCCATCTTTGGAACGCCGCTGCCGGTGAAGGACGTGTTCACCGTCGCCTCGGCGTCGTTCGACAGCGCTCTGAGCCTCAGCAGTGGAACTGATGCGGCCAGTATCGCGATCAATCGTGCGGCGGCGATCGGCAAGGCGCGCGCGCTGCTCGGCATCGGCCTCAGTAACGCGCCGGCGGCGGCGGCGCTCGTCACCGGCATTCCGACGACCTTCCGGTATGACGTCACGGCCTCGCTGACGGGCGGCTTCAACACCCTCTGGGACCAACCCACCAGCCAGAACCGCTACACCGTGAGCGACAGCCTGCAAGGGAACGCACGCAACCTTCTCGTGCTGAACGCCATCCCGTTCCTGTCGGCAAAGGATCGGCGTGTTCCCGCTCACTACAAGATCGCCAGTAACGGCAAGGACACCGTGAAGTCGCAGGACGGTGGCACATTCGTGATTCAGGTGGACAGCTTGTGGGGGCAGACGTCGGCGATCGCCGTGGTGGCGGGCCTCGATGCGCGTTTGATCGAGGCCGAGGCGGCGCTCAAAGCCGGCAACCCCGCGGGCATGATGGCCTTTCTCAACGCGCTGCGCGCTGCGCCACAGCTGATTACCGCCCCGAGCCCAACGGCGACCGGCACGCATCCCGGCTGGACCACTCCGGTGATGACGGCACTGGTTGATCCTGGCACGCAGGTCGGCCGCGAGAATCTTCTGTTCCGGGAGAAGGCGTTCTGGACGTTCAGTCGAGGACAGCGGTTGGGCGACTTGCGCCGGCTCATTCGCGACTACGGCCGCGCGGCGGACGGCTCGAACACGGGCGGGTTCCCCATAGGGCAGCATTACAAAGGCGGAGTGTTCGCGGGAGATCTCAACCTGCCGGTGACGACCGACGAACAAATCGGCAATCCCTTCTTCACAGCTTGCCTGGATCGTAAGGCCTGAGCGAGGCGCGTATTTCGCGGCTCTACCACAGAGGGAGACGGTTCAACCGTCTCCCTCTGTAGCTTGTGCCCCAACGCGCGTGGTCTTCCGCGTGGGCGCAACGACCATATACTCAAGTATGCTCGGATCCGCGCACACCAGGAGTACGTCATGAGATTCCCCGTCCGTCTTCGCGTCGCCGTCGTCGCGCTCGCGGCAATTGTGGTTGCCTGCTCCTCCGACTCGTCTGTCGCTCCGTCGACCAACCAGACGACGACGCTGAGCCAGGTCCTCAGCGAGATGACGCTTCCCGCCCTGTCGGGCGTCGCCTCGACACTGTCCTCGGCGCCTGTGACCAGTGCGGCGACACCCGTACCGTCAACGTGCAGCTACAGCGCGTCGTCGCAGAGCTTCAGTTGTCCGACCGTCACCATGGGCGGGCTGACGATCACGCAGTCGTACACGCTGCTCGATGCATCCGGAAAGCCACAGTCGCAGTTCGACCCGAACACGACCGCGGCGGTTCGCACGACGATGAGCGGTGCCGGCACGTTGACGCTCACCGGGAGAACCAGTGGGTCGCTCACGATCGACCAGCAGCAGGACATGACGTTGAGCGGATTGCTCATTGGTACACATGTGCTGAACGGCACGATGACCATGCACATGAGCGCCGCGATGTCCACCGGTACCACTACGACGCCGATCAATTCCACGATGACGATGACGACGACGAACCTCGTGCTGCCGACCGCGCATACCGGCGCCACCGCGTGGCCGACGTCGGGAACGATCACCGAAGACATGACGACCGCACTCGATGCCGGCTTTCCCGCGGCGCCGATCCATATGACGATGACCTTCAATGGAACGAGCAAGGTCGCGGTGGTGATCACGATCGGCACCAGTACGCAGCGATGCACGATGGATCTGGCCAACCCTGGGATGGCCTGCGCGTAGCCCACTTCTCCCGTTTCGCTAAGCCATCGGATGCGATTCGCGCGGTCGGTTTGCGGGCCCGCGGGGACTCCTTATTCAACAATCGTCAAACCGGCGATCAGGTCTCTGGCGAGTTCTCTGCCAGCATCCTGTCATTCGCTTCCATTCTCCGCGGCATCTTTACGAGCGACTTGGTCCAGTCCGGAGCACGCGCTGCACGGCGGCGTTCAGCGTTTCCAGCCCGATCGGTTTTTCCAGGAATTCGACGACCGAGCCCGGCGATCCCTGCCATTGGATCACGCTCTGCACGTATCCCGACATGTAGATGATCTTGACGTCGGGACTGATCTTCGCGATCTGGTCGACCATCCTCATCCCGCTCATCACCGGCATGATCACGTCGGTGAGAATGACGTCGGGTCGCTCGGCGGGGGACGCATCCGCGAAGTGACGTACGGCTTCGAGGGCATCGCCCGTGTCCCAGAGTTCGTGTCCGCCCGGGATGAGCATTCTCTTCAGCAAACTGCGAACCGATGAATCGTCGTCGACGATCCAGATCCTGCCTGCAGCCGGTTTCGCGGGAGCGGCATCGCGTGGCGGCTCGCTCTCCGTGGCGGATACGCGCTCGGACGTGCCGGTCGCCGGCTGCTCGGACCGTGGGGCGATGCACACCATGTCCCTGCCACCGTTCTTGGCCTGGTAGAGCGCACGATCGGCTTCGCCGAGGAGCAGCTCGTACGATCCCATCCCCTTCTGGTATTGTGCGACTCCGGCACTGACGGTCTGGGGGCCCCACGGCAACGGCCAGGCACGCATCTGATCCAGCACTCGCTGGGCAAAGAGGGCAACGGAGTCCGCATCGTTGTCGCGCAGGACCGAGACAAACTCCTCGCCCCCGTAGCGCGCCGAGATGTTCTCCTTTCGCGTGTTCCTCTGCAGGATATTCGCGAAGGCCTTGAGCGTCATGTCGCCCGCCGCGTGGCCCCGGCGGTCGTTCACCTGCTTGAAGTGATCCAGGTCGAACATGACGACCGTCAGGTCCCTACCACGCTCGGCCGCAGCAAACTCGCGCTCCAGCGCGTTCTCGACGCAACGCCGATTCGGGAGCCCGGTGAGCCGGTCGATCAAGGCCAGATCCTCCGCCGCGTGGCGCGCCCGGTGAAGCGCCTCCCCGAGGGTGGCGATGCCGACCGACACGGCGAGGTACACCAGGACGATCGCCACGAGCAGCGTCCAGTTCGGCTCGGCGATCTCGAACGCGACCACGCTGATTTGCGTTGCGGTAATCACCACCATCCCGCCGGCCAAGGCGACCGCCACGCCCTGTAGGCCGCGGTAGTAGGAGAGCAGGAAGGCCGGGATGAGCGCCGTCAGCCAGATGAGCATCCCGAGGCCGTTACTCGTCCAGTCGGGTAGCCAGAAGACCATCGCGACCGGAATCGCGAGCGCGGCGATCGAGATCGCGAGCGCGCGGGGCGGAACGGGCTGCTTCTGGGGAGAATTTCGCATCTCTGGCAAATGAGGTCGCGCTAGCGCTTCCGGAGGGTTCACTGAGCCGCCCACGCTTCGAGCCCTGTGGATAGGATTTCGCTCACGGCTCGTCAAGTATGCGACGTCCCCACGTCGTGAGCAAACGGCGCGTCGAGGCCCGGCGTGTGCCGGGTGCGTGAGCTGCGGATCACGCCGGTCCACCCACCGGGGATGCTTGGCGTGCTGTGCGGCCTGTGCGTGCCCAGGACGCGCGCGTCGTCCTCCTACCCGCTACCCGCGACTTCTACTTCAACGACCGGACATACGCGACGAGCGCCTTCACCTGATCGCTCGACAGATGCTTGCTCTTGTGAGCCGAGGCCGAAAGCGGTTTGATGCCGTTGGCGATGACGTTCGCGAGATCGGCGTCGCTGCGTCCCTGCACCGCGCTGCTGCGGAAATCGGGGATGTTGTTTTTCCTTCCCATCGCCGTGTTGCCGCTGGCGTCGGCGCCGTGACAGGAGACGCACTGGCTCTTGAAGATTGACTGCCCCGTGGAGACCAGCGACGCGTTCGACGAAGGCGCTTGCGAAGGCGCTGGCGAAGGCGTCGTGGGCGCGGCGGACGGCTTTGTCTCCGTCGCTGGCGGCGCGGTCTTCGCGGGTAGCGGCGTGCTCTTGCTCGTCGTCGAGCCGACCGCCTTGGCCGCGGTCGGACTGGTGGCGCCGCTCTTCGTCTGGGGCGTACCCAATTTCACTGACGGCTTTTGAGGCTCGGTGGTCGTAGCCGGTGGCGTCGCCGGGCTGCTCGTCGCGCTCGTTGTGGTGTCCATCACGGGCGCGAGCGTCGCCACCGTCGCTGTCGTATCACTGCCCGCTGTCTTCACGTTCTCGGTCTTCTTACAGCCGACGGTGGCCAGAAGCAGGAGCGAAGCGCACAAACTGATGCTCGTCTTCAATCGGAATCCTCCTCGTAATGCCGCGCTCGCTCCACCACGGCTTCTCCTGACGAGCGGCAAGATCTGGACCGGGGATCCATCTCACCGGTTCGTGAGGCGGTCGCGATCGACTCCGACCGCATCGTAGGAGCTTACGCTCGGCGCCGGCGAGTGCCATGATACGTGCATACCCAATTGAGAAAAACACCATGATGCCCAACATGCTCTTCCCCGTCGCGATCGTGGTCTTCATCATCGTCGTCTGGCTGTTCAACTCCGTGAACATTCTGCGCGAGTACGAACGGGCCGTGGTGTTTCGCCTTGGCCGGGTGCTCGACACCGAGAAGGGACCCGGCTTGATCCTGATTTTCTGGCCGATTGAGACCATGGTGAGAGTCTCGCTTCGCGTGGTGACATGGGATGTTCCGGCGCAGGACATCATCACGCACGACAACGTGTCGCTGAAGGTGAATGCCGTCGTCTATTTCCGCGTCGTCAGTGCCATGCGAGCAACCCTCGAGGTGGAGAGCTACCGCTACGCCGTGGAGCAGGCGGCGCAAACCGGACTTCGCACCGTGCTTGGCGAGGTGGAATTGGATGATTTGCTCTCGCAGCGAGAGAAGCTGAACGCGCGGCTACAAGCGATTCTCGACGAGCAGACTGAGACGTGGGGCGTCAAGGTGACGCAGGTCCAGGTCAAGCAGGTGGATTTGCCGCAAGAGATGCAGCGGGCGATCGCCGCGCAGGCGCAGGCGGAACGGACGCGCCGAGCCAAGGTCATCGCCGCCGCTGGTGAGTTTCAAGCCGCGGGGCAGCTCGCGGACGCCGCTGCCGTGCTGAATCGGGAGCCGACGGCGCTCACGCTGCGGTACCTTCAGACACTGATCGAGATCGGCGTCGAGAAAAACACGACGATCGTGTTTCCGTTGCCGATGGACTTGCTGGGAGCTCTGGGCGTCAAGCTCGGCTCCGGTCCTACGCCGCCTACGCTGCCCCCGCCGCCTACGCCGGCGAGGTAGGCGAGGTAGGCGAGGTAGGCGAGGTAGGCGTCTCGAGTCGGCAACCTGAGTAGACGCGCACGCCGTCGTCACCGTTCAGCAGCAGGCGCGAACTGCTGCCACCGTAGCACCGCATGAGGTCGAGCATCATCGGCTCCTCTCCGGTCCAGGGGTACGCATAGACCAGGTCGAAGTCGTCCAGCCCGTGCCCGAGTTCGGCGTACGCCGACGCGCCATAGCCGATGGTGCCGAAGCGTGCATCGCCCGTCTTCGGTTTCCAGCGGTAATCGGCCGGCACGAAGCTGCCGACGGCGAAGCGCGCCCGCGAATCGTACCGAGCGGCGAGACGGCGAGCGGTCGCCACGAGCCCGGAGTCGAGCTCGATGCCATAGGCGTCGAATCCGAGCATGTCGGCCATGATGCTGACCACGCCGGTCGCCGAACCCCACTCCAGGAATTTCAGCCCGGGCGCCCGGAGTGCGATCAGCGCCTGGAGTACGCGCGCGTAGTCGGCGGGTATGAACGGATGCCAGTTCCGCTCGCGAACCTCGCGGTCGAAACGATCGTAGATCTCCCCGCCTTCATCGATCAACGCGTCCAGACGGGAGCGCAGCGCGGCGTCCAACTCGGAGTCGTTATTCGGGACTTTCGCCATGCGCGCGTGGAGGTTGATGATTCCGAACGATAACCCGGGCCAGGAACTCCAACGGATCCACCGTCTCGCGGCCCGCCGTCGGCCCCTCGGCCTTGTCGGAGCGGTCGGTCACGTGGCTTGCGCCTACGGGAGAGCGCGTCGTGCGCGCCACAGGTTGAACAACCAGGAGCCGAGGAGCTGGCCCGTCACAGCGCTGGCCAGCATGAACGGGACGAACCACCAGCCGAGGCCGAACGAGAGCCGCATCAGGATGACGAAGGGGATGGGCAGGTGGATCGCGAGAAACCACTGCCACGAGAGCCTGCGCACGGTCGCCCGGTATGCTCCGAACGGCAGATTGATGCCGATAGCCAGGAGTATGGTGACTGCTTCGAGTTCGAGATTCGTCATGCGGAGTTTCGTGTATCGACTCAGACAGTATAGGGCAAAGTCGTGGATAGGAAATTCAATCGCGGCCAGCGGAGTATGCGAGGGAGGGTGCAGGTTCAGCGGAACTTCCTGACCTGCTCGTCCTGAAAGGCGGCCTTCATGACACGCTGCAGATAGTCGGCGTCGGGATTGAACTCGCTCTTCCGGACCGCCGAATTGTACGAGAACAGTACGATGCCCCGGGCTCCGATCTCGCGTGCAGCACGGATCTTCGCCACCGTGGAGTCGGCAGGCTGACGATACGCGCCAATCCCGGCCCATACGCGATCCCGCCCACCGGCCTCCACAGCCACACGGATCTGCTCTTTGAAGATCTGCGTGTTGGTCGAATACGCCATCAGCGAGGCGACGTCCAGGAAACCTCGGCGCAGCCAACTCGGCCAGTCCTGAAAACGATTCTCGTACGCATCCTTCGCGTTGGCGAACACATCGGCGGACACCACCACCTTTGGATTGCGCTTCTTGACGCCGTAATAGATGCGCTCGACGAGCTCGGTGATCTGCGCACGGCGGAAGTCGTTGTATCTCGACGGAAAGGAGTCCGCGTAAACGAGCGGGTCGGATTCCAGCGCGGCAAATCGGGCGCGCTTGTCATCCGTCAGTTGCGGCAGCAGCCAGAGACGGAATCGGTCGAGCGAGACGCGCGAGTAGTCGTAATCCGGCGCAGGGTAGCGGACATAGTCGAAGTTGATCCCATCGACGTCGTAATGCTCGAGAACGTCCATCCATATCGAATAAACGTGCTCCTTCGTTTCCGGTGCCGCCGGGGACATGTAGACACCTTCCACATGATCGCGCGCACCCTTTGAGTACTCCAGTATCTTCGCGCGGAACTGCGGATCGCGCGGATCGACAGAGTACAGCTCGCGCGCGAGTTTGTACGGAACCGCGATCAGGTCCGGCCGCAGGTGGTAGATGTGGCGCGGGTCCGTCGGCGGATTGTCCATGTTGGCAAGGAACGTCGTGTTCAACCAGGCATGCACGGCGATGCCATGGCGATGAGCTTCCTCGATGGTCAGCGCGAGGGGATCGAACTTCGCGTCCTTGACGATCGATTCAGCACGCGGTTCCCAGCGCGCATTGTAGAACGCATCTCCGCGGCCGCGCACCTGCACGATGAGCGTGTTGAAGCCGTTCTCGTGCGCGCGAGCGACCATTGACCTGATGCTGTCGGGATGGTCCAGCGTGCTGCGGACGACCCATAAAGCGCGGACCTCCGGTGGTGTCGCGATGCGCGGGCTCGGCGTTCCCGGCTTCTGCGGCGCG
>Ga0209638_1000513_pt1 | contig 25507 bp, 25 predicted proteins | sample BarGraNGADG00211_FD_184490 | JGI IMG/M metagenome (GOLD analysis project Ga0209638, IMG submission 184490) | Arctic peat soil microbial communities from Barrow, Alaska - Barrow Graham LP Ref core NGADG0002-211 (SPAdes) (version 2) | ecosystem: Environmental > Terrestrial > Soil > Wetlands > Peat...
GGAGGCGCTGGACAAGGCGGGCGCGAACGTCTCCATGTTCGCCCGCCGCAGGAAGCTGCTGGAACGCGAGGCCGATCGCATCGGCGCGCTGGCCGTGCAGGGCGATCTGACCAGCCCGCGCGATCTGGGCATCCTGGTCGAGCGCACGGTGAGCACGTTCGGAGGCATCGACATCCTGGTCAACAACGGCGGCGGCCCTCCGGCCGGATCGGCGCTCGCGATCGACGACGAGGCGCTCGAGGAGGCGCTCACGCTGCTCCTCTTCTCCGCCGTCCGGCTGACGAACCTCTGCCTGCCCCACCTTCGGAAGAGCAAGGCGGGCAGGATCATCAACATCACCTCCTCCGCCGTGCGCGAGCCGATCGACAACCTCGCCCTCTCGAACGCCGTCCGCCCCGGACTGGTCGGCTGGGCCAAGACGCTCGCGCGCGAGCTGGGCCCCGAGGCGATCACGGTCAACTCGATCGCGCCCGGCCGCATCGCCACCGAGCGCCTGGAACAGCTCTACGAGACGCGCTCTTCCGACGCCGACCTGGCGCAGATCGCGCTTGGTCGCTTCGGCGACCCGAAGGAGATCGCCGCCGTGGTTGCCTTCCTCGCCTCCGACGCCGCCAGCTATGTCACCGGCACGTTGATCCCGGTCGACGGCGGCGCCGCTCGCGGACTGCTCTAGCCGGCGCACCCGACCGCTCCGGTAGGGCCAAGCGGCGTCTGTATCCTCGTTCCGATGAACCTTCGCAAGCTCGCAAAAGCGCTCGCGACGGCGGCCGGAGCGCTCCTCGTCGGCCTCGTCGGCCTGCTCGTCTACGCGCAGCTCACGTACTCGAAGTCCTACCTGCTGCTGCCGGACAAACCGCACGCCCTGGCGCCGCTGGTCAAGGTGCAGCAGCTGCACAAGGGCGACAAGGGCAGCCTCTACTTCGTGGACGTGATCGAGCGGCGGGCGACCCTCGCCGAGCGATATCTACCCTTCCTGCGCCGCGACGCGACGCTCGTCTCGCAGCAGCAGATCGGGCCGAGCAACATCAACGACAAGGAGCGCGCGCGCATCGACGCGGCCGCGATGGCGCTCTCGCAGAAGATCGCCAAGGCGGTGGCCCTGCGTGAGCTCGGTTACAAGGTCGCCATTCACCCGCACGGCGCGCTGGTGGAACAGACCGCGCCGGGCACGTCCGCCGCGAGCAAGCTGCTGCAGGGCGACGTGATCACCGCCGTCGACGGCCAGGCGACGACGAAGTTCGATCGGCTGCGCGCGCTCGTCACGCGGCACCGCCCCGGCGAGCGCGTTCGCATCACCTTCGTTCGCGCCGGCCGTACGCATACCGTGACGCTGCGCACCTTCACTTCGCCGCAGCGCCCGCACGAGGCGGTGATCGGGGTCATCATCACGCAGGCCGTGAGCATCAAGTTGCCGATCAAGGTTGCGATCAACGCCGGCAACGTCGGCGGGCCCTCGGCCGGGCTGGCCTTCGCACTCGAGCTGACCGACAAGCTGGGCCGCGACATCGACCGCGGCTTCCGAGTCGCGGCGACCGGCGAGCTGTTCTTGAACGGCAGCGTCGGGCAGATCGGAGGCGTCAAGCAGAAGGTCATCGGCGCTCGACAAGCCGGAATCCAGATCATGCTCGTCCCCGCTGGGGATAACGCGAACGAGGCCAAGCGCTATGCAGGCACTATGACGATCATTCCGGTAACTAGTTTTCAACAGGCGTTGCATGCCCTGGCAACAGCCGAGCAAAAACGCTAATCGCCGTTCCAATTGACAATATCGAATCGGCCGCAAATTGCGGCTTTTTTAACTCTCTCACCCCTTGTCTATCGTGGACCAGCCCTTATCATCCAGCCTTGTAACCGGGTCGCCGCAGCTAGAGCAAAAGAGGGGCATGAGCAACAACATCGATGTAACTTGCAGTAACTGCTATTTCCATGGGGCGGGACTCTGTGCGCTTCGTTGCGAAGAGGCATGCCCAACCTTCAGGTACAGCATCCAGGCCACGCAGATGCCCCCTCGCCCATCGTCGCATCGCGCTGCCCATCCGCTGGTCGAGCTGGCGCACGAGCACGCCGTCGCCTAGGGCAAGTCTCGGCAGGATGCGCGCCCGAAGCGACCGCGCGATGGATGATCGAACGCAGCGCAGGCCGCTGTCTGTGCGCTTTGTTCCGGGGCGGGCGAGCGATTAGACTCTCGCCATGGACGAGAACGAGCCCCAGCGAGAGCAAGCGCCGATCGGCGAGAGCGGCGAAGCGAAGACGCCCGACAACGAGCCCGACGAGGCCTGGCAGCTTCAGCTCTGGTCGAAGCTGATCCTCCTCGTCGTCCTCGTCGGCTACGGCATCGCGCTCGTCGTCGCCAACAGTTCGAAGGTCAAGATCTCGTTTCTGTTCGCGTCGATCCACGTCTCCAAGATCTGGCTGATCCTGCTCTGCTTCGTGCTCGGGCTGCTGAGCGGGGTACTGCTCTCGCAGATGTACCGGCATCGCGCGCTCAAGCGCGCCGAGCTCGAGCGGCAGGCCGAGCTCTAGCTCCCCGCGAGATCAGCTCTTCATGTCCCTGGCCAGCTCGGCCAGGATGGCGACCCCGCGCTCGATCTCCTCGGGCGAGGGCGAGCTGTAGGCGAGGCGGAGTGAGCCGGCGCCGCGGCCGTCCGGATAGAAGTCGGTGCCCTTGCAGTAGGTGACGCCGGCCTCGGTCGCGCGTGTCAGCAGCTCGCCCGCGTCGATTCCTTCGGGCAGGTTGAGCCAATTGAAGTAGCCGCCCTCGGGACGACTCCAGCTCGCGCTGTCGCCGAAGTGGCGCTCGAGCGAATTCAGCATCGCATCGCGGCGGGTGCGGAGAAGGTTGTTCATGCGCTCGAGGTTCGGCTCGAAGTGGCCGCGGCGGGCGAACTCGTAGACCGTTGCCGCAGGCAGGTTCGAGGGCGAGATGGTGGTCGAGGAGGCGATCAGCTCGAGCGGCTTGAGCAGCGGCTTGGGCAGGATCAGGTAGCCGACGCGGAGCCCCGGTGAGATGGTCTTCGAGAACGAGGAGGTATGGGCGATCTGACCGGCGATCGAGCCCTCGATCTCGAACATGGTCGGCGGCGCGGTGCCCTCGTAGCGAACGAAGCCGTAGGGATCGTCCTCGAGCACGAGCAGGTCGTACTCGTGCGCCAGCTCGACGATGCGCTTGCGGCGCTCGACCGAGAGCGTGCGCCCGCTCGGATTCTGGAAGGTGGGGATCGTGTAGAGGAAGGCCGGCTTGGGCCCGCGCTTCAGCTCGCGCTCGAGCGCCTCGGGGTCGAGCCCCTCGTCGTCCATCGCTACCGTGCTCACCTCGACACCGTGATTGCGCAGAATCAAGAGCGGACGGTCGTAGCTCGGCGCCTCGACCAGCACGCGGCCGCCGACGCCGCTCCAGAAGAACTGCTGGGCCAGGTAGACGAAACCCTGCAGCGAGCCGTTGGTGAGCAGGATCTGGCCCGGATCGATCGCGTAGCGCTCGCCCAGCCACTCCCTCAGTGGTGCGTAGCCGAGCCCGGTGCCGTACGAGAGAACGCTGGTTCCGTCGCGCTCGATCGCGCCCTTGGCACAGTCGGCCAGCAGCTCGACGGCAAGGCATTCAGGCGCCGGAGCGCCGCGAGCGAAGGAGATCATCCCCATGGAGCCGCAGCCTATCGAAGCGCGTCGATACGCTGCCGGTATGAACGACTGGATCGAGCGCGACGCGACCAGGGTTTGGCACGGCTTCACCCAGATGGCCACCTTTCCGCTGCAGGAGCCGGTCATCGTCGATCGCGCCGAGGGGCGCGAGCTGATCGACAGCGAGGGCCGGCGCTATTTCGACGCCATCTCCTCGCTCTGGGTGACGACGCTTGGCCACCGCGTGCCCGATCTCGACGCGGCCCTGACCGGTCAGCTCGGCAAGGTCGCGCACACGACGCTGCTTGGAAACGGCAACCGGGCGGTCGTCGAGCTGTGCGAGGCGCTTGCCCGCGTTGTGCCGCTGAACGATCCGCACTTCCTCTTTGCCTCGGACGGCGCCTCGGCGGTCGAGCAGGCTCTCAAGTGCGCGCTGCAGTACTGGCGCAACATCGGCCTCGAAGAGAAGTCGGGCTTCCTCGCCCTGCGAGACGCCTACCACGGCGACACGGTCGGCGCCCTCTCGCTCGGAGACGGGTTTCACAGCGAGCACTTCGACCGGCTTCGCTTCCCGGTGCTGCGCGCCGCCGGCTACGCCACTCCGGGCTGGGCCGAGCAGGCCTGCAGCATGATCGCCTCGAGCGCCGAGCGCCTGGCCGCGGTCGTGATCGAGCCGCTCGTGCAGGCGGCCGGCGGAATGCAGATCGCGCGCCCCGACGAGGTGCGCATGCTGGCGGAGTGCTGCCGCGAGAACGGGGTGCTACTGATCTGCGACGAGGTGGCGACCGGGTTCGGGCGCACGGGCAGCCTCTTCGCCTCGCGCCGCTGCGGCATCCAGCCCGACCTGCTGGTGCTTGGAAAGGGCATCACCGGCGGCTATCTGCCGATGTCGGCGACGGTGGTGAGCGGGCGCGTCTACCTCGCCTTCATGGGCGAGGATCTGGGGCCCAGAACCTTCTACCACGGTCACTCCTACGGCGGAAACGCGCTGGCCGCCGCGGTCGCCAGCAGGCACCTCGAGCTGCTGGCCGAGTGGAACGTGCTGGCGAACGTGGAGGCGCGCTCGGAAGAGCTGGGGCGACTGATGAGCGAGCGCATCGCGCCGTTGCGCGCGGTGACAGGCGTGCGCCTGTGTGGGCTGCTCGGAGGAGTCGAGCTGGCGCCCTGGATCTCGGCGCGCGCTGTCTGCTCGGAGGCGGTGCGAAGAGGAGTTCTGCTCCGCTCGCTGGGCCAGGTGGTACCGCTGGTGCCGCCGCTGACGACCACGAGCGAGGAGCTGGAGCGAGTCGTCTCGGTGCTGGAGCAGGCGCTCGCCGCCGTCGGTGAGAATGGCGCCCATGGTTAGTCGCTGCCCTCGAGCCGTCGTTGAGCCGTGCTCAGCCGCGCTCAGCAGAGCGAGGCTGATTTGGCACGAAGCCGGCACATCGTGTTTGCGTTTCCCGGCTACCGTTTCACGACCCCGCGGGTGGGTGGATCATGGCGGGGGGCGGCGGAAAGCGGCGCCACTACAAGCGGTCGGCGGAGCCTTCAGCCAGTTATGAGCTCCGAGCCGACAACGCGCTGGAATGCTTTCGCGGAGCAGGCGCTCGCGGGCGAGCAGCTGAGCCTCGAGCAGGCGCTCGAGGTACTGGCGGCGCCCGACGAGGAGCTCATAGACCTGCTTGCCGCCGCCTTCCGTGTTCGCCGCCACCACTTCGGCAAGTTCGTCCGGCTCAACTTCCTGGTCAACGCGAAGAGCGGGCACTGCGGCGAGGACTGCGGCTACTGCTCGCAGTCGCGCGTCTCGACGGCCGAGATCCCGCGCCACCAGCTTCTCGCCAAGGACGAGCTGGTCGAGGCGGCCGAGCGGGCGCTCGAGCTCAAGGCCTCCACCTGCTGCATCGTCACCAGCGCGCGCAAGCCCTCGGCGCGCGAGCTGCACGGCGTGGCCGAGGCGGCCGAGGAGATCAAGCAGCGTCATCCAGAGCTGAAGCTGTGCGCCTGCCTGGGTGAGATCGACGCCGAGCAGGCGCGGTCGCTGCGCGAGTCGGGGATCGACCGTTACAACCACAATCTGAACACCGCCGCCAGCCACTACCCCGAGGTCTGCACGACGCACACTCATGCCGACCGAGCGCGAACGGTGGAGACCGTCGCCAGGGCCGGCCTCTCTCCCTGCTCGGGGCTGATCGTGGGGCTCGGCGAGACATCGGCTCAACTGGTCGAGGCTTGCTTCGCGCTCAGAGACTCGGGCACCGACTCGATCCCCGTCAACTTCCTGCTGCCGATCGAGGGCACACCGCTCGGGAGTCACGACCCGGGGCTCGATCCGCGCTACTGCCTGAAGGCGCTCTGCATGTTCCGGCTCGCCTGCCCCGAGCGCGAGATCCGGCTTGCGGCCGGGCGCGAGGTGCACCTGGGCTCGCTGCAGCCGCTCGCCCTCTACCCGGCCAACTCGATCTTCGTCTCCGACTACCTGACCGAGCCGGGCCAGGCGCCCGAGGACGATTATCGGATGATCGAGGAGCTCGGCTTCGAGATCGAGCCCGCCGGCTCGTGATTGGGCGCGGTTACTTCGTCACCGCCACCGACACCGGCGTCGGGAAGACGTTCGTGACGGCGGCGCTGGCCGCGACGCTCAGGGCCCGCGGGCGCGACGTCGCCGTCTTCAAGCCGGTGCAAAGCGGCGCCGTAGCCGACGACCCCTCCGGCGACGCCGTCCTGCTCGGCGCCGATTGCGTCTACGCCTTTTCGGCTCCGCTGGCTCCGCTGGTTGCCGCCCGCGCCGAGGGAAGGACGATCGAGCTGGAGCCGATCCTGGCGCGGGCCGGGGAGCTGGCGCGCGAGCACGAGCTTCTGCTGGTCGAGGGAGCGGGCGGGTTGCTCGTGCCGCTGGCAGACGATCTCGACCTGGCCGATCTGGCCGCGGCGCTCGGGCTGCCACTCGTCATCGTGGCACGCGCGGGGCTGGGCACGGTCAATCACACGCTGCTCACGATCGAGGCCGCAAGAGCGCGCGGACTCGATCTCGCCGGCGTCGTGTTGAACGGAAAAAACGACGAGAGCACGGCCGAGAACGCGGCGCTGATCGAGGAGCGCTCGGGAGTGCGCGTGCTGGCGCAGGTACCCCGGCTCGCCGATCCGGCCGATGCGGCAGGCTACCTCGATGAATTCCTGGGATAGCTGGCTGGAGAGCGAGCGCGCACGGCGCGAGCAAGGCGCACTCGAGCGCCGTTTACGGACGACCGAGCAGCCGGCCGAGCCGATCGCCTTTCGCGACGGCAAGCGCCTCGTCAACCTCTCCTCCAACAACTACCTCGGCCTGGCCGGGCACCCGGCGCTGATCGAGGCCGCCGCCCGCGGCGCAGCGCGCGGCGCCGGCGCGGGCTCCTCGCGCCTGGTGGTCGGTGGCGACAGCGCGACCGCCGCGCTCGAGCAGAAGATCGCCGCCTTCAAGGGCAGCGAGGCGGCGCTCGTCGTCGGCTCCGGCTACCTGGCCAACGTCGGCGCGATCGCGGCGCTTTGCGACCGCGACACGGCCATCTTCCTCGATCGCCTCGATCACGCCTCGATCGTCGACGGAGCGCTGCTGTCGGGCGCGCAGATCAACCGCTACCGGCATCTCGACCTCGATCATCTGGAGCAGCTGCTCGAGAGATCCGGCGCCGCGCGCAAGCTGATCGTCACCGACACGATCTTCTCGATGGACGGCGACACGGCGCCGCTGGACGAGCTGGTCGAGCTGAAGGACCAGTTCGGCGCGCTGCTCATGGCCGACGATGCGCACGGCGGCGGCGTCTTCGGCCCGCGCGGCGAGGGCTACGCGCACGAGCTCGGCCTGGCCGATCGGATCGAGCTGCAGGTCGGCACCTTCTCGAAGGCGTTCGGGGTCTACGGCGCCTACATCTCCGCCGACCGGACGCTGATCGGCCAGCTCGTCTCGACCTGTCGCACGCTGATCTATTCCACCGCTTTGCCGCCCGCGGTCATCGCCGCGATCGACGCCTCGCTCGAGCTCGTCGCGACGGCGGACGAGGCGCGGCGCGAGCTGCGCGTCAAGAGCGAGCGCTTCCGTACGCGACTGACCGAGCTCGGCTTCGACAGCGGCGCCTCGACGACCCAGATCATTCCCGCGCTCGTTGGCTCGAGCGAGCGAGCGCTCGAGCTCGCCCAGGAACTCGAGAAACGTGGCGTGCTTGCCGTGGCCATTCGCCCGCCGACGGTTCCAGCCGGGCAGGCGCGCATCCGCTTCTCCTTGATGGCGACCCACACGGACGAGGATCTCGAGCTAGCGCTGGAGGCGCTCGCCGGTGTCGCTTGAGCCTCGGAACGGATTCGGCACGAAGCCGGCACATTTCGGTGCGCGTTTTCTCGATACCGTGTTCCGCCCCGTGGGAGGGTGGGGGGAGGCGGGCGGGCAAAGGCGCCCAGGACTCCGAGAAGTCCGGGCCGCACTAAAGCGAAGGGTCGAACGCTGACGCTCTTCTTGCCGGGCTGGGGCTCGACGGCCGAGGTCTGGGCGCCGTTCGCGCGGCCGGGTGATCGGCTCTGCGGCGAGATCGAAGCCGGTGCCGAGATCGTCGCCTGGTCGCTCGGCGCGATGCGGGCGCTCGATGCCGCGACGCGGCTGGAGCTCAGGTCGCTGACTCTGGTCGGGTCGAGCGGCCAGTTCGTGCGCCGACGCACCTACCGGCACGGCTGGCCCGAACGAGCTCTCCTGCGCATGCGCGAGCGCCTGAGCGAGGATGCCGACGCCGTTTTGGACGAGTTCTGGGCGCTGGCGCTGGCGCCCGGCGAAGCGGTTCCAGCCCCGCCGCACGAAGAAGACGCCGCCAAGCTCGAGCTGGGGCTAGCCTATCTCGCCGATTACTCCATGCTCGAACGCGCCGCCAAGATCTCCTGCCCCGTCCGACTGCTTCACGGCGGCCGCGACCGCGTCTGCCCGCTCGCCGCGGCCGAGCTGCTCGCCGAGGCTATCCCGGGCGCCGAGTTGACCGTCTGGCCCGAGGCCGGGCACGCTCCCTTCCTGACTCAGCCCGACCGCTTCCGCTCATGGCTCCTGTCCTGACGCTCGACAAAGAGGCGATCCGGCGCCGCTTCGAGCGCGCCGCGGCGGCCTACGACATCTTCAGCGTCGTCCAGCGCGGAATGGCCGAGCGCCTGGTCGAGAGAATCGAGCGCGAGCCGTCCTCGATCCTCGATCTCGGTTGCGGAACCGGCTACCTGACGGAGCTGCTCGCCAAGCACTTCCCGCTCGCGCAGATCGTGGCGGTGGATTTCGCGCCGGCGATGATCGAGCTGGCGAGAAAGCGCGTACCGAGCGCCCGCTTCCTGGCCTGCGACATCGAGGAGCTCGAGCCCGAGCCGGCGCGCTACGACCTGATCGTCTCCAACGCCACCGTCCAGTGGCTGACCGAGCCCGAGCGAACCTTCGCCCGCCTCGCCGGCTCGCTCTCGGCTCGCGGCGAGCTACATCTGGCGACCTTCGGCCCGCGCACTTTCTGGGAGCTCGACCAGGTACTGGCCGAGCTCGGCTGCGAGCGCGGCCTCGATCTGTCTCCGGCCCAGAAATGGGAAACGCTCCTCGCCGGGGCCGGTATCTCTCGGATCCGCGCCCATTCGTGCGAGGAGCGTTTCTCTTACCCGGACTGTGCAGCCTTTCTTCGATCTGTCAAGTCCTCCGGCGCGGGATACACCCCACACCTTCTGGCGCCGGGAACGCTCGCTGAGGGTATGCGACGCTACGACAAGAGGTTCTCGAACGGCGGCGGAGTCACTGTCACCTACGAGATCGTGACGATCTCGGCCGAGCGCTGAGAGGTGTCCGCGGAGGCCCAAGCCCCGCTCAAATTCGCGTCACGAGCGGCGAATCGAGCATCAGCGCGATTTGCTGGCTTGAGCAGGGCTTTCCGGAAGCGGACGCGTCCGCCCAGCACCTGTCCCCGTGCCTGGCACCTGGACATGGCCGTCGTTATGGTGGCTCGAACAGTCCTGGTACGAAGTCGCTTTGCAGCGGTTTATCTGTTGGGCAACCGTCCCCGCGAGACTGTCCTAATTATCGACACGCTTTTGGCGCGAAGTCCCTCAAATATCGCTCTCAGCAGGCTGTTGTCGAGAATGGACAAGTCCAGCTGGCACCTGTCCAGGTGCCAGGCACGGAGCGTGGTCGAAGGGGACGCGGCGCCGCGGGTCACCGCCCGTGCCGAATATCTGGACGTGAAGGACGCGGAAGAAGGGGCGCCTAGCGCAAGGTGCTTTTGGCAACGAGCTGCGCGACCTCGGTCGGCGTAGTGCCCACTTCGATGCCGCGGGCTTCGAGCGCGTCCTTCTTGGCCTGCGCCGTTCCCGCCGAGCCGGAGATGATCGCGCCGGCGTGGCCCATCGTCTTGCCGGGCGGGGCGGTGAAACCGGCAATGTAGGCGAAGACGGGCTTGGTCATCTGCTCTGAGACGAAGGCGGCTGCCCGCTCCTCCTCGTCGCCGCCGATCTCCCCGACCATCACGACTGTCTCGGTCTCGGGGTCGGCCTCGAAGCGACCCAGGATGTCGATGAAAGACGAGCCGACGATCGCATCGCCGCCGATCCCGATCACGGTGGTGTTTCCCAGCCCGAGCTGGGCCAGCTCGTGCCCGATCTGATAGGTGAGCGTGCCCGAGCGGCTGACCAGGCCCACCGACCCCTCGGCGAAGATCTCGGCCGGGATGATGCCCACATTGGCCTTCCCCGGCGAGATCACGCCCGGGCAGTTGGGGCCGATCAGGGTCACGCGGCGATCGCGCGCATATTGGTAGAGCTTGAGCATCTCGTGCACCGGGATGCCCTCGGTGATGCAGACGATCGTCCCCAGTCCGGCGTCGATTGCCTCGTAGAGCGCGTCGGCGGCGAAGCGGGCGGGCACGAAGGTGGCGGCCGTATTGGCGCCGGCCTCGGCCACGGCCTCGCGCACGGTGTTGAAGACGGGAATCCCCTCGACGTCCTCGCCGCCGTGTCCCGGCGCGGCGCCGGCTACGACCTGCGTGCCGTAGGCGCGGTTGCGCAAGGCGTGGAAGGAGCCCTCACGCCCGGTGAGGTTCTGAACGACGAGGCGGGTGGATTTGTCGACGACGATGGCCATCAGTGCTCCGTCCCCTTCAAGCCTTTGATAAGGAAGACGGTGCTCGTGTAGTTGTCGCCGCTAAGGCGGTGCGAGAGTAGCTCGCGCGCCTTCTCGGCCGTCTCGCCCGTGCAGTTGCAGCGCTCGAGCCAGGCGCTGAAGGAGGTCTGACGCTCGATCACCTCGGTCGCCTCGATCGCGAGCCCGGCGGCGGAGAAAAGCTCGCCCCATTGATCGAGCGAATAACAGCGCCCGTGCGAAGGATCGCGCAGGGTCTCGGCCTCTTCGACGCGCTCGTCCACATAAAGCATGTCCTCGAGCAGGAACATGTCGCTGCTGACCCGTGCCGTCTCAGCCAGGGCAAGCTCGGTGCTGCTGAAGTGATGAAAGGCAAGGCGGCTCGCGACAAGATCGAAGGAAGCCGTGGGAAAGGGAAGCTCCTCGGCGTGGCAGATGACGTCAGGATGCATGCCCGGCGACGGATCGGCGGTCGTGACGGCGAAGCCCACTTCGCGCAAGCGCCTCGCCAGGTGGCCGCCGCCCGAGCCGACGTCGAGCGCGGTCCGCCCCGCGCCCGCTCCGGCCCACTCGACGAGCCGGTCCAGATCGGGCCCGGCCGCGTGCGGCAGGCTGTCTCTGTAGGCCTGCGCCCGCTCGTTCCAGGGATTGTCTTGTTTCATACCGTCTTCCTACCCCGCCAGCTCCACGGCGCGCCTGGCCGCCTCGAGCATCGTTGGCTCGGGATGCAGATTCGCCGTCTCGGCCTCGGCCAGTAGGCGCCGGCCCTCCTCGGCGTTGGTACCGTCGAAACGAACCACGATCGGCTGCGCGATCGTGATCTGCTCGAGCGCCTGCAAGATCCCGCGCGCCACCTCGTCGCAGCGAGTGATTCCGCCGAAGACGTTGAAGAAGATCGCCCGCACCTGAGGGTCGGCGCTGATCACCTCGAGCGCGTCCACGACGCCCTGCGCGCCGCCGCCGCCGCCGAGATCGCAGAAGTTGGCCGGGCGGCCGCCGGCCGCCGCAACCAGGTCGAGCGTGGACATGACCAGCCCGGCGCCGTTACCGAGCACGCCGATCTCACCGTCGAGCTTGACGTAGGTGACGCCCTTCTCACGCGCGGCGCGCTCCTCGACCGGCACCGCCTCGGGATCGCGCATCGCCGCGATCTCCTCGTGGCGAAAGAGAGCGTTGTCGTCGACCAAGACCTTGGCGTCGAGCGCCACGAGCTCGCCCGACTTGGTCACCACCAGCGGGTTGATCTCGCACAGGGTCGCGTCGCAGCCGCTGAAGACCTCGTAGAGCTGGGCCGCGACGCGCTCGATCTGGCGTCGCTCGCTTGCCTCCGCGATGCCGGCCCCGAAGGTGAGCGCGCGACCGTGCCAGGGATGGAAGCCCTCGAGTGGATCGACGTGCAGCTTGACGAGCGCCTCGGGACTGCGTGCCGCGACCTGCTCGATCTCCACCCCACCCTCGGTCGTGAACATGAAGAGTGGTTTCTTGGCGCCGCGGTCGAGCGTGATCGAGAGGTAGTACTCGCGTGCGATCTCCGAGGCGCTCTCGATCCAGAGCCGGCGCACGGCGAGCCCCTTGATCTCCATGCCGAGAATGGCGGCGGCATGCGCCTCGGCCTCTTCCGGGCTCGTGGCCAGCTTGACGCCTCCCGCCTTGCCGCGCCCGCCCGCGTGAATCTGCGCCTTCACGACGACCGTGCCGCCAAGCTCCTGAGCGGCCGCGCGCGCCTCGACTGGCGTCTGCGCGAGTCGTCCTTCGCCGGTCGGAAGGCCGTAACGGCGGAAGAGATCCTTGCCCTGGTATTCGTAGAGATCCATTTCGAGCGGGAGTTTAGAGGCCATTCCGCCCGGAACGCGCGATCGAGGCGGTCGAGGCGTGGATGCCGGGGACTGCACGGGCCGCGAAAGCGCACTGGTAGTGCGGTGAGCGGATCGGGTAGTTCCCGGCGCCGCGATTCGGCCCGCATCGGTCGTGCGGGTCTGGCGGAATGGTCTCTTGGTCAGCGCCGGCCGCCGGTCTTTCCTAGAGCAGACGCGCTTACACGTATTCTCCTGCCATGAGCTTCGCCGATCAGCTCACGGTTGCCCGAATCGCCGCGACTCCGTTCGTGCTCGCGCTGTTCGTCTGGCACTTCCCGAATCACGACTACTACGCCACAGTCCTGTTCGCGCTGGCGATGACCACCGACTGGTTCGACGGCCGCGTGGCGCGCTCCAGCGGCCATTCCTCGGCGCTCGGGTCGCTGCTCGATCCAATCGCCGACAAGGTGCTGGTGCTCTCGACCCTGATCGTGCTGGTGCAGCTGGGTAGCTTCCCCGGCTGGCTCGTGGCGCTGATCGTCGCGCGCGAGTTTCTCGTCTCGGGCCTGCGCCTGGCCGCGCTGGAGCGAGGCGTAGTCATGCAGGCGCGCGACCTCGGCAAGCTCAAGACCTGGTCACAGGCGATCGCGATCGGGCTGGGTGGTTTGCAGGCCGGAGGCGCCTGGTCGATCGACATCGCGCTCTGGGCCGGAGTCGTTGCGCTGGTGTTGACCTGGCTCTCGGGCCTCGACTACGCACGAGTGGCGCCGCAGATCCTGCGCGGTAATAAACCGGTTTCGCCGCAGTAAACGACCACCTGCCCGGCCTGAATCCCTAAATAGACGGCCTTCCGTCACCCGTCCTAGTGATTCGGTCCCGACCGGCGGGGTGAAAGAATCTGAGTACCCCCGCCGTTTCCAGGAGGTTTGTTACGCGCATGACTTCTGCGCGCCCTCATATCCGGGCTCTCTGCCGTCCCGTACGCCGGGAGGCCGGAGCGTGATGGGCGTGGTGCGATCGGGGCGGCGTCTGCTCGTCGGTTGGCGACGCTGGCGCGGAGCGATGAGACGTGACCGGCACACTGCGCGGCTCAAGACTCTGGTGAGCCTCGTCTGCTGCGCGGGGGTCGCGGTCATGATGGTCGCCGCGGTGCGCCTCCTGCAGAGTCCACCGAGCGGGCGCAGATGGCTGGCGCTGGCCGCCTTTCTCGCATTCATCGCGATAGCCGAGCGCTACCCGGTTCCGGTCGAGAGCACGACCCTGCGCGGGTACTCGCTCGCCACCGTCTTCAACGTCGCCGGCATCGTCCTCTTCGGTTGGGAGCCGATGGTCTTCGTCTGCGTGCTCAGTCTCGTTGGCGGTAGCGTGCGCACGCGACAGCCGCCGATGAAGGTCGCCTTCAACGCGGCTGTGCTCGCGATAGCGATGGTCTGCGGCGGTCTCTTGCTCGCGGCGCTGCCGGAGTCCGCGAGCCTGGCGCGGCTGGTGGCCGCCATCTGCTTGGTCGCGCTTGGCTACGGCCTGCCGAGCCTGATCCTGGTTTCCGCCGCGCTGGGCATCTCGGAGGGAAAGCGCTATCCGGCGACGCTCGAGCACACGCTTCGCTGGAGCCTGTTGCCCTTCCTGTTCGGGGCCTCGGCCTCGCTGACGGCGACCGTGCTCTGGCAACGCTCTCCTTTCCTGATCGTCGCCCTGGCCGGACCGCTGGCCGCGATCGACCTCTACGAACGCCAGCGCCACAAGGCGCGCTCGGCGATGCGTCTCGCCTCCACAGACCCGCTCACCGGGCTCGGCAACACGCGCCGTTTCCACGAGCGGCTGCAGCAATCGCTCGACGAGGCCGAGAGCTCGGCGCAGCCGGTCGCGCTCTGCTTCTTCGACCTCGACAACCTCAAGCTCGTGAACGACGAGTACGGCCACCCCACCGGCGACCACGTGCTCGTCGCGGTCGCCAGCCGCCTGCGCCACGGCGGCGAGGCCTTCAGGCTGGGCGGCGACGAGTTCGCGGTGATCCTGGCCGGGAGCTCGAGCGAGCAGGCGGTCGAGGTCGCCGAGGCCATCCTGGCGCGCGTCGCCACGCTCGAGGTCGACGACCTGCCCCGGCAGCTGACGATGAGCTGCGGCGTCGCCGTCTTCCCCTCCGAGGGAGTCTCGCGCGGCGAGCTGCCGCGCCTGGCCGACAGCGCGCTTTACTGGGCCAAGGACCACGGCAAGAACCGCGTACGCGTCTACCACCCGGAAGCCCTCAGCGCCTACGCCCTCGAGCGACTGGGCTCGAATCCGAGCCTGAACGACCGCCTGCGCGCGGCCGCCAGCCTCGCCGACGCGGTAGACGCCCGCGATGCCAACGCAGGCGCCCACTCGCATCGAGTCGGCGATCTCGCCGCGTCGATCGGCACTCGCCTCGGCGCCGACGACGAGCAGGTCGAGCTCCTGCGCCTGGCCGGCCACCTGCACGACGTCGGCAAGCTGGCCATCCCGGAGGAGCTGCTGCGCAAGGAGGATCCGCTCTCGGGCGCCGAGCTGGTCGTGCTGCAGCGGCATCCAGAGATCGGCTTCCAGATGATCGAGAGCCTCGGGCTGGGGCCGGTCGCCGAATGGGTTCTCCACCACCACGAGCGCTGGGACGGACAGGGCTACCCGAGAGGACTCGCCGCCGAGAGGATTCCGCTCGGCGCCCGCATCATCTTCGCCGCGGATGCCTGGGACTCGATGACCAGCGACCACACCTACCGGCGCGGACTCAGCATCGAGCAGGCGCTGGAGGAAATTCGCAGCCGGGCGGGCAGCCAGTTCGACCCGGAGGTCGTGGAGGCACTGACCGTCGAGTTGGGCCTGGCCCCGGAGCGCGAAGCGGCGTCCGAGGCATTAGGCAGGGGCTGACAGGCCTTCCCGCTAGGGAAGCGACCTCACTTCTCCTATCATCGACGCATGAATGAGAAAGGCGGGGACAGGGCGGCTCGGCCGAGCGTGGAGACTCGACTCGCTGAGCTTCGCCAGCCGGTTCTCGATCGCGCGACCACCTGGCCTTACAAGGACGGCGAGCTCGGCAGCTTCGCCTACCAGCGCTATGACCACCCGCTGGCGGCCGAGACCGAACGCGTGCTCGGCGACCTGGAGGGTGGACGGGCGCTTCTCTTTTCCTGCGGGATGGCCGCGATCTCCGGGCTCGTGCTCGCTTTCTGCAAGCCGGGCGACGCGGTCGCCGTTCCCTTCGGCGCCTACGTCTCGACCAGCCACCTGATCTCCGACGAGCTCTCGCGCTTCGGCCTGCGCCTCGTCGAGTTCGACCAGACCGGTCCGCCGCCCGAGGAGGCCGCCTTCGTCTGGCTCGAGCCCTGCTCCAATCCGATGCTCAGCTTCCCCGATCTGGACGATTCGATCGCCCGGGCGCACGAGCGAGGCGCGCTCGTCGCGGTGGATGCGACGATGCTGACGCCCGTTTTATTGCGCCCGCTCGAGCACGGCGCCGACTTCTCCGTACACAGCGCCACCAAGCTGCTCGGCGGGCACCACGACCTCGTGCTCGGGGTCGCCAGCTGCGCCCGCGACGAGGATGCCGAGCGCCTTTTCCAGGTGCGCCGGCTATTCGGTTTGATCGGCTCGCCCGATCCGGCCTGGTTGCTCCTGCGCAGCCTGAAGACGCTGCCGCTACGGGTCGAGCGCAGCTCGGCGACCGCGCTCGAGCTGGCGCGACGGCTACGGGAGCATCCGGCGGTCGAGAGCGTGAACTACCCCGGCCTGGGCGACGCAGTCGCGGCCAGATACGTGCACGCGTTCGGCCCGCTCCTCTCGTTCGTCGTGCGCGGCGGCGCGGCGGCGGCTCAGGCGCTGGAACGATCCTGCGAGCTGATCGAGAACGCAACCAGCTTCGGCGGCGCTCGCAGCACGATCGAGTCCCGCTCGCGCTGGGAGGACGATCGGGTTCCGCCCGCTCTGCTCAGGTTGAGCGCCGGGCTCGAGGATGCAAGCGAGCTCTGGAGCGATCTAGAGCGCGCGCTGGCCTCGCTCTAGCTCCTGTCTGAGAACAGACTTTCGATCTTCGGTACCGGCTCGAGCTCGGTCTCTTCGGCGCTTTTCGGCCGCGGCTCGAGCGAGAGCTGCTCGAGGTCTTCGGAGGCCTCGATGATCGACTCGAGCAGCTGTTCGCGCCCAGCCTCGTCGCCGCGCTTGGCCCGCAGCGTCCGCGCCGCGCCGCCGATCGTCATCAAAGGGTTGGCGATGCGGTGCCGAACGAGGCGCGCATAGTCGCGGCGGGCGCGCTCGTACTCGCGAGCCCGCAGCTTCGCCTCGTCCACCGTTCGCAGAGCGCCCCGAGCGAGGCGCTGCACAAGAAAGAGCAGTCCAAGCAGCACCACCATGTCGATCAGGGTCAATACGGCGTCGAGAGTCGCGTTCGACCAGAGCAACGAATCGGGGCGGTTTATCGCAACCAGCCCGTCCACCACGAAGAACACGACCAGGAAAACCGCAACCCGCGGCACCCCGCGCCGCAGCCTGATCAGCTCAAAGACGACCGCTATCGCGATCACGATCTGCGTTACGCCTGCAAACAGATTGACCCAGTCGGCCATCGCCTTCAGGGTACCTCCGGTATGCGGTCTGAGGGCAGCTCTTTAACCTGGGCCTAAAGAAACTCGCGCACCCGGTGGATCATGAGGATATGAGCTCTCTAAAACGGCGCGCTCGGCCAGGAGCGAGCGTGGTCGCTCTCGAAAGCGCTTATCGCGACCGTTATCCGGATCTCCTGCGCGTGGCGACCGCGATCACCGGCAGCGCCGAGAGCGGGCGCGACGCCGTCCACGATGCCTTCGTAGACCTGATTCGCGCCCGGGAGAGCTATCGACGAAACGGCCATCTCGAGGCCTGGGCTTGGGCCGCCGTCGTGAACGCCGCCCGCAAGCAGGCGCGACGGCGCGGCTCGTTGCCTCTCGAGGAAGAGGCGCTGGTCAGGTCGTCGACGAACGGAGAACAGGACGGTCGTCACGGCGCCGTGCGAGCCGCCATCGCGCGCCTACCGGAACGCCAGAGGCTCGCACTCTTCCTGCGTTACTACGCGGATCTCGACTATGCCTCGATCGCCGAAGCGCTCGGGATCGCCCCGGGCACGGTCGCGGCGGCTCTGCACGCGGCGCACGAAACGCTTCGACAGACACTCCGGGGGGTGGAAAAGAATGACTGAACGCGATAGAGATCTCGCCGTCGTGCTAGACGAATTCTTCCCGCGTCGTAACGAAGAGCGAGGCGATTGGGACGGCGTTGTGGCCGATGCGGGCTCGCGCTGGCCGCGTGTTCTGGCACTCAAGCCGCGCCGAATCGCTTTGGCGCTTGCGATCTTCGGCGTGCTCGTGACGCTCGCGGTCGTACCGGCGTTGGCGGTTTCGAAGGGCTGGTGGTTCCTCACATACGACGGCGCTGTTGAGCCGAGTGGCCCCGTTGTGGTCGCGATAAACCCGCGAGCCGATGATCCATGGACGCTCGTCGCGTTCCTTACCAACAGTCTCAACGGGAGCACTGAACTCTGCTACTCCTGGACTCCCTCTAACGAAGACGTAGGAGGGGGAGCAATGGGATGCGGCCCAAGTGCAGCCGCGCTTGGAGAACCGAACCTTCCGGATCTAGGAGCTACGTTCGCGACAACCTCAGGCGTTGCGTACGGCCCGGCAACTCTGGACGTCGCGACGGTCGAGGCGGCACTTGGAGACGGCAGCACCGTTCAGGCGAGAATAGTCACCGCTCCGAAAGCCCTGGGGGCACCGCTCCGGTTCTACATCGCCAGGTTCCCGGCGGAGGAGAGCGTAACGAAGATCATCGGCAGGAATAGCGAGGGACGAGTCATCGGTACGATCACCGTCCCACATTGGACAAAGCCGCCTCAGGACTCGTAGGTCGTCCTTGTTTCGCGACATTGGCCGCCGCGACCGACGTGGCGGGCGCGGCTCACGAAACGCCATCCCCGTGGTAATACCGCGAAAAGTCTTGAACGGCTCCGCCGGCGACTTTTCGCGGTTATAGCCGGAGGTCGGACTCGAACCGACGACCTAGCGCTTACAAGGCGCTTGCTCTACCAGCTGAGCTACTCCGGCGCCGCTGACAGAGACTAGCGTCGCCGGGCGTCTCTTACCGACGAAAGTCGTCATGCCCTCCCCCCAGGAGGACGGACTTTCGTCGGTTCTAGAGCAGAACTTCGCGCGAGCGCTGGTGCGCCAGGATCTTGCGCTTGACGCGTTGCAGGGCGTTGTCGATCGTCTTGGTGTCGCAGCCCAACTCGTCGGCCATCTGCTCGTAGGAAGAGCCTTCGAGGTAGAGGCGAAGAGAATCGGCTTCGAGCTGCGAGAGGCCCGAGCCGAGGCAGAAGACCAGGCTCTGCAGCTCCTCGGTGGAGACGACACAGACGGAGGGATCGTCGACGCCGGGGCCGGGAAGAGCGTCTCCGAGCGTGCACTCGCTGTCGGAGTCCTGACCGGCCGGGGTCTGGCTGAAGGAGACATACGTGTTGAGCGGCGCGTGCTTGAAGCGGGTGGCCGTCTTGATCGCGGTGATGATCTGGCGCGTCACGCATAGCTCGGCGAAGGAGCGAAAGGAGGTCTCCTTGTCGGCGCGGAAGTCGCGTACCGCCTTGTACAGGCCGATCCGTCCCTCCTGAACGAGATCCTCCGACTCGCCGCCGGCGAGGAAATACGAACTGGACTTGAGACGTACAAAACCGTCGTAGCGACGCAGTAGCGCATCCAGCGCATGCGAGCTGCCGTTGCGGGCTTTCATGACGAGCTGCAGGTCTTCGAGTTCCCGCTGCGCTCGCTGAGGCTGGTACTTGTAGCCTTCGCGTCTCGCTGGTTGTGCCGCCATGTCTCCTCGATCCCTGTGTTGATGCCGCTTTTAGCAGGACATATCGAATTTGATGCCCCAAATTAGCAGTGGTCCCACAGAAATACAAGTCTTTTGCGATGGACCCGATAACCGGACCACTTTGCACTGGACCAATTCGCTAGCGAACGTGTGTTCGCTTCGCGAATGGCAGGCTTCTATTTCCACTTCGGTTTCGCGACCCCGCGAAGCGCGGATATACGCAGACGAGCGCTCGCGCGCGGTGATTACTCCTCGCCGCGGCGGATGCGCTCGAGCTTGGCGCGAGTCTTCGGATCGAGCCGTTCTTCGATTGACATGCGCGGCGGCGGCGGAAGCTCGGTCTCGACAAGCTCCTGCATGAATATCTGCGACGAGCGCTTGTCAACTTCCTTGCCGCTCGTTCCGCGCACAGTGAGATCGGAGGAGACGAGGCAGACCCGCTCGCGATCTCTCAGCTCGGCGGCCAGGCGCTCGAGCGCGTAGTCGGCAACCTCGGCGAAGCGCACCTCGAGCGGGCCCAGTGTGTGCGCGGCGCCTACGCCGTCGAAGACGACGATGCCGCGGGCGCCGCGGAGGGCGACGAAGCTGGCCAGCTTGTCCTCGAGCTCGCGCGGATCGGCGAACTTGCCCGCGTAAAGGAGGTTGTGGCCGTCGAAGAGGTAAAAGGTGGGCTCGGGCGCACTCCGCCTCGACGCACCCTCCTGCGTGCCCGGCTCCGGCTTACGCGTCACGTTGCCTCCGCGCCTCGTAGAGAAGGAGAGCGGCGGCCACGCCGACGTTGAGCGACTCGACCTCGCCGATCAGGGGAATCGCCAGGGCGTCGTCGCAGCGGCGGCGCACGAGCGGGCGCAGTCCCTTCTTCTCGGCTCCGAAGACCAGAGCCACTCCGCCGGAAAGATCGGCCTGCCAGTAGGACCGCTCGGCCCGCCCATCGGCGGCGTAGATCCAGAGGTCGTCGCGCTTGATCTCCTCGAGATAGCGGGCCAGGTTGGTGACGACCGCGATCGGAATGTGCTCGACGGCGCCGGCCGCCGCGCGGCAGACCTCGGCGGTGACCTGGGCCGAGCCGCGTGCCGGAACGACGATGCCGGTTGCGCCCGCGCCGGCCGCCGCGCGGGCGACGGCGCCCAGGTTGCGAGGATTTGTGACCTGGTCGAGGCAGGCTAGAAGCGGTGTCTTGGCGCCCGCCAGCTGATAGGCGTCGGCGTAGCGATAGGGCTCCACCCAGGCCACTACTCCCTGGTGCTCGCGCGTCAGCGCCGCCTGCGAGAGGTCGCGCTCGGGCTTGATCTGGAGGCGCGGGGCGCCCGGCTCCGACAGCCAGGGCTCATGCCCGCCGGCGCGCTCGCTCACCCACAGCTCGAGCACCTGCCGCGGGCCGCGAATCGCTTCGCGCACCGCGTTCCGACCGTAGAGGAGCTCGCGGTGAGCCATCTCAGTAGATCCGAACGAGCTGGTAGCCGGGCTCGGCCGAGACGTCCCTGACCTCCCAGCCGGCGGCGACGATCTCGTCGCGCAGGCGGTCGGCCTCGGCGAAGTCGCGCGTGGCGCGGGCTGCCAGACGCTTCCGCGCCAGTTCCTCGACTTCCGCAGGAGCAGTGTCCTCCTCGGCTAACGACTCCAAGCCGAAGATCCGCAGAACCGGATACACCAAATCGACACGGCCTTGATCAAGCCACTGGTGCATCAGAGCGAGAGCTGCGGGCGTGTTGAAATCTTCATCTAGGACTTCTTCAAGAACCGTCGGTAACGGCTCATCCGGCCGGAAGTCTCCCGCTCTGGCTCCCGCGCGAATAAAGGCGTTCCGTATTCCTTTGGCTTGCAGGCGCGCCGCCTCCATCGTCTCGGGCGAGAAGTCGATCGGGCTGCGCCAGTGCGCGGTCATGAAGAAGAGGAGCAGCGTCTCCCTCCCCCACTCGTCCAGCACCCGCTCGAGCGTCTGGATGTTGCCGAGCGACTTCGACATCTTCTCGCCGGTCAGGCGGAGGAGGCCGTTGTGCATCCAGATGTGCGCGAACTCCTGCCCGGCGGCGCGCGACTGGGCCAATTCGTTTTCGTGGTGCGGGAAGACAAGGTCGAGGCCGCCGCCGTGAATCTCGAACGCCGGCCCGAGCTCCCCGGCCGCCATCGCCGAGCACTCGATGTGCCAGCCCGGCCGCCCCTGTCCCCAGGGTGATTTCCAGGACTTGTCCTCGCCGGGTTTGGTCGCCTTCCAGAGCGCGAAGTCGCGCGCATCCTCTTTGAGCGGATTTGGCTCCTGCTCGCTCATCTGGTCGGGCTTCTGCCCGGAGAGCTGGCCGTAGTCGCCATAAGAGCCCACTCGGAAGTAGACGTCGCCGCCAGCCTCGTAGGCGTGACCGCTCGCCACCAGCTCGGCAATCAGACGGGTGATGTCGTCCATCGTCTCGGTCGCCTTGGGCTCGGCGTCGGGGCGACCCAAACCGAGCCGATTGGTGTCCGCGATGTACCAGTCGGTCATCTCTCTGGCCAGGTCGGTGCTCGTACGGCTCTCACGTTCGGCCTCGACGTAGATCTTGTCGTTGACGTCAGTGATGTTGGAGACGAGCTTGACCTCGTAGCCGCGCTCTGTCAGCCAGCGCTTGAGCCAGAGGAAGATGACGTAGGGGCGTGCGTTCCCGACGTGGATGCGCTGGTAGACCGTCGGGCCGCAGACGTAGATGCCGACGATGGCCGGCGGAGGCGGCAACTCGACGAGCTTGCGCTGCAGGGTGCTGTAGAGGCGCATCTGTGTCTCGTTGTATACCGCGCCGCCGGGCTACGGGGCGCGGAGAACTCGTCAGGCCGGCGGCGGACGCTTGCTCAGCCTGATGGCGAGATTGATGGCGCCCGAGAGAACGGCGACGCCCACCATGATCAGCAGCACGACCCCCCAGGCGGGCAATCCCGTCGATTTCGCCGGGACCGGATTACCGGCCAGCGCGTCGTCGATCGCGCTGAAGAGACCCTGGCCGCTCGTGTTGGCCATGACCGTCAGGTTCTGCTCATCGCCCGTCTTTCCGATCGCGAGCGACGGCGTCGAGTTGATCCCGTACTGCTGGGCGAAGGCCTTCGCCTGCTCGATGCGCGCCGCGACCTTGCTCGAGCCGGCGAGCGCAAACGCCTTGTTGACGTCGAGCCCGGGCACGGCCTTTGCGATCGCCAGGAGATAGGCGTGGTTGGCGTAACCCGAGCCCTCGGCGCCCTGGTTCGCGTACTCCAGCTCAGCGACGTTCCAGAGCTTGTTCTGCTCGCCGGCGGCCTGGGCGAGCGTCAGCAAGCCCGGGGAATCGGAGCTGATGAAGGAGAGGCCGCGATACTCGATTCGCACCTTGCCCGAGCGAACGTAGCGCTTGATCACGCCGGGAAGCTCGTTGCGTGCCCATATCCCGCAACCCGGGCACTGCGGCTCGACGAACTCGACCAGGGTTACCGGCGCGCTCGGCTTTCCGAGCTCGATCCCCTGCTGCGGGATGCCGCTCAGCATCGAGTTGACAGAGGCTGCGCCGACGATCCTGGTGGCTCCGGGCGCCGCCTCGGCGGCGAGGAGAGCGCTGAAGACCAGCACCGCGCCCAGAGCAAGCAAAAGCTTCTTGTGTCTCAAGGTCGTCTTCCTTTCGCGCACGAGTCCGTGAGCTGAAGCGTAACGGCGGCTCCTCGCGGAGCAGCGAGCTTAACGGCGCGCAAGGACGATGGGCGCCGCCAGGTGCATGGTCTCCGGAAGTGGATCAATCGGGCTCCGCTCGATCGTCTATCCCGGATTAACCCGCTTTCGACGCAGTGGCGCGGTCTTCTGTGACAGTCGCACAGCGTTTTGCGAGTACCGGGAGAGGAGATAGGGCCTCCCGAAACCGGACGATCCGTGACATCTGCTTCGTCACGGCTAGGCGCAGGCGATACGATCGGTCAACCCTAATAGTACGATCCCCGCCGCATCAGACAGGGCTTAAGCTCGGACAGCAGAACGGTTGCCGGGTGTCGTTTTTGGTCGCTCGCATGGTAGGCGGAGGCGGAGGCGGAGGCGGAGGCGGAGGCGGAGGCGGAGGCGGTTGGAGCGTAGATCGCGTTCAAAAGATCTGAAAGGAGTACCACCGTGGCGAAGGTGACGGACCGGATCCAAGCAAACGTGAACAGGATTCTCGAATCGATACGTGAAGCGCTCAAGCCGAACCTTGAGCCAGATGAGGAGTTGCGTTGGTTCGGCACTGTGACCCAGCTTAGAGCGCCGGCTCCTATACGGTTCTTACTCTCATGGGGGATTCTGCTTCCGATTTTCGGCAGTCTTGTGATGCTGCTCCTCGAGAAGAATTGGTACGTTGGCATAACGGGAAAGCGTGTCCTTTTCGGTCGTGTCAAGTACCCGAACAAACCAGACCCAAACGGAGTAATAGCCGTCCAACTAGGCGATGTCACGGTAAGTAGGAGAGGGCAAAACGGTCTTGATTTGATCGTCGCGAACCCTAAAAAGGGATTGCCAAGTAAATTCAGGTTTCCCAAGGGAGCCGATATCGCCAAGTTCCAGGCATTTCTTCAAGCTTGAGTTTGTTACGCCTGAATCGGCGGTTGAGTAATGGGGCTCGTGGTGATAGGAGGACGAGTGCTAGGACACTCCCTACCTCATTGATAAGAGCTGTTAAGCACGGCCCTAAACCGGACGATCCGTGACATCCGGGCACCGTCGCTCGTCTTCGCGCCTCCTTCTTGCCGCCATCCTTGACACCGAAGCATCTGGCCGGCTCAATGGCGCGTTTATAACTCTCGCCTGAGAAACGCGTCTAATCCTTCGATTCCGGAAGGATTACGCGAGAAGTAGCGATACGCCATTTGCGCAAGCACCCGGACTGGCGTTGCGGTTTCCGTGCTTATTAATCCGCGCTCAAACTGCACGTCAGCCGTGCAGTCCTGTCCTGGAGCAACGGCTTTCAAAGCTTGAATGAAGTAGCCGCCTGTGATGTCGGTCAGTTCGTGAACGCGCTTTAATACTGAGACCGCGCCAGACCGACGCATGTAATGCACATCATCGAAGCTGGTGGAGAGTGAGACGCCGGTGACTGCTGGATCGTCAAGCCACCTACTCCCAGCCTCGAGAGAAGGGAGTGGAAGCCCTCCCTCCTTATTCGCGAAATGGCGACCATCACCGGCGAACCAGACTTTGATGTCGTTTGCCTGCAAGCCGACGAACCTCCCGTCCGTGAGCCACGCAAACTGAGACTCGAGCGGTAGGCCTGGCAGTAGTTCTATCCACGCCCACTGAGCGACCCAGCCATACATGACTTCCCGTGCAAGCTCATCGAATCGACCATTGAAAAACGGTTTACCGATGACTGCACCCAACTCTTCGATGGAGAGGTGGTTCGCGTTTCTCACCCATGTCTGAGGCGATACCGGACGCTGGCTTAATAAAAGTGCTGCGAGAAGGCGTCCGAGTTCGCGCTTTGACATAGTGCGGACGTCCCATTCGGTGCGTCCCGGGAATCGTTCGGGCTCCAAGCCCTCTTGAATCCACTGGCTTTGTAGGCCTTGCTCGATCTCCATTGAGGCCTTACCGCGCAAGTACGATTCGAATCCCTTGAGCGCACGCTGGACTGACTCGGCCACCGCGTTGATGTCAAACGTCGTTGGGTCGCTCGCCTGCTCCATCGCCTTTAGCGCTTCGACAAAAGATCTCCCCAAGTCGCCCGCTGCCTCCGGACCTAAATACCCTTCCCCCTCCCGCACGAGCGGACTTGTCGCTTGGTTTGTCCGGGATTCGCTAGCTAGCGCTTCCTCCAGTTGATCGACAGCACTGGACGGTGTGACAAGCGAGCCTAAGGGATCACCGCTGCTGACCTCATCTCGATTAACGTCGAGTGCACCGAGGAACACAGGATGCTGATCCGATAGGACGTCGATATCGCGGCGAAACGCAGCGTCACAAACGCTGGCTCTTACGAAGAGCGGGCGCGACTGCAATTGCGGGCGCGACTCCAATTGCGAGCGTGACTCCAATTCTTCCCTGCCGTCCCAGCGAAGTAGGAGGTCTGGCACGTACGAATGGTTGAAGTAGCCAGACGAGGCTTACGCCCGCTTCCGGCCCGACGCCGATGTCGAGTATCGCGGCTGGCTACCGGGCTAGACCGAATCGAGTCTCGCTCAGCGGCTCAGATTCGTGCAGGCG
>Ga0209638_1000515_pt1 | contig 25447 bp, 22 predicted proteins | sample BarGraNGADG00211_FD_184490 | JGI IMG/M metagenome (GOLD analysis project Ga0209638, IMG submission 184490) | Arctic peat soil microbial communities from Barrow, Alaska - Barrow Graham LP Ref core NGADG0002-211 (SPAdes) (version 2) | ecosystem: Environmental > Terrestrial > Soil > Wetlands > Peat...
GGCGACTTCAAATTCGACCGGCTGGACGAGAATTCGGGTGAATACACCGTCGAGATCTCGGCTGCCGGCCGGGCCAAGAAGACCGTCGCGGCCAAGCTCGGCGCCAGCATCAATCTCGGCGAAATCAGGTTATAAGTTTGCCCGACCCTTCGATCCCACTCGTCTTTCCCGAGCTCGGCGCGCTCTACCAAACGCTGGCTCCGGTGGCGGACGCAGCTTTGCGCGTCATGGTCGGGCTGGCGCTGGTGCCGCACGGGTTGCGCAATACCTTCAACTTGTTTCCCACGACCGGTCAGCCGCTGCGCAGCATCAGGGCGCTCGCCGACTATATGGACGCGCAGGGCTATCGCCCGGGGATCGTGTGGGCGCCGGCGATCTCGCTCACGCAACTCATCTGCGGACCGCTGCTGGCGCTCGGCCTGTTCACGCGTCTCGCCGCCGTGCCGATCGTTCTGTTCTTGCTGGTATCCAACATCGAGCGCTGGCGCGTCGGCAAATATTTCTGGAACCAGCTCGGCCTCGAATACACGCTGATGTGGACGATCGCGGCGCTCTACTTTCTCGTGCATGGCGGGGGAACGTATTCGCTCGACAACCTCATTATGGGCCGTGAATTCTGATTAACTTCGGTCTGAAATATCCGTCAATATGATATAGATTACGCTAGTGTAGCCGCCTATTCTGGGGGCCGACACTAAGGAAACCAACCGGATGAAGGCGTTCGGATACGTATCGGCTAAAGATCTCGAGCATGCCATTACGCTGCTCGGCGAGCACGGCGCCAGGGCCAAGATTCTGGCGGGCGGAACCGATCTGCTGGTCGAACTCAAGCACGCGGTTCATAACCCGGAAGTCATCGTCGACGTCTCGCGGCTGCATGAGCTCAAAACCATCGCCGTTGCCGATGACGGGCTGCACATCGGAGCGTTGGTCACGCACTCTGACATTATGAATTCGCCGGTTATCCGCGACATGTTCCCGGCCTTGGTCGCAGCCGCCCATTCCATCGGCGCGATGCAGACGCGCAACCTCGGCACGCTCGGCGGCAATCTGGTGACTTGCGTCCCATCGATGGACAGCGGGCCGGCGCTGATCGCGCTCGATGCCTCGGTGACGGTCGCCAGTACTGAAGGCCAGCGGCGGATGCCGTTGGCCGATCTGTTCGTCGGCCCGCGCAAGACCAGCCTCAAACCCGGCGATCTCCTCGTCGACATCGTCATACCCAAAGAGAATCTCGGCAAGCCGGCCGCGTTCGAGAAATTCGGCCTGCGCAAAGGCCAGGCGCTGGCGCTGGTCAATGTCGGGGCGAGCTTTTGGGTGGGCGACAATTCCGTCTTTGTGGCGCCGCGCATCGCGCTTGGCGCGGTCGCGCCCACCGTCATTCGCGCGCCCAAGGCGGAAGCCTTTCTCGACGGCTGCAAGATCAGCGCCGAGGTGATGGCCGAAGCCGGCCGTATTGCCGCCATGGAGGCAAAGCCGATCAGCGATTTCCGTGCCAGCGCCGATTACCGGCGCGATCTTGTCGCCGTCCTGGTGAAACGCGCGCTCGCCAACGCGCAGGCGCGCGCGACGACGAAGGAAAAGGAACTGGTGGCGTGACCGACGTAACGATGATCGTCAACGGCCAGGTCCGCGGCGCTTCGGTGCCGCCGGAAACGACCCTGCTGCAGTTGTTGCGCGACAATTTTAATCTTACCGGCGCCAAGCTCGGCTGCGATGTCGGCGACTGCGGCGCCTGCACCGTGATCGTCGACGGCCAGGCGGTCAATTCATGCCTCATGCTCGCCGGCCAGGCGGAGGGCCGCCAAATTCTCACCATCGAGGGCCTGGCCAGCAGGGAGCGGCTGCACCCGATTCAGACGGCGTTCGAGAACAGCGGCGCGCTGCAATGCGGCTTCTGCGGCCCCGGCGTGCTGCTGTCCGCCAAGGCCTTGCTCGACGAAAACCTCAACCCGTCGACGCAAGAGATCCGCGATGCGCTTTCGGGAAATCTCTGCCGCTGCACCGGCTATACCAAGATGATCGAGGCGGTGCAGGACGCGGCTCGCCTGTTGCGCGAGGAATCCCGCACCCAGCTCACCCATGCGCGAACCGAGGCGACCGCACCATGAACGAACACAGCCGAGTCCTGGAACGCGATGAGTTGGAGATCGCCGAGACGCTGCGTTCACCCGACGTCGATCTGCGGCTGCCGGCGGTGCTGCCGCGCGAGCCTTATCCGATCGAGCCGCTGACGCCGGACGCCCGCCAGCAGACCCGCGCCGTCGGCCAGCGCGCGACGCGGTCGGACGCCCGCCTGCACGGCCTCGGGCAGACCAAATACATCGACGATCTCAGTTTCCCCGGCATGCTTTATGCCCGCATCAAGCGCGCCGGCATCGCCTCCGCCCGCATCAAGCGCATCGACACCAGCGCGGCCGAGGCCATGCCCGGCGTGATGGCGGTGCTCACCGGCAAAGAGATTCCCACCAATTCCTTCGGACCGACGTTTCAGGACCAGCCGGTGCTCGCCGATCCGATCGTCCGCCATGCCGGCGACGGCGTTGCGGCGGTGGCGGCCGTCACCGAACAGATCGCCAACGAGGCATTGGCGAAGATCGTGGTCGAATACGAGCCGCTGCCGGCCGTCCTCGATCCGGTCGCGGCTATGCGCGAGGATAGCCCCAAGGTGCATGCGCCCAACAGCAACATCTATGCGACCAAGGTGGTCCGCAAAGGCGACATCGAGAAGGGATTTGCCGAGTCCGACCGAATCTTCGAAGCCCGCTTCAGCACGCAAATGATCGAGCACGTGTCGCTGGAACCGCACGCCGCCATCGCCGACTGGGATGCCAATGGCCGCCTCACCATCTGGGCGACGATCGGGCGAATTACGCTCGCGCGGGCCGACATGGCGCGTACGCTGAAGCTGCCGATGAGCCGCATCCGCATCATTGGCACCATCGTTGGCGGCAATTTCGGCGGTAAGAACGAAATCTCGCAGGAACCGGCGCTGGCGCTTTTGTCGAAGAAGACCGGCCGGCCGGTGAAGGGCGTGTTCACGCGCGGCGAGGAATTCACCGCGACCACGACGCGTCACCCCATCATCATGGATTACAAGACCGGCGTCAGTAATAAAGGCCGCATCCTGGCGCGCCAGATCAGGCTGGTGCTCGACGGCGGTGCCTATTGCTCGTGGAGCGCGACCACGCTCGGCAAGGCCTGCATCCTGTCGCCCGGTCCCTACAAGATCGACAATGTGCTGGCCGAGGCCTTCGTCGTCTACACCAACAAAACGATGACCGGGGCGATGCGCGGCTTCGGCGCGCCACAGGTGTGCTTCGCCTACGAGTCGCAAATGGACGACATCGCCAAGGCGCTCGGCATCGATCCGCTGGAAATCCGCCTGCTCAATGCCTTCGACGAAGGTTCGTCGAGCCCGACCGGGCAGGTGCTGCACAGCGTGGTGGTCAAGGAATCGCTGCGCAAGGCGGCCGATCGCTTCGGCTGGGAGCCGCGTTCATGAAACGGCGCGGACGCGGCATCGCCTGCATGTGGTATCCGATCGGTTTCACCGTCGACGCCAATGCAAGCGCGGCCACGGTGAAGGTCAATGAGGACGGCACCGCCACGGTGCTCACCGGCACGGTTGAGACCGGTCAAGGTTCGCTCACGGTGCTCGGCCAGATCGCGGCCGAGGCACTCGGGATCGCCACCGACGACGTGCATGTTGTCTCCGCTGATACCGACACGACCCCGATGGACACCGGGGCCATTGCCAGCCGCACGACTTATGTCACCGGCAATGCCATCTGGCTCGCCGCCGAAGCCGCCAAGGCGATTTTATTCGAAACAGCGGCGCCCATGCTGGGGGTGAAGGTCAGCCAACTCGAAGCGAGAGACCGCAAAATCCAGGTGAAGAGCTTTCCACAGCGCAACGTCTCGATCGGCGAGGTGGCGCATCGCTCGCAAGTCGTGCTCGGCCAGCCGGCGATCGGCAGCGCATCGTGGAATCCGCCGACCGTCGCCATGGATCCGGAGACGGGGCAGGGCAAGCCGTTCGCTACCTACGTCTACGCCACGCAGATCGCCGAGGTCGACGTCGACGACGAGACCGGCGAGGTCGAAGTCCTGCGCATCGCCGCCGCCCACGATTGCGGCACCGCCATCAATCCCATGCTGGTCGAGGGCCAGGTCGAGGGCGGCATTTCGATGGGCGTCGGCATGGCCTTGCATGAGGAAATGCTGTTCGACGCCAATGGGCGCCACATCAATCCCAACCTGACGAATTATATCATGCCGACCTCGCTCGACATGCCGGAGATCGCGGTCGACATCGTGCAGGGCTTCGATCCAACCGGACCGTTCGGCGCCAAAGGCGTCGGCGAACCGACCGCGGTCCCGACCGCGGCCGCAATATTGAATGCCATTCATGACGCGGTCGGCGTGCGGGTGACTTCGTTGCCCGCCACCGCGGAAAAAGTGCTGACCGCGATCAAGGCCAAACGCGCCGCCGAGGTTAAGCAAATTCCGGCCTAATCGGCGACAGCCGGCGATCCTTATCGCTTCAGCATTTGGCTGCCGAAAAGCCCGGTCGGCCTGATCAGCAGGATCAACAGCATGATAGCGAACGGCGCCATCTGCGCCAGCGGCGCATAGATCAGCGAGCCGATCGAGACCACTTGCCCCACCAGGAAGCTCGACACCAGCGTGCCCTTGATGCTGCCCAGGCCGCCGATGATGACGACCATGAAGACAAAGGCCAGCACCTCGAGCCCCATATTCGGATCGACCATGATCAACGGCGCATGCAGGCCGCCGGCCAGTCCTGACAATCCGCCGGCGATGACAAAGGTGATGGTGAACAGCCGGTAGACGTTGATGCCCAGACCTTCGACATGCTCGACGTCCTCGGTTCCGGCGCGGATCGCCTTGCCGATGATGGTGCGGTTGAGGAACAGCCAGATGCCGACATAGACGAGACCGGCAATGCCGATGATCACCAGGCGATAGACCGGAATTTCCGTCCCGATGATGAAGACCTGGGCATCGATCGGCACCGGCACCGGACGCGGCACCAGCCCCCAGAAATACTTGATGACGCCGACACCGCCGATCAGCACGCCAAACGACGTGATCATGGTGAAGGGCAAGTCCCGATCGTAGATGCGCCGGAACACGATCCGTTCCACCGCCAAGGCGGCGAGGCCTCCGACGATCACTCCGCCCAGCACGCCGAGCCAGATGTTTCCGACCGCCAGGCTGACGGAGTAGGTGATGTAGCCGCCGATCGAATAATACAGCAGCTGGTCGAGGCTGATGATGCGCATCAGGCCGAAACACAGCGACAGCCCGATCGTCATCAGAAAAAAGATGCCTCCCAGGCTCAAGCCGAAGATGATGCCGGAAATCAGCAGCTGCATGTCGATCATCGGCTGCTCCCGCCCCGGTCGGCCGCGTTGCCCGTTACGCGCAGGAACGTCTTTTTGATCAGCGGCTCCAGCGTGCCCCAGATGCCCTTTTCGCCGGCGAGCATGATGAACACCAGCACGAAGCCGATCACCAGCTCCCAATTGCCGATTACCTTGCTGAGCACGTCCTTCATGCCGGTATAGACGATCGAGCCGACGATGGGTCCATAAAGGGTGCCGACCCCGCCGAGTATAGTCACCACCACGGGATCGGCGGCGCGCGCCGGGCTGGTGATCTCCGGGCTGACGAAGCCGAGATAGACCGCATACATCGCCCCGGCCAGCGCGGTGGTCGTGTTGGCGATGACAAAGGCGAACAGCCGGATGTTGAAGCTGCTGTAACCAAGGAATTTCACCTTGTCCTCGTTGAGCTTGGTCGCCAGGCAGCAGGCGCCGAAGATCGAGTCGTCGAGGTATTTGTAGAAGGCCCAAAGCGCGAAGGCGACCAGGAAGGCGAAGATAAAGAACTGGTCGGGCCGCGACAGGTCCAGCACCGGCGTGGAAGTCATGCTGGTGAGGAACCACAGCCCGTTGTCTCCGTGGGTGATGCCGGCCAGAACCTTCTGCATGAGATAGAAAATAATTACCGCGAGCGCGAGATTGACCAAGGCGAAGTAGTCGCCGCGCAAGCGCACGAACAGCGGGCCGATGGCGAACGACACCACGATTCCCGCCAGCACGCCGATCAGAATGCCGACGTAAGGGTTGTTGCCGAAGTAAAACAGGTAAAACGCCGTCGCATAGGCGCCGACCGCGAGATAGGCCGGCTGTCCGAACGAAATGAAGCCGATGCGGCCGAGTAGGTAGTTGCAGCCCATGGTGTAAATCGAAAAAATAATGATTTCATTGGCGAACGGCAGCGGCAGAAATACCCGCACCAGCGCCACCAGCGCGAACGCCAGCAGCAATCCCCACCACCATCTCAAAACGTTCATCGCGGGCGTCCTTATCGATCCCGTTCTAAAGATATTTCTCGCACGCCTCGGGCTTGATCGACGCGCGGTCCGTCAGCTCCGCCATGATGCGACCTTCCTTCAAGGCGTAGACCTTGTCGGCGATGGCGCACACCAAAGGCAGGTTCTGCTCGACGATCACCAGCGCCGTTTTCTTAGCTAGCTCTTTGAAAACGTCCCGCAGGTGCATCACGATGCTGGGGGCCAACCCCTCGGTCGGCTCGTCCACCAGCAGCAGTTTGGGCTGGCCCAGGATGGCGCGGCCGACCATCAGCATCTGACGCTCGCCGCCGCTCAAATAGCCCGCCTTGCGGTCCATCAGCACCTTCAGCTTAGGGAAATAGTCGAAGACCGGGGCCCAGTCGTAATCCTGGCTGGCATAGCTGCCGAGCTCGAGATTTTCCCGCACGGTTAGATCGGAAAAGACCTTCTTGTCTTGCGGAATGTATTTGATTCCCTTGCCGGCAATGACGAAGGCGGCCAGGCCGACCAAGCTGGTTCCGTTGGAGACGATCGATCCCGATGTCGGCTTGAGGAACCCGGTAATGCTCTTGAGCAGCGTGCTCTTGCCGGCGCCGTTGCGGCCGACGCAGGCGACGACTTGGCTCGCTCGCACGCTCATGCTGACGTCGAACAGCGCCTTCGATTCGCCGTAGGCGACGTTCAGCCCGGCGACCGTCAGGATGTCGTCATTGTTCGTCATGCCACGACGGTCCTGTCCTGCTCGCCGGCGGTGTCGATCTGCCAATAACTCCGGCGCACCTCCGGGTCGCGCAGACATTCCTCAACCCCGCCGTCGGCGATGATGCGGCCGTCATGCATGACCGTGAGCCGTTGCAGGAAACCCTGCACGTGGGAAATCTTGTGCTCCACGATCAGGATCGTCTGCCGGCCGACGCGCTGGCGAAGGACGTTCAGCACGCCCTGGATCTCGGATTCGGCGAGCCCGGCGAGCGGTTCATCGAGCAGCAGCACCTTGGGCTCGGCCAGGATCGCCATCGCGATCTCCAGGCGTCGCTTTTCGCCCAGGCTCAGGTTCTTCACCAGCCGGTCGCGCAAATCTTGCAAGTCGAATGTTTCCAGGGTCTCGACGATCTTCGGATCGTTGCGCTGTGCCTTGCAGGTGTTCAGCAGCAGCTGCAGCATGGACGATTTCCGGTGCGCCCGGAAAAAGGCGAGCACCAGATTATCGATCACGCTGAGATTGTCGAACGTGGCCGTGAGCTGGAACGTCCGCATCAAACCCAGGGCCACCCGTTGCTGGGGCGTCACGTGGGTGATGTCTTCACCTTTATAGCGGATCGTTCCTTGATCGGGCGGGTAATATCCCGTCAGCAAATTGAAGAACGTCGTCTTGCCGGCGCCGTTCGACCCGATGATGCCAGCGACCTCGTTCTCCCGCAGCAGATAGCTGACATTGTCGACTGCAACCAGCTTACCAAAACGTTTTGTGACGCCGTCCGCTCTGATGATCTCGGGGCGCGTATCCGTTGCCACGTCTCACCCTATTTTAATGTCTTACCCCGGCGCAAGCCAGGAAGCTTGCGCCGGGGCAGAGATTGACGTCGTTTCATCGACTGAAGGCGAAGAACGCCCGATCAGAAGCGGGGATCAGTAACCAAGGTCCTTGAGCGTTGGCAAGACGGAGTCGCCGCCCAAGGAACCTTCCACGCTGAACAGATCCCACTCGTTCTTCCGCTCGGCACCTTTGCCCTTCACCAGGAAGGCCGCGTACTTGTAGACGGCCGAATGATCCTGGCGCCAGGTGGCCGGGCCCTTGACAGTGTTGAATTGACCGCCGCCTGCAATCAGAGCCGCCGAGACCTGTTTCGCGTCGAACGACTTGGCGGCCTCGAAGCCCCGGAACATCTCCATGTAAGCGACGTAGGCGATGGTCGCATAGGAGTCGGGCGGCGTGTTGTACTTGGCGCGGAACAGCTCGGTGAACTCCTGTGCGCTCTTGGCCACCGCTTTATCAGCAAACGTGCTGAGATCGTAATAGAAGTAGTGCATGGCGTAGACGCCCTGCAGCGCCTCGGGCGGCAACCCTTTGGCCACCACGTTGGTGATGAAGGCGTTGAAGATGGTCATCTCCTTGCCCAGACCCATTTGGGAGATCTGCTTGAGGAGCGCCACCGAGTCGGCGGCGAACTGCGCCGCAATCAGAACATCCGGCTTTGCGGCGCGGACCTTCTGCAGGATGGTGGTGAAATCGTTGGTGCCGAGTGCTGCCTCGTCATAGCCGACGATCTCGGCGCCGAATTCCTTGGCGGCGGCATAGGCGCCGTCGCGCATGTCCCAGCCCCAGCTGTCGGTACGGGCGAGGAAGAACACGCGCTTCTTGCCCAGCGTCTGGACCGCCGACTTGCCGGCCATGTAGCCGACCGTCCACGGGCTGTAGGCGGCGGCGAAGCTGGAATCGGCGAGCTTGCCTTTCTGGAACGCTTCCTTGGCCATCACGCAGATCGGGAAGTAGGGCATCGGCTCCTTGGAAGCGATGGCATTGAGGGCGTAAGCGAGCGGCGCCCAGGTCTGGCCACCGACGCCTTTGACGCCTTCGGAAACCAGATAGCGATAACGGCGGACGCCGATATCGAGCTTGGCTTCGTCGTCGTCGACGACGCCTTCTACCGTCACCTTGCCCCAGGGCATGTTGAGACCGCCCCGCTTGTTGATGACGTCGACCGCCAGCAGCGCGCCCTGTTTCTGAGTTTCGGCCACCGCCGCGAACGGCCCGGTGAGCGGAAGCAGGATGCCCACTTTGATCTTGTTGGGTTCGTCCGCCGCCTTAGCGGGTACGAAGCCGACAAGGGTACTCAGCATTAAGGTTGCAATAAAATCTCGACGTTTCATTTCCGATCTCCTCCGATTGCCACTTGATCTCGTCCGCTTCGCACTCACGCAGCTCGCTGCGTTGCCGATGGTTGCAGGTTCACAGGATGCCGATCGGCAAGATTTCGTCTGCATTGATCGCCGGCGCACCAATGCCTGCGCAAAAAGCCGCTTGTTCAAAAAGGCTATCCGCCAGCACATATGAGCCCTGGCTAGAACAGCCAAATTATCCACCGGGGGCTTTGACTTACATCAAGGGGGACCGAAGAATTGATCTTGATTTGCTGGCGTTTCTGGCCACCGCGCCCGTGGAAGCGGGCGATTCATCGGCTTCCTGAAGTCGAGGCAGGAAGGTAGCATCGGGCCGAGACCGCCATGAGGGGCGCGACGTTAAGCCGGAGGTGCATTGCCATGACATTCCTCGCAAACCGGGCACGCCGCGCCGCGCTGTTCGGTGGCATCGCCGCCTTGCTGGTTCTCGCCGTTCCGGCAAACGCCGCCGATTATTCGAGCCGGCCGGTGATGCTGGTGGTGGCGTTCCCACCCGGCGGCCCGAGCGACGTGCTCGCCCGCATTGTCGGCAAGAAGATGGAGGAATTGCTCGGCGCGCCGTTCGTGATCGAGAACCGCCCCGGCGCCGGCGGTAACATTGCCGCGGATTCGGTCGCCCATGCGGCGACCGACGGCTACACCCTGTTGATGGGCAACAACGGCATCCTCGCCACCAACGAGAGCCTGTACAAAAAGCTTACTTACAGTCCGCAAAAAGATTTCATGCCGATCACGCTGATCGGCACGCAGGCCAATATCCTGGTGGTCAATCCGGTCGTGCCGGCGCATTCGCTGAAAGAGTTGATCGCACTTTGCAAGGCGCAACCCGGCAAGATCAATTTCGCCTCGTCCGGTTATGGCGCCGCCGCGCATCTGGCCGGCGAATTGTTCAAGACGGAGGCGCATGTCGATATCGTGCACGTGCCCTACAAGGGCGCGGCGCCCGCGTTGCAGGACGTGGTGGCGGGCCGCGACCAGATGATGTTCGCCACCGCGGCTTCCGTGATCGGCCACATCAAGGCCGGACAGGTGAAGGCGCTGGCGGTGACCACGCTCAAGCGCACGGCGGTCCTGCCCGACGTGCCGACCATGGACGAGGCCGGCCTGAAAGGTTTCGACGCCAGTACCTGGCACGGGCTGGTGGCGCCAACCGGCACGCCGCCGGAGATCGTCGCGAAGCTGCATGACGCGGCGGTCAAGGCGCTGCAAGATCCGGGGGTGCAGGTTTCGCTCGGCCGGCTCGGCGTCGATATCGTCGGCGACACGCCGGAGCAGTTCAAAGCCTATATTGCGGCGGAAATTCCGAAATGGACGGCGATCGTGAAGGCCTCCGGCGCCACCATGGAGAAGTAACAATGAACAAGATCGACCGGCCGAACGGCGCGCTCGCCCGCAATGTACGGCGCCTGGGTCATCTCGATCTTCCCGGCGCCGGGCAGGTCACTATCGCTGGGCACTTTGCCTATGTGGGGCACATCCCGAACAAGCAGCAGCTCGGCACCTCGATCGTCGATATCGCCGATCCGGCCAATCCGCGCCTGGTGACGAGTGTCACGCTCGACGATCCGGCCTCGCATAGCCACAAGGTACGCGTGGCCGGCGGTCTGATGCTGGTCAACCACGAGCGCAACGCGACGCCGGCAGGGCGGCGCGCCGAGCAGATGCCGGGCGTGCGCCGCGAACTGCGCGAGGCGCTCGGTCGCGAGCCCACGCGCGCCGAGCTGGCGCAGAAGCTGAGCCTGAACGAAGCCGATATCGTCGAAATCGAAGCCGCCGAAAAGCAACCCTATCGCAACGGCGGCTTCCGCATCTACGATCTTGCCGATCCGGCAAAGCCGAAATTGATCCATCATCAACTGACCGGCGGCGTCGGCGTGCACCGTTTCGATATGGACGAGCGCTATGCCTACATCTCCACCGAGATGGACGGCTTCATCGGCGCTATGCTGGTCATTTACGATCTGCGCGATCCGCAACGTCCGCAGGAAGTCTCGCGCTGGTGGCTACCCGGCCAAAACATCGCTGCCGGCGAAAAGCCGAATTGGTCGGGCAAGCGGCACCGGCTGCACCACGCATTGCGCTTCGGCAATGAAATGTTTGCGAGCTGCTGGCACGGCGGCTTCCGCATCGTCGACGTGGCCGACCTCACGCAGCCGAAGACCGTGGCGTCCTACAATTATCATCCGCCGTTCCCCGAGCCGACGCACACGGTGATGCCGGTGCCCGGCAAGATCGGCGGCAAACGCATCGCGCTCACGATTGATGAAGAAGACCAGGCGCAGAGCCCCAATGAAGAAGCGGCGCGCCGCGGGCGTCCGCATGCCGGCATTTCCGTCTTTGATGTGTCCGATTATGCCGCGGTGAAGCCGCTCTCGCTGTTCGAAGTGAGCGAGCTCGATTCGCCATTCGCCCGCACGCCGGGCGCGCGCTTCGGCGCGCACCAGTTCCACGAGCGCATGACCGGCACGCTGGTGTATGCGGTGTGGTTTGGTGGCGGCTTGCGCATTATCGACGTGGCCGATCCGATGGCGCCGCGCGAGGTGGGCTATTTCATTCCGGAGCCGGTGGGCGGGAGAAAAGCGCCGCAGAGCAACGACGTGATGCTCGATTCACGCGGGCTCATTTATGTCGTGGACCGCCACGTCGGTTTTGATGTGCTGGAATTCAACGGCCATTGAGTTATTCCGGGGCGCGAGCGTAGCGAGCGAACCCGGAATCCAGAGAGAGAACCCGGAATCCAGAGAGACAAATGGATTACTCTCTGGATTCCGGGCCCGGCGCTAACGCGCCGTCCCGGAATGACGAGTTTTATTCCCCCGCCCGATAAAACGCCGCGGCATCGGTACTGAACGCCTTGCGCGACTGCGGGTCGAGATAGAGCATATGTCCGCCGCGATAAAGCTTGAGCTGCGCGCGGCCGGGCGGCCCGATCGGCGGCAGGTGGTCGAGCACATAGCGCGTCATGCCGTAGGGCGTGATCATGTCCGAAAGCCCGTGCGCGATCAGCAGGCGGAACGACGAGCCGAAGGCGAGCAGCGTGCGCAAATCGTCTTCCGCGCTCGCCTGCAGCCGACCGCCCTGCCAATCCCACTGGCGGGTGGCGTCGCCCGCGAGCAGCGCATAGGTCATCTCGGTCTTGAAGCCGAGCTCGTTGCGCGCGTAGGCGGCCATGCCGCCGCCATAAGCGCGGGTGACGCCGTCGAGGATCGGATCGCCGCCATGCGACGATCGTAATTCGGGATAGGGATCGTCGACCGCGAAAGTCGCGTCGTAGCGGCTGACGATCTTGCCGTCGGAACGCAGGTTTTTCACGAAAGCGTCGGCGACGAAGCCGCGCGCTTGCGTCACCACGTCCACCGGCAGTCCGCTTATTTGCGCCACGCGCTCATAGAATGACTTGCCCGCGGCGCCCTGCGGCGGCGCACCGGCCATGGTCACCAGATAGTCGGTCATAGCGAATTTTTCCGCCTCGGCCAGCGCGTCGCGGCTAAACGCGTTCTTGCGCTCGAGCTCGGCGGCCGCCAGCGACGGCAATTGCAGCGCCGCGCGCAGCGCGGACTCGTCGTCGCCGAAGGTGAGCCAGCCTTCCAGCATCGGCGACAGCATGACGATGCCGGAGACCACGATGCCCTGATCGCGCTGCAGCGCGCGCGCTACCTTGGCGGCGCGGAAGCCGCCGTAGCTTTCGCCGAACAGATATTTCGGCGACGCGGCGCGGTTATTCTTGGCGACGTAGAGCGCGATCGCTTTTGCAAATGAATCGGCGTCGCTGCGGATGCTCCAGAAATTCTTGGCATCGTCCGGCTTGACCGCGCGGCTCCATCCGGTGCCGATCGGATCGATCAGCACCAGGTCGCTGAACGCCAGCCAGGTGTCGGGATTGTCGCGCAAGGTCGCGGTCGCCGCGTCGCGGCCATCCGGCCCGAGATCGAGGATGCGCGGGCCGACCAGGCCGAGATGCAGGAAGGCGGACGCCGCACCCGGCCCGCCGTTGAACACGAAGGTGAGCGGCCGGTTCGCGCCCGCGTCCTTGGCAACATAGGCGGTATAGAACACCGCCGCGCTTTGCTCGCCGGATTGGTCGTAGAACGCCAGCGTGCCGGCGGTCGCCGTATAGGCGAGCTTGCCGCGCGGCGTGTCGATGGAATGTTCGGTGACGGAATCCGGCGGCAGCAGCCGCAGCACGCCTTTGCCGGCCTCGTGTTGCTCGGCGCGCGCCGGTTTTTCCTGCGCGGCGGCGGAACCGAGGGCGCCGGCGAGGATAATCGCCAGCGCCAGACGTGAGATCGAGGATGTTTTCATGGCACGCCCGGCGCTCCTGCGGTCGCTTCGTGCCCCCAACCTCAAAAAAATGTCCCGGCCAATGCGGCCGGGACATTCAATTCATTAACGCCGGCGGAAGTTCGGCCGGCGTTGCTGCGGGCCCGGGGTCGGGGCGTCGCCCTTGTGGCGGAAACTGATGCGTCCGCGTTGTAAGTCATAGGGCGACATTTCCACGATCACGCGGTCGCCGACGCCGGTGCGGATGCGAAATTTGCGCATCTTCCCGGCGGTGTAGGCGAGCACCTCATGTTCGTTGTCGAGCTTCACCCGGAAATTGCCGTCCGGCAGAACCTCGGTCACGGTGCCGTCGAACTCCAGCAGTTCTTCCTTCGCCATCCAGTTGCCTCCGGCTTCAGCTTTGCGTCCGATGGCCGGCGTTGCGGCGCGGCTCGTTCGGACGCTGGAGGAATGTAACATTTCCGATGCCGTTTGGCTCCCCCGACGTGGCTTCCGCCCGGGGGGCGGCCTGCTGGCCATTCTGGCTCGGGTAGCGGCCTTGGTGGCCGTTGCCTGGAGCTTGCGAGCGGTGGCCGTTATTGCCCTGGTGACGGCCATTCCCGCCGCCGCCATTTCCGCCGCCGTGTCCGCGCTGCTGGTGGCCGTTACGATGCGGTCTCCCGCCATTGCGGTTGCCGGCATTTTGCTGCGCGGGCCGATGGGCGGGGCGCTGGCCGGTGCGGCGGTCGGTGGCCGGGATTGCCATCCGGATCAGCCGCTCGATGTCGCGCAGGAACGGCGCTTCCTCGTAATCGCAGAACGAGATCGCTATGCCCTCGGCGCCGGCGCGCGCGGTGCGGCCGATGCGGTGGACATAAGATTCCGGAATGTTCGGCAGATCGTAATTGACCACGTGGCTGACGCCGTCCACGTCGATGCCGCGGGCGGCGATGTCGGTGGCGATCAAGATGCGCAAGGACCCGGTACGGAAGTTGGCGAGCACGCGCTCGCGTTGGTTCTGCGACTTGTTGCCGTGGATCGCCTCGGCGGCGTGTCCGGCGTTTTGCAAGCCGCGCACCACCTTGTCGGCGCCGTGCTTGGTGCGCGTGAACACCAGTACGCGCTCGACCGGTTCGCTCTTGAGCAGCTCGGCCAGCAACGCCGGCTTCGATGCCTTTTCGGTCAGGATGACCCGTTGCTGGACCTTCTCGACGGTCGAGGCCTGCGGCGTCACCGCCACACGGGCGGGATCGCGTAACATCTGGTCGGCGAGCTTGGTGATTTCCTGCGGCATGGTGGCGGAGAAGAACAGCGTCTGCCGCTCCTTGCGCAGCATGGCGACGATTCGCTTGATGTCGTGGATAAAGCCCATGTCGAGCATGCGGTCGGCTTCGTCGAGCACCAGCACCTCGACCTGGTCGAGACGCAGCGCGCGCTGGTTCACCAGATCGATCAGGCGGCCGGGCGTGGCCACCAGCACTTCGACGCCGTGCGCCAGCGAGCGGATCTGCTTATTGATCGGCACGCCGCCGATCGCGAGTGCGATGGCGAGTGGGCGGATGTGCCGCCCATAGGCACGGAAGCTGTCGGCGATCTGGCCGGACAATTCGCGCGTGGGCGAGAGCACCAGCACGCGGCAGGCCTTTTTCTCGGGCCGCAGGCGCTTGGTGTGCAGGTGATTGATGATCGGCAGCGCGAAGGCCGCGGTCTTGCCGGTTCCGGTCTGCGCGATGCCGATGACGTCGCGGCCTTGCATGGCGAGGGGAATGGTCTGGGCTTGGATCGGAGTGGGAGTGACGTATTTTTCATCCACGAGAGCGCGGGTGATCGGCTCTACGAGGCCGAAGTCGTTAAATGAAGTCAAAGAGTCTCTTTCTTATATGGCGAAGCGGCCAGCTCGCTATTGCGAACGGCGGAATCGCGGGGTTTAAAGACATCCCGCGTGGCCAGGGTTGTCGTTAGTTTGAGAAACGGAGGAGGCGGGGCGAAATTCGTTTTAATGAGTTTCGTGCACGCAGCCCGCAAACCCGAGATCGGGTTATTCATCCGTGCCGCTCATATGACAGGCGGCGATGGTCTTTTCAAGGCAGGGATATCCCTTATTCCGCCAAATGATGAATAAAGTGGTCGAAACAGCACATTCGGCCTGATGGACAAGCCGCTTTAGATCGGGGAATGTCGGGCCCGAAAACGCTCGTTTAACGCCGTCGTATGCTATCCGGAGCCGTCGCAATGCCGTTTACCAGGGCCTCCCAGGCCCTTTCCCGCTTCACTGTCCTCGACCTCACGCGCGTGCGTTCCGGGCCGACTTGCGTGCGCCAACTCGCCGATTGGGGCGCCAACGTCATCAAGATCGAGACGCCGAAGCGTTTGGAGAAAGGCGAGGGCCCGGGCGGCCCACGCCAGGGGGCGGATTTCCAGAACCTGCATCGCAACAAGCGCAGCATGACCCTCGACCTCAAGTCGTCGCAGGGGCACGCCGCCTTCCTGCGTATGGTCGCGAAGGCCGACGTGGTGGTGGAGAATTTCCGTCCCGACGTGAAACACCGGCTCGGCATCGACTACGACGAACTGCGCAAGGTCAACAAACGCGTCATCCTCGCCAGCATTTCCGGCTTCGGCCAGGACGGGCCCTATCGCGACCGGCCCGGCGTCGACCAGATCGCGCAGGGCATGGGCGGGCTGATGTCGATTACCGGCCTGCCCGGCCAGGGTCCGGTGCGCGTCGGCATTCCCGTCGCGGATCTCTGCGCCGGCCTGTTCTGCGCGCTTGGCATCATGGTCGCGCTGCTCGAGCGCGAAACCTCCGGCGAGGGGCAGTGGATCACCACCTCGCTGCTACAGGCGCAAATCTTCATGCTCGACTTCCAGGCCGCGCGTTGGCTGCAGGCGCATGAGGTGGCCAAGCAGGCCGGCAACAATCACCCGACCTCGATCCCGACCGGCGTATTCAAGACCAAGGACGGCTACATCAACATCGCCACGGCCGGCCACGTCATGTGGGACCGCCTGTGCAACGCCATCGGCGCGTCCGAGATGATTGAGAATCCCGACTTCAAGAGCGGCGCGCTGCGCTCGAAAAACCGCGATGCCTGCAATGCCGCGATCGAAGCCAGGACGGTCGGCAAGACCAGCAAGGAATGGATCGACATCTTCAACGAGGCGGGCGTGCCGGCCGGGCCGATCAATTCGATCGACCAGGTGTTCGCCGACGAACAGGTCAAGCATTTAGGCATCGCGCAAAATGCCACCAGGCCCGACGGCAAGGAACAGACCTTTGTCGGCCAGCCGATCACGCTGTCGCGCACGCCGAGCAAGATCGTGGCGACGCCGCCCGAGCTTGGCCAGCATACCGATGAGGTGCTCAAGGAATTCGGCTTCGCCGACCAGGAAATCGCCGCGCTGCACACCGCCAACGCGGTGTGACGCTTTGACGGAACAACGGAGACAAGCAGAATGACGCAGACCGACAAAATGCTGTCCCGCAAAGAGGGCGGCGTCGGCACGCTGATCTTCAACAATCCCGAGCGGCATAATGCGGTGTCGCTCGATATGTGGGAGGCCGCGACCAGTATCCTCGCCGACTTCGCTGCCGACAAGGCGGTGCGCGTGGTGGTGGTGACCGGCGCCGGCGGCAAGGCCTTCGTGTCGGGCGCTGACATTTCCAAGTTCGAAAGCGAGCGCTCCAGCAAGGAGGCGATCGACCGCTACAATGCCGCAGTCGATAAGGCCAACACCGCGGTCTACGAATTCCCCAAGCCGACCATCGCCATGATCCGCGGCTATTGCATCGGCGGCGGCGTCGGGCTGGCGCTAGCTTGCGACCTGCGCATCTGCTCGGACAATTCGAAATTCGGCGTACCGGCCGCCAAGCTCGGCCTCGGCTACGGCTTCAAGGGCATCAAGAGGCTGGTGGACGTGGTCGGACCTTCGTTTGCCAAGGAAATCTTCTTCACCGCGCGCCAATTCACCGCCACTGAGGCCTTGCAGATGGGCCTGGTCAACCGCGTGCTGCCGGAGGCGGAACTGGAGAAATACGTCAAGGACTATGCCGACACCATCAGCGGCAACGCGCCGATGACGGTGAATTCGGTCAAATACATCGTCGGCGAGTCGGTCAAGCCGGAAAGCGAGCGCAATCTGAAACGCTGCGCCGATCTGGTGGCGCAATGCTTCGCCAGCAACGATTACAAGGAAGGCCGTACGGCGTTCATGGAAAAGCGCAAGCCGGCGTTCACAGGGTCATGAACCAAAGCACCGCAAGGGACCAGCGCCTGCGGTGTTGATACAATAAGCGTTGGATAACAAGAGCCGCGGCAAGTGGCGCGATCAAGGGAGGATTTGCGTGGCGTCGGTTGAATTGCGGGGCCTGACCAAGCGATATGGCACTGTCGCGGTGGTCGACGATATCTCGCTCGCCATCGAGCACGGCCATCTGGTCTGCCTGCTCGGCCCGTCGGGCTGCGGCAAGACCACCACGTTGCGGCTGATCGCCGGCTTCGTCGAGCCGAGCGCGGGCGAGATCCGCGTCGGCAACAAATTAATCTCCTCACCCGCGCATTCGCTACCGCCCGAGCGGCGCAACATGTCGATGATCTTCCAGAGCTACGCGCTGTGGCCGCACATGACGGTGGCCGAGAACATCGTCTACGGGCTCAAATTGCGCAAACTGGGCCGCGATATCATCGCCAAGAAGCTCGACGCCATTCTTGCCACCACCAAGCTTGCCCCGCTGGCCGAGCGCTATCCGGGCGAATTGTCCGGCGGCCAACAGCAGCGCGTGGCGCTCGCCCGCGCGCTGATCGTGGAACCGGAAACGCTGCTGCTCGACGAGCCGCTGTCCAATCTCGACGCCAATCTGCGCGAGGAAATGCGCTTCGAGGTGCGCCGCCTGCACGACGCCTATCGCTACACCACCGTTTACGTCACCCACGACCAGTCGGAGGCGATGACCACCGCCGACCTCATCGCGGTGATGAACGCCGGCAAGATCGAGCAGGCGGGCTCACCGGAGGAAATCTACGACCGGCCGCGCTCGGAATTCGTCGCGCGTTTCATCGGCTCCAGCAATGTGGTCAAGGGCAAGGGCCTGGATGGCGCCCGCGTCGATTTCACAGGCCATCCGCTGCGCTGCACCGGCGAGAAAGTCGTGGCCGGCGCGCAAACCGCCGTATCGATCCGGCCGCACGACATCACGCTGTCGGCCAAACAACCGCAACAGGCGGAAAACGTCGTGCCGGCCATTGTGGTGCGGCAGGTCTTTCTCGGCGGCAGCCGGGACTATATGGTTGAGGTTAAGGACGGCACGCAGCTGCGCGTGATCACCGCAGCGGAAGAGAACATTCCGCAAGGAAGTGCCGTGTGGCTGCACCTGCCGGCCGATCGATGCCGGGCGTTAGCTGGATAGAAGAAGACATTCGCGGGGGCGAACCAACAAGATCAAGGCAATGGAGGATACGCCGATGAAAGGCTCAAAGTTTTCACGCCGCGACCTGCTGATAGGATCGAGCGCGCTTGCCGCCGGAGCTGCGTTTTCGACCAAGGTGCTGTCGGCAGCGCCGCCGGCGAGTGCGATCACGCCGGCGCTGATCGAAGCGGCCAAGAAGGAAGGCAAGGTGGTCTGGTACACCTCGGTCGACCTGCCACTGGCCGAAAAAGTCGCCAAAGCCTTCGAGGCCAAGTATCCCGGCGTCGCGGTGCGTGTGGAGCGCAGCGGCGCCGAACGCGTGTTCCAGCGCATTGGGCAGGAATATGCCAGCAACATCCATGCCGCCGACGTCGCTAACTCCTCCGACGCCGCGCATTTCATCGTCTGGAAGAAGGGCAATCTGCTGGAAGCCTATGTGCCCGAGGACGTCGGCAAGTTTTATCCGGCCGAGCACAAAGACCCGGACGGCACGTTCGCCAGCTTCCGCGTGTGGGTGTGCATCATCGCCTACAACACCAACTTGGTGAAAAAGGAAGAGGCGCCGAAAAGCTTCGCCGATCTGCTCGACCCGAAATGGAAGGGCAAGATCGTCAAGGCGCATCCGGGCTACAGCGGCACCATCATGACCGCGACCTATCAGATGCAGCGCGATCTCGGCTGGGGCTTCTTCGAGAAGCTGGCGGCGCAGAACATCATGCAGGTGCAGTCTTCCGCCGACCCGCCGAAGCGTCTGGCGCTCGGCGAGCGCGCGGTGATGGCCGACGGCAACGAGTACAATATCTTCCAGATCAAGGAGAAGGATGGGCCGGTGGAGCCGGTTTACGCCACCGAAGGCTCGCCGCTGATCGTGGGCCCCACCGGCATGTTCAAGACGGCGCCCAATCCGAACGCCGCGCGGCTGTTCTGCAACTACAGCTTCACGCCGGAATGCCAGCAGCTGATCATCGACACCGGCGGCCTGCGTTCGATGCATCCGAGCACCAAGGAAAAGGCCGGGCGCACGCCGTTCAAGAATATCAAGACCATGAAGGACGATCCCGCCGCCGTCGAAAAGATGAGCGACGAGATCAAGCAGCACTACAGCAAGATCTTCCACGTGTGATTTCCAACATCGTCATGGCCGGGCTTGTCCCGGCCATGACGGTGCTGGTTGCAGGTCGATGCAGAAAATTGAAATGCCATGACCATCGCCATACCTGCACGGGTGGAGCTCCGCGGCTTCGCGATTGATGTCTCGAAGCCGGTGCTCTATGGCTTCGCCGCGATATTGTGCGTGCTGATCGTGCTGCCGCTGTCGTGGCTGTTGCTGTACAGCCTGACCGACGCCAAGGGCGCGCTCACGCTCGGCAATTTCTACCGGCTATTTAGCGAGTCGTCATTCTTCGATCCGCTGGTCACCACCTTCATCATCGCCACCTCGTCGGCGTTCATCTGCTGCGCGGTGGCCGCTCCCATGGGCTGGCTGGTGGCGCGCACTGATCTGCCGTTCAGCGGCGTGATCCGCGCGCTGGTGACGGCCTCGTTCGTCACGCCGCCGTTTCTCGGGGCGATTGCCTGGGAACTGCTGGCGGCGCCCAACAGCGGGCTGCTCAACAAGATTTTCCGCAGCCTCACGGGCGTCGAGCAGGATGTCCATTTGTTCAATATCTACACGCTCGAAGGCATCATCTTCGTCATCTCCTGCTACACGTTTCCCTACGTCTTCGTGCTGGTGGCCAATTCGCTCGACCGCACGCCGGGCGAGCTGGAGGACGCCTCTTCGATCCTGGGCGGCGGGCGCTGGTACACCGCGCGCCGCATCACCATTCCGCTGGTGATGCCGGCACTGCTGGCCGGCGCTCTGGTCGCCTTCCTGCAGGCGATGACGCTGTTCGGCTCGCCGGCGATCCTGGCGCTGCCGGCCGGCTTCCACACCATGACCACCAAGATCTGGAGCCTATTCCAGTATCCGCCGAAGCCCGAGCTTGCCGCCGCCGCCTCGCTGCCGCTGCTGGTGCTCACCATATTCCTGCTGCGCGCCGAACACATGATCCTCGGCCGCCGCGGCTATTCGGTGGTTGGCGGAAAATACGGCGCGCCGCGCTTGATCCCGCTGCACCGCTTGCGCTGGCCGGCCTTCGCGCTGTGCATGATCGTGCTGCTCAACCCGGTGTTCCTGCCCTATGCCGCGCTGTTCAACGCGGCGTTCTCGCCGGTCGCCACCACATTCCTGACCTGGCAGAATGCGACCATGCACAATATCGAGTTCGTGCTGTTCGACCTGTCGGCGGCTTCGCTGGCGCTCAAGAACACGGTCATCCTGGGAACCGCCACCGCCACCATCGGCACCATCATCGCGCTGGTCATCGCCTATGTGACCGCGCGCCAGGCCGTCAAAGGCCATCGCGTGCTCGGCTTCCTCGCCACCGCGCCGATCGCGATTCCCGGTATCGTGCTCGGCGTCGGCTTGTTTCTCAGCTACACGCGGCCACCGTTCGTGCTGTACGGCACCTTGTGGATCCTGCTGATCGCCTTCGTCACCATCGCGCTGCCGTCGGCCTATCAGCAGCTGCAAGCCGCGTTCCGCACCATTCACCCCGAACTGGAAGATGCCAGCCGCATCCTCGGCGCCACAAGGCTGCGCTCGCTCTGGCAGATCACCGCGCCGCTGTTGCGCACCGGCGTGATCGCGACCTGGTGTTTCATCTTCGTCGGCGTGATGCGCGAATTGTCGGCGGCGATCATCCTGTTCACCTCGGAGACCAAGGTGATCTCGGTGCTGATCTACGATCTCAACGAGAGCGGCGACCTCGGCGCCATCTCGGTGATCGGCCTCGGCATGCTGGTGATTACCTTCGCGGTGGTGATCGCCGTCAACCGCATCCCCGGCTTTGGCAGCGTGCGGTTCCGCAACTGAACATTATGGCAGCTTCGCTTCCCACAACTTCCGTCGCACAGCATCTAGCCGAGCGCATCGCCGCGCTGCGCGCCGACAAGATGCCGCCGGCGGTGCGGCAAAAATGCGAGGATCTGCTCATCGACGTGGTCGGTCTCTGTGTCACCGCGCGCAACGAAGACTACATTAGAGCTGCGCTCGCCGGCCTCGACGACGACGGTCCGTGCACGGCGATCGGCCACGCCCGCACTTTGAGCGCCGCCGGCGCCGCCTTCGTCAACGGCACCGCGGCGCATGGCGAGGATTTCGACGACACCTTCGAGGGCGGCCCGGTGCATGCCGGCGCGGTGGTAGTGCCGGCGGTGCTGGCGGCCTGGGAGCGCCACCGACCGGACGGCGCCGCCGCCTTGCTTGGCATCGCGGTCGGCACCGAGACCATGTGTCGCCTCTCCACCGTGGTTCCGAAGGCGGTGCACAAGGCCGGCTTCCACCCGACCGCGATTTTCGGCGTGATGGGCGCCGCCGCCGGTGTCGGCGCCGCGCTGGGGCTCAACGCCAAGCAGATCGTCGACGCGCTCGGCATCGCCGGCAGCTTCGCCTCCGGCATCATCGAATATCTCGCCGAGGGCGCCTGGACCAAGCGGCTGCATCCCGGCTGGGCGGCGCAATCGGGCCTGCGCGCGGCGCTGCTGGCGCGCAGCGGCTTCCTCGGGCCACGCACGGTGTTCGAGGGCGTGCACGGATTGTTTCACGGCTTCGCGCATACGACCGAGGGCGACTACGGCGCGCTCGCCGATTTCGGCACGCGCTGGGTGATCGAGACGCTCGCCTTCAAGCCCTATCCCTGCGGCACCATGGCGCATCCTTACATCGACTGCGCCCGGCGGCTGGCGGCGCGCGGCATCAAGCCTGGCGACGTCAAGGAAATGATCTGCGAGGTGGCGGAAGGCACCGTGCACCGGCTGTGGGAGCCCTTGGCCGCCAAGCAGCGGCCGCCCAACGGCTACGCGGCGAAATTCGCTACGCCCTTTATCCTCGCCAGCGGCTTCGTGCGCGGCGGCGTCGGGCTCGATGCCTTCACCGATGATGCGGTGCATGATGCGCAAGTGCTCGCGCTCGCGGCCAAGGTGCGCTACGTGATCGATCCGGATAATCCCTATCCGAACGGCTTTACCGGCCACATCCGCGCCGTGCTTAATGACGGTCAGGTGGTGGAAGAGCGCCAGCCGCATTTTCGCGGCGGCGCCCACGAGCCGCTCACGCGCGCTGACATCGAGGAAAAATTCGCGCTCAACGCGCGCCACGGCGGTTGGGACGACAAGCGCAGTGGCGCCGCGCTCAAGCTGCTGGCGAAGCTGTATGATGGAAAAATCGATCTGGCGCCATTACGGGGGTAATTGAAAATCATGGCTGACAGCAACGCACTCGCCGGCCAAGAACTTGCGGGCAAAGTCGCCATTGTCACCGGCGCCGGACGCAATATCGGCCGCGCTATCGCGCGCCAGCTCGCCGCCGCCGGCGCGTCGGTGGCGGTCAACGCGCGCTCCAACCAGGCGGAAGCCGACGCCGTCGTGCGCGAGATCGAGGCGGCCGGCGGCAAGGCGATGGCTGTGCTTGCCGATGTCGGCGATGCCGCCGCGGTGGAGGCGATGGCGCAGGCCGCACTCAAGCGCTTCGGCCGCATCGACATCCTGGTCAATAACGCTTCGCTGCGGCGCGAGAAACCGATCGACCAGATGAGCTATGCCGACTGGCGCGAGGTGATGAATGCCACGCTCGACTCCGCGTTTCACGGCGTGAAGGCCTGCCTGCCCGCGATGAAGAAAAACGGCGGAACGATCATCAATATCGGCGGCATGAGCGCGCATATCGGATCGAAAGGCCGCGCCCATGTGATGACGGCGAAAGCCGCGCTGGTCGGCTTCTCCCGTGCGCTCGCGCATGATCTCGCCGCCGACCGCATCACCGCCAATTGCGTGGTGCCGGGCGCGATCGACACCACGCGGCCGGGTTCCTCGCCCAACCCGGCGCATCATCTCACCCACGGCACCATCACCGGCGAGCGCGGCAAGCCCGACGACGTCGCTGCCATGGTGCGCTTTCTCTGCGGTCCCGGCGGCCGCTATGTCACCGGGCAGACCATCCACGTCAGCGGCGGCGCATTTCTCGGCTGATGGCGGGCAGGGTGGCCGCTCGCGCCCGAAAGTGCTAATCCACCGCTCAAGATTGCTCCGGGTCACAACGAGGTTCCCATGTATTCCGAGCTCGCGCTTTACATCGACGGAAAATGGCTCACCGGCGAAGGCCGCAAGGGCGAGGACGTGATCAACCCGGCGACCGGCAAGGCGCTGGCCCATCTGCCGCATGCCTCGACTGCCGATCTCGCCGCCGCGCTCGCCGCCGCCGAGAAGGGCTTCGCGCTGTGGAAGGTAACCTCGGCCTATGACCGCGCCAAGATCATGCGCAAGGCCGCCGATCTGGTGCGCGAGCGCTACGATCACATTTCCAAGGTAATGACCCAGGAACAGGGCAAGGTCTATCCGGAATCCCGCGCGGAGGTGCTCACCTCAGCCGACATTATCGACTGGTATGCCGAAGAGGGCCGCCGCTCTTACGGCCGCGTGGTGCCCGGCCGCCAGAAGGGCGTGCGCCAGATCGTGCTGCAGGAGCCGGTCGGCGTGGTCGCGGCGTTCACGCCGTGGAATTTCCCGACGCTCACGCCGGTGCGCAAGATCGCCGGCGCCTTGGCCGCCGGCTGCTCGATCATCATCAAGGCCTCGGAAGAAACGCCGGGCAGTTGCGTCGAGCTGGTGAAATGCTTCGCCGACGCCGGGCTGCCCGCAGGCGTGCTCAATCTGGTGTTCGGCGTGCCGGCCACTGTGTCGGAGCACCTGATTCCGGCCAAAGCCGTGAAGAAGATTTCCTTCACCGGCTCGATTCCGGTCGGCAAGCATCTCGCCGCGCTCGCCGGCAAGAGCATGAAACGCGCCACCATGGAGCTGGGCGGCCACTCTCCGGTCGTGGTGTTCGCCGATGCCGATCCGGAAAAGGCCGCCGACACCATCGCCGCGTTCAAATATCGCAACGCCGGGCAGGTGTGCATCTCGCCGACGCGCTTCTATGTGCAGGAGGCGTCCTATGCCAAGTTCGTCGCCCGCTTCACCGAATACGCCAAAGGCCTCAAGATGGGCGACGGGCTGGAGAAGGGCATCACCTTGGGCCCGCTCGCCAATCCGCGCCGGCTCGACGCCATGGAAAGTTTCGTGAACGACGCCAAGGCGCGCGGCGGCAAGATCCAAACCGGCGGCTCGCGCCACGGCAATCAGGGCTATTTCTTCCAGCCGACGGTGATCACAGACGTGCCCGATGACAGCAAGATCATGACCGAGGAGCCGTTCGGTCCGGTGGCGCCGATCGTGCCGTTCAAGACCTTCGACGAGGTGGTCGAGCGCGCCAATTCGCTGCCGTTCGGGCTTGCCGCCTACGCCTTCACCTCGTCGGGTGCCACCGCCACCGCCATCGGCGACGCCATGCAGTCCGGCATGGTCGGCGTCAACAGCATCGCCGTCTCGACGCCGGAGACGCCGTTCGGCGGCGT
>Ga0209638_1000516_pt1 | contig 25424 bp, 24 predicted proteins | sample BarGraNGADG00211_FD_184490 | JGI IMG/M metagenome (GOLD analysis project Ga0209638, IMG submission 184490) | Arctic peat soil microbial communities from Barrow, Alaska - Barrow Graham LP Ref core NGADG0002-211 (SPAdes) (version 2) | ecosystem: Environmental > Terrestrial > Soil > Wetlands > Peat...
CGCCGCCCGCTAGCATCGTGGAGTGGCCGGAATCGAACATCTCGTCGAAGAGCTGGAGAACTCCTACAACGAGGCGCAGGAGCGCATGTCCGACCCCGCGGTCTACAACGACCACAAGCAGGCGGCCGGGGCGGGAAGGCGACTAAAAGAGCTGGAAGGCCCCTTCAAGCTGGCGCAGGAATGGCGCCTCGCGCAGGCCGATCTCGCCGACGCCCGAGGCGATTCCGAGCTGGCCTCGCTGGCCGCGGAGTCCGAGCAGGAGCTGGAGCGGCTCGAGCAAGAGCTTCGCCTGGCGCTGGTCGAGCACGACCCGGCCGATTCGAGGGATGTGATCATCGAGATCCGCCAGGGAGTCGGCGGCGACGAGGCCGCGCTTTGGGCCGGCGACGTGATGCGCATGCTCACCCGCTACGCGGAGCGGCGCGGCTTTCGCTGCGAGCAGCTTTCCTCGAGCCTGAGCGACGCGGGCGGCATCAAGGAGGTTCGCTTCGCGATCAAGGGCGACGGCGCCTACTCGATCTTCAAATGGGAGGGCGGTACGCACCGGGTACAGCGCGTTCCCGCGACCGAGTCGCAGGGCCGCACCCACACCTCCACCGCGACCGTCGCGGTGATGCCCGAGGCCGACGAGGTCGAGGTCGAGCTGGACGATCAGGATCTGAAGATCGACGTGTATCACTCGGGCGGTCCGGGCGGCCAGTCGGTCAACACGACCGACTCGGCGGTGCGCATCACGCACCTTCCCAGCGGCCTCGTCGTCGCGATGCAAGACGAGCGCTCGCAGCTCCAGAACAAGGCCAAGGCGATGCGCATTCTCCGCGCCCTGCTCTACGAGCAAGAGCGCGAGCGCCTGCATGCCGAGCAGGCGGCGGCCAGGAAGTCGCAGATCGGCTCGGGCGAGCGGGCGGAGAAGATCCGCACCTACAACTACTCGGAGAGTCGCGTCACCGATCACCGCATCAAGCTGACGCTGCACCGGCTCGACCAGATCCTGGACGGCGATCTGAACGAGATCACCGACGCGCTCTCGGCCGAGGAGCAGCGCCGAGCGCTCGAGGCCGCTACGGCGTGATCGAAGCCGTCACCCTGCGCCGGGCGCTCACCGGGGCGGACGAATACCTCTCCCGCCGCGGTGTCGAGCGCGCCCGCTTCGAGGCCGAGCTGATCTTCTCGCAGACGCTGGGGCAGAGTCGCATTCAGCTCTACATGGATCTGGACCGCCCGCTCACGGCGGATGAACGCGGGCGGGCGCTGGAGTTGGTCGAGCGCCGCGGCAAGCGCGAGCCGCTGGCCTACGTGCTCGGCGAGTGGGGCTTCCGGCGCCTCACGCTCAAGACCGACGCGCGAGCGCTGGTGCCCCGGCCCGAGACCGAGATCCTGGTCGAGCGGGCCCTCGCGCTGATCGAACAGCTCGAACAGCCGCGCGTGCTGGACGCGGGCACCGGCTCGGGCGCAATCGCCCTGGCGATCGCCGACGAGCACCCGGGCGCCCGCGTCGTGGCGATCGACAGCTCGCGCGAGGCGCTCGAGCTTGCGCGCGAGAACGCGGCGGCCTGCGGCCTCGAGATCGAGCTCCGGCAGGGTGATCTGCGCGGCCCGATCGCGCGCGACCCAGTCGCGGGCGAGTTCGATCTGGTCGTCTCCAACCCGCCATATGTCCTGCCCGAGGAAATCGAGCTGCTGGAGCCGGAGGTGCGCGACTGGGAGCCGAGAGAGGCGCTGGTGGGAGTGGGAGTGCCGGAAGCAGTAGCTGAGCGCGCACGCGAGCTGCTCGTGCCGGGCGGCTGGCTGGCGATCGAGCTGGGAGAAGGACAGCAGGCGGCCTATGCTGCTCTTGTCGGCGACCTCGGCTACGAGGCGGCTACGATCACCAATGACCTGACCGGACGAGAGAGAGTGGTGGTGGCGAGATGGCCGTAGAGGGGTTCCCAACCGATCGCTATTCGGGGCGCGGGCTGATCGTCGGGCGCTCGGCCGACGGAGAGAGCTGGCTGCAGATCTACTGGTTGAGCGGCCGCAGCGAGAACTCGCGCAACCGCGTGCTGGTCGAAGAGGAGGGGCAGATCCGCACCGTCACCGCCGACCGCTCCAAGGACGTGGACGGCACCTACACCCTCTACACCGCGCTTTGCTCGCAGAGCGACGTCCACATCGTCGGTAACGGCGACCAGGTCACGACCGTGGCCGAGGCGCTGGGCGCCGGAGGCTCCTTCGAACAGGCGCTCCGGACGCGCTCGGTGGAAAACGACCCGCCGATCTGGACTCCGCGCATCACCGCGATCGTCAAGGACGACGAGGTCCGCTTCTCCAAGATCGGCAAGAACGGCCACGCCTTTTTCGAGGCGGCGCCGCTCGAGCCCGGCAATGGCCTCTGCATGCACACTTACACCGGCAACGGCGATCCGATCCGGCGCTTTCGCGGCGATCCGTACCGGGTGCGCCTCGAGGGCAGCCCCGAGGAGCTCGCGAAGTCGAGTTGGGAACGGCTTGATTCGATCCTCAGGGTGGCGCTCGTGGTCAAGGAGATCGGCGCCGACGGCTCCTTCCGGCACGTGATCGTCAACCGGCTGCCCGTTCCGCGCTGAGCGGGCGAGTCATGAGCGCCGGCTCGGACGCGGTCGCAGTGCTCGAGGCCGGCGGCCTGGTCGTCCTTCCCACCGACACCGTCTACGGGCTCTGCGCCGCGCCGGAAAACGCGGCGGCTGTCGCCCGTATCAACGAGCTGAAGGAAAGGACGAAGCAGCCGATCGCGCTGGTCGCCGCCTCGCCGCCGGCTCTGGTCGAGTGCGTTCCCGAGCTGGCCGGACGCTGGCAGAGATTGCTAGAGGCGCTTCTTCCCGGGCCCTACACGCTCGTGCTTCCCAATCCGGAGCGGCGCCTAGCCTGGCTCTCGCCCGGGCGCGAGGCGACGATCGGCGTTCGCGTGCCCCAGCTGCCTCGGCAGGCGAGAGAGCTGCTCGAGCAATTCGGCGCCGTCGCCGCGACCAGCGCCAATCGTCATGGCGAGCCCAACCCGCGCTCGATCGCGCAGATCCCCGAAGAGATTCGAGCCGCGGCGGGCGCGCTGCTCGACGCCGGCGAGCTGCCCGGCACGCCTTCGACGGTGATCGATTTCAGCGGAGCGGAGCCGGTCGTGCTGCGTCTGGGCGCCGGGGATCCCGAGCCGGTTCTGGAGCTGGCCCGAACTTCCTAAACTGCCTCGCGTTCTTCTACGACGCCCGCCGAACCCAGCTAGCGCGGAAAGCGCCGAGCCCCGCTCAGGCGCAGCTCGCCGCCGTGCCAGATGTACGTCTCGACGCTGATCTCGCCCTCGTCGAAGCCGTAGAGCTGGAGCCCGTGCGCCTCGCCCTGCCGGCGCTGCCGGGGGCGGCCGAAGCCCGGCGTCGTTGCAACGACCAGGGCTCGCTTGCCGGCGCCGACGTCGAACTCGTGCCGTTCGATCGCCGAGCCCTGATGGATGTGTCCCGAGGCGATCAGGTCGACGCCGCCTTCAGCGAGCAGTCGCAAGGCTCGGCGCCTGCCCGAGAGCGGGCGCTTGCGCGCTCGCCAGGGCGCACAGGTGAGGTGATGGTGGCAGAAGACGAGCCGGTAGACCTCGGGCGGAGTCTCGGCCAGCAGGCGCGCGGTTCGCTCGAGTGAGGAACGGCGCAGCTTCCCCGACTGCTGGCGACCGGGACGGGCGGAGTTGAGCCCGACCACGAGCAGCCGCTCGGAGCGGTGGATCGGTTCGGTTGTCGCCCACTGACGCTCGAACTCGCGCCAGGGATGGCTGAAGCGACCCGGGAAGGTGTACGGGAGATCGTGATTGCCCGGCACCGCGATCACCTCCGGCCCGAGCGAGCGCAGCAGCGCCGCCGCCTGCTCGAGCTGTCCGCGGCGACCGCGGTTGGCCAGATCGCCGCTGACCACGATCAGCTCCGGGCCCGCGCGCTCGATCAACTGCTCGAGCCCGGGGCCGCCGATCTCGCCGCCCTTCGAGCCGAGGTGTAGATCGGACAGATGTAGAACGCGCACTAGCACCTCCGCGGCACCCTATACACTGCCGCATATGGCCGACGAATCAGCCGAAGTCTTCGACGATCTCTACCTTGGTCTCCGCGCCGGCGGCGCGGCGCGCAAGCTGCGCCGAGGCGAGGAACTGACGCCCGAGGAGCAGGAAGCTCTCAGCCGCTGGCAGCGGCTCTCGACCGCGCGCAAGGTGATCGCCATCGGCTCGTTCTCGATCGGCACGTTCGGGCTCGGCTTCGCCGCCGGCGGCGTGCTCTTCGGCCGGCGCAAGAAGAAGTAGCGCCGCAGGTAATCACGGGCTCGACGCGAACGCACAGGCTGTGCGTCTCTCTTCACACGAGCAGGTGTTGCTTGAGACACGCCAGCACGGAATCGTGCTCGGCGGCAGCGTCGCCAGGGCGCTCATCCTGGCCTGCGTAGGTGCGGCTCTGCTTGCGCTCGACTGGCCCTGGTCGGCGGGAGGCGTCGCTGCCATGGCGCTGGCGGCGCTGGTGGCCCTGCGCGCGGCCTGGCGCTGGGATCGCACCAAGGTCGTTCTCACGAGCGAACGGCTCAGCGTAGCGACCGGCGTGCTCGGGCGGCGGACGGCGAGCGTGAGCCTTTCGAGCGTCGGAGCGCTGGAGATCGAGCAGACCGTCTGGGGGCGCCTGTTTCGCTACGGCACGCTGATCGCCGGCGAGTTGGAGATCGATTTCGTGCCCGATCCGGCCGAGCTGCAAGAGCTGATCACAGGATTGACGGAGTCGCGGCAAGCGGCTTAGCTGCCGGCCGGTTGCACTGCGTCGTCGGCGTGCTCGCAGCGATTCTCTCTTCGCCCGCCACCGAGCCACCCACCCGCGGGGTCGCTAAAAAGTACCGTCCATTCTTAGCGATTAGTGGCGCGGTCTCGGGCTAATTCAGTCGCGATTTTGTGTCGGGCCTAAGTCCGAGACCATGCTGTGCACTCTCTTGTCGGATTCGGGCTCCCGAGCGAGGGGAAAGCGCCTTGTTCGCACGTCCGCTGCGGAGTTGATACTCTCCGCGTACGAACAAGTGTTCGTCTTTAAGCGCGGGGCTAGACTGGAATTGAGATGACCAGAGAGAAGACCGGCGAAGAGCTCATCGTTCACGGAGCGAAGGAGCACAACCTCAAGGACGTCACGCTCCGACTGCCGCGCTACAAGCTGATCTGCATCACCGGCCTGTCCGGCTCGGGCAAGTCGTCGCTGGCCTTCGACACCATTTACGCGGAGGGTCAGCGTCGCTACGTCGAGTCGCTCTCGGCCTACGCTCGTCAGTTCCTACAGTTGATGCAGAAGCCGGACGTGGAGTCGATCGAGGGCCTCTCGCCGGCGATCTCGATCGACCAGAGAACCACCTCGCGCAACCCGCGCTCGACAGTCGGCACGGTCACCGAGATCTACGACTACCTGCGACTGTTCTATGCGCGCGTCGGCAAGCCGCATTGCCCGGTCTGCGGACGCCCGATCGCCGGCCAGTCGATCGACACCATCGTCGACCAGGTGCTGCGCCTGCCCGAGGAGACGCGCTTCACGGTCAACGCGCCGGTGGCGCGCGATCGCAAGGGCGAGTTCAAGGATCTGCTCGAGCACTTGCGTAGCGAGGGCTTCACGCGCGTCAAGGTGGACGGCGCCGAGCGCCTGCTCGAGGAGTCGATCGAGCTGGACAAGAAGTTCAAGCACACGATCGAGGTTGTGGTCGATCGCCTCGTCATGCGGCCCGACTTGCGGACGCGCCTGACCCAGTCGATCGAGACGGCGGCTGGGCTCGCGGACGGGCTGGTCACGATCGACGTGCTGGGCGGAGAGCCGATGACCTTCTCCGAGAATCTGCTCTGCCCCGAGCACGGCATCGGCCTGCCCGAGCTGGAGCCGCGTATCTTCTCCTTCAACTCGCCGCACGGCGCCTGCCCGCGCTGCACCGGTCTCGGCTCGCAGCAGGAGATCGATCCGGAGCTGGTAGTTCCCGATCCCACGCTTTCGATCAGCGAAGGGGCGGTGGCGCCCTGGCCGGTCGGTCACGACGGCTACTACGAGGGCATCATCCAGGGCCTCGCCGAGCACTACTCGATCGATCTCGAGACACCCTGGCAAGATCTCTCGGAGCGGGAGCGCAGCCTGGTTCTGGACGGCACCAAGGGCGAGCGCATCCACGTCAGCTACCGCAGTCGGATGGGTTTCCGGCGCGCTTACTCGACGTCTTTCGAGGGCGTCCTGAACAATCTCGCACGGCGCTACCGCGAGACCGACTCCGACGCCTCGCGCGAGAAGATCGAGGAGTTCATGAGCCTCAGGCCGTGCCCGGTCTGCCACGGCGCCCGGCTCAAGCCCGAGGTGCTGGCCGTGACGATCTGCGGCGAGAACATCCACCGGTTCACCGGGATGTCGGTCACGCGGGCGCGCCTCTTCCTCGAAGGGCTGGAGCTGTCGGAGACCGAGCGCCTGATCGGCGAGCGCATCATCCGCGAGCTGAAGGCGCGACTCACCTTTCTCGATGACGTCGGCGTCGGCTACCTGCAGCTCGATCGCGCCTCGGCGACTCTCTCGGGCGGGGAGGCGCAGCGTCTGCGCCTGGCGACCCAGATCGGCTCGCAGCTGGTCGGCGTGCTCTACATCCTCGACGAGCCCTCGATCGGGCTGCACCAGCGCGACAACGGGCGCCTGATCGTGACGCTCGAGAAGCTGCGCGACATCGGCAACACGGTGATCGTGGTCGAGCACGACGAGCAGATGATGCGCTCGGCCGACTGGATCGTGGACATGGGGCCCGGCGCCGGCGAGCACGGGGGCGAGGTCGTGGCCGAGGGACCGGCCGAGAAGATTTCCGAGACGCCCGGCTCGGTCACCGGCGACTTCCTCTCCCATCGCCGCTCGATCGCGGTGCCCGAGCGGAGAATCGAGCAGCGCGGCTCGTTCAAGGTGCTCGGCGCGCGCCAGCACAATCTGAAGGGAATCGACGTCGAGTTTCCGCTCGGGAAGTTCGTCTGCGTGACCGGCGTCTCGGGCTCCGGAAAGTCAACGCTCGTCAACGAGATCGTCTACAAGGCGCTCGCCAACCGCCTACAGCGGGCGCGGGTCAAGCCCGGCGCGCACGACGGGATCGAGGGCATCGAGGCCTTCGACAAGGTCATCGACATCGACCAGGCGCCGATCGGGCGCACGCCGCGCTCCAACCCGGCCACCTACACCGACCTGTTCACGCACATTCGCGAGCTCTACTCGCTGACGCCCGAGTCGAAGGTGCGCGGCTACCGACCCGGGCGCTTCTCCTTCAACGTCCGCGGCGGCCGCTGCGAGACCTGCCGCGGCGACGGCCAGATCAAAATCGAGATGCACTTCCTGCCCGACGTGTATGTGCCCTGCGAGACCTGTCACGGTCGCCGCTACAACCGCGAGACCTTGGAGGTGCACTTCAAGGGCAAGTCGATCGCCGACGTGCTCGAGATGTCGGTCGAGGAGGCGCTGCAGTTCTTCGTCAAGATCCCGAAGATCCGGCGCCGCCTGCAGACGCTGCACGACGTCGGGCTCGACTACGTCAAGCTCGGACAGCCCGCGACGACGCTCTCCGGCGGCGAGGCGCAGCGCGTCAAGCTGGCCGCCGAGCTGTCCAAGATCGCCACCGGGCGCACGCTCTACATCCTCGACGAGCCGACCACCGGCCTGCACTTCGCCGACATCCAGAAGCTGCTCGAGGTGCTGCAGCGCCTCGCCGACGCCGGCAACACCGTGGTCGTGATCGAGCACAACCTGGACGTGATCAAGCAGGCCGACTGGATCGTCGACCTAGGCCCCGAGGGCGGCGAGGAGGGCGGCGAGGTGCTCGCTGTCGGCACGCCGGAGCAGGTGGCCCAGGTCGAATCGAGCCATACGGGGCGGTACTTGCGCGAAGTGCTCCCGCAGAGCGTGGCGGCTGCCTGAGCAGCCGAGTGCAGGCCGTTAGTAGCACCCGTCCGCTGGCAGAACAGTGAACAGCTTCCCGTTGAGGGAAGGCAACCGATGTGGACGCCAACGACACTCGAGCGTTGCCCAGCGAAGCCACCGATGACGCGTGCCATCAAGTTGGAAGCATCCATTCGCCAGCCCGAAGTAGCGCATGTTCTTCGCCGTCCGGGCGCAAGCCGATGATCTCGAGTTCGTCTGAGCCAACCATTACGTCGAGGTGATCGCCGCTGTCGTTCACGAGGTGTCGATCCTCCTCCGCAGTGAGCTCGGCGAATCCGAAGCCGAGTGCAACGTGGCTGGCCGCGTTCTCGTCGAGCAGGATGACGCCGAAGGTCTGCGCGGCCTTGGCGACGGCGCTTTCGCGATCCACCAGGGCGACCTCGCCCAGGCGCTCGGTCCCGTCGTCTCGCTGCACGAACCCCCGTAGTGCCTCGACGCCCTCCCCGCCGGAGACACTCACGACGTGACCGCTTCGGAATCGCAGCGACACGTCGTCGATGAGACGCCCGCCCACATTCACGGGCCGTGTGAGTCGCACGTCCCCGTCAACGCGATTGCGGTCCGGGACGGTGTAGACCTCCTCTGACGGGAGGTTCCACGCGTGCCACACGCCACGATGGTTGATGGCGCCCGGATGATCCCACCGGGCGCTCGGTGGCAAGCCAACGAGCAGATCCGTGCCCGGGCCATGCAAGCGGAGCGCATCGAGACCGAGCTTCGTCAGAGCCTCTGCGCGGCGTCGAAGCTTCGCGAAACGCTCGCGCCACGCCGCCACGGGGTCCGGGTCGTGGAGGCGGCAGGCAATGGCAACATCTGCCCACAACGCTTCGAACGCCTCATCCGCTGGCAGCTCCGGCCGGAGCCACTGCGCCCACGGGATCGTCGGGCCTGGGACAACCGTATTGTTCACTCGATACTCGACCTCCCTCCAGACGCGGCTCAGCGGCCTCTGCGCCTTACTGACACGAACAGGATCCAGGTCGGCAAAGAGTCCCGGCGCAGTCGGCCCGGTAATCTTGATGCTGGCGCCATGCTCCTCATCGAGCTCGCGGAGACGCGTGTCCGGCCAGCGCGGCCCGTACTGAAGCGCTTCGGCTGAGGCATGAAGGACGCGCATGCGCTCGACGAAGGGATCGGTTAAATCGAGATCGACGAATCGCGCACCGTGGAGGTATGCCGCCTCGGCGACGGCACGCACCATCTCCTGCTGACCAACCTCGCTCGTGATCCTCACCACCTGCCCGGGCTGGACGTTCGCGCCCACCACCACCGCCAGCTCGGCGAGTCGCTTCAGCTGATCCACGATCCCATCATGATGAAGTAGTGAGCGACCCAGATCCAACTTTCTGGCGACAGATCGTCGGCTGCGAGTCTCGAGAGTTCTTCCTTTGTGGCCATCCCACAAGGGTAAACGGGTTTCGCTCCATTGGCTATCAACTCAAGTAGTAATGCCTTGACCTGGGCGAGCGTGCGGGAATGTAGTCAGAGCTGCCGACGCGGCAGTCCCAAGTTCAGGACAACCCTTCTTTGGCTTGTCCTCGAGCGGACCGAGATGGCTGTCGAGTTCGTTACGGCTGTGAGTCCAACCAATCGATGAACTTCTCCATCGACACGGCCTTGTAGTTCTGGCTCGTCCTGCCCTTGTACCACTTCAGAGTTGCCTTCCCGATCCTCAGACGCCCGACAACAGAGCCGCCATTGGGCTCGGAGATTCGCAGCAGGATCCCATTGCTGCCGATTTGCGCTTGTACGTCTTGGATAGTCACGTCCATTGGGTGCCGCCTCCTCACACTTAGGAGTTGTGACAGGAGGAAAGGGTATTCGACGCACCGGCCGTTATCACGAGACTCGGTTGAGCTAGCGTGCTACCCCCTGAGCACCGAGCGCCTATCGAGCGCTTTCGGAGCAGACGGCGATGGACAGCGGCGATCGCCCGGACAGGGGTGCTCGACTTCGATCGCGCCGGGTCCGGGTTGGTGCGGCGGTTAAGCGGGAAAACGCGCCGCTAGACGACGCTCTCGAATCTGGAGGAGGAGCAATGAGCAAATTCACTCCCTGTTTGTGGTTCGACACCGCAGGCGAAGAGGCGGCGAAGTTCTACACGTCGGTTTTCCCGAACTCGAGGATCGTGGACGTCGTTCGCTTCGGCGCGGCCGGGCCACGGCCCGAGGGGACGGTGATGACCGTCAGCTTCGAGCTGGACGGGCAATGGTTCCTCGCCTTGAACGGCGGGCCGGAGTTCACGTTCAGCGAGGCGATCTCGTTCCAAGTGAGCTGCGCGACCCAGGACGAGGTCGACGCGTACTGGAACACGCTCTCTGCCGGCGGAGAAGAGGGGCAGTGCGGATGGCTGAAAGACAGGTTCGGAATATCGTGGCAGATCGTTCCGGCTGTCTTGCCCGAGTTGCTCGGCGATTCGGACCCGGAGAGATCGGCGCGTGTCACGCGGGCGCTGCTGATGATGAAGAAGATCGAGATCGACGTTCTCGAGCGCGCGGCGTCGCAGGTTTAGGTCGCTGACTACTCGTTGACCGGCGATCGACTTTCGAGCGCCGACTCGAACTCAGCCAGCTCGTCTCCGTCCATCGAATAGGAGTGCTCGTCGTCGGGGAAGGCGCCGCTGCGAACCTCATCGGCGTAGGCGCCCAGCGCGCCCTTGATCTCGGCCGAGAGGTTGGCGTAGCGCTTGACGAAGCGGGGGAGATGGCCTTCGGTCAGGCCGAGCAGATCGTGGTAGACGAGCACCTGACCGTCGCAGTCTGCGCCCGCGCCGATGCCGAAGGTGGGAATCTCGACCAGCTCGGTTATCCGGCACGCCACCGCCGAGGGCACGGCCTCGAGCACTAGCGAGAAGCAGCCGGCGCGCTGAAGCTCGAGCGCCCCCGCCACCAGCTCGAGTGCTCGCTCCGCGCTTTTGCCCTGCGTCTTGAAGCCGCCGAGCATCGTCGCCGACTGCGGCGTCAGGCCGATGTGGCCCATCACCGGAATGCCGGCGGCGACGATGGCTCGGGCCCGCGAGACTGAGGTGCCCGCGCCTTCGAGCTTGACCACGTCGGCGCCACCTTCCTTGACGAAGCGGATGGCAGTCGAGACTGCCTCCTCGTCGGACACCTCATAGGAGCCGAAGGGCAGGTCGCCGACGATGACCGGGCGCGTCGCGGCGCGGGCGACCGTGCGCGTGAGGAAGAGCATCTCCTCGACGGTCACCGGCACCGTCGTGGACTCGTGCCCGAGCACGACCATCGCGGCCGTGTCGCCGACGAGCAGGATGTCGATGCCGGCGTCCTCGGCAAAGCGGGCGCCCGGCGCGTCGTAGGCGGTGACCATCACGATCTTCTCGCCGCGGCTCTTCATCGCGGCCAGCTCGGGCAGCCCGAGCTTTCCTGGCGGAGGAGTACTCATCTCTTGCTTCCTTTCAGCGACACGTTGTCGATCAAGCGAGTCTGGCCGACCTGCACCGCGGCCAGCAGGCGCGGGCCAACGTAGTCGGCCAGGGCGACGTACTGCGTCTTCAGGCCGGGCTCCTCGTCGAGCGCGGCGCGCGCCACCGCGACCGGGTCGCCGCCGTCTCGTCCGGCTTCGGCGCCGCGAGCCAGCGCCCGAGGCAGCGCCAGCGCGACGCGGCGCTCGGCGGGAGAGAGGTAGCTGTTGCGCGAGGAGAGCGCCAGACCGTCTTCGTCGCGGACGGTCTCGATCGCGCGGATCTCCAGCTCCAGATCGAGGTCGCGCACGAGCAGCTCGATCACGGCCAGCTGCTGAGCGTCCTTGGCGCCGAAGTAGGCAACGTTCGGGCGGACTATGTTGAACAGCTTGAGGCAGATCGTCGCGACGCCGCGGAAATGGGTGGGCCTGATCACGCCCTCCAACTCCAGCGCGAGCCTTTCCGGTTCGACCCAGGTCTCGAAGCCCCGCGGATACATCTCCTCCGGCGCGGGCGCGAAGAGGAGGTCGACGCCTTCGGCGCGGGCCAGCTCGCGGTCGCGTGCGTCGTTACGCGGGTAGCGCTCGAGATCCTCGCCCTGACTGAACTGGGTCGGGTTGACGAACAGGCTGCAGACGACGGTGTCGCATTCCCGGCGGGCCGCCCGGAGTAGGGCCAGATGCCCTTCGTGAAAGGCGCCCATCGTCGGCACCAGCCCGACGCGACCGCCGCGGAGTGGCTCGAGCAGAGCCCTCAGCTCGCTTTTCGTGCGCACGACCTTCACGCCCGCTCGCTTCTCGTCATTCGACTCATACCCTTGCTCCAGTTCCAATTTGGATACCGGGCTTCCTTGGCTCAGTCTAGTCCGAGCGAGCGCGTCGCGGCGAGTCGCAACCCTGAGATCTGCGGCGTCGTCCGAGCACGTGCCTGTAAAGGGGGCAAGCCGGCGGGATAAATCGTGTGTTCGAGAATGGATGCGGATTCGGCACGAGATCTTGCGTTCCGTGCCTCGAAAAGACGCTACCTTCAAACGACCCCGCGGGCGGGTGGCTCGGGGGCGGGCGAAGAGAGAAGTGTCCCGCGAACGTCCGCCTGTCTCATTAAAGCCCGTTCCACCCGGATTCGCAGCGAGGCGTCGGCCTGAGATCTGCACCGCTGTCTGAGAGCCTGCCCCGGCAGGCACGCACACCCGGTGCGGCCGATTCGCGGCGCCAGAGCCCCGCCGAACCGCTCACCGCACAACCAGTGCGCCTTCGTGGTTCGTCCTGCCTCTGGCATCCGCGCCTCGACCACCTCGGCCGCGCCTACCTACCGGGGCAGGCTCTACACTCCAAGAGATGCCGATCTACGAATACGTCTGCATGAAATGCGAGCACCACTTCGAGGAGCTCGTCCACGGGGACGAAGCGCCCGCCTGCCCATCCTGTGCGGCCAAGAAAGTGACCCGCAAGTACTCGAGCTTTGCCACCGTTGGCGGCCCGAGCAAGTCTTGCGGTAGCTGCGCCGGCGGTAACTGCGGTGGATGCGGTGGCCACTAGCGAGGCTCGCAGAGCCGAGCTCGTGTCGCTTTTCAACGCTGTCTCTTCCTGCACCGCCTGCCCGCTGGCCGAGACGCGTACCAAGGTCGTTTTCGGCTCCGGACACGCGGACGCCGAGCTGATGTTCGTGGGCGAGGCGCCCGGCTTCCACGAGGACCAGCAGGGCATTCCGTTCGTCGGCGCGGCGGGCAAGCTGCTCGAGCGCCTGCTCGGCGAGATTGGCCTGAGTAGAGAAGACGTCTTCATCGGCAATGTGCTCAAGTGCCGCCCGCCCGGTAACCGCGACCCGCAGCTGGGCGAGATAGAGGCCTGCCAGAGGCATCTCTTTCGCCAGATCGAGCTGATTCAGCCGCGCATCGTGGCGACGCTCGGCAACTTCGCCACCAAGCTCCTCTCGGGCAATCCGGCCGGGATCACCCGTGTGCACGGCGCCCAGCAGAGCGTCCGGCTGGGGAACAGCGAGGTGCTGCTCTACCCGATCTACCACCCGGCGGCGGCGCTCTATACGCGTGCCATGCTGGGAGTGCTCGAAGAGGACTTCGCGCGCCTGCCGCAGCTGCTCGGGCGCGAGCCGGCGCCTGTCCCGTCCGAGCCCGTCTCTGCGGCGCCTGACGCGACGCCGGTTGCGGCGGATCTCGAAGCCCAACTCGATCTCTTCTGACGCTCTCCGGCCGAGCTGGGTGCCGTCCGTCGCGGGCATGGTCGTTCGAGCGGCCCCGGCACCCACCCCAGACACGCCCCGGTGCCAGGCACGGGGACATGTCCCGGGCGGTTCGAAGTGTCCGCTTTGCAGCGCTTATGAAGGTCGCGGCGCGACGGACATGTCCAGGCGCCATCCGGTCGAGAGAGGCCCCGAACGGGCCCGACCTGAGTGTCTAGCTAGCCTTCGAGCATGGAGTTCGTAAGCGGTTCCGTCGAAGAGACCGAGCGCATCGCCGGCGAGCTGGCCGCGACGCTCGTGCCGGGCGATGTCGTAACCGTCGCCGGGGAGCTCGGCGCCGGCAAGACGACTTTCGTGCGCGGCGCCTGTCGCGCGCTCGGCGTCGAAGGGCCGGTGACGAGCCCGACCTACACGATCGGACATCGCTACACGGGGCGCCTGACCGTCTCCCATCTCGATCTCTATCGCTTCGAAACCGTCTCGGCGGCGGAGTGGGGCGACCTCGAGCCCTACTTCTCCGACGCGGCGGTTTTCGTGGAGTGGCCCGAGGCCGGCGCCGGCGCGCTGCCGCCGCCGCGGGCCGAAGTCTCGATCGAGCACGACGGCGCCAGCCGCAGGCGCATTACCATCGACAGCTCCGACGCAACCTTGCTCGCCGGTCTCGATCGTGCTGACGCTCGCCCTTGATACCGCCACTCCCCGCTCGAGCTGCGCCCTGCTCGAGGGTGAGAAGCTCCTTGGCGAGCGCGAGACGAAGGCCGTATCGGTGCTCGCCGCGGCGGACGCGCTCCTCGCCGAAGCCGGCTTCACGCCCGCCGATCTCGAGCGGATCGTCTGCGGTACCGGCCCGGGCAGCTTCACCGGAATCCGCATCGGCCTCGCCGCGGCGCGCGGCCTCGCTCTGGCGCTTGCCCTTCCGCTGGCCGGAGTCTCGACGCTCGATGCTCTGCGGGAAGGCGCACCCGGCTCTCTGCCCGTGATCGACGGCAGCCGCAAGGAGATCTTCACGCTGATCGAAGGCCGGCCCGCCGTGGCCGGGCCCGAGCAGCTCGCGCCGGCGCCGGGAACACTCTGCGTCGGTGACGGCGCCGTTCGCTACCGCGCCCTGCTCGAGGCGGCGGGCGCCGAGGTTCCTCCCGACGCCAGCGAGCTGCACCTGGTCAGGGCTCGCTTCCATGCTCGCCTGGCTAGCGGCTTTCGGCCGGCGGAGCTGGTGGAGCCGCTCTACCTGCGCATTCCCGACGCCGAGAAGGCGCTGGAGCGATGACGAGCGCAAAGGATCGAGAAGCTCTCTGGCGACCCTCGATCGCTCCGCTGCAGTTCGCCGATCTCGACCGGGTCGAGCAGATCGAGAAGGAGTGCTACGGGCTGCCCTGGTCGCGCGCCATGTTCGCCGGCGAGCTGATCAAGTCGAGCTCGGTCTGTCTCGGCGCCTTCCGGCTGGAGCGCGTGATCGGCTACCTGATCGTCTCGCTCTTCGTGGACGACTGGCACATCATGAACCTCGCCGTCGATCCGGCCTGGCGGCGGCGCGGCGTGGCCGGCCGGATGCTGAACGATTTTCTCGCACGCAGCGCGGGCGGTCGCGAGCGCGGCTACACGCTCGAGGTGCGCAAGTCGAACGAGGCTGCGATTCGGCTCTACGAGCAGTTCGGCTTCAAGGCACACGGGATTCGGCGCGGCTACTACCTGGACGACCACGAAGACGCGCTGATCATGTGGCGAGACAACTCTCCCGAACCGGGAGGCGAAGAGTGAGGGCGCCGAGACCGTGATCCTGGCGATCGAGACCTCCTGCGACGAGACCGCGGCGGCGCTGATCGACGACGCCGGCCGGCTGCACGCCAACGTCGTCTCCTCCCAGGCCGAGCTGCACGCGCGCTTTGGCGGCGTCGTGCCGGAGGTCGCCTCGCGGCGGCATCTGGAGCTGATCTGCCCGGTCGTGCAGAGCGCGCTCGACGAGGCGAAGCTGACCTTCGATCAGCTGGACCGGGTCGCGGTCACGCAGGGGCCCGGCCTGATCGGGGCGCTGCTCGTGGGTATCTCGGCCGCCAAGGCGATCGCCTGGGGCAAGGGGTTGCCGCTGGTTCCGGTCGATCATCTGCTCGGGCACGTGGCGGCGCTCTATCTCGAGCCGGTCCGGCTCGAGCCTCCCTTCCTCTGCCTGCTCACGAGCGGCGGCCACACGCTGCTCCTGGACGTGCAGGAGCACAGCTCGTTGCGGCTGCTCGGCACGACCCTGGACGACGCGGCGGGGGAGGCCTTCGACAAGGGAGCGCGCCTGCTCGGGCTCGGCTACCCGGGCGGCGCCGCGCTCGACATGCTGGCGCGGAAGGGCGATTCCGGCGCCTACTCGTTCCCGGTCGCCCGCCTGGACGGCCTCGACTTCTCCTTCTCGGGTCTCAAGACCGCTCTGCTCTACGCGGTGCGCGGGCTCGATTCCGTCGAGCTGGAACGCAGGCGCGCGGATCTGGCCGCTTCCTATCAGCACGCGATCGTGCGAGCACTGGTGGAGCGGACTCTGCAGGCGGCCGAGCAGATCGGCGCCCGGCAGATCGCGGTCGCGGGCGGGGTGGCCGCCAACTCCGAGCTGCGCCGGGCGCTTGCCGGCGCGGCACTGGCGCCGGTCGAGCTCTGTACCGACAACGCGGCGATGATCGCCTCGGCCGCGCGTTACCTGAAGCCTCTTAATCCGCCCGGCTATCTTGGTCTGGATGCCTACGCCTCCCGGCAGCTTGCGTAAGTTCTCGCGCCTCGCGCTCGTGGTGCTCTTTTTCGCGGGCGCCATCGCGCTTGGCCTGGCGTTGCGAGGAGGGGGAGGCGACGACCGGACGGCGGCAAGCGACTGGGTCGGTCTGGTCGGGTCGCCGCGCTCGAGCGTCTCGGTCGGGGAGCGCGTGATCGTCGTGCTTCGCGCCCAGTCGCTGGCCGACCACGTTGCGGCCGCCGGCGGCCTGGCGAGCGACGAGGATGAGCGCGCCTGGAATGCCCAGGCCGTCACCGACCAGAAGTCGATCATCGCCAAGCTCGCTTTGCACGGCGCCTCGATCCAGCTCGAGTTCAGTTTCACCCGCGTCATCAACGGCTTCTCGGCCGCACTCGACGCCGGCACGATCGCCGTGCTGGAGCGCTCGTCCGAAGTGCGCGCCATCTACCCGGTCCGCGTCACCTATCCGACCTCGCTCGACGCCCAGTCGCTCGGCAACCCGCCCGCGCTGACCAGGGGCTATCACAGCGAGGTGGCCCTTCCGCCCTACGACGGCCGCGGAGTGACGATTGCTCTGCTCGACACGGGCGTCGACCGGCTGCACGAGTACCTGCGCGGTCATGTTCAGCCCGGGCTGGACGTGGTCGGCGGCGATCCCGAGGCGGACGCCGCGCCCAACCCCGACGACCGCACCCAGCTCGAGCGCCACGGAACGCAGCTGGCCGGGATCATCGTCGGGCCGGCGGCCTTTGGCGGCGTCGCGCCGGGAGCCACGATCCTGCCGATCCGCGTGGCGGGCTGGCAACGCGACACGAGCGGCGCCTTTCAGGTTTACGGGCGCACCGATCAGCTCATCGCCGGGCTCGAGCGCGCAGTTGATCCCAACGGCGACGGCGACGCGCACGACGCTGCGCGCATCGCTCTGATCGGCGTCTCGGCGCCGCTGGCGGGCTTCAGCGACGGGCCCGAGGCACGAGCGGTATCGGGCGCCGCGGCGCTCGACATGCTCGTAGTCGCGCCGGCCGGGAACGATGGAGGCTCCGGGCGCGTACAGGGCTCAATCGGGAGCCCCGGCGGCGCCTCGGACGCCCTCACCGTCGGTGCGCTCGACCTGCGCCAGACGAGCGAGAGAGTGCGCGTCGTCATCCGTAGCGGGCTCGATGTTCTCTATAACGACGCCGTGTCGCTGGGAGGCTCGGCGGCGCCGAAGACGGCGCTGACCAGGTTGCTCGGCCGTCCACTGGCGGTTGCGGCGAACGCCGAGGAGTTGCAGCCGGCGCCCGCGCTGAGCCGCTTCTTCAACACGAAGGGCTACAGCCTCGTGGCCGGCAGGGCGGCGCTCGTACCCGCCGGCGACGATCCCCGAAGCGGCGCCCTCAACGCCGGGCTCGCGGGCGCCTCGGCGGTGGTTCTCTACGGCACCTCGCTGCCGAGCGGAGCGCTCGGGCTGGACGAGAACATCACCGTGCCGGTGGTCAGCATCCCCGGGCGCATCGGTAGGGAAGCGAGCGTCAGGCTGAGCCGGGGAGAGAAGGTCGAGGTCTCGATCGGCAAGCCCTTCGCCGTCTCCAACCCCGATAACGGCAAGATCGCCGCTTTCTCTTCGCGAGGCCTCTCCTTCAGCGGTGAGATCAAGCCGAACGTGGTTGCTCCGGGCGTTGGGATCGCCAGCGCCGATGCAGGCACGACCGCGAGCGGCTATCCGGCCTTCGCCACCGTCAGCGGCACGAGTGCGTCGGCGGCGGTGGTCGCCGGCGCCGCGGCGCTGCTCACGCAGGCTCGCCCCGACCTGAGCGAGAGTGAGCTCCGCTCGTCGCTCGCGGCAAGCGCGAGCCGCCTCGGGGGGTTCTCGCTCACCTTCCAGGGCACGGGCACCCTCGATCTGGCGGCGGCGGCACTCACCTCTGTTGCGTCGACGTCGCCATCGCTCACGTTCCCGCTCATGCGCGGCGCGCGGAAGCAGGCGACGCTCGCGTTCGGCCTGCGCAATCTCGGCGCCGGCAAGCTCGTGGCCGCGCTGAGCGTCGGCCGTGAGGGTAACCCCGATTGGCTGCGCGTGCGGATCTCGCCGGGTCGCCTGCTCATCCGGGGCGGGCACAGCAGGCAGGTCAAGTTGCGGGTTGACCTGGTTGGAGAGAAGCGTGGCTCGAGCGCGCAGGGAACCGTCACGGTTCTGCTCTCGGACCGCACGCTGCTTCGCATCCCCTGGTCGGTTCGCTACGCGTCGGGACCCGGCGATCTGATCTCCTCGGCCAGTCTCTCGCGCCGCTCGGTCAGCGTCTCGGACAGCGCCTCCGAGGTGCTCACGCTTGGGCTTGGCCGGGTGAGCGGGCTCTTCGAGCGGCGGATCGAGCCGGCGACAAAGGTCGAGGTGGCGCTCTGGAACGGTGCGGGCCGCTACCTGGGCGTGCTGGCAAGGATGAGGGATGTTCTCCCGGGTCACTACGTCTTCGGGCTCACCGGTCGCAGCCCGGCTGGAGCGGCGCTTGCGCCCGGTCCCTACCGCCTGCGCATCACGGCCTTCCCCAGTGGCGGCGGCAAGGTCTCGGTTCGCTCGCTTCGTTTCACGATCGAGCCGGCGACGAAGACCGCCAGCGCGACCACCGCTACAACTACGATGACAGCGACGACCAAGACGAAGACCACTACCACTACGCGTAAGAGCCAATCGGGCAAGGTTCCGAAACGATGAGCCTCGACGAGACACTCGGGTACTGCGGCCTTTACTGCGGCGGCTGCGAGGCCTTTCAGGCCACGGCCAAGGGCGCCGGCATCGAGTACGAGCCCGGCTCGTTCACGACCTGTCGCGGCTGCAACTCGAGCGAGGTCAGCATCTGGTGCAGCGACTGCGAGATCAAGATCTGCGCCCGTGAGCGCGGATCGCGCTACTGCCTGCAGTGCGAGAGCTATCCATGCGAGAAGACCAAGCGTTTCCTCGACGATCCCAAATGTCCGTACCACTCAGACACCCCGGTGCTGATGGCGAGGTTGAGCGAGATCGGCCTCGAGGCCTGGGCGGACGAGCAGAGCCGAAAGTGGATCTGCAAGAGCTGCGGTGGCCCCTTCGACTGGTTCTCGGAGCGGTGCCCGGCTTGCGGTGTGGAGCTCTTGCTGGAGAAGCGATTGAGGATGGGTGTCGCAGCGCGGCTCAGCCGCTACCTACAGGTAGCGAATCAGGCCGCGAGGGAGGGCATGACGAGCATCTCGTCGTATCAGATCTCCCTCTACACCGGCGTCAACGCGACTCAGGTTCGGCGCGATCTCTCCTCCTTCGGAAAGTTCGGCAAACGCGGCTCGGGCTACGAGATCGAGTTCCTCTGCGGGCGCATCCGCGACATCCTCGGCGCTCGGTCGAGCAGGTCGGTCGTGATCGTGGGTGCCGGCAGGATCGGCGAGGCGCTTGTCCGCTCCGGTCTCTTCACCGAAGAGGGGATCGAGATCTCGGCCATCTTCGATTCCGACCCGAGCAAGATCGGCGGCGAGCTGGGAGTACTGACCGTGCGCCCTGCCAGCGAACTGGCCGAGCAGGTGAAGCGCCACGGCGCCGTTGCCGCCGTAATCGCCGTTCCCGTACAGGCCGCCCAGGGCGTCGCTGACGAGCTCGTGCGCGCGGGCGTGAGAGCGATCTTCAGCTACTCCGAGGCTCTGCTCGACGTTCCCGAAGGCGTGTCGGTGCAGACGCTCAACCCGGCCGTGGAGCTCCTGTCCAAGCTCAGCTCGCAGGGCGGCTGACGGAGAGCTCATCCTGCGAGCTCGTTTCAAATGAAGCGCTCCACCGCCTGGACGTGCTCGGCGGGTTGTCAATCGAAACGAGTTCCAGGGGCCTATCTCGTTAGGTCTATAGGAACGAAGCGCGGTTCGAGCACGTAATCTGAGTTTAGTGCCCCTCCAGGCAATGCCCTCCGGCTTCTGGCCCGCGATCACGCGGCGCGCTACCGCGTCCTCAGTCGCGCCCGTACTATCCAGTACGAACGCTCCCTGCGTCCTTGAATCGCTTGGTGCTGGCGACCCAGAATCTCGGAAGCATCACCTGGAGGGGCACTAGTGCGCATTCTTCTCTGGCACGGGTACCTGCTCGGTGGAACGGGCTCCAACGTCTATACGCGCTCGCTGGCCCGCGAATGGAGCAGAGCCGGTCACGAGGTGGTGCTGTTCTGCCAGGAGCGGCATCCCGAGCGCTACGACATCGGAACCGCGAGTCTGGTGCGGCCGGAGATCGGAGCGCTGCTTCCGGTGTTCGTGCTCGACCGCTATGAAGGCTTGGAAGCGCGGCTGCTGCACGAGATGAGCAAGGAGGAGCTGGAGCTCTACGTCGAGCTCAACGCCGAGGCCTTGCGGCGTCATCTTCCGGCCGACCTCGTCTTCGCCAACCACGTCCTTCCGGGCGCGGCGGTCGCGGCGGCGACCGGGGCGCGCTTCGCCGTCAAGGCGCACGGCTCCGAGCTCGAGTACTCGATGCGCGGCCGGTCCGAGCTCGAGCAGTGGGGGAGAGAGGTCCTCGAGCAGGCAACCGCGATCTTTGTCGGCTCGGCTCACATCCGCCGCGCGCTCGAGCAGGTAGTCGGGCCGCAGGAGCGGGTGTTCGAGGTTCCGCCGGGCGTGGATGTCGAGGCTTTCGCTCCCAGGCCGCGTGAGCAGGCACTTGTGGCGCTGATAGAAGAGGCGCGGCGCGATCCGCCCAACCCCGCGGGCGCCGACGAGCGCCTGCCCGATCCGGGCAACGCCGAGCGCTTCGGAGCTTTCTTCTCGCAAGCGGGCGCGACCGTCGTCTACGTGGGCAAGCTGCTCGAGAACAAGGGCGTTCAGCTGTTGCTCGAGGCGCTCGAGGGGCTGGACGCGAAGGCGATCGTGGTCGGCTTCGGCGATTACCGAGCCGAGCTGGAGCGGATGGCGGCGCCGAATATGCTCTTCACGGGCGCGCTGGAGCACCGTCACCTCGCCAACCTGCTGCCGCTGGCGGATGTCGCCGTGGCTCCCTCGATCTTTCCCGAGGCCTTCGGCATGGTCGCCGCGGAGGCCGCAGCGGCGGGAGTTCCGCCGCTGGTTGCCCGTCATTCCGGCCTGGCCGAGATAGCCGAGGGCCTGGAGCGCGAATACCCCGAAGATCAGCGCGATCTGGCCGGCTTCGAGAACGGGAACGCCGACGATCTGCGCGCCAAGCTCGAGGCGCTTTTGGCACTATCCCCGGCTCAGCGTGAGCTGCTCGGGCAGGCCGCGCGCCGCGCTGCGCTGAAGAACTGGAGCTGGGAGACGGTGGCCGAACGGCTGCTTCGGCCCTTTACTATTTGAAGTATCGGCCGTAATTCTTTATTCTTTGAAGCGATGGGCGAGGAACAAACGCTTTCGGTCGACGAGCAGTTGGAATTGGCCCGCGAGCAACTCGAGAACGGGCGCGACTTCACCGTGGCGGTCGAGGAGGAGTTTGCGCTGCTCGATCCCGACACGCTCTCGCTCGACAATCGCTTCGAGGAGCTGCAGGCTCTGGCCGCCGGGCGCGAGGTCGAGTCGCATCTGGTCGGCGAGCTGATCGCCTCGGAGGCGGAGGTGCGGACCGGGCGCAGCGAAAGCTTCGTCGAAGCGGCGGCCCGAATGGGAGAGCGGCGCGAGCAGCTGAGCGCGCTGGCCGACGAGCTCGGAGTCCTGCTCGGCGCGAGCGGCACCCACCCCTGGAGCCCCTGGCAGGCGCAGCGAATCATCGACACACCTCACTATCGTCGCAACGACGAGCTGCTGCGCTATGTCGTCTGGCGCAACAACACCTTCGGGCAGCACGTTCACGTCGGCATTCGCGGCGCCGACCGGGCGGTCGAGATCGCCAGCGCGATGCGCAACTTCCTGCCCGAGCTGCTCGCGCTCTCGGCCTCCTCGCCCTTCGTCGAGGACGTCTCGAGCGGCTTGCACTCGGCGCGGACGCAGATCTTCACCCGCACCTTCCCGCGCTGCGGCGTCCCCGACGCCTTCGCCGACTGGCGCGAGTACGAGCAGTTCGTGCGCTTCCTCTATCGCACCGGCTCGATCGTCGAGCACACGCAGCTGTGGTGGAGCGTGCGCGTTCACCTCGCCTTCCCGACCGTCGAGGTGAGGATCGCCGACGCCCAGCCCGATCTGGCCGAGTCGCGCTCGCTGGCGGCCCTGGCCTTCTCGCTGGTGGCCCGCTGCGCCAGGGCCGTCGACGAAGGCGAGCCGATCATCTGGCAGCCGCACCGGATGATCGAGGAGAACCTCTGGCGCGCGATTCGCTGGGGCCTCTCGGGCGAGATGATCGACCTGCAAAGCGGCGACGTGCGCCCGACCAGGGCCGCCGTCGAGGAGTTGATCGAGTGGGTCATGCCCGTCGCCGAGGAGCTGGGAGCCGCGCCCTTCCTGGCCGTTCCCGAGCAGAACTCCGCCGAGCGCCAGATTGCGCGTTTCGAAGAGGGAGCCAGTCTGCAGGAGATCTACGCCGAGCTGGTCAAGGAGTCGGAGCGGGTCGGTGGCTGACGAGGAGCCGCAGGCTTCGCAGAGCGCGAGCGCGGAGGAAGCCGCCGAGCAGCTGAAGGCGATCAAGGTCGCCGATCTCGTCGTCCAGGCGGCGAGCGGTCTGATCTCGCTTGGTTCGCTGCGCCTGGCCGGCGACCAGCGCGACCTCGGCCAGGCCCGCCTGGCGATCGACTCCCTGCGAGCGCTGGAACCGGTCGTGCGGGGTCAGCTTTCCAGCGAGCTCGCCGACGAGCTGCAGCGTGCAGTCGCCGGTATGCAGCTGGCCTTCGCCGAGGCCGTGAACGAGCAGGCCGAGCCGGCCGGGACCAGCGCATCGGCGCCCGAGCCCGACGGCGGCTCCTCGCCGGCGGCCGGCGCTTCCGGCTCCGACCACTAGCTCGCGTCGGGAATGCTTCCCCGAGCTCGCGCCCGCGGCGGTTGAAACCGCTTCGCTGAGCCGCTTCTGTGATACAAAAACGCCGCGCCGACAGCCTTCGGCGCGGACCTTGTGAGAGCGGAGGGAAATGGACTTCTTTCAGAACCACGCCGTACTGTTCGCGCTTGTAGCCGCGGCGGCCGGCGTCAGCTACGGAGTCGCTCTGATCGTGTGGCTGCTCAAGCAGCCGTCCGGTTCAGAGCGAATGCGCGAGATCTCGCACGCCGTCCAGGAGGGCGCGCGCGCATATCTGCGCAAGCAGTACACGACGATTGCCGTCGTCTCGGTCGTCCCGTTTCTCCTGATCGGCTTCTACAACAAGCTCGGTTGGGGGACGGCGGTCGGCTTCCTCGTCGGCGCGATTCTGTCGGCGGCGGCGGGCTTCATCGGCATGAACGTGTCGGTGCGCTCGAACGTTCGCACGGCCGAAGCGGCCAAGGGCGGGCTCAAGCCGGCCTTCAAGATCGCTTTCCGCGCCGGCTCGGTGACGGGACTACTCGTCGTCGGTCTGGGCCTGCTCGGCGTCGCCGGCTACTACTGGATTCTCACCGCGGGCTTCGACGTCTCGGCGACGAAGACCGTTGACGATCTGGTTGGACTGGCCTTCGGAGGCTCGTTGATCTCGGTCTTCGCGCGACTCGGCGGCGGCATCTTCACCAAGGCTGCCGACGTCGGCGCCGACCTGGTCGGCAAGATCGAGGCCGGTATCCCCGAGGACGATCCTCGCAACCCCGCAGTGATCGCCGACAACGTCGGTGACAACGTCGGTGACTGCGCCGGCATGGCGGCCGACCTGTTCGAGACCTATGCCGTCACCGCCGTCGCGGTGATGCTCCTGGCGACGCACTTCAAGGTGCAGGGACTGATCCTGCTCCCACTTGCGATCGGCGGCGTCTCGATCTTCGCCTCGATCATCGGCACCTTCTTCGCCCGCATCGGCCGCTCGGGCTCGATCATGAACGCGCTCTACAAGAGCGTGATCGTGGCCACGGTGCTCTCCGCTGTCGGTTTCATCCCGATCATGATGGCCTATGACGGCGGGCAGTTCTCGTTCCGCCAGCTCTACCTGCCGGCACTGATCGGCCTGGCCATCACGTTCCTGCTGGTTGCCATCACCGAGTACTACACCGGCACGCGCTGGCATGCGGTCAAGTCGATCGCCTCGGCCTCGCAGACCGGGCACGCGACCAACATCATCTCAGGGCTCGCCTGGGGCATGCAGGCCACGGTCGCGCCGGTGATCGTGATCGCCACCGGTATCCTCTCGGCCTATTACCTGGCCGGCGGTGACGGCGACGCCAAGAAAGGCCTGTACGGCATCGGCGTCGCGGTCATGGCGCAGCTGTCGATGACCGGTCTGATCGTCGCTCTCGACGCCTATGGGCCGGTGACCGACAACGCCGGCGGCATCGCCGAGATGGCCGACATGGACGAGAAGGTACGCGGCGTCACCGATCCGCTCGACGCGGTCGGCAACACCACCAAGGCCGTGACCAAGGGCTACGCGATCGGATCGGCCGGACTGGCCGCCTTGGTGCTCTTCTCCGAGTACTCGACCAAGCTGGGTGCCGAGGGCGTGCACACGAACTTCATGCTCAACAGCCCCTGGGTCATCGCCGGCCTGTTCATCGGCGGTCTGATGCCGTTTTTGTTCGCATCGCTCGCGATGCAGGCGGTCGGCGTCGTCGGTGGCCAGGTCGTCGAGGAAGTTCGGCGCCAGTTCCGTGAAATGCCCGGGATCATGAAGGGCACGGAAAAGCCCGACTACACCCGTGCTGTCAGCATCGTCACCGGCTCGGCGATCAAGAAGATGCTGCTGCCGGCGCTGATCCCGATCGCCATCCCGATCACGGTCGGCATCATCTCCGCCGACATGCTGGGCGGGCTGCTGATCGGCACGATCGTCACCGGTATCTTCCTGGCCATCCAGATGACCTCCGGTGGAGGCGCCTGGGACAACGCCAAGAAGCTGATCGAAGACGGCCTGTACGGCGGCAAGGGCTCGCCCGCGCACGCCGCCGGAGTCACCGGCGACACGGTCGGCGATCCCTACAAGGACACCGCCGGCCCCGCGATCAACCCGATGATCAAGATCGCCAACATCGTCGCGATCCTGATGATCCCGCTGATCGCCTCGATCCACGGCTAGTCACTGACGGATCAACTTCCGGTGCCAGACTTCAGTCTGGCACCGGACTGCAATTCGATAGACAGAAGATGTCTGAATGAGCGAGGGGGCCGAAAGGCCCCTTT
>Ga0209638_1000517_pt1 | contig 25416 bp, 14 predicted proteins | sample BarGraNGADG00211_FD_184490 | JGI IMG/M metagenome (GOLD analysis project Ga0209638, IMG submission 184490) | Arctic peat soil microbial communities from Barrow, Alaska - Barrow Graham LP Ref core NGADG0002-211 (SPAdes) (version 2) | ecosystem: Environmental > Terrestrial > Soil > Wetlands > Peat...
TATAGACCGAACAGGTCGGCTCGAAGCGACAGACCGACGGTCGCCAGGCAAACAGACGGCGATAGAGCCTGATGAGCCCGATGCCGACCGCTTTCACGGGAAGGTCCGCCCTCCCAAAACTCCCCCCCGGCGGAGGAGGTGATGCACAGCGTCCGTCAATGCGTCGTATTCCGCCGAAATGACGGGCGATCGGGCGATGATCAGAACGTCCCAACCGGGCTGGAACGAGGGCGCCATCACCCTGAGTACCTCCCGGAGTCGCCTGCGTACTCGATTTCGAACGACCGCCCCGCCGAGCTTTCGTCCGGTCGACAATCCGAAACGCGTCACCTCGAGGTCAGTCCGTCGGACTCGAACCACGAGCAGGGGGTGGGACTTGACTGTCCCTTTGCTCTGCAACGCGGCGAAGTCCTCGGGCCTGGAGAGCATCACCAACCGCGGCGAGTTTTGGCCGCGGTCCGTTGTCAGGCCGTGAGCTTCTTGCGGCCGTGCGCGCGGCGGGCGGCCAGAACCCGGCGTCCCCCGGTGGTCTTCATCCGGGCTCGGAAGCCGTGTTCCTTGGCACGATGCCGCTTCTTGGGCTGGTAGGTCTGCTTCATCGGAGGTTAGGGGGTTGCTCTCCATTCGGGCCTCGGGGTCAGAATACCCCGAAAGGCAGCGAACGCGCCTGGCGCCCACGAGCGCTTCGACGCGTCTGCCGGCGGATTATAGGGATCGCCTGCGGTAAGTGTCAAACGCCCGAGCCGCGATGGCTGCCAGGCAGGTCCATCCAACTGATACTCCCCGGGGGTATACGATTCAGTATGCTCCAGAGCCTTGATACCGTCTCGCGGCCGGTGCTATTCTTCGGCGGCCCGCGGCGCCGGGACGCTCCAGGACATCAGCCCAGGGAGGCCAGGAAGGCTAGGCGGATGTTCCGAACGATGGTTTTGGCGGTCTAGCAACCACGCGTCGGAGGTGGAGCGGACACAGTGTCCACCTCGGTTCCGCCGTTTCATTTGGTCCTTTCTCAGGGATACACGCTGCCTCGATGGACGCAAAACAAGTTTGGCGAGCGGCAATGGGAGAGCTTCAGGTTTCCCTGTCTCCAGCCAACTTCGAGACCTGGCTACGCGACACCGCGGTCCTCGACGTCGATGACAACCGGTTCAAGATCGCGGTGCCGAACGGGTTCGCGAAGGATTGGCTTGAGACCCGCTATCGCTCTTTGATCTCCCAGACGCTGGCCCGCATCGTGGGCTACAGCGTCCAGGTTGAGTTCGTTGTGCGTCCCACGAATGAATCGAGCTCCACAGGTGAATCGAGCCCCAGCGGCCCGGCGGCGACTACCCCTCCCGCGCGGCAGCAAGTGCGACTCGAGGCTACCCGCGTGGGCGCGCCCGAAGGCGCGTCGACCAACATCAACACGCGCTACACGTTCAGCAACTTCATCGTCGGCTCGGCCAACCGCCTCGCCCATGCGGCGAGCCTTTCCGTCGCCGAGCGTCCGGGCCACGCCTACAACCCGCTCTTCCTGTACGGCGGAGTGGGCCTGGGCAAGACTCACCTGATGCACGCAATCGGGAACGCGGTCATCAGCCGCTACCCCCGCAAGCGGGTGGTCTACGCCACGAGCGAGAAGTTCACCAACGAATTCATCACCAGCATCCAACAGGGCAAGATCGACGACTTCCGGGCCCGCTACCGGCGCATCGACGTCCTGCTGATCGACGACATCCAGTTCATCGCCGACAAGGAGCGAACTCAAGAGGAGTTCTTCCACACCTTCAACGCGATCCACGAGGACGGCAAGCAGATCGTGCTCTCGTCCGACAGGCCGCCGAAGGCGATCCTTACCCTCGAGGAGCGTCTCCGAAGCCGCTTTGAGTGGGGCCTGATCGCCGATCTGACCGCCCCCGACCTCGAGACCCGCATCGCCATCCTCCGGGCCAAAGCTGAGGAGCAGGCGGTCCCGGTCAGTTCGGACGTGTTGGAGTTCATCGCCCGCAAGGTCGTCAGCAACATTCGCGAGCTCGAGGGCGCCCTCAATCGAATCGTTGCCTACGCCAGCATGGGCGCCATCCCGATCACGATCGAGCTGGCACAGGCTGTCCTTTCGAACGTCCTGTACAACCCCAAGAAGCGCCAGGTCACGCCCGAGCGAATCGCCCGAGCGGTCGCCGACTACTACGGCGTCCAGATGGACGCGCTCAAGGGCCAGAAGCGGGACAAGGCGATCGTCGTGCCGCGCCAGATCGCGATGTTCCTGATGCGCGAGGAGACGGACGTCTCGCTGCTCCGCATCGGGGCCGAGTTGGGCGGCCGCGATCATTCCACGGTCTTGCACGCTTGCGACAAGATCAATCGCGAGATGGGCGTGAACGACGAGTTGCGCCGAGAGCTGGCCGCCGTTCGGGAGCTCATCTACTCAGAATAGGGGCGGCTGTTCGGGCGGCCGACACCGTCGTAGCTCCTTGCGCTCCTCACTCACCGGGCATCTGAGCCCGCTCGCGCCGGTGTTCGGTCGCGCCGGGTTCTCGACTCGCCAGAACTGCAGCCTATTGTTCGGGTTGATTGCTTTGTTTCGTTGGTATCCGCGCGGCCTCGCCCTCGATTCACCCAGAGCGACGCCAGCCGATTTGCGCGAGCAATGCCGTCGTCGACGGTGGCGTCCGACCCCGGTGGGACCCGCCTACGGCGTTCGTATGGTCGATAACCCGACGAGAACCGTGGAGAACCGTTGGCGTCGTGTGGGGAAAGTAGACCTCGGCGGCGGACGAGAGAGCATGTCCCGGTGCTCCGCGAGCGTGTAGAGTCGTTCGGGACGTCGACTCTTCCACTGTCGCGCGGTTCGTGTATCCCCAAATTGGCTTAGTCAGTCCACCGTAAGGAGCCAGTCGTCCACCGACCCGCCGAGCGTGACTGAGCACCGCCACCCACAGTCTCCACACCATTATGAAGATGATGACGGGATGAGAAGATAGATAGACAATCTACAAGTCATCTGTGAACTCGCCCGTCGCCAACCAAACCAGGATTGACGTCCGCCACGCCGACCTCAGGGGAGTGAAGCCGAAGTGAAACTCTCGGTCATGCAGGAGAACCTCGCCCGAGGTCTCCAGGTCGTCAGCCGTGCTGTGTCCACCAGGAGCACGCTGCCCGTCCTCAACAACGTTCTTCTACGCACGGAGGATGGCGGTCTCAAGCTGACCGCCACTAACCTCGAAATTGGGATTACCTATTGGGTGCCCGGCAAGATCGAGACAGCCGGCGCTATGACCGTCCCTGCACGTCTGCTGACGGATATCGTCAACGGACTACCTGCAAACGAGCGTGTCGATCTCGAACAGCAAGCCCAGGAAATGCTCCACATCACCGCGGGGCGCTTCGAGACCCACGTCAAGGGAATCGACGCGGAAGAATTTCCCGCCATCCCAGCGGCGGGCGAACGGCCGACCACGCGGATCCCACAGAACGTCCTCCGAGCTGCGCTCGACCAGGTCACGTTCGCCGCGGCCACCGACGAGGCCCGACCCATCCTGACTGGCGTCCTGGCCAAGTTCGAGGGCAACCAGCTCACATTGGCCGCGGCCGACAACTACCGCATCGCGGTCAAAACAATCCCAATCCTCGATCCCGTCGAGGAAACAAACATCGTCGTGCCGGCCCGCTCCCTGCACGAGCTGTCGCGAGTCCTGGCAGACACAGACAACCCAATCGACCTCGTCCTCTCACCCAGCCGAAACCAGGTCCTTTTCCACCTTGAAGGCGTGGATCTGGTCAGCCGGCTCATCGACGGGCAATTCCCGAACTACCAGCAGGTCATCCCAAAGAGCCACACGACCCGCGCCATCGTGGACCGTGACCAACTCCTCAAGGCCGTTCGATTGGCCAGCCTTATCGCCAGCTCCTCAGCGAATATCGTCAAGCTCCGCGTGGGCAAAGACGCCGAGACGGGCTTGACCGTCAGCGCCGCCGCCGACGTCGGCGACAACAAGAGCGACGTCGAGGCTCAGGTCGAAGGAGACGGCACGACGATCGCTTTCAACGCTCGCTACCTGCTGGATGTTCTCGCGAACGTGACCGTCGACCAGTTCTCAATCGAGCTAAATGGGCCACTCTCACCCGGCGTCTTCCGCCCGGTCGACGACGGCGGGTACGTCCACGTGGTCATGCCTGTCAAGACGACCTCGTAGGAGTAGCTCATTCGGGACGATCGCCCAGTCGGATCACGGTCGCGGCCGCCGACGCTCCTGCGCTCTCTGGCCATCCGGAATCTCCGGGGTTACACCTCCCTTGACCTCGATCCGGGCCCGGGGCCGCAACTCGTCTGGGGTCCGAATGCCGCGGGCAAGACGACCCTTCTCGAGGCGATCGTCTTGCTGGCCCTCGGCCGCTCCCATCGCACGAGCACCGACGCGGAGTTGATCCGTTGGGGAGCGGACTTCATGCGCATCGATGGCGTTGTCGGCCTGGCGGGGGTCCACGGAGCGGCTGGAACGGCGGCAGCGGCGGGCTCAGGTCGGGAGGCCGCCGCCGTTCTGTCCGAGGGCATCGCGCTCAGGGTCACCCTTCCATCCATGGGCGGGCGAAAGCGGATCACCGTGAACGGCGTTCCGCGCCGGCCGGCGGCGCTGGCCGACTATCTGCGAGTGGTCCTCTTCGCACCTGAGGAGATGCTCCTGGTCGTTGGCCAGCCGGCGCTGCGTCGCGCGGCCCTGGACGTGCTCGCGGCTCCTCACGACCCGACGTACGCGTCCAACCAGGCCACCTACGCCCGCGCCCTGCAGCAGCGCAACAGCCTGCTCCGAGCCATTAGAGAGGGCGAGGCCGATCAGGGCCAGTTGCGCTACTGGGACGAGCCGCTGATCGCCGCCGGAGCGGCGATCATTGAGGCGAGGCTTTCGCTGCTGGAGCTGCTCGCCGACCCACTCGCCGAGGCGCACCGAGAAATCGCGCCGGCTGAGGGGCGGCTCACGGTGGCCTATGCCACAAATTCTCCGCTGCTCCCCGGGGAGTCGCCGCGGGACGCGCTGACCCGGCGGCTGGGCGAGACCGCGGAGAAAGAGGTCTGGAACGGCACGACGCTCGTAGGGCCGCACCGTGACGACCTGTCGTTCGTCCTGGACGGCCGCGACCTGACCACCTTCGCCTCGCGAGGACAGCAGCGCAGCGCCATCCTCGCTCTCAAGCTGGCGGAGCTGGATCTGCTCACGTCGCTCGACGGCCGGCCGCCGCTGCTGTTGCTCGACGATGTCTTCAGTGAGCTCGATCCGGTCAGGCGAGGCCACCTCGTACGTCGCATTGCCGAGCTGCCGCAAGCATTCATCACCACAACCGCGCCCGACGACATCGACCCCGACCTGCGGCGCCGGGCTCGGCCATGGCATGTGGTACCGGGTGACGATGGCGCACGGGTCGAGGAGGGCGAGGAGTGAGCGCGAACGGTCGCGGAGACAAGGATCGCGATCCAGAGGCCGACCGGCCGAACCATGGTGATCCAGAGGGGCGAGGCCGGCGCCGTCCGATGGAGAAACTCGGCGAACTGCTCCCAAAGACGGCCCGCCGATTGGGCCTTGACGAACCACTCGAACTGGCCACGGCTATGACCGCGTGGCAGCGCATCGTCGACGAACGGATACCTGCGGCCAGCGGAGCGTGCCGTCTCGTCTCGCTCGGTCAGGGAGTGGCGATCGTCGAGGCGGACGCTCCAATCGTGGCCCAGGAGATACGGCTCCGGTCGCCGGAGCTTCTCTCCGCCCTGCGCTCCGCGCTGCGTATCCCGATCCGCCAACTTCGTGTCACGCTGCGCCACGTATAATCGCGACCGCCAACCCGACCCCAATCCGAACCCGAGCCGCCGGCACCGATCATGACTATCCGCATCCAGATGAAGCTCGGCGTGTTAGCCGAGAAGCAGCGCCTACCCGACTCGCCCGACACCGTCCTGGTTGTCGAACCGAGCATCGGGTCGACGGCGCGCACCAAAGGCAACCTATACCTGCTGGTTACGGGGATGGGCGGGCGAAAGCTTCGCGATGCCACGCGCATGGTCGCCGAGCGGATCCGCGACGAGTACTACTACGACGAGTCAGCCGGGATTTCCTCCTGTCTGCAGAAGGCGATCAGGTCCGCGAACAAGCGGCTCCTGCACTCCAACGAGCGGCTCATTTCCCGGCAGGGCGACGCGGGCCCCATCGGTCTCGCGATCGCGGTGGTTCGGGGCAACGAACTCTATGTCGCGACGGTCGGGCCCGCAGAGGCTTATCTCGTCCGCCAGGCACGCCTCCTGACCCTGCCCGACATGAACCCGGACGGTGGTCTGCCGACTCAGGACGGGGCTGAGACCGAGGTCTGGCACGGCGAGATCGTCGTGGGCGATTGCCTCATTCTGGTAACACCGAATGTCACGCGGCGCCTGGGCCTGTCGCCGATCCAGGACGCTTTGATGCAGCTCCATCCCCAGTCAGCAGTCGAGCACATTCACCGCCAACTGACCGGAGGCGGGATCGGCGTCACCGGCGGGGACGGCATCCTCGCCATCGAGGCGAGCGAGGTGGGCGCCACAGTCAAGACGCAGCCCCTCAAGCCGGTATGGCCGAGCGACTCGCTCGCCGGGACACCGGAGCGCTCGCCGATCCCCCTCGCGGATCAGGTCAGCGAGGGCGTCGCCGCGGTCCAGAGCTCGGCGAGAAACGCCCGTAGGTCGGCTGACGGGTTCTCCCGCCGCATGGTCTACGGCTTGCTGGACAGGATGCCGAGACGTCCGATGCCACGCACCCGAATCACGCCGATCTCCGTTCATAGGGAGCGCGAGCGGCGGATGGCCGCTGCGATCCTGGGCATGCTCGTGATCATGGTGCTGGTGGTGGCGGCCTTCTGGGTGGTCTCCGGCCACAACGCGGGCGATCAGATCGACCAGGCGCAAAAGGCCGAGCAGGCTTACGCCAAGATCGGTCAAGACATCGATGCCGTCTTCAACAACAACGGGAACTTGCTCACCAGCAACCCGAAGAGTGCCGTCCGCTATCTGACCGAAGCCTACGGACAGCTCCAGGTTGCGCTGGACAATGGCTACCAGGAGAAGGACCTGGCCACCTATCGCACTCAGATCGTGGACGGTCTAAACAGCTACTACAAGGTCAACTACCTGGCTCCACAATCGACCGCATCCTTTGGATCCGACGATCTCGAGGATGCCGTCCTGGGCCCCGACGGCGCCGCCTATGTCCTCGACAGGACCAAGGAGACGGTTTACCGCGTGAACCTGTCCACCGGCGGCAAGACTATAGCCGCGGCCAAGGGCGGGCAGGATCAGCTGCAGACCGGCACGGTCGGCAGCCCGCGCCTGCTGGCGGTCGGCGGGCAGGACGTGCTCATCCTCGACGACAACAACGCAATGTGGCGCTGGCGGACCGCGGACACCACAACGGGCGTAGGCACGCTTGTCAAGCTCAGCGTTCCGGATGCCTCGACGTGGGGTAGCGGAGTGCGCGCGCTGGGGACCTTCGCGTCCGCCGCCGAACTGAGCCAGTACAACCTCTACGTGGTCGTTCCGAGCGCCCAGGACATCCTCAAGTACACGGAGTCCAGCGACAGCAGCACCTATCCCGCCACCACTCGAACCAACTGGCTGAGCGTGACGCAGGATGTCTCGGGTGTCGATGACATGTTCATCGACGGCAGCATCTATCTGGTCGCGAATGGCACCGTCTCGAGGTACGACAATCAGACGCCGACCCGGGGCTGGTCGGCCAAGTCGCCCGGAGACGCGCTTTTGCGACCCAGCGGCCCGACGTACACCCACATCGCCTGCGACAACCCTGTCGTGGATCAGGGTAACCTGTACGCGTACGATGGCGTGAACCGCCGCATCGTCGTCGTCTCCAAGGCCGACGGCTCTTTCCTCGGCCAGTACATGGCCCCGGCGGGTTCGCAGCGACTTACGGCCCTCAAGTCGATGTTCGTGCTCGCGGCGCCGAGCGGCGCATCGCGGCTGTACTGGGTCGAGAGCGGTGACTTGATGAGCGCCCCCATCACCACGGCCGCCACGGCGCCGAGTCCGGCACCGTCTGGCTCGGCTGGGGCGTCTGGCTCGGCTGGGGCGTCTGGCTCGGCTGGGGCGTCTGGCTCGGCGAACGCGTCGGGGTCCGCCAAGCCTTCCGCAACGGCCACCCGGTAACTCTCGGACGATTCCACGAGCGCAATCCCGCACAGGGCGTGGGATAATCGGCCAATGGCCGAGCCGCTGATCGAGGTCGTCGTCGAGAGCGTCCGAGTCCACATGCTCTCGAGCCAACACGTTGTTCTACTGCGCGAGGCGGATAGAGAGCGGTACCTGCCGATCTGGATCGGGCCCTGGGAAGCCAACGCGATCGCCACACGGCTCCAGGGCGTGACCCCGGAGCGCCCTCTCACCCACGACCTATTCGCGAACACATTGGCCGGTCTGGGCGTGACGGTCCGCAAAGTCGTGGTTTCCAGCCTGACCGAGGAGACCTACCACGCCACTCTCGAACTGGAGCTCGGCGGGCAAACGTTCGAGATAGACGCCAGACCGTCGGACGCTCTGGCCTTGGCCGTCCGGACGGGCGTGCGGATCTTCGCATCGTTGGCCGTCATGGATCGCGCTGGCGTCGAGCCCGAAATCAGGGAAGACAAAAAGCTCGAGGTCTTCCGCGAGTTCATCAACTCGCTCGACGTTGACCTCGAGGAGGGCCACCGAGACAGCCCCGGCCCGCTCGAGTAAAACTCAGCTCGAACAAGACGCACGCGTTCCGGCCCGCCTCGCTAAATAAGCGGGCGTTCCGGCGAATCGAGGGCGAGGCGGCGCCGAGCACGCGCCAGGCCAGCCTGGCGAGAGCCAAAGGGCTCAGATGCCCGTGAGCGAGGAGCGCAGTCGCCAACGCAGCAATCGACCGCCCGAACGCCCGCCGTCGGCCTCCGCCGCTTCTACTGGCCCAGCATCGCCTCGCCGCGGCGCATCGCCTTGTTGCGATGGGCCCACAGGTGCAGACGGAGTGACCAGAAGTCACGCACGGCGCGGAAGACGACTTTCGGCTTTGCTCCCGTTGGCGACCCGGCCGTGCGAGGGTAGTGGGCCACTCCGACCTCGGCGATGCGTCGGTCGGCGAAGCGGAGCTTGACCAGCAGTTCGGCGGTGAAGAAGGCGCCGCCCGACTGAACGCGGATTGGGTCCAGCGCCTCGCGCTTGAAGAGCTTGCAGGCGCAGTCGATGTCGCGGACTCGAACCCCGAAGAAGATCCGGTTCGATAGGCGGTAGATCCGGGCATACCAGCGGCGAATCGGGGGGTCGGCACGCTTGAGCCGGTAGCCCACGACGACGTCGGGGGCGTCCGCGGCGGCGATTCGCTCGGTCAGCAAACCAACGTCGATCACCTTGAACTGTCGATCGCCGTCGATGAAGGCGATCAAGCCGTAGCGGGAGGCGCGGAAGCCGGACCGCAGGGCCGCCCCGTAGCCCAGATTGACCGCGTGGTGAACCACGCGGAACACGTCCGGATGATGCGCGGCCAGGTCATCCGCGATTGCAGGCGTGCGATCCTTGGAGCCATCGTCGACGGCGATGATCTCGAACTTCGTGGCCAGGCCCGGCAGCGTCGAGAGCGCTTCATCGACGAGCGCCTCGAGGTTGGCCTCTTCGTTGTGGGCCGGGAAGAAGAAAGAGAGTTCTGCGACCCGCACGGGACCGGACCCCGAGGTGACCGGGTCAGTCATAGCCGCACCCGCGATTGCGCTCACTGCGTTCCCTTTGCCTTGATGACCTGTTTGATGGTTGACCCATTGGGCAGCCTGTAGTCCGCCAATTCGTACATCTGGCTCAGCACTCCGATGCCGTCGACGCCTCCCTGGAGCCTATTGACAAAGACTGGACGCTTGCCCAGATACGAGTCTATGACGTCCCACACGTTGCCCAGGTTCTGGTCGAGGCGAGTCCTGTCGTCCACCACGAAGATGTCCGGACGGAGGCCTTCGACCTTCTGACCGTACCAGAGGGTGGTGGAAACGCTCCACCAGCTGACGACCACGGAGTCGGCGGGAAGACCGCCGTCCGCCGGCGAGGCAAGGACGGCGTGAAGCCAGGTGGCGTTGCCGGTCTGGCCTGCCTGGCTGACGCCCGCAGGATGATTGGCGCTTGCCGGAAACTCGCGCTCGGGGACGACGCCGACCACCGAGGCGAGGAGCAGCATGGCCAGCAGGGGGGCGCGCACGGCGCGCCGGCGCCACAGCTCATTGCGGGTGCTTCGGTGTATCTCCCCGGCCTCGCCCCAGACCTCCTCGGCTGTGGCCGGGTCGCTGGGTTCGAGGTCCAATGCGCTGCCGGACGAGGCTTCCACCGGGGTCGACGAGGCGGCCGCGTTCTCTGGGCCCTCACCGCCGGAAGGCTTATGGGCCGACCGCCAGCGGGCAGCGGCTCCGGCCAGTTCGGATGCCCTTGCTTCGGCTATCGACCAGACGCCAATAGTCGTGAGCTCTGCCGCGGCGATGGCGATCCAGGTGTACGCCACCATCAGCGGCACGAGGTAGTAGCGATCCTTGTCGGCCGTGGAATAGGACGCCAGGAACCAGCACGTGGCCAACGCGGAGAGCCCGCTCAGCAGGGCGTAGCGCGGCCGCCGGACGATCGTCACCAAGAAGCCCGCGACCGCGACGAGGCCGAGCGGGCCGAGCCAGCCGGCCAGCTTGCCCAGCACGACGCCGGCCTTCGTCCCCAGATCGCCGAAAGGGTTCACCACGGCGCCCTGGAACTGCTCACCGGTGATGACCGCCTTGAGCCCCGCGAGCGTGTCCGGGTGGCCGTAAACGATTGGGGCGTGCATCGCGGCGCGGATCGGGAGTTCCAGATAGAAGCCGACGGTAGTGAGAACGAAAGCTGCGGCGCAGATGCCGACGATCCGCCCACGAAGCAGGATGCGCGGCTCGACCGCCAGGATGAAGAGTCCGATCGCGGGTGCCAGCACGAGGACCAGCGAGTGGTTGGTCCACGCGACCCCGTACACGACCGACATGGCGACCAGCCAGCGATCCCCCCGGCCCGGGTTGCTGGTATCGCCGAAGCGCCGCCGTCGCTCCCACACGAGCAGCAGAACGAAGATGAGGGCGACGAGGCCGAGGTGGAACATGTCCGGGTCGGCGTGTGTGGAGAACTGCCAGAAGAGGCCGCTCCAGGCGAGCAGCAATCCTGCCGCCACGGCGATCCAGCGCATGCCGGTGAGAACCTGGACCGTACCGATGGTGCCGGCGACGGCGAAGGCGGCGAGCAGAGCCTGCAGCAGGTTCATGCGGTACGCGGGGTCGCCGAAGGGCTGCAGCACGATGGACGCGAGCCAGCCCAGGACGATGTAGCTCGCGTAGCCGGTGGGGTGGGCGGTGCCGAGGAGGGGTCCCACCGTCTGAAATTCCGCCGTGTCCCAGTTCGAGACGCCCGGTAGGAGCGTCGGCAGGACCAGGTAGAACGTCACCGCCGCACCGATCAGCGGCGCCAGAAATGCGGCGACCAGGCGTGGGTCGGTGAGCCAGGCTATCGTCCTTTGGGCGCGCCCGTCCCGTGATGGAGAGGCAGCCGTTTCATTGACAGCCACGTCACCAGCCAAGTTCGACTCCCCACACGACGCCCCAGAAGTTGACCGCGATGGATAGGGCGACCAGAACCGCAAGCAGTGCCCACCAGCGACCGAGCCGGCTGGCGCCGAGCGCCACGAGGATCAGCGCGAACGGCGCGAAGTCGTTGCTGAAACGGTAGCCGAACTGGACCCAGCCTTGACTGAAATGCATCAGATTCACGAAGGCGACCGCCGCCACAGCGATCGCCGCCCCCGCAGTGGCGCGATCGAGCCGCCGCAGGCGGGCGGGAACGAAGGCGACCGCGCCAAGCAGGTACGCCGGACTGGTCAGGATGACGCTCATGCCGAGCGGGCTCGGTAGGGCGAGCGGACAAGCGAGGCTGAAGAGGCCGCGGGCCTGATTGGCCGTGCACACGGCAGTTCCATCGTTGGGCAGATGCGCGGGCAACAGGGACGGCATTCCGAACAGGAAGATGCCGATGTTATGGGGCACGTAGCGGATGTCCTCGATCGAGAACATCGAGTTGTAGTCCAGCCCGAACATCGTGCCGTACCCGAGCTCCCGGTGGTACAGGTAGTCATACGCCGGGTTGAAGAGATGGCCCGTGCTGGCGAAGGTGTAGACCAGCAGAGCCACGAGGGGGACGGCGGCCCCGGCGCCGGCGAGCATGCCGCGCCGCAGCCAGCTTCCGCCACCCCCCACGAAGAGGAAGAAGGGCAGGCCGAAGAGGATCGTGAGCCGGGACATGGCGGCCAGGCCGAAGAGGATCCCGGCCGCGACCTGACGCGACTCGGGCCTGGACAGAGCTTCCAAGAAAGCCCCGAGAAGGAAATCGATCTTGCTCGGCGAACTCGGCGAGCGCATCGCCGTGACGATGAGCACGGCCACCAGTGCCAGCGCAACGATGTCTGCTCCGACCAGGATCGACTCGGAGTGAGCCCCGGCAACGAGCACAGCCGGGAGGCACACGCCGAGGAGGACGAGCACGGCCAGCGGCGCGAGCACTGCCCGCCGGTCCGTCACGACCACCGCGAGCGCGGCAAGCAAGACCATCAGCAAGACGCCGACGGATGCCAGCACCGATGCCGATGTGCCGACAGCCGCAAGCGCGAGGAACAACCCGCCGCACAACGCCAGCAGCCCCAGCGTCACGAGCGAGGAAGCGCCGCCGGGCCACTCGACGTGCCATGCCGCCGCCAAGCCCAGGGAGATGGGCTGCGGCTCGGTCGACTCTTTGTCCGCGGAGAGCGCCAACCCGACCGCCAGCAGCAGACAACCTACCGCCACGACGTGGGCGAAGAACCATGTCGTGCCGATCGCACTGGAGTACCAGAGCACGGTGCCAAGCCCGAGGAAGAGCGCCGTCAGGCCGCGGATGGCCTGCCGGATCGGCAGGAAGCCCAGCATCCAATAGGCGATGCCCACGTCGATCGCGCCGAAGATGGTCGCCAGCAGCTGCTGGTTTGTGGCCAGGCCCCAGATCGATACGAATGGCAGCAAGATCAGCGCCGGAAGGGGCGGGAACGGGATGATGCCCCGGCCTGTGCTCTCACCTGCGGCGTTCAGGATGGGCATGGTGTCCTGGTAGTCCGGCAGCGGGATGGAGGTCTGGCCGTTGAGCCAGGCTTGCGCCTGCGTGACGAAATGAACGTAGAAGTTCCGCCGGTCGGGGTTGGCAAGGATGAAGGCGACCAGGCAGAGGACCATCAGCGCCAGGCACCACTGCAGCGGACTGAGCCTGAGTTCTGTTGCACCGGACTCGCCGGAGGCGGCGGAAAGATCGCTCGACGTGCTCGGCTTCAATGCCGGCGCGGCGCCGGAAGGCTCATCGGCGGTCCCGCCGGAGACGCCGTCTCGCGCGTCGCCCTGGGGTATACTCCGCTGCACCTCAGCCCTCGTCCAGGAGGCCGTTTCGGTTGGCAGGCCCGAGCACACGAGAGGCCGGCCCGCGAGGGCGAATAACGGCGGGAACGAGAGATTCCATCTCGGCAGTTCCCACGTTCGTCGTTCTCCTCGCCCTGGGTCTCGCCCTCCGCCTCATCATCGCATACGTACTCCTGCCGGGTTCGGGCTTCGGGTCCGACCTCGGGTCTTTCCAGTACTGGGCGAATTCGCTCACTTCTCAGGGCACGGTCGGCTACTACAACTCAGGCGTCTTCCTCGACTACCCGCCCGTCTACCTGCTACTGCTCGACCTTCTCGGGCACTTCGTAGCCATCGGGAACCCGCTCCTGAGAGTGCTGCCTCTGGTCGGCGGTCTTGTCCCGGCGGGCGACGGCGTCGGTCAGACGGTAAAGCTGATCCCGATCTTCTCGGACGCAATCCTGGCGCTCGTCGTTCGGCAGATGGCAATGGAGCTGGGGGCGTCCCGGCGCCGCGCGATGATCGCGGCCGTGGTGATCGTCCTCAACCCGGTCACGTGGTTCAACAGCGCGATCTGGGGTCAGGCCGACTCCGTCGGGACGGTCATCTTGCTGCTCAGCCTCAGGGAGCTGATCAAGGACCGGCGCGAGTCCGCGGCTGCCCTGGCCGTCCTGGCCACGTTGACGAAGATTCAACTCGGCATCGTCGGGTTCGTCGTCGGGTTCGTCATCCTGCGCCGATCCACCATGCCAAAGTCCGGCGAGGCCGACCCGATGCGCGTCCTGACCTCGGGCGCCGCCGGCCTGGTGAGCGCTGCGCTCGTTTGCCTGCCCTTCACCGGGGTCGACTTCGCGGGACTCGCCCAGCGACTGGTCTCCGCCCCCGGCCTGTTGACAGCCCTGGCGGGTCTGGTCGTCGGAGTGGGAGTCTTCGTTCTGGTGGGCCGCGTGCTGAGTGACTTCGCCCGGCCGGCGCAGGACGAAGGTGGGGTCGCGGAGGCTGATGCGGGGACGGGCCGGGCGTCGACTGCCGACTCGCGGGTCGCCGGTAGCAGGATGCGGATGGCGCTCGCGCTCCTGCTGGGCGGCGTGACTGCCGTCGTGTTCGCGGGCATGGTGTACGACTCGATCGTCAGCCACATCCTCAACACGTTCGGCGAGTACCCGTACCTGACGCTCAACGCCTACAACCCCTGGGTTCTGGCGGCGACCGCCACCGGCGAGTCGATGTCGCGGACGCTGTCGTGGATTCACGACGCACCCTGGACCGACGCCGGTGGGGGAAGCGGGCCGGGCTATCTCATCGGGTTCTCGATGGCAGGCAAGACCGTGGCACTGGGCCTCGTGGCAGTGCTGGCCGCCGGGGCCGTTGTCGCCTGGAATAAGGCCCGCGCCTTCGGCGGCGAAGAGAACGCCCCGCCGGAGTTGGGTGAGTCGGCCCCGCCGATCGACCCCGCAGCCGAGATCGCGTCCGAGATCGCGTCCGAGACCGCCGCAGACACCACCATGGACCCCGCGGCCGAGACTGCGGGCCGCCGCCTCAGCAACGCGGCGCTAGCGGTCTGGCGGTCCGAGCTCAGGGCCCTGGCCGTCGGCTGTGGCGTGGTCGCCGCCGTGCTCGGGTCGTTCGTCGTCGCCCAGTTCTTCGGGCCTCTCTCCGCGGCGGTCGTGGGCGACGTCGCTCTGATCGGGATCCTGGTGGGCGTCAGTCTCTGGGCGGCCTGGCGCGACGATCCTCGATCGCTGGTCGTGGCACTGGCGATCCTGGCGATCGCGTTCTTCGTCGTTCCCACGCGCTCGCACGAGCGCTACTTGTTCCCGTTCTTCGCGATCGGCGCCATGCTGCTGGCCATCTCGTGGCGCTGGAGCGTCGCCTACGTGGTCCTCGCCGTCGTCAACACCTTCAACCTGCTCGCAGTCCTGGTCCAGTACAACGGCATTCCCAACTATTCGAGCGCGTGGGTTGACAAGAACCCGGGCGCGACCACAGGGAGCAGAGAGTTGGCCCGGCTGCTCATCGACTGGGGCACGTTCCTGCGGACTGCCCAATGGTTCGACGGGCTCCTGTGGGTGATTGCCCTCGCCGGCGTGACAGTCGGCATCGTGTTCTTCTGGTCGCTGCTGCAGCTCCGGGGCAGGGCAGTCGATACGCTGGCCGAGGAGGCTCTCGCGGCCGGCCTCGAACCCGGGTCGATGGAAGACGGGCTCGCCGAGGAGATGTCGGGTGTCCGGGTAGGATCGGCGGCGCCTACCGGTGTCGCCCTCGCTCTGTCCCGGTCGCCGTCGGCCGACGAAGGCCCCCGCTTCGCACCCGGCGGCTCCTACGACTACGACGCATTCGAGGGCGAGGGCGAGGGCGAGGGCGAGGGCGAGGGCGAGGGCGAAGGGTGGGGTGAGGAGCCGGAGTTCGTGCCGCCGCGGGTGATGCGCATTTGGCGCCGCATCTACCGACGCCCGGGCCTGCCGGATCGATCCGCTGCGCTGGCCGCCGAGCCGCGCGGCCGGATCGACAAGCTCGACCTGTGGATCGTGGCCGTCCTCATCGTGGCCACGCTGACGATGCGCGTGTATCGCCTCGGCGAGCCGCTGCAGATGCACTTCGACGAGGTCTACCACGCCCGTACCGCCACGGAATTCCTGCAGGACTGGCGCTACGACATTCCCCACAACATCTACGAGTGGACCCATCCCCATTTCGCAAAGTACGCCATTGCCGGCGGGCTCGTCCTCTTCGACGACGACAAGGTGACGGGCACGAGCAAGATCGACGTCACGGTCAAGGCTGCCGTCGTACAGCCGCGGATTGCCCCGGCGACGGCCGGCCTCTCGGCGAGCCCGGGCACCATGACCGATGCCCTGTCCAATCCCGACGCGAGGCTCGGCGACAGGCTGTATGTCGCGACCGGCGACGGGATCAGGGTCTACGACCTGCAGACCAGAGCCCTCATCACGACCTTCCAGATCGGTGGCGCCTCAGCGCTCGATCTGGACGCCAACCAGAACCTGTACGTGGGCACGGCAGATGGCCACGTCTACCGGATCGACACAGTCTCGCTCGACGAGTTCCGGCTCGGTCTGGTCAAGGCCCCCACCGGTCCAGTCGAGATGGCTGTCAAGACCGGTTTCGCGATCACCCGGATATTCGCGGGAGCCGAGCCGTTGGTTCTGGCCCTCGGTGCCAACGGGGACATAGTCTCGATCGACACGACTTCAGGCGAAGTCGTTGGCAGCGGCAACGTTCCCGGTGCGGCCGACTTCGCTGCCCTCAATGGCAAGTCATCGGTGCTCGTCTACGCGCCGACGGCGGCAAGCCCCACGCCCTCCACGAGCCCGAGTTCGACGCCCTCCTCCACGCCGAGTCCGACTGCGACGGCAACTCCGAGCGCGACGCCATCCGGGGGCGAATCCGCCTCCCCGGCCGAAATGGAGGCTCAATACAGCCTCGTCAAGATCCGTTCCGGACCCGGCGCCACCTATCCGGTGGTCGGACGGCTCAACGCCGGGTCGAAGGTCACAGGCGTAGTGGTCTCCGGCGGCACGTACGCGGACCCGTCCGGGGTAAGTCGCTCCGACTGGATCAAGATCGCCTCGGGACCATTCGCGGGCTCCTACACGGCGCGGGCTTTCTATACGGAGGTCGCCTCGCCCTCGCCCAGCGCAACCGCGACTCCCACCCCGACGCCGACGACGGACCCGCTCGTCACGGAAGCCAATGCCCTGGCACGAGCTCTGGTGGTTGACCCGGCGGTCGTGCTCGCCGCTCTCCAGACCTCGGCCGCGCCAAATCTGGAAACGGCGTTGAAGCTGCCTCCGATCACTGCCGATCAGCTGACCGCCGTACAGAAGCTGATCGCGAAGGGAGCGCTACCCGGCATCTCGATATCCACGAGTGTGCCGCAGGTCGTTGTCGCCTATCGCGACGGCGTCGGGGTGTTGGACGCCCGGCACGTCCGGATCGAGTCATCCTCTCCGACCGATCAACCGGCGACTTCCATCGCTCTGAATCCCAACGACAAGCAGGACTCCTACGTCGCGGCCGGCGACTCGGTGCTTCTCTTCAGGATCGACATCGCCGCCGGGACCGTGAGCCCGGATACGAGCCCGTTGAAGCAGATGCCGGGGCCCGTCACGCAGGTCATCTACGACAACGCGACACGGCTCGTGCAGGCGCTCGGCAAGACGCCCGACGGCACAGGCTGGACCGTCTACGCGATCGAGACGAACGGCAATGCCGTCTTCTCCGACGCCCGACTTCCCTTCGAGCCCGTGGCGCTCGGGGCGGACGTTACGCCGCTCATCCCGAGCACGGACCGTGAGCAGCTAGTGGCGCTGGCGGCGGACGGCAGCATCGCGACGGTCGACATCGGTGACTTCTCGTTCGGCTGGCGGATCATCGGCGTCCTCTTCGGCGTGCTCATGGCCGCCTGCCTCTACTTGCTGGCTCGTCTGCTCTTCCGCAGACGCTCGGTCGGCTTGCTGATTGCGCTCTTCGCGGCGGTAGACGGCATGTTCTTCGTCCAATCGCGGATCGCGATGAACGACACGTACGTGGGCGGCTTCCTGTTACTTGGCTACCTGCTCTTCGCGTGTCTGTGGCTTGGCGTCTGGAAGAATCGCCTGGCGTTCTGGGTCGGCATGCCCGTCCTGGGGATCGTCCTCGGTCTGGCCCTGGCCTCCAAGTGGGTCGCTATCTATGCCATAGCAAGCATCGGCATCCTGATCCTGATTCGGTCGGCCCTCGGCCGTCTGATCACGATCCTGGGGCTCGCGGCGGCAACCGGGGTCCTCGGCTGGCAGGCCGTCGCCGAGATGAGCACCACGGCTGGTACGGGCAACGTCACGGCGATGGCCGTGCTCGCGTTCTCGGCCGCCGGAGTGGCCTGGTGGGGTGTGTCGTGGGCGCTACGTGCCCGCACGATGCCGGACCGGGTACTCATAAGCGTGGTCACCGGGTTGGTCACGCTAGCGATCCTGGGCTGCGCCCTGCTGTTCCTGCCTCAAGCCATCCAGAATGGCGCCCCGAACTACAGCTTCTTCCTGATCATGCTCACCGTCACGGCGATTGCCGCCGCCGCGAATGCGTACCATCCGGTGGCTTGGTCCAGGGAGGAGTTCTGGTTCGCAGCCGTCGCGCCGATCGTCGTTGGAGTGGCCGCGGTTCTATTCGGAGCCACGCTCGGCAGCAAGGCGCTCGTCGAGATCAGTCCGGTCGGGATGATGCTCGGCCCGGTCGGGGCCCTCACCGGCAAGACGCTCATCAAGATCGGGGCGGCCGGCGTGGGGCTGGGTCCCGTCGTGGGCGTGGCGCTTTGGTTCGTCGGTCGCTACGGGTTCGGCCCTCTTGCTACGAGGCGCGTCGTCAGCATCGAAGCGCCGTCCGACGGCGTCCCCGACCAGTCGGCCCCGGAACCGGCATCCCCCGCGCCGCTGGGCTGGCTGCGGTTTGGTTCGGGCTGGGGGCTGCCTGCCCTGTGGATGGTCGGCAGCCTGGTCCTGCTGCCCTTGTGGGTCTACCTCGCGGCCTACCTCCCGTGGTCGATGCCGTGGCAGACACAGACGACGGCGGCCTCGGCGGAGTACCAGGCCCCCGGTCTGCCGGTCATCTGGTGCCCCGACCCGGACACCGATCCGCAGTCGCCGACGTTCAACAACTGCATCCATGGCGATGGCTGGCCGAACGGGCACACGGGCAAGACGCTCATCCAGCAGACCATCGACATGTACAACTACCACAACGACCTGCGGTCCGCGCACCCTGCCTCGTCGCCGTGGTGGGCGTGGCCGATGGACCTGAAGCCGGTCTGGTTCGAGAACGCCAACTACGCCGACTCGACGGCCTCGATGATCTACGACGGCGGCAACCCGGTGCTGTGGTGGCTGGCCATCGCCGCGATGGGCTTCATCTGCTGGCAAGCGTTCAAGCGACGGAGCCTCGGTCTGACGCTGATAGTCGTGGCCTTCTTCTGGCAATGGCTCTCGTGGTCGCGCATCGACCGTGCCTCGTTCCAATACCACTTCTACACGGCGCTGCCGTTCTTCCTGTTAGCGCTGGCGTATTTCATGGCTGAAATCTGGCACGGCCCCTCGCGCCGGACGTGGCTTCTGGCGCGGGTCGCGGCGGCCGTCGCGCTGATGTTCCCGGCCGCCCTGTGGCTTCTCAAGGCGCCGTTGTGCGGCCTGGCCCGGGTCCCTCTGGACAATTATTGGACCAGCGCCACCTGCGGCGCGACGTCGGGCGATTTGCGCGTGGAAACCAGGATCTTCATGATCGCGGTGGTTCTCGTCATCGCCCTGATCGCGCTCGGTCTCGTACTGCTGCGTCTCGAGCGGCGACAGAACCAGGGCTACAAAGAGCGAGACTGGATTCTGCAGCTGTTCGTTCCCGTGGCGGTGGCCGGTGCCCTGTTGTTCTGGATCGGACAGAACGGGCCGCGCGACCTGCTGTTCGAAGTGGCAGTGCCCTCGGACCTGGTCGTGATCCTGCTGCTGCCGTTCTTCGCCGTCCTGGCTTTCGTCGCCCTGACTGCGTTGAACCCGCGTCGCTTCGTGCTGGGCTTCTGCTCGGTCGCGGTCGTGGCCTTCATCGCCCTTTACCCGAATCTGTCGGCATTGCCGATGCCCAGTAATATCGCCAGCGTCTACAACGGGCTGCTGCCCACGTGGCTGTACGGCTTCCAGTTCGCCGTCAACCTCCAGGAGGCGTCTTCGGTCAAACTGGAGAGTGTCGACGGTCTGGGCCTCGCCGCGGCGACTCTCGCGGTCGCAGGAATGGCGGCCTACCTGGCCTGGCGCCAGCGAGTTGGGTACGGATCGAGACCCGGCGCCCCGAGCGAGCCGACGGATGAGCCCGGTGGCGACGGAGAAGGGCCCGCCGAGCCCGCTGCGCCACCGGCCTGATCCCTGTCGCCTGAGAGCCGTCGCGTGGCGCTGCCCTCGGACTAGCCTGCTTCCGGGATCGCTTCTGGGGTCGCCTCGCCGATCCCGACGTGAGGTGGCGGCGGCACCTCGGCCCTGAAACCCGAGGGAAGCTGGTTCTGTGCGGCGAGCCTCCGGATGACGAAGCCGTAGTAGGCCTCGACCTTTGCCGTCACCTGCTCCCAGCTGAACTGCTGCACTCGCTCCAGGCCGCTAGCCGCCATTCGGGCGCGCAGCTCCGGATCGTCGAGGAGCGTGGTAATTGCGCCGGCCAGCGCCTTGCGATCGCCCGGCGGCACGAGAAGAGCTTGCCGGTCCCGCTGGACGACGCCCTTGTAGCCGTGGATGTCACTGCAGACGATCGGAGCCCCCGCGGCCATCGCCTCGAGCAGGATTATCCCGAAAGACTCGCGTCCGGTTGCGGGCGAAACGAAGATGTCCGCCGTCCGGAATAGCTGCGTCTTCTCTGCGTCGCTCACCCGGCCCAGGAACTCCACGTTCTGAAGGCCGCGGGTCATGACGTAGCGGCGCAGCTCGCGCTCCTGAGGGCCGGATCCGACTACCAGGAGCCGGCACTCGGCGCCTTCCTTGCGAAGCATTCGAAAGGCCTTGAGCAGGTGGATGAGCCCTTTGCGGTCTTCGAAACGGCCGACGAAGAGGATGTTCGGCGTGCCGTCCTGCCATCGGGCGATCGGCACCGCGCGCCGGTAGTGGTCGACATCCACGCCGTTGGGGATGACCTTGTAGTCGCCGGGAAAGAAACGGTCGATGAAGTGGCGGGCGGCCGCGCTAACGGCGATGCGGCCATGCAATCGGCCGGCGTAGCCCTTCAGCAGCTTGCTGCCGAGCTCCATCGCCGGCGAGAAGCCCGCGTAGGCGTGGAACGTGGCGATGTTGACGCTCGTGGATTCGCGCAACACGACCAGCGACAGGAACGGCACGAAAGGCTCGTGGAAATGCAGCAGATCGAACTGCTCGCGATCGAGCACTCTCTGCACCTGTGAGAGGTAGCGCGGCGAGATGGTGACGGTGCCGACCGAACCGTTGCTCGGCACGCTCAGGCCCTTGCCGATTCGGATGACGTCGCCCTCGGACGAGCGCTGCAACCCGTGGCTGCTGGTAATGATCCGGACGTCGTGACCTCGCAACCGGAGGTTCTCGTAAAGGAAGCGGACATGCTGATTCACGCCGCCCGGCAACGGGTAGACGTAGGGCGTGACGAGTCCGATCTTCACGCGGGCGGCTCCTCCGCCTCGCGCCGTTCGGCGGCCGCGGCCATGGTCCTGGCTCTCTGCCCCCGCAGACCCGCGATCAGCGAGCGCCCAGCTCGGCCGGTATGCCTGCTGCGGCCGCCTTTGGCGTCGCCGATGTCGTTGGTCGAGGCGGTCCGCCCGCCGTTTCGTGCATCGCGTTCGGCCTGGTAGCAAGCTTCGCGCTCACGCTGGAGTTCGAGCTGGTCGAGTGGCACGCCCAGGTCGCGTGGCGTACCGTCGCGCAGGAAGTTGCGTCGGCCCCAGCGCGAAATGTCGCGGCTGTACTTGCGGACCTGACGGGTGTAGATCAGGGCCTCGCGCACGAAACCCCAGTCGATGCAGATGCCACTCGTAGCCGCGTCGCGGATGGCGCACCGGTAATCTTCGGCGGTCGAGCCCGGGAAGAGCGTTCGTCCGTCGCCTATCGTGTCGAGCGTATGACCGTCGCTGTTGCCGACCAGCGGCAGGCCGAGTTCCGCGGCGAGCCTGGCGGTGGCCGCGCGTCCGTACCGGCCCGCCGTTGAGGGATTGAACCCCTCCAGCGCGTCCCAGTACACCAGCGGATCGCTCGAGTTGTGGACGCGGAGGATGGCGTTCTTGCGCATTCCGAGCGTGAAGGCGGAGAACGGATGAGGGACGATCGCCAGGCCGCCCTGCTCGTGTATCTCGGCCACGGTGGTTTCGACGCGCAGGTTGCGCTTGAGACGCGCCTGGAGGAAGAGTCCGAGAAGGTGTCCACTGCGGGTCGTGACCTCCTCGGCGACGACGACGTCGACGCGACTGCCTCGTTCGCGCGCCAGTCGCTGGCACTCGACCGCCCCTTCGATGCGCTCGTGGTCGCTGATGGCGATGACGTCCAGGTCGGTCTTGGACTCGACGAATTCCAGGATTTCGGCAGCCGAGGCGGTTCCATCCGAGGCGATCGAATGGATGTGCATGTCCGCCTTGCCCTGACGGCTTGCGTCGCCTTCGTTCACCGAGTTCCTCCGCTGCCCTGGTTGGCTGACTGCTCGAGGTCCGGCCATATCTGGTGGAAGCAGGCGAGCCACTGGTCGGGTGCGTCGACGACGATGCGCTCGAACAGCCTCGCTTCTTCCTGAAGCATCGCCCGGCTCCGTTCGCGCCTGCTCCCGGATTGCGGAATCGGCACCGGCCAGAGCTTGCCACGATACCGGCCCGGGGCAACCCGCCGCACGCCCGCCACGTACAAGGGAGCCCCCGTCTGGCTGGCGAGTAGTACCGGTCCCGCTGGGATCTTCGTCGTGGCGCCGAACATCTCCACCGCGATGCCACCGCCGGTGATGTCTCGGTCGGCGATCAGCCCGATCGGCTCATTGCGTCGAAGAGCCGCGATCAGCTCGGTGCCGGCTTCTGCCAGACCGACGATCCGCAGCCCGTGGGAGACGCGTATCCCGTACAGGTAGCTCTGGATCCGCTTGTTGGGCAGCGTCTCTATGGCCGTGGTGACGTCGCCTAGCCGGCTCATGGCAAACAGGCCGGGCATTTCGATGGAGCCAAAATGCATGCCCACGAGGATGAGTGCGCGTCGCGTCCCGAGCGCTTCGTCCACCTCGGCCACGGTGTCCAGGACGATTCGTTCGTTGACGTATGCCGCCGTGAAGCGCGAGGTACGAAGCACTTCCATGTAGTAGTGGGCGAGGCTGCGGAATGCGGAGCGGACGAGCGACTCGAGAACCCGCGGGTCGGTGGCGGCGCGGCGGTACCTCTCGTCGCCGACTTCGTTGGCCGCCATCCACTCCACGACGCGGCGGAGGTTGCGCCGGGCTCTGTCGCGGCGTTCGCGCGAGACGCGGTAGGCGATGCCGCCGGCCAGGTCGGCGAAGCGCCAGACGGGCCCGTCTGGCAGCTTGCATATGAGCGTGCCGCCCACGATCACGACGCTGGCGGTAAGCCACGCGCCGAGCCTGGAAAGCCGCCCTGGGCGGGCGGCGCGGGTCTCGCCGGCAAGGTTCGGCCCACCGGTGCGCGACGACGCGTCCGCGGACTCTCGGGCGGCTTCAGGCGCGATGCCGGTCATTTGTCCTTGAAGTCGGCATCGTCTTCGATGCCCGAGGTGCCGCCGGCGCCGGAGCTACCAGCGAGGGCCGCGACGGCAGTCGCGAGATTGCGCTCTTCGTCGGGCGTGGTCGGCCAGATCGGCTTGAAGATGTACCACTGCTCGGGAGCCACGGCGATGAATCGCTCCAATGCGTTGGCTATCTCCTGGGTCGCGCGGGCCACCTCGGACGGTTCCGTCGAAGCGACCTCGATCGGATCGGAGGCGTTGGCGCGGAAGCGTCCATCGGGCAGCCGGGTGATGACCACTGGGACGATCGTCGAGCCGTGGCGGCCCGCAAGCTGCGCCGGACCGGCGGGTAGGGTGGTCCACGCGTCGAAGAGACGAACCGGGATCCCGTCGGGCCGGTAGCCCCAGTCCACGAGCAGGACCAGGGGCTCGCGGTGGCGCAGCACGCTGAACACGCCGCGCAGATTGCGCCACGAGATGATCTTCACGCCCCACTGCGCACGCTGCCGATTTAGCAACTCGTACAGGCCGCTGAAGGCCGTGTCGTCGCCGACGACGCTGATCGGCAGACCCTGAGAGACGAAGCCCGCGGCGGCTGCTTCGTTGTTGCCGAGATGAGCCGCCACCATGATCAGGCCGTTGGAGGAGTGGTAGATGTCGAGGAAGTGCTCGAGGCCCTCGATCTCGAGCATTCGCTCGCTCTTTTCCCGCGGTACCCAGGGCAGCCTCATCAGCTCCACGATGTAGCGGGCGTAGTTACGGTAGGCGGCGCGGGCCAGTCGCCCTGCGGCTTTGTCGTTCGGGGGCACGCCGAGGACGTGGCCGAAGTTCGCGCGAAGCCAGCGCCGTCGCGTGGGGCCCAAGGCGTAGCCGACCATGGAGGTCCACCCGGCGACTCGATAGGTCGGCCCGGCGGGGATGTGGCCGAGGATCCAGGACGCGGTCCGCCAGAGGCTGAGCAGTACGAAACCCGCCAGGTGGGTCAGCCGCGTCTCTTCTTCCCTGCGGTGAGGCGCTTCGAGCCTGGCGGGCTTTGTGGCCTTGGTCGCCTCGGGCTGATCGGGCCCGTCGGACCCAACAATCCTGGGCGGCCGGGACGGGCGGCGCCGTTCTGGCGCCGCCACGTCGAACGGTCCCTGTGTCACTTGACCTCGGCGGCCGGCTGCGGAGCCGCCGCCGGCTGCGGAGCCGCCGCCTTGCCGCCACGAAGCGGAGCTGTCTTCTTGACCCTCTTGGCGATGGTTTCCGTGCCGACGAGGGTCTCGTTGTCCTCGCCGCGGATGAAGGCCTCCACGCGGTTGAAGGCGATGTCGTCGTGGATCTGCATGGGCGGGCTCTTCATGAAGTAGCTGGCCGGAGCCACGAGCGTCCCCGCGAGACCCCGATCGAGGCCCAGTCGCAGGCAGCGGATCGCGTCGATGACGACGCCCGCGCTGTTGGGACTGTCCCAGACTTCCATCTTCATCTCGACGTTGAGCGGCACGTCGCCGAAGGTCGTGCCCTCCATCCGGATGTAGCACCACTTGCGGTCCTTGAGCCACGGCACGTGGTCGCTCGGGCCGACATGGATGTCGTCGGGATCGATGTCGTAGTCGAGCATCGAGGTGACGGCGTTCGTCTTGGAGATCTTCTTGGACTCCAGGCGCTCGCGCTCGAGCATGTTGAGGAAGTCCGTGTTGCCGCCGAAGTTGAGCTGGTAGCTTCGGTCGAGGCGGACGCCGCGATCCATGAAGAGGCGGGTCAGGACGCGGTGGGTGATCGTCGCGCCGACCTGGCTCTTGATGTCGTCGCCGAT
>Ga0209638_1000518_pt1 | contig 25411 bp, 24 predicted proteins | sample BarGraNGADG00211_FD_184490 | JGI IMG/M metagenome (GOLD analysis project Ga0209638, IMG submission 184490) | Arctic peat soil microbial communities from Barrow, Alaska - Barrow Graham LP Ref core NGADG0002-211 (SPAdes) (version 2) | ecosystem: Environmental > Terrestrial > Soil > Wetlands > Peat...
CAGCGGCTGTCTGCGACCGACCGCGGGAATTCCTGCAGAGGGTTGCCGTCCGGAACCGGGAGAGACTGGTGGAAGAGGCCATGACGCTGCACCGCATTATGGGTGCGAACCTGCCGGTGCTGCCGCCCGAGACCATCGACGTTGATTACGAAGTCATTCCGCTGATTCTTACCGAAGGTTGCACGTATAACTGCCGGTTTTGCCTTTTTAAAACGACAGGCGGTTTTCGGGTGAGAAGCCCGCAGAACATTGCCGCACAGATCCGCTCCCTGAAAGATTTTTATGGCGCTGATCTGATCAATTACAACTCTTTGATGTTGGGGCAGAACGATGCGCTGGCGGCAGGGGAAGAGCTCCTGGTCAGCGCTGCCGAGATGACCTATGAACGCCTGAACCTGTCCGCCTCTTATCATCGGGGACGACCCAATCTCTTTATGTTCGGGAGTGTGGATTCTTTTCTGGAAGTGGATCATTCCCTGCTCGATCGCCTGGAACGTTTGCCTTACCGTACGTCGATCAATATTGGCATGGAATCTTTCGATCAGGAAACGCTCGACCGGTTGGGCAAGCCGCTACAGGCGGAACGGGTGCGCGAGGCATTCCGGAAAATGCAGGCCGTAAACCGTTGCCGGTCCAACATTGCGGTAAGCTGTAATTTTGTGTTGGGCGGGGATCTCCCTTCCCGGCATCTGGAGGCGATCAAAACAGTCCTTGCGGCAGAGACGACGGCAAGGGACAGAGGCGCCGTCTACCTTTCTCCGTTGATTGGAACCTCGCGGAGAAGAGAGATATTGAAAGAGTTCAGGGAGATCAAGATGAGTTCCCCGCTTCCGGTCTTTATTTATCTGGCGCAGAGGCTATGAAGCAATGTATAAAACAGTGGGTTATCTGAAAAGTTCAGAAAGAAATGGGATCGAGATGGATACACAAATTGAAAAAGCGCTCTCTTCTCTTCAAGCAAGAAAAATGAAGGGGATTTTCGCGGAAGATGATCAAGAAGCGAACCGGCAGATTCTGGACTTGATCCCGTTGGATGCCGTCGTCGGGATCGGAGATTCCACTTCGATGCGGCAGTTGGGAATTCTCGACGTTTTGCGGGAACGGGGAACAAAGATTCTAAACCCCTTCGAACCCAAGAGAGAAGAGATGGACATCCTCGATTACGGACATGGAAGGGCCAGGATCATGAAGGAGGCGGCCTTGTGCTCTGTTTTTCTGACGGGGACCAATGCACTGACCGAGGACGGCAGACTGGTCAATGTGGATGCCGTCGGCAATCGCGTCGCAGGGATGTTTTGGGGGCATCCTCTCTCCATTCTTGTCGTGGGACGGAACAAAATTGTCAGAGACCTGGATGAAGCCTTTGATCGGATTCGAAATATCATTGCCCCGACCCATTTTCACATCCGGACGGCTGAATTGGGAGGTAAAAAGAGGACGACCCCTTGTGTCGCAACCGGAAAATGCAACGATTGCCGGTCAGAAGACAGGGGGTGCAATATCTTTACAATCATCGAAGGCAAGCCGGCTCAAACCGCATTGCATGTCATCTTGGTTAACCGGGACCTGGGATTGGGCTGGGATCCGTCCTGGTCTGACGAGCGAATCGCAGGCATTGTGGAAAAATATAAAAAGTTTGTTTGGATTCCGGTATAAACCACTTGTCGAATAAACTGCGGAGGCGCGGCATGTACTGGGAAAAAGAGATCGAGACGATGGAGCGGGAACCGCTCGAACGGATGCAGGCGGTAAGGCTCCGGGAAACCCTGCAACGGGCGAAGAAATCCGTCCACTACGGGAAGCGTTTTGCGGAAATGGGCCTGGATGTCGACGGGATCCGGACGGTGGCCGATGTGGAGAAGCTGCCGCTGACCAACAAAGAGGATCTCCGGGAAAGCTGGCCCTACGGTTTTCTCGCGTGCTCCCGCGACGATCTGATCCGGATGCACTCCTCTTCCGGGACAACCGGCCGGGCCACGGTGATCTTTCACACGGCGAACGACATCGCGGCATGGACGAATCTTCTCGCCCGCTCCATGTACATGGCCGGCATGCGGCGTTCCGATGTCTTCCAGAACATGATGACCTACGGCCTCTTCACCGGGGGCCTGGGCTTCCACTACGGCGCAGAGAGGATCGGGGCGCTCGTGATCCCCGCGGGGGCGGGGAACAGCAAACGTCAGATCCAGCTGATGCGGGATTTCGAGACGACGGCCATCCATATCATTCCCAGCTACGCCCTCCACCTCTCGACGGTCTTCACGGAGATCGGCGTTGATCCAAGGCGGGATACGAAGCTGAAGCTCGCCTTTCTCGGCGCCGAACCCCATTCGGAGAAAATGCGCCTGAGGATCGAGGATCTGTACGGTTTTAAAGGCTTCAATTCCTACGGCCTCTCCGAGATGAACGGCCCCGGCATGGCCTTCGAGTGTCCGGAGCAGAACGGGATGCACATCTGGGAGGACAACTACATCGTCGAGATCATCGATCCCGTGACGCAGAAGCCTCTTCCCGAGGGCGAAGAGGGAGAACTGGTCGCGACCACGCTCGTCCGGGACGGAATGCCCATCCTCCGCTACCGGACGAAGGATCTCACCCGGATCATCCCCGGCCCCTGCCCCTGCGGCCGGACCCACCGGCGGATCGAGCGGATCAAGGGGCGGACCGACGACATGATGATCCTGAAGGGGGTGAACATCTTCCCGATCCAGATCGAGAAAAAACTCATGGAGATCCCCGGTATCGGGACCAATTTCGTCATCATCCTCGACCGGAAGGACTACAGCGACTCGTTGACGGTCAAGGTGGAGGTTCAGAAGGGGTTCTTCGGCGGCGATCTCCAGCAGTTGGAGGTCCTGCGGCGGCGGATCGTGGAGGAACTCCGGAGCGATATCCTGATCACGCCGCGGGTTGATCTGGTGGAACCGGACAGCCTTCCGAAGAGCGAAGGGAAGGCGAAGAGAGTCATCGACAACCGGAAGGACTAAAACAGGGGGGCGCCATGATTTCCTATCAGCTTTCGATCTTTGCGGAGAACAAGCCGGGGCGGCTGGCGGCCGTTACCCGGGTCCTGGCGAAAGGGAAGATCAACATCCGGGCGACGACGATCTCCACATCCGACACCTTCGGCCTGATCAACCTGATCGTCGATGACCCCAAACGCGCCGAGGAGTCGCTGACGAAGGCCGGCATGACCGTTACGCTGAGCCGGGTCCTGGCCGTCGTCATTCCCGACCAGCCGGGCGGTCTGGACCGGCTCACCCAGCTTCTTCTTGCAGAGAACGTCAACATCAATAACGCCTACGGTTTCGTGCTCGAAGGCCATCGGAAGGCGATTTTCGTCGTCAGCGTCGATCAAATCGAGAAGGCCGAGGCGCTCCTCGAGAAGAACGGGTTTCAAACCCTCGACGCCGAGGCGCTCTCGGCCGTCGAGCCATTTCATTACATGAAATACTGAGGATAAAACCATGACACACTCCGATGCGGGCCGCTATTCGGCCAAACATGCGCCGGGCGGGAGTCCGGATGAGAGAATCGCGGGAGCGGTCCGGGAAAAGGCCGCGGAAGGGGCTCTGTCCTGTGCCGAGGCCGAGCGGATCGGCGCGGCGCTGGGTGTAAAGCTGGAAGAGGTCGGCCGGACGCTGGATCTGCTGGAGCTTCGCATTGGTCGCTGTCAGCTCGGCCTGTTCGGTTATGGGCCGGAGCGCAAGGCGATCCATCCGGCGGCGTCGGTTGCCCCGGATCTGGACGAGGCGATCCGCGGGCGTCTCGCCGACGGAAGGCTCCCTTGCAAGGCCGCCTGGGAGATCGCCGCGGAGCTCCGAATCACGAGAATGGAGGTCTCCGCGGCCTGCGAGACGCAAAAGATCCGAATCAAACCCTGCCAGCTCGGGGCCTTCTGATTCACATCCGGTTGTCCGTTTCGATATACCGCGTCAGGATCCGGAGGATCGCCTCGGCGTTGTGCCGGGCGTGCCAGAGGATCTTTTCCAGCGTCAGCTCCTTCTCTTCCAGGCCGTGGGCGTAATTGTCCACCGAGCAGAGAGGAGCGAAAGGAATCTCCAGCTCCTGGGCGATGACGGCCTCACTCGCCATGGTCATCCCGACGAGGTCGGCGAACTGTGCAATCATTGCGATTTCCGCCCGTGTTTCGAAACGGGGGCCTGCGGTCTGCCAGTAGATTCCGCCGTCAACGCAATCAAGGTCACAGTTGCGGGCCGCTTCCAGCCATTTCTGCCGGACCTCCGCGCTCAGAACCGGTACGATGTGTACCGACTTTTCTCTCACGATAGTCGGTCCCCCTGCCGGCATGATGTAATCATCCGGGACGACGAGCATCCCCGGCTTCAAACGGCGCTTCAGGGCGCCGGTCGAATAGGCGCCGAGGATCTCCCGCACCCCCAGTTTCTTCATGGCCGCCAGGTTGGCCTGGTGGTTGATCCGATGCGGCAGGATGTGACGACTGGGGTCCGTTCCGTGACGGGCGACGAAAACGATGGCGGCGGAGCGGAAGACCACCGCCCGGCCGAAATCCGTTTCGACCGTTTCTTCGCGCAGATCCGCGAAGATCCCCTTTCCCTGCAACAGGACGGTTCCCGAGATGATGCCCAGCGGTTTCATGCGCTCTCCTCTTCAAGGGGTTGGATGGGTGTTGTCGGGCTTATAGCAGATCATCCGGCGTCTGTCAAAACGGGGCATCCCGATGAATGGACGGGCAGGCAATGCGCAGTTGCCGTTTTGAATTGACATTGTTTGCGGGTCTGTGCCATAGTGCCCAAAAATAAGCACCGGAAGGAGGAAAGCATATGGGAGAAGACGCGTTGGTCCACGTCGGCGACGGCAACTTTGACGAGGAGATCCTCAAGGCGGACAAGCCCGCCCTGGTCGACTTCTGGGCTCCCTGGTGCGGCCCCTGCAAGGCCCTTGGCCCCACGGTGGAGGCGCTGGCCGAACAGTACCGCGATCAGCTCAAGGTGGCGAAGGTCAACATCGACGACAATCCGAAAACAGCCCAAGCCTACGGTGTGATGAGCATCCCGACCCTGATTCTTTTCAAGGAAGGGAAGATCCTCGACACCCTGGTCGGCTTGGTCCCGAAGGAACGCCTGGATGCGTTCATCCGCAAGGCTCTGTAGGCGACAGAAGGTGAAAATGGTGCGCAACAAAAGAATTCTGTTGATTATGCTGGCGGTCGTTTTCCTGCTTGTCGGCTGCAAGATGTGGCTGCCCTGGGGGAAGAAGGTGGAGATGGCCCGAGCGACCCCGGACGGCCTCTACCAGCAGGGCCTGGAAGAGTATAAGGCCGGGAGCTACAAGAAGTCCGTGGAGCTTTTCCAGCGGGTCAAGGAGGAGTATCCGCTGAGTCCGTTTGCCATCATGGCGGAGATTGGGATCGCCGATTCTTTTTTCAGCGGCAAGGAGTATCCCGAGGCCGGGCTTGCCTACGGCGAATTCCTGAATCTTCATCCGACGAACGAGAATCTCCCCTACGTCATGTATCAGATCGGGATGTGCTACTACAATCAGATTACGACGATCGACCGCGATCAAACCGAGGCGTTCAAGGCGCTCAAAGAGTTCGAACGGCTGATCGCCCGCTTCCCCGGCAGCAAATTCTCCGTCATGGCCGAGAAAATGGTCCGGGATTGCAAAAAGGCCATGGGCGAGCAGGAATTCTATGTGGGGGAATTCTATTTCAAAATCAAGGAATACCGGGCGGCCCTGAAGCGGTTTGAAAAGATCGCGCGCGAGTATGCGAACGTCGGTCTCGATGACAAGGTGGGCCGCTTCATCGGTGAAACGAAGAGACGCATCGCCGAGACGGAGGCGAAAAAGAGGCCGGTGGAGAAGAAGTAGAGCGCAGGCTCACCGGGGGTATCATCTCTTTCAGGGCTTGAACACCTTTTGATGCTTTCATTTTGATGCTCGTTAACGTCGTCCTCGCACTTCAAACGGTTAAAGCTGTTGTGCAGATCTCCGCACCGTGATTCCTATCAAGGCTTTCTTTTTGGCTGCTTATCAAGCTTGTTTTTTGACTTTTGTTTCTGTTTTTCGGCGTCCTGTTTCTGCCCCTTTTCCTTATCTTTCTTACCGCCCTTGTCTCCCATTACGTCTCTCCTTTTCCTGTTGACCAAAGCATCTTCTCGCAGCGTTGTTTCTGTTGCAACCACAGCAGGCTCATCATTATTAATTGTAATCTTGCATACTTTTCAAAATCCGTCAATTACCACATTCTGGACGAAGGTGTCGGCCCCCTTGGGGAATCCATTGCCGGATGCGGCCTGACCGCTCAACTGGCCGCAGGCGGCGAGGATATCCCTGCCGCGACTCGCGCGGAGGATGGCGGTGTAATGGCGGTCGAGCAGGACCTGTTGAAAGGCCGAGACCGCCTCCGGCGTTGGAGTCCGGTAGGGTGCACCGGGAAAATCGTTGAAGGCGATGAGGTTCAACTTGCAGCGGATGCCACGGAGCAGCCGGGCCAGTTTTTCCGCATCCGCCGGAGAGTCGTTGACGCCGGCCATGAGGATGTACTCGAAGGTCAGCATTCGCCGCCCCGGCATCGGGTAGTCCCGGCAGGCAGCCAGCAGCTCCCTCAGCGGGTATTTCCGGTTCACGGGCATCAGCTCATCCCGTCGCCGGTCGTCCGGGGCATTGAGCGAGATGGCGAGGTTGACGCAGATTTCTTTTCCCAGTTTCACGATCAGAGGGGCGATGCCGCAGGTGGAGACGGTGATTTTCCGGTTGGAGAAACCGAGACCGTGATCGGAGGTGAGGATCCGGATCGCCTTCAGGGTGTGGTCGTAGTTCGCAAGCGGTTCCCCCATTCCCATCAGAACGATGTTCTTGATCTCCGGCCCCTCGGGCGTGTGGCGCCGGAGCATCGTCATCTGGCCGGTGATCTCGGAGGGGAGGAGATTTCGTCTAAGCCCCTGCCGTCCGGTCAGGCAGAAGCGGCAGCCCATCGCGCATCCCGCCTGGGTTGAGATGCAGGCGGTCCAGTGGTTCCGGCCGGGGATCAGGACGCTTTCGATGAAGAGACCGTCCTCGACGCGGAAGAGGACCTTTTTCGTCCCGTCCGACGCGGTCTGGATCCGGTCGATTGCGGGTTCGGCGATCCGGGTGAGCCCCTCCATCCGGGTGCGGAACTCCCGCGCGAGGGTTGTCATCTCCGCGAAGGAGGTCGCCCCGCCGACGTAAAGCCATTTCATGATCTGCCGTGCGCGGTACTTCTCCTTGCCGAGGCTGGCGATCAAAACCTCGATCTCCTCCAGGGAGAGGTCGCGGATGTTGGGTAGGATCGTCATGTGTGCGCCCGATTCGGAATATTATTCTTTTGGCAGAAGGATGATCGCAATCCGGCGGTTCTTCGCCCGCCCTTCGGGGGTGTCGTTTTCGGCAATCGGCTGGTATTCCCCAAAGGCAACCGCCGCGAGCAGGGTGGGATCGATTCCCTCCTTTTCCAGATACCGGGTGACGTTGAGCGCCCGTGCTGCGGAAAGCTCCCAGTTCGTGGGATACCTCTTTGCGAGGGCCCCTGCGATCGGGATGCTATCCGTGTGTCCCTCGACGCGGATCACCTTGTCCGTTACGGTCATCAGAATCTCGACGACGCGCTTCAGCACGTTCAGACCCTCCGGTCGGATTTCCGTCTGACCGGAGTCGAAGAGGATCTTGTCCACAACATCCACGGTTAGTTTCCCTTTGAGCTCGGTAATGGCGATCTGCCCCTGCGCGATTTCGCTCTTCATCTCGGAGAGGAGATCCTCGTAGGTCTTGCTGACCGTTCGGACCTCCACCTCTTTCGTTTGCTTCAGCAGGGAGATGCTTTCTGCGAACATCTGCTTGTCGCCTTCCAGTTCGATGTTCCGGTTCCGCAGCTCCTCGATGGTCCGGTTTGTCTCCTCCGTGATTCTGTTCAGGCGGGCGTCCAGATCGGTCCGCTCCTTCTCAAGCCTCTCCGTGTCGACAATCAGTCTATCCTTATCGGCAATCAGCCCCTCCGTCACGGCTGTCAACTTTTCAATTTGCGCCTTGAAGTCGCTATTTTGCGCCGTCAGAGCCGCCAGATCGCGGTTCAGGGCCTCGGTCTCAGCCTGTTTCCGGAGATAGTCGCTCTTGGCGACGCAGCCGCCCAAGCCCACGCCAAGGATAAGAAACGCAACAACTACGGCCGCCAGACCGGGGATTTTTTGAAACATGGTCTCCTCTACATGAAGATGTTGACCGATTCCCGCGCGATCAGCAGGAAAGAGCGCGGGAAGATGCCCATGTGGATCAACGCCCAGATGCTGATACCAATCACGACCGCGTAGGCCGGAGAAGGATCCATTCTGCCGATCTCGCCTTCCGGTTCCTTGAAATACATGTACATGATGACCCGAAGGTAATAGTAAACGGCCACCACGCTGTTGAGTACGCCGATGATCGCCAGCCAGTAATACCCGGCTTTGATGGCGTCGCTGAGGACATAAAACTTGCCCATAAAGCCCGCAAGGGGTGGGACACCCGCCAGCGAGAGGAGAAAAATGCTCATCGCCAACGCGATCATCGGGTGTCTTGTCGCGAGGCCCGCATAGGATTCGATGCCGGTATTGGGCGCCTCTTTACGACCCAAAAGGATAACGACCGCAAAGGCCCCGATGTTCATGAAGGTGTAAACCAGGAGGTAAAAGAGGATGCTCGCGGAGAAAACCCTGTCGCCGACGGCGAAGGCGATCAGAATGTATCCGGCATGGGCGATGCTGGAATAGGCGAGCATCCTTTTGATATCGTTCTGCATCAGGGCGGTGATGTTTCCCAGGGTCATCGTCAGGACGGCGATGATCCATAACATGCCGGACCATTCCGTCAGAAAGGGGTAGAGGGCCGTGTAGAAGACCCGGAGAAATGCGCCGAAGGCCGCGGCCTTCACACCTGTCGCCATATACGCGGTGATGGAGGTCGGGGCGCCCTCATAGACATCGGGCGTCCACATATGAAAGGGGACGGAGGCCGTCTTAAAACCGAACCCCACAATGAGCAGGGCCATCCCCGCCATGAAGGCGGGTGTAATCAGGAAGTTTCCTGAGGTAACATAACGCGCGATTTCGCGGACATCCAGTATGCCGGTCGTGCCGTAGATCAGCGCGATGCCGTACAGCAGAAAGGCGGTGGCAAAGGCCCCCAGCAAAAAGTACTTGAGCGAGGCCTCCGCCGACCGGGGATTGCCGATCAGGAGGCCGCAAAGGACATAGATTGCGATGGACATGACCTCCAAACCGATGAAGATGGTGACGAAATGGTTGGAGGAAACCATGATCATCATGCCCAGGATGCCGAACAGCAGCAGGGCGTAATATTCGCCTTTGATCATCTCTTCCCGTTCAACGTACCGGAGCGACAACAGCGTCACGAGAAGCGAAATCACCAGCACCAGGGCCTTGAAAAAAAGGCCGAAGTTGTCGATCGTGTAAAGTCCGTTATAGATGTCGATGTCGCTGTTCCATAACCGGCAGGTGAAGAAAAGCGCGAGACCTGCGCCGATCAGCGATACGCCGCCCGCAAGTCGCCCGATATCGCTCTTCCTGCGAAAGGCGGACAAAAGTAAAATGAAAACAGCGGAGAGCGTGATCACAATCTCCGGTATGATCCAACCGAAGGCAAGTTCCGGTTTCATGACAACCATAATTTCCTACCTTTCATCTCCATGGAACCGGGCCCGCCGGATGGGTACTCGCAATTTTCGTCTGCATGTTTTGGAGATAACCTGCGGCCGTTGCGTCGATCTTCCTGAAGAAAGCCTGGGAATAGAGTCCCATGAAAAATATGAAAAAGACAATCGCGCAAAGGATGACCGTTTCCCTTTTTGTAATGTCTTTTAAACCTCTATTCTCCTCCTTCGTAATCTGTCCGAACATGACGCGCTGGAACATCCACAGCATGTACACGGCGCCCAGAATAACGCCGGAGGTGGCCAGCACCCCATAGCTGACGTTGCTTCTGAAAGCGCCAAGCAGGATCAGAAATTCGCCCACGAAGCCGTTCGTGCCGGGCAGAGCGATGGAGGAGAGCGTGATGATCATGAAAAAAACGGCCAGCCTCGGCATCACTTTGGAAAGCCCGCCGAAGTCGGCGATCATCCGCGTGTGCCGTCTCTCATAGATCATGCCGACGATGAGGAACAGCCCCCCCGTGCTGATGCCGTGATTGAGCATCTGGTAGATGCCACCTTCCAGCCCCTGCATGTTGAAAGCAAAGATGCCGAGCATCACATACCCCAGGTGGCTGACCGATGAATAGGCGATCAGCCTTTTCATGTCGGTCTGCATGATGCACATGATGGCGCCGTAGATGATCCCGATCAGCGCGAGAATGGAGATCAGCGGCGCGGCGGCCAAGGCGGCCTGCGGAAAGAGCGGAATGGCAAACCTCAGGAATCCATAAGTCCCCATTTTCAGCAAAACGCCGGCCAGAATGACGCTGCCTGCCGTGGGCGCCTCCGTATGGGCGTCGGGCAACCACGTATGAAAGGGGAACATCGGCACCTTGATCGCGAAGGAGAGGGCAAAGGCGGCAAAGAGCCAGTATTGCTTCATGACCGGCATGCTCACCTTGTAGAGTTCAAGCAGGTTGAAGGTATAGAGCCCCGTATCGCGGCCGTAGTGGAAATAGAGGGCCATGATCGCCAGCAGCATCAGCACGCTGCCCACCATGGTAAAGAGAAAAAACTTGATGGCCGCATAGATCCGGCGCGGGCCGCCCCAGACCCCGATGAGGAGGTACATGGGCACCAGCATCAGCTCCCAGAAGATGTAAAAGAGGACGAGATCCAGCGCGCAGAGGGCGCCGAGCATGGCCGTTTCCAACAGCAGGAACGACGCATAGTATTCCTTTACCTTATCCGTGATCGAGTTCCAGGAACAGAGCACGCACAGCACGGTGAGGAAGGTTGTCAAAAGCACCAGGAGCATGCTGATGCCGTCCACGCCGAGGATGTAGCCGATGCCGAATTCGGGAAACCAATCCAGGTTTTCCATGAACTGCATCCCCGCTGTTTTTTCATTGAAATTGAAGAATAACGGGAGGGAGAGGCCAAATTCCAGAATCGTCCAGATGAGTGTAAAAACTTTGATCAGCAGCGGATTTTTCCGCGGCAGCAGTATCAATATCAGCGCAACGCCCAGAGGTAAAAAAATAATTGTGCTTAACAGAGGGAATACCATGTCCATTCACCAATCCATGATCCATTGACCGCCGTCAACAATCCCATGATCCATTGTGACGGCTTCGTATCACCTTTTCTCTATCTAAAACATCGGTATTACGACGAGATAACCTATCACGATCACGGCGCCGAGGATGACGGCGAGGGCATATTCCTGAACGTAACCGGTCTCCAGCCGTTTTAATCGTCCGCCCGCCCGTTCCACGACAACGGCCATGCCGTTGACGGCGCCTTCGATCATGCCGTTGTCCACCACCTTGAGGAGCATGGCGCCTGCCTTCAGGGTGCCTTGGACAAAGAGCAGTTCATAAAACTCATCTACGAAATACTTGTTATGGACGGCGCGATAGAGTCGGGAGAATGTTGCCGTAAACCGTCCCGGCAGCTCAGGCCTCTTGACGTAGAGGATGTAGGCCAGGATGATTCCGAAAAGGGCGATCATCACGGAGGCAACCATCAGGGTCATTTCCAGTGAGCCGTCGTGCGCTGCCATTTCCGTTGTGGACGCCCAGGCCGTAGAAATCAGATCAAGACCGCCCGCTGTGGATGATGCAGGCGTTTCTGAACCGAAAATCGGCGCCAGAAAGTGTTCGATCGCGTTATTCCCCCCCAGCAGGGAAGGAATGCCCACGTAACCGCCGACAAGGGATAAAAAGGCCAGGATCGATAACGGGATGGTCATCACCTTGGGGGATTCGTGGATATGATGTTGGGTCTCCGCGGAGGCGCGACACTCCCCGTGAAAGACGGTGAAGAAAAGCCGAAACATGTAGAAGGCGGTCATGCCTGCCGTCACGGCGGCAAGCAGCCAGATCAGCATATGGCCTTGAGAAGAACTGAAGGCCTTCCAGAGGATCTCGTCCTTGCTGAAGAATCCTGAAAATCCGGGTATCCCGGAAATGGCCAGGCAGGCGATAAAAAAGGTCCAGTAGGTGACGGGGATTTTCTTTCTCAATCCCCCCATTTTTCTCAGGTCCAGTTCCCCGCTCATCGCGTGCATCACGCTTCCCGCCCCCAGGAAGAGGAGTCCCTTGAAAAAGGCGTGGGTCATCAGATGGAAAATGCCCGCCGCATAGGCGCCCACACCCATGGCCACGAACATGAAGCCCAGCTGGCTGATGGTGGAATAGGCGAGGACCTTCTTGATGTCATACTGGGCGAAACCGATGGAGGCGGCGAAAAACGCCGTCAATACGCCGATCAACGCGACAATGAGCATGGTGTCGGGCGCCATGCTGTAGAGGAAATTCAGACGGGCGATCATGTAGACGCCTGCCGTGACCATGGTCGCCGCATGGATCAGCGAACTCACCGGCGTCGGCCCTTCCATCGCGTCGGGCAGCCAGACGTAAAGGGGGATCTGCGCCGATTTTCCGACGGCCCCCACAAAAAACAATAGCGTGATCATGGTAACGACGTTGCCGTTCAGCAGATGGGCGCTCTTCTGGATCTCACCGAAATTCAGCGTCCACACCCCCTCGGCCCCCAGACTGACAAATAAAAGAAAGATGCCCAAAAGAAAACCGAAGTCTCCGATCCGATTGACAATAAAGGCTTTCTTACCGGCGGTTGCCGCCGAATCTTTTTCATACCAGAAGCCGATCAGCAGATAGGAACACAAGCCTACGCCTTCCCACCCGACGAACATGAGCAGCAGGTTGTTCCCCGTCACCAGAAGAAGCATCATGAAGACGAAGAGGTTCAGGTAAATGAAAAATCGCTTGAATCCGGGATCATCGTGCATATACCCGACGGAATAGACGTGAATCAGAAAACCGACCCCCGTGACCACAAGACACATGATCACCGAAAGGGCGTCGATTCTGAAACCGATCGGCACACGAAATTCGCCCGATGCGATCCAGGTATAGAGGTCTAACTCGAAGACCCTGGCCGCCGCCGGCATCTCCAGAAACTGGAAAAAAACGGCGAGGGATGCCAGAAAGGAGAAAAAGAGCGCAAGGCAGGCGACCCAGGAAACAAAGGTCCGGGAGGTTCGACTTCCGAGGAAAGCGTTGATGATGAATCCTAATGCCGGGAAACAGGGTATCAGCCAGATCGTTTCAGCCATGGATGTACTTCCTTAAAAAAGCGTTACAAAGCAATCTATTGGATTCCGCTTATTCAACCTTTCAACAGGTTGAATTCATCGGCGTTGACCGTTCCCTGAAGACGGAAGACCATCACAAAGATGGCCAGACCCACGGCGGCTTCCACGGCGGCGACGGTCATGATGAAAAAAACGAACACCGATCCGTCCATGGAGGAAAATGCGTTGCCGGAGGCGATGAACGCCAGATTAACCGCGTTTAACATGAGTTCGATGCACATGAAGACGACGATCACATTCCTTCGGGTGATCGCGCCGATCGCCCCGATCGAAAAAATGATGCCACTCAAGACCAAACACAAACTGGGAGGGATTTCCTGAAACATTTCTTTCTCCTGTTACTGATAACCACGCCGTCATTTGTTCCTTTTGGCAATGACAACGGCCCCCACAATACCGATCAAAAGCAGGATAGACGCAACCTCGAATGGAAAGAGATACTGGCCGTAGAGCAGGGCTCCCACCGTTTTTGCATTCCCCGCTGCGGCGACCGCATCGGCCGGATAATCGCCGACCCTGGCCGTCATCCGGTAAAACAGCGCGCCGAAGAGCAATTCGACGAGCAAGATGACCATGAGCAGCGCCGCGGCCATCTTTTTTCCGAATAACCAGGATGCTTTGGTCGTTTCTTTCTCATCCCCCTTGTCCATATTGACCATCATGATGACAAAGAGGATCAGCATCATGATGGCGCCGGCATAGACCATGACCTGGGCCACCGCGATGAACTGGGCATTGAGCAGCAGATAAATAATGGCCATGGCAAAGAAGGTGACGATCATCCACAGCGCGCTGTGAATGGGATTTTTCCGGGTTGCCATCAGTACGGAAGAGACGATGACCACGAGCGCCGTAATCATGAACAGTATGAACTTGAATCCTATGGCATCCATCTTTTCATCCTTTGGCGGAAAGCAGGCTTTCCTTCGTCAGCAGGAAATCCTTCCTTGCGTAATGAACATACTCGTAGTTCTGCCCCAATTTGATCGCATTGACCGGACAGGCCTCCTGGCAGAAGCCGCAGAATATGCATCTCAGGGCTTCGATTTCGTATCTTCCGGGATAACGGGAACCGTCCTCTCTCTCCCGGATTTCCAGCGTGATGCAGTGCGAAGGACACACCGCAACGCATAACCCGCAGGCCACGCAGGCGGTCTCGCCCGTCTCATTTTTTTCAAAGTAATGCATTCCCCGCCAGCGGGGTGATATCGCCCTTTTTTCCTCCGGATACCGTATGGTAACCGGTTTGGAAAAAAACATCTTTAAGGTCAGTCTCAGCCCTTTCAGCAGAGGGAGTATCATATTGCCTCACTATCTCAGCGCCACAATAAAGGCGGTGATCACCACGTTGGCGAGCGCCGCCGGAAAGAGGAACTTCCATCCGAATTTCATGATGTGGTCGTAACGCATTCGCGGGTAGGTGCCCCGGATCCAGATGAAGACGAAGATCATCCCGCACGTTTTCAAAATGAACCACACCGGTCCGGGCAAAACCGGCCCCAGCCAGCCGCCCAGGAACAGCGTCGTGGTCAGGGCGGCCACCGTGACCAGATGGGCATACTCGGCAATCATGAAAAGGGCGAACTTCATGCTGCTGTACTCGATGTTGAATCCGCAGGCGAGCTCGCTTTCCGATTCGGGCATGTCGAAGGGCGTCCGGTTGATCTCGGCCAAGGCCGCCACAATGTACAAAAGAAAGGCAAAGGGTTGATAGACGATAAACCAGACATTCCGCTGGGCTTCCACGATTTCGGTCAGGCGCAGGGAACCGGAAAGAATAATCGTTCCGATCACGATGAGCCCCAGCGCGACCTCGTAACTGATCATCTGCGCCGCCGCCCGGAGCGCCCCCAGGATGGCGTATTTGTTGCCCGATGACCAGCCTCCCAGGACGATGCCGTATTCCCCCAGGGTTCCCATGGCGAAGATATAGAGGATCCCGATATCCACATCCGCGATGACCAGTTTGATCTCCCGCCCGAAGAGGGTGACACTCTCTCCAAACGGAATGACCGCAAACATGGAGAGGGCGGCGACAAAGGAGATTATCGGGGCGATCACATAAACGGGCTTGTCGGCGTTGGTCGGAATGATGTCTTCCTTGACGAAGGATTTTATCCCGTCCGCAATGGGCTGGAGCAATCCCCACGTCCCCACCCGGTTGGGTCCCAGCCGGACCTGGAGGTAGCCGAGGAATTTTCTTTCCACGAGGGTGAGGTAGGCCACAAAGAGCATCAGGATGGTAATGACGACCAGATTTTTCAGAACCACTTCCAGGATATAATAGTACAGTTCCATATCAAAACCTTTAAAGTCAAACCTTCCGTACGGATACCGCAATCACCTTGGATGGCCGCAACGAAAGCGCAAGCATCTCGCTGTGTTTCTTGAAGAGAACGCACTCCAGAACGCCCGTTTTTATTCCCGCCTTGATCGTAACCGGTCTGGTCACGGCGCCGTTGGCGCTTTCGATGCAGACACTCTCCCCGGCCGCGATATGGAGGAGCGCGGCATCTTCGGGTGACATGAACAGTTGATCCTTCTGCACCCGGGCGATGCCATGTGGGGGACACGATGAGGCATCATGTCCCCCATCGCAGAGGTGGTGGTTCATGAAGAGGTCGCGGAGGATCAGCCGGTATTTTCCGGTCTCTCCCTGCGCCGGCGTGTTGGGCGGGAGACAGGCTGCCGCAAATTTCGCCTTGCCGATCCCCGGCGCCTCTTCCGCGCCGCCCTCTTCCTTGAGGATGCCCAGCTGCTGGAGTTCACTTTTGATCTCCGCCGGGCTGTTGTATCGTTTTCCGCCCAGACGGCCGAGCAGTTCATTCAGAAATTCATATCCCGCCTCTGTTCCCCGACAGGCCTTCCTGACGGTCCTCACGCCGCCGTCGCCGGAGATGAAGGTGCCTTCCTTCTCGGCAAAACTGGCGGAGGGGAAAACGATGCCGGCGAAGTCCATCACGGCCGTCGGCAGCAGATCGCACACCGCGACGAACGCCTTTTGACCGAGCGCCTTTTTGACCCTCTCTCCGTTCAGGTATTGGAACGGGTCTTCTTCATAAATGAAAAGTCCGGCGATGTTGGAATCGCAGAGAAGTTCATCGGGCGAGGCCATCTCCTTCAGGATGGAAACCGCTCCTCCGGCATTGGCCTGGAGGGCGGCCGGCATGATCAGCCCCCGCTTGTGCAGACCTTTTAGGAGGCAGAAATTCAGAAGCGCCGCAAGGCTTTCCTCACGGTTTGTGACGCCGGAGGCAAAAATAACCCCGATATTCCCTTCATCGCGGATCAGACCGTAGGCCTTGTCCAGCATCTCCGCTTCCACGCCGGCCGACATCAGGGCAGGCTCTTCATGACCGGCCGTAAGGGCTTGCCTCAATTCAACGAAGCCTTCAAAGGTTTCCGCCTCTTTGTCGTACTTGTCATCCAGCAGCAACCTTCGGGAGAGGGCGTTGAAAACCTCGGCATCCTGGCCGGGTGTAATCTTCAAATGGGCGTCGGCGATGCCGGCCAGCGAGCAGGGGAGGGGGTCAACGACGATGATCCTGGTGCCGTTCAATCGGACGGCCTCCCGGACCTTGTTGGCCAGCAGGTGATTGTTGATCAGCAGATCGGCGCCGGCCACGATGATCGTTTTGCAGGTTCGGATCGTGTCGTAACGGTAAACGGGGCTGATCCCCATCTGCCGGAAGGCGGCCGAAACTTTTCCCGTATGGTAGGAGGCGGAGGAGGCGACGCGGCCATTCTTGAAGAGCGCCGCAATCCGGGAGATCAGGAAGATCTCCTCGTTGGTGGCCCGCGGCGAAACGATAAACCCGATCCCCTTGCCCTCGGCAGAGAGCCGCTGTAGGTTCTCCGCCGTGATCTTCAGGGCCTCTTCCCGTTCGACTCTCTTTTTCTCACCCTCGATGCGTTGAAAGGGTTCCGTCAACCTCGCCTCGTGGTTCGCAAAATCATAGCCGAAACGCCCGCGGATGCAGAGGGAGGTGTTGTTGGGCGGGAGGTTCTTCTCAGAGATCACCTTGCTGATGATTTTCCCGTCAATCACGTTCAGCGTCAGCCGGCATCCGAACCCGCAATGGGGGCAGGCGGTATCGATTCTTTCACTCTGCCAGACCCTCCCTTTGACCGGGCTCAGGGCTTCCGTGAGGGCGCCGACCGGGCACAGGGAAAGACATTCGCCGCAGGAGATGCAGTCGCTGTTTTCCGTCGGGGCGATCCGGGCCTCAAAGCCGTTGCCCTTGATGTCGATCGCCGCTCTTCCCGACACCTCCCGGCAGGCCTGGTAACATCTCCCGCAGAGGACGCACCGGAGCTCCCAGTAACGGATCAGCGGCGTGGCGTACGCTTCTTTTCGGTCTATTCGAAGGGCCTCGTATTCAACCTTCTCGATCCCGTGTTCATAGGCGAGTTCCTGGACCCGGCATTCACCCCCCTTGTCGCACTGGGGGCAATCCAGCGGATGCGAGGTGAGGATGAGGTTCAGGAATTCCCGCCTCATCTTCAGGAGCCGGTCCGATCGGGTGATTACGGAAATACCCTCCACCGCCGGTGTGGTGCAGGAGGTCATCGGCTTCTCATAGCCTTCCACCTCCACGATGCAGAGGCGGCAGGAAGCGATGGGGGAAAGCTGCTCATGGTAACAGAGGGTCGGGATGGCGATGCCTCCCTCCCGGGCTGCCTCGAGGATGGTCTTCCCCTCCTGGGTGATGATCTCTTTTCCGTCGATGGTTAACCGAATCATGTCCATTCCTTACCGTTCAACCCAGCGCAATCATGCCGATCCTGTAGCAGCGGAGACAACGTGCAGCCTCGCCGAGCGCCACCGGGGTAGTGTAGCCTGCTTCCACTTCCTGGAAGGTCCGCTTCCGCTCTTCCGGGTCGAGCATCGGCAGGTGCGCCTGCTTGAGACCGCCGATGACGCCGAGCTGCTCCTTTTTGTTGTAGACCCCGAGGGTGGAAAAAAGGGTTCTGAATTTTTCATCGATCGAGGCTTCCACCTTGCTGCCGGTCAGGAAGAGGTCGATCTTTTCCGCCGCCCTCTTGCCGTTGCCCGTTGCCCGGACCAGCACATCAGGACCGGTGACGCAGTCGCCGCAAGCGAACACCCCCGCCTGCGAGGTGGCAAAGGTTTCTCCGTCGGAATCAACCGTTTTCCATTTCGAAAGCTTGATGCCGTCTGTCTCTTCCAGGAAGGAATAATCCACCTTCTGACCGATGGCCGGGATGAGGATATCCGTTTCAATGACAAATTCCGAACCGGGCACGGGGACGGGTCTTCTTCGGCCGCTTTGATCCGGTTCGCCGAGCTCCATGCGGATACACTCGACTCCGACGACCTTTCCGTCTTTCTCAAGGATTTTCGTCGGATTGCAGAGGTAGTGGAAGTTGACCTTTTCCTCCTCGGCATCTTTGATCTCCACCGGGTCGGCGGGCATCTCCACCTTCGACCGCCGGTAGACGAGGTTCACATCCGGCTTCCCGATGCGGAAGGAGGAGCGCACGCAGTCGATCGCCACGTTGCCGCCGCCGACGACCACGACTTTTTTCCCTTCCGGGTAGGGATCTCTTCCAAGATTGATGTCCAGAAGATACTTGACGCCGGAGATGAAACCGCGGTAGTTCTTCTCTTCGCCCTCCACCCCCATCGGTGAACTGCCCTGGGCGCCCACGCCGATGAAGACGGCGTCATGATCCTTCCGGATATCAGCGAATTTGATCTCCTTCCCGATCTCGACGCCATAGCGGATCTCCACCCCGGCCTCTTTGACGATCTCCACTTCGCTGCGGACGATCGCCCGCGGCAGGCGGTAATCGGGGATGCCCACGGCGGCCATGCCTCCGGGCTCGGGCAGTTTCTCAAAGATGGTCACCCGATAACCCATCAGGGCCAGGTAGTAGGCGCAGGACAATCCCGCCGGACCGGCGCCGATGACCGCCACCTTCTTGCCATCTTTATGATGATGGCCCCTAATCTCAGGATGCCTGTTCTTTTCAATTTCATAATCGGCGACATACCGTTTCAGCCATTTGATGGAAATGGGCTCATCGATATTCGCCCGGCGGCAGTTGGATTCACAGGGACGGATGCAGACCCTTCCCAGCGTCCCGGCCATGCAGACGCCCTGCCGGATGGTCGCCAGCGATTCGGCGAATCGCTGTTCCCGGATCTCTTCCACATAACGGGGGATGTCGAGACTGCTGGGGCAGACGCTGACGCAGGGGGCGGTGACGGAGTAGCGGTAGCGGCCCTCTCTGGCCTTTTTCTGCTCCTTGATCGCTGCGGCGAAGGCCTGCGGGAAATGGTGCAGCGCATCGAGGATGGGGTTCATCCCCGTCTGACCGATGGAGCACTTGGAGCCGTCGCGGATGGAGAGGGCCAGCTCCGTGATTTTTCCGGGGTACGCCTCCTTTCCCTCTCCGGCGGCGATCTTCTTCAGCCAGTCGGCGACGATCCTTGTTCCGACGCGGCAGGGGAAACACTTGCCGCAGGACTCCTGCTGCACCGCCTCCGCATACTTTGCGCACATGTCGACGATGTCGACGTCGTCATCGCGAAGCACGATGCCGTCCCAGCCCATGAGGGCCTTGATCCGTTCTCCGGGGCAGAACTCGGCGGCCAGCTTCACATTCGCGGGAGGCCTGTTGTCCGGCGCCGCGGCCTCTCTGCCGTCAAACCGTTCATTCTGCCAGGAACTGAAAATGATGTCTGTCATAGTGATCCTATCGGTCGATCTCCCCCAACACAATGTCGATGCTGCCGATCGCGGCGACGACATCGGCGACCATCTCTCCCTCGATCATCTTCGGCAGCGCGGCCAGATTGATGAAGGAGGGCGGTCTGACCCGCATCCGGAAGGGCTTGTTGGTCCCGTCGCTGATGAGATAAAAACCGAGTTCCCCTTTCGACGATTCGATGGAGGCGTAAACCTCGCCGCACGGCGGTCGGAACCCCTCTTCCATGATCTTGAAATGGCGGATCAGCGCCGCAACGTCCCGGCCCACCTCTTCCTTTGCCGGCGGCACAACCAGCGGGGCGTCCACGGCGGCGAACGGACCGTCGGGCAGTTTCTCCGCGGCCTGCTTCACAATCCGGTTCGACTGCCGCATTTCTTTCATTCTCACGAGATATCGGTCATAGACATCCCCGTGACTGCCCAGCGGAATTTCAAAATCAAAATCTTCGTAGCTCGAGTACGGATAAGCCTTTCGGACGTCATAACATACGCCGGAAGCCCTCAGCACCGGCCCCGTGACGCCGTATTGAATGCACTCTTCCGCGGACATCGGCGCGATGTTCGTCGTCCTTTTCTTCCAGATGATGTTTTCCGTCAGCAGCGTTTCGTAGTCATCCACCCGCCTGGGAAAATCCTCCACAAACGCCTTCACGCGGGGCAGAAAGGTTGCGGGAATGTCGTTCGCCAGACCGCCGATCCGGATGAAACTCGGCGTCAGCCTTGCGCCGGTCGCCAATTCCAGGATCTCCAGGATGGTTTCCCTTTCCCGGAAGGCGTAGAAGAGCAGCGTCATCGCCCCAAGGTCGAGGGCATGCGTCGCCACCCAGAGAAGGTGGGCGGCGATCCGCTGGAGCTCGGCCATCATAACCCGCAGATACTGGGCCCTCTTCGGTATTTGGATGTCCAGCAGTTTCTCTACGGCAAGGCAGTAGGCAAGATTGTTGGAGAGGCCGCTGGTATAGTCAAGCCTGTCCGTCAGGACGAGGGCCTGGGGATAGGTCATGGATTCGGATAATTTTTCGATACCCCGATGCAGATAACCGATGTGCGGCTCGGCCTTGACAATGATCTCCCCGTCAAGTTCCAAAAGCAGCCTCAGCACGCCGTGGGTCGCGGGATGCTGAGGCCCCATATTGATTGTCATGTAACGGGATTCAGTCATCGATTCGATGCCCTCAAAAACGTTATCGTTCTTCTTCCAAGCAAACTTGAAGCGGTTGATTGAAATCCGCCCCTTTGACCGGGAAATCCTTTCGTAAGGGGTGGCCGACAAAATCTTCGGGAAGAAGAATACGTTTTAAATTCGGATGGTTATTGAATATGATTCCGAACAGGTCAAATACTTCCCGCTCCATCCAGTTCGCCGCCAACCAGATATCGCTGATTGTATCCAGCGAAGCGCCTTCCGCAACCGTCGTTTTGATCCGGAGTTTGTTGTTGAATTTCATGCTGTGCAACAGATAAGCGATCATGAAGCGGGGAGTGCGGTCATTGAAGTCCACGCCGGCAAGGTCCAGGAGCAGATCGTAACAAAGCTTTTCATTTTCTTTCAGGAAAGTCATGACCTCCCTGATCTTGCCCGCATCGACGGTGATGCTTGTTTCCCCTCTGAATTCTTCGATGTTCAGCACCGCCTCCGGGAAGGTTTCCTTCAGTAGATCACCGGCCATGCACCTATCCATTGTTCCCCCACGGCAAACTGACAAGTTTTCTTTGTCCCGCCGGCTCTGCGGCGATCTTTTCCTGAAGGGAGATGAGCCCTTTCAGAAGACCTTCGGGCCGGGGTGGACAACCGGGTACGTAGATATCCACGGGGATGATCTGGTCGACGCCCTGGACGACACTGTAGGTCTGAAAAATCCCGCCGCTGCACGCGCAGGCCCCGTAGGCGATGACCCATTTCGGCTCGGGCATCTGCTCGTAAATGCGCTTCAGCATGGGCGCCATTTTTCTGGTTACCGTTCCGGCGACGATCATCAGGTCCGCCTGGCGGGGAGAGGGCCTAAACACCTCCGCGCCGAAGCGGGCAATGTCATAGGTTGCCGAGCTGGCCACCATCATCTCCAGGGCGCAGCAGGCAAGGCCGAAGGTTACGGGCCATACGGAATTTTTTCTGGCCCAGTTGATCACTTCCTGCAAAGAGGCGGCTGCCGCATTTTCTACTCCCATTCCAGGGCCCCTTTCTTCCACACATAGAGATAACCGACAATCAGGACGGCGACGAAAATCAGCATCTCCACAAAACCGAACATCTTCAGCCCTCCCGTCACCAGCGCCCATGGGTAGAGAAACATGATTTCGATATCGAAGATCAGAAAAAGCATGGCGATGATGTAATAGCGGATATTCATCTTCATCCGGGTGGGGCCGATGGTCTGCATCCCGCACTCGTACGTGGAGAGTTTTGCTTTTCGGGAAATTCTGTGACCCAGAAGGTGCGAAGCGCCGACGATGAAAACGGCAATCAGAATGGCAAAACAGAGTAAGACGAGGATGGGGATGTATTCAATCATGCTTCAGAACCTCGAGAAAAAAGTTCAATGCAAAGGGCGGCACCCAAAAGACTCGCTTCGCTACACCGAATGAGACGCTTCTGTCAAGCAAAAAATGATGCGAACTCCCTTTCCCAACCGCATCGCCAGCCCCTGCTTTTCGATGCAAAATATCCATTGGCAAGCAAAAACAGCAGCCCTATCCCAGTAATTGTGATATGGATTGTACAAGAGAAGAATTTCCCCAATAATAACCGGCCTCAGAACTCGGCCTTAGGGATATTTTGGAGGGCGGTGCGACATGGAGGAGGACTAACTCTGCTTTCTGCTATAAAGCATCCGGCGACTTTGGCAGGTAAGCCAGACTGCCAATACAAATCTTCAGGGCGGATGATCGGGCCATATCATTGAATTCGATTTGAAATGCGCCGGGATGACCCCAGCGTCACCATATCGAGTAGAACGTTGACGCTCTCGTTCACGAAGGGAGCATACTGGTCCCGGGCTTTCTTCCTAAGCTCGGTAGGCGTCTCCTTCTTCTTGCCTCCGCTTTCCTTCTCCATCTCCTTGCGTAAGTCGGCGAGCCGGATAACGCCCTTCTTGCCGGCGGCCTCTTCGTTGTTCTTGATGATTTCGGCGAACTTTGCGTCTTTGGCGACCCGGGCCTTGGACCTTGCTGCCAGCTCCGCGAGCATGGATCGCTCCAGAGGTTTCCAGAGCGGCAAGGCGTTTCCGGGCACGCCGAGGAAGGGTGTGATCGCTTGAACCGGAAGCGGGTAATCCAGCTCCGTTTCACCAATATCTTCGAGAATGAACCAGATCGGCAGCCGCACATTCGCTTCTACGCCCATCTTCTGCGTAGACTTGCCGCCAGGCAGGAAGTACAGCCCGGTGGTGACTTTCATGCCGCCTAAACCCCAGGGCAGAGGTGTTAGTTCCTGCACGGACCCCTTGCCGAAGGTATGGTCCGACCCGACGATCACAGCGCGATGGTAGTCTTTCAGAGCGCCCGCCACGATCTCGCTGGCAGATGCACTCATGCGGCTTGTCAGCACAACGAGGGGACCCGCGTAGAGTGTGCGGACATCTTCCTCAGGGAATGTAATCACGTTGCGCTTGTCGCCTTTCGTCCCCGATGCGGCCGAACCATTGGCGAGAATAGTCACCTGCTCTTGGCTGTCTTTGGTTGCCACGATTCCGCCCTTGCCAAGAAAAAGGCCGGTAAGGCGTACCGCCTCCGTGAGCAGACCTCCCCCGTTGCGCGAAAGGTCCAGCACGATCCCATCGACACGCTGCCGCTTGGCCTCCGCGAGGAGGCTTTTCACGTCTTCATAGCAGGACTTTTTTTCCTTCTCGTCACCGTAGAAGGAAGGAAGATCGATCACGCCGAAACGGTGCTGTCGGCCGTCCACTGTCCGAGTCTCGTAGGCGATTTTGGCCTCCTGGTCCTTGATGTCGATTTTGTCGCGCGTAATCGTAACGTCGAAGCGGTCCGTATATTCTGCCTGCCGAAGGATTGTCAGGGTTACCTGTGTGCCTTTCTTGCCGCGAATCATTTTGATAATGTCGCGCAGGTCCATGTCGATGACATCAACGGGCTTTTCCCATTCCTGGGCCACGGCAATGATCTTGTCCTTCGGTTTCAGCAGGCCCGAGCGCTCGGCTCCTCCCCCGGGAATCAACTCCTCAATGACGGTAAAGCCGTTGTCGCTGCTGAGGAGGGCTCCGATCCCTTCCAGGGAAAGCTGCATCTGAATCCGGAGGTCCTCAAGGTTTTCGGGCGAGAGATAGCTTGTGTGCGGATCCAAGGCTCGGGCGAAGGCCTCGGCGAGGTTCGTGATGAGTTTTTCGGGACGGTGCTCGACCACCCGCATTGTCTGCAGCTCGTAGCGGTGAATCTGCTGCTTCTTGGCCTCCGCCAAGTCGACGCCTGCCAGCAGGGCGTTTTCGATCTGGAATTGTACGACCTTTCTCAGGAGCCCAAGCTTTTCTGCCGTCGTCTTCACATAGGGGCGCTTGTTCACGTTAGTGTTCAGCTCAACCGTCTCGTCGAGTCGGTAGTCCGGCCCCAGAATCTTTTTGACAATGGCCTCGTTCTCCCGCGCCCGCTCGACGAGCACATCGTAAACCTGCTGCAACGCGATACAGTCACCCGATTGTATGCTTGCAAACATGCCTTGCAGAACCGGCTTTAGCCTTTCCACATCGGACTCGTACAACAGTGTCTTGGAGGAATCGAGCCCCTTGATCATCTGCTCGGCGGCGTGAGTGCTGATCTCCCCCGTCAGGTTCTTCATCGCATAGTGATTGGCCAGGAACTGTTCCATCAGCATGGGGAGGCGTCTGCAGGTAAGGTTTTCGGCTATTGAGGAAACGGGCAATAGCAGAAGCAGAAGCAGAATCAGAAGCAGCCTCCGGAAACAGAACCCGCCCTTGCTGCCGAACGCCACTCTGCGGCTACGTTGATTATCCACGGGGGTGTTTCTGGAGATGTTTTCAACTCCTCTATCGAACATGCTCATGCTCTCTGCTCTTCCCGCCGTACTGGGGAACGGCTGTCCATCTTTTTGCTCTGTATGAGAAATCATGCGGTTGTGACGATAGAAGGGCGGAGGGGTTCTGTCAAGAGAAAAGGAAAATTGCATGCGGTTGGAGTTGAATATTTCAAATACAAAGGTGGAGTTCGGATTGCCGGAGCAACTTATTGATAACGGGATGAAATGTGGAATTATTGGAGGTTGCTATTTTCGATGATCGGGGGTATTTGTATCTTCCTGTTATCAATAACTTGAAGGTGACACAAATTATTCAAGCTTTCTCTTGGCAATGATCAATTCTATAGAGACTCCAATTACTCTGGAGCTGCCTA
>Ga0209638_1000519_pt1 | contig 25396 bp, 29 predicted proteins | sample BarGraNGADG00211_FD_184490 | JGI IMG/M metagenome (GOLD analysis project Ga0209638, IMG submission 184490) | Arctic peat soil microbial communities from Barrow, Alaska - Barrow Graham LP Ref core NGADG0002-211 (SPAdes) (version 2) | ecosystem: Environmental > Terrestrial > Soil > Wetlands > Peat...
GGTGGCCGGATCGAGCCGCATCAGGTTCCGCAGCCGGTCACTCGCGTAGTAGGGGGTCACGAGATCGAACCGGCCGTGCGTGATGAACGCCTTCATGTGCGGATTGAGCGCCATGCCGTAGCGAAAGTCGTCGGTGGCGCCGACGGGCGGAACGAAGAAATGCTGCCGGGCGTCGTCCGTCCAGTCCTTGTTGACCTCGTAGCTCAGCAACGCGTACTCACGCTCGGTCTCGACACCGATCTCCGAGCGGAGCTGCCGGTTGATCGCCATCGTGAACGCAGGGCTGATCCCCGCCAGCGTCGGATCGGGGCCACTGAACGACTCGCGGTCGGGAAATGGATCGATCGCCGTGATCGTCGCGTCGTAGAGGCCGACGACCTTGCGCTCGTCGCGCAGGAGCTCGCGCGAGAAGACGCCGATCGTGATCCGTCCCTCGGCCCGGGAGACCAGGTCGAACGGAAGCCCGACGAGATCGGCGAGACGGGTGAGAACGCGGTCCCGCTCAGCCGGAGGCATCGCGGCGCCGCGGGTCAGGAACGTCACGTAGTCGCCGGTCGCGAACGCCTCGGCTTCGCGCCGCACCTCGTCGAGCGCGACGCCCGCTTCGAATGCGCGTGAGCGTCCGTGGTGGGCTGCGGCGGCGGCCATCGTCGGCAGCAGATCGACCCAGCCGAGAACGTCGTAGTCACCCGAGGCCAGCGTCGAGATCTCGAGCGCGGGCGAGATCAGGATCGCGCCGTTCAGCCCGATCCCCGCGGTCTCCTGCAGCATGCGCACCAGGCGGCCGACGCGGTACCCGCCGTAGCTCTCGCCGGCGATGAAGACAGGCGAGCCCCACCGGTCGTTCCCCGACAGCCAGCGGCCCATGAACTCGCACAGCGACTCGAGGTCGCGCTTGTAGCCGAAATACTCCTTCGGGTCCGTCTCGTCGTCTTTCTTCTTGTCGCCGCCCGACCCGTCGTCTTTCCGCTCGGTCTCGATGACCCGGCTGAAACCTGTGCCGACCGGATCGACGAAGACGAGATCGGTGAACGCCAGCCAGGACTCCTCGTTCTCCACAAGGCGAGGCGGCATCTGCGGCAGCGTGCCGTCCGCCGGGAACGCGACGCGCCGCGGACCGACGGCTCCGACGTGCAGGTAAGCGGACGACGCACCCGGGCCGCCGTTGAAGACGAACGTCACAGGCCGATCGGCAGCGCGGGCGTTCGCAATGTAGGAGACCGAGAAGATCTCGGCTGCCGGCTTGTCCTTCTTCCGCAACACGAGCCACTTCGCGCTCGCCGTGTAGTCGATCGGGGCAGCGCCTCCGGTCCACGTCGCGGTCATCTCGGCGCCGGGCGGCGGCTCGTGGTCTGCCTTGACGGCAGGCTTCTGGTCGTTCGCTTTGTCGTCGGCCATGGGGAGACGCTAGCGAACTGAGCGCTCCGGATACAGAAGAGGCTAAATCCGGCTTGTGCATGGGTTGAACTCGAGGGTTAGGAGCGTTGCAGATTGATCGGGAGTGGGTGAGACTCGAACCGTGCGCGCCCGTGTAGGAGTGCTTCGTCCGCGCGGGTCGCTCTGGCAGAACAGCGACTTCTTCTCTGTGTGGTCGGCCGCGATGGTGAGCCAGTTTGGAACGCAGGTGAGCCTGCTTGCGCTGCCGTTTGTCGCGATCACGACACTGAGGGCGACGACGCTTGAGGTGGCGGCGCTTGGAGTTGCCGAACTCGTGCCGCTCCTCCTCTTCGGCTTACCGGCAGGCGCCTGGATCGACCGTGTCCGGCGACGTCCCGTGATGATCGCGAGCGATGTCGGCTGCGCAGCGGCGCTCGCCTCGATCCCCGGCGCCTATGCGGGCGGAGTGCTCACGATCTGGCAGCTCTACGCGGTCGGCTTCGTGACGGGCTCACTCACGATGTTCTTCGATGTCGCCTCGCTGTCGTTTCTGCCCGTGATCGTCCCGCGTGATGGGTTGCCGGGCGCGAACGCGGCCATGCAGGTCTCTGGACAGACCGCACAGGTCGGTGGTCCCGGCCTCGCCGGACTACTTGTCGGCGTGCTTGGTGCGCCGTACGCGGTCGCCGCCGACGCCGTGAGCTACCTCGGCTCCGCCGCGTTCCTAGCGCGCGTGAAGAAGGAAGAGACCGCGGCTCCGAAGGGACAGCGGCGAGCGATGCGCAGCGAGATCCGGGAGGGGCTCGCCTATGTTCTCCGCCACCCGATACTGCGCCCCAACCTGCTGTTCACGTCGACAGCAAACATCTTCAACTCGATCCTCTTCGCGGTCTTGCTCCTGTTCGCGGTGCGCCGCCTCCACCTCTCGGCGCGACAGGTCGGGCTCGTGCTCATGATCGCCAATGTGGGCTCGCTCGCAGGTGCGGTGGCTACCACCCGCCTTCAGCGCCGCTTCGGCTTCGGCAGAGTCATGCTCGCGACCGCCTTCAGCGGCTGGGCGCTACTTCTGATCCCGTTTGCCTCGGGCGCGGGACGTATACCGATGCTCGCCGCCGGCTTGTTTCTCTGGGGGACCGCGGTCGTCATCTTCAACGCCACTAGCGCGGCAATCAGCCAAGCCACCACGCCGGACAGACTGATGTCACGCATGGCCGCTTCGCGACGGCTCATCGCCTGGGGTGCGATGCCCGCAGGCACCCTCATCGGAGGACTACTCGGAACCTATCTCGGCCTCCGCACCACCGTCTTCATCGGCGCCAGCGGGCGCGCACTCGCAGGGCTGATCATCCTCGCCTCACCGGTCCGGTCGATCCGCACCCTGGACGAAGCCGTCGCGCTCGTCGCCGCCGTCAATCCAACCGCAATAGCTCCCGAAGCCCCAACCCCGGTCTAATCGGCTGGACGAGCGATTTCGCAAGCTCGGATGTCCCATTCCATTCCTCGCGGACGAGGCCCGGGGGCAGGATTCGATCCCATTGGTCATCCAGGGTCGTCGGAACGGCACTCGTGGACAACGGCCCAGGGTTGCCGATGTCGTTCAGCGACGCGCGCAGCGTCGGGAGCGAGACTCACTCGTATCGGCCCCGTAGCGTAATCCGTCGGTGAGGAGCGCGACCATGCGTTGGCTGTATGCGGCTCCCTCGTTCCCCATGGGCAGGCAGAGACTGGCGACGGCGTACAGCAGATCCTTGGGGCTGATGTCGGCGCGAATCTCGCCGTTGGCTACCGCGGCTTCGAGTAGCGATCCGAGGGCGGGCTCGAACCGCTGCCAGAAGTATTCGGGCAACTCGTCGAAGGCCGGATCGCCGGAGTGCAGGGCGGTGGCGAGTCCTTGCTTGGTCGCGACGAGCTCGGTGTACCGCTGCAGCCACTTCGCAAGTGCCGCTCCTGGCGGATTCGCTGCTCCCAGCCCCGGGGCCGAGTCGGCGCAGGCATCGATCTCGTGTTGAAGCACGGCCTTGACCAGGTGCGAGCGCTGCGGGAAGTGTCGGTAGAGCGTTCCGACTCCGACGCCGGCCTGATCGGCGATCTCCTTTGCGGGGGCGTCGACGCCTGAGCTGACGAAGACGGCTTTCGCTGCCTCGAGAAGGGAGTCGATGTTGCGTTGCGCATCGGCGCGCAGCCGGCGCGGCGCGGGGGCGGGTGCCCCCGGACCCGCGGAGCCGGTCGTCGGGTCGGCTGCGCTCGACGCCTCCTTCTCGGTCACGACACCTCCTCCGCTCGCGTTTCCGGAAAGTTATTCCGTATACTTCCGGAAGAACGTTCCACTTCGGTCCAGCATACGGCCTCGAACGGCGCGCTCACCAACGGTAATCACAACCCCAGGAGAGACCACATGCGCCACCGCACCCTCGGCCGGACCGGCATCAAGGTCAGCCCCTACGCACTCGGCACGCTGATGTTCGCCACGTCCATCGGCAACCCCGACCACGACGACTCGATCCGCATCATCCACAAGGCGCTCGACGCGGGGATCAACCTCGTCGACACCTCGGACAGCTACGGCGACTCCGAGGAGATCGTCGGCAAGGCGCTCAAGGGGCGCCGCGACAGCGTGGTACTGGCGACGAAGTTCAGCCGCCCGATGGGCGACGACCCAAATCGGCAGGGCACCTCGCGGCGCTGGATCATGACCGCGGTCGAGGATTCGCTGCGCCGCCTGCAGACCGACCACATCGACCTGTACCAGATCCACCGACTCGATCCGACGACCGACATCGAGGAGACGCTGTCGGCGCTGTCGGACCTGATCCACAGCGGGAAGGTACGCGCGATCGGCTCGTCGACGACTCCCGCGTCCGACATCATCGAGGCCCAATGGGTCGCCGAGCGCCGCTGTCTGGAGCGCTTCCGCACCGAGCAGCCGCCCTACTCGATCCTCAACCGCAGCATCGAGTCCGAGGTGCTGCCAATCGCGCAGCGCTACGGCATAGGCGTACTGGTGTGGGGCCCGCTCGGGCAGGGACTGCTCACCGGCCGTGTCCGCAAGGGCCAGCAGACGGACCTCCGCCGCGCTCGCTTCCTCAAGGCACTCAGCAACGAGCGCCGCCTCGACGCCGTCGAACAGCTCATCCCACTCGCCCAAGAGGCGGGCCTGCCGATGACGCACCTCGCCATGGCCTTCGCGATCGCTCACCCCGGCGTGACCAGCGCGCTCCTCGGGCCACGCACCATGGAACACCTCGACGACCTGCTCGCCGGCCTCGACGTCACGCTCACCGACGAGATCCTCGACCGGATCGACGAGATCGTCCCGCCCGGCACCGACGTCGGCACTCTCGACCAGGCCTACCTACCCCCGGCCCTCGAGCAGACGGATCTTCGCCGCCGACCCGTCAATGAACGCGCCGCCACCTGACCGCTGCCCTTGCCGCTCTCGCATGGCGGGCGTATCCGCAACGCCCGCCATGCTCCTGGAGCCCGCTCACGCATTGCTCAGAATCGGAACACCCAGGAGACCCTGCGACTCTCTCGCGCCCGCGCGATGAATGGAGCCGTACGCCCATACTCTCGACCAGTCCCACCGCCTTTTTGAGCCTGAGCCTTGTGCGGCAAGAGGCTCAGCCGCGATGGTGGCTGACCAGCCAAACAAACACGTAGCCCGCTGCACAGCCAACGGCGACCGATGGCCGCCTTTTCGGAGTAGCGGGGGGCAGGATTTGAACCTGCGACTTCCGCGTTATGAGCCCGGCGAGCTAGCCGTAGGTGAACTGGTCGTCCGCACCGGCCGCGCTCGTACCTCCGCCGGCCGTCACCGTCACGTCCACCGTTCCTGCGGCAACGCCCGCCGGTGAGACCGCCGTAATTGACGTGTCGCTGTCCACCACGAAGTCGGCTGCGACCCCGTCGAAGTCGACCTCGGTCGCACCCGTGAAGTTCACACCGCTGATCGTCACCCACGTTCCGCCGTCCTCCGGCCCCAGGTTCGGACTGACGCCCGTCACCGCGGGCGACGCGGCGACATAGGTGAACTGATCGTCCGGTCCGGCGGCGCTCGTACCGCCGTCGGTCGTGACCGTCACGTCCACCGCTCCCGCACCCGCCGGCGAGACCGCCGTGATCGACGTGTCGCCGTCCACCACGAAGTCGGCCGGCATCCCACCGAAGTCGACCTCGGTCGCACCCGTGAAGTTCGCGCCGGTGATCGTCACCGGCGTCCCACCTTGGACAAGACCGCTGTTCGGGCTCACGCCCGACACCGACGGAGCAGCCACATACGTGAACTGATCACCGGCACTGGTGGCGCTTCGACGGCCGAAGCTGGTCACGGTCACGTTCACCGTTCCCGCACCCGGCGGTGAGAACGCCTCGATCGAGGTGTCGCTGTCCACCCCGAAGCTCGCTGCGATCCCACCGAAGTCGACCTCGGTCGCGCCCGTGAGGTTGACACCCGAGATCGTCACCCACGTCCCACCGTCCTCCGGCCCCAGATTCGGTGCGACGCCCGTCACCACGGGAGTCACCGCGACGTACGAGAAACGAGCAGCGGTGGTGCGGGCGCTCTTGCCGCCGATCGTGGTGACCGTGACGTAGACGGCCCCCGCTGCTTCAGCGGCAGGCGCAAACGCGGTGATCGACGTGTCGCTGTCGACGTCGAAGCCCGCCGGTGTCCCGCCGAAGCTGACGGCGGTTGCGCCGCTGAGGTTCGCGCCCGTGATCGTGACCTGTGTTCCCCCGTAGACCGGCCCGCTCTTCGGGCTCAGGCTCGACACCGACGGAGCGCCCACGAACGTGAACTGATCGCTCGCGCTCGTCGTGCTTGTACCGCCGGCGTTCGCGACCGTCACGTCCACCGTGCCGGCACTCGCCGGCGGTGATGTCGCCGTGATCGACGTGGAGCTGCTCACGGTGAAGCTCTTCGCTGCGGTCCCACCGAAGCTCACCCCTGTCGCGCCCGTGAACCCGGTTCCGGTGATCGTCAGCGCCGTACCGCCCGCGGCCGGGCCCGAGGTCACTGACACGGCCGTGACTCTCGCCGCAGGGACGAACCCGGGAGCGAGAACGAGAAAGGCGCTGTTGGACTGGTTGTAGACCTGGTTGCCATGCGAATCGAAGGCGGAGAGGCTCGGGTTGACCGCCGGCGCTGCAGAGAGCCGTTGATACGAGATCACCGCCGCGGTGAAGTCCCAGCTCACCCCGACCCAGGCCGAGTAGGTGGTGGTGTGGTAGCCGCCGCCACGCCCGCTCCCGCCGCAACGCGTCGACAGGTACACCGCGCCCGTCGGGTAGCCGCTCGACGGATCGAACCCGATCGCGTAGGCCAGCTCCTGGATGCCGCCGCAGGAGGCCCCGAGAACGGAGAACGCCGCGGCTTGCGGAAGGAGCAGCGACACCGGCGCCGCCGCAGCAGTCGAAACGCCGACGGCGGAGACGATCAGGACACACACAAGGGCGGCGAATCGGGCGGTGCGGCTCATCGACGGGGTCCTCTCACTTGACTCGACAGGGGAAGGGCCGCCGCGGGAGAGTACTACGAGGGCCCCGCGGTTTCTAGAGTCGTGACGGCATCGCCGCGCGGGGGCTCAGAGGGAGTCCGCCGACCACCGCCCCGCCGGCGGCTGATGGGAAAGCACGCGATGCCGATCGCGAGCGCTGCGAGATGACCGAAGTTCGCGAAGCTGTCGGAAAGCGCAAGATCGACTACGACCCAGAGGACGAGCCCAGTCGCATACACCCTGCGCGAGATGCCGCCCAGGCGGTAGACGAGAACGGCCGCGACCGCGAAGAAGCCGTAGCTCGCGCCGACATCGCGCGCATTCGCAACCGACGACTCGACGAGGTCCGCGCGCAGCGCGAGCCACAGACCCACCGCGGTCAGCAGCGTGGCGCCAACGTGCCCCAGGAAGAACACCGTCGCCGTACGGGCGGTGCCGAGCCATCGTTCCACCGGCGCGACCACGACGCTGAAGAGCGCGATCCAGCCGAAGAGCTCGAGACCGCTCGAAACCCAGAACGCGCTCGCGAACAACACGCGAACCGGGTCGCGCGACAAGTGGTGAAGGTTCGTGCTGCGCTCGAGCAGAAGCTGGTTCGCGATGCGGCTGCTCGATGTCTGCAGCACCCAGGTCGTGATCAGCAACACGAACAAGTAGGCGTACGTGCCGGGTGCCGAGCGAACGTACTGGGCTGCGCGTGGCGCAATCCAGCGCCAGACCTTCCGCGCCGGCTCCAGCCGCGGCCAGCGCTCCTGAGCCATCACCCGGTTGATGGCGAGCACGAGCACGAGCAGAACCGCCGCGATCATCAGACGACCTTACGGCACGTAATGACGGCAGCTTGCCGACCGGCCCACGAGACGACGAAGTCGATGACGAGAGCTGAGGCGCCGCGTCAGCCGTCGACGGCCGGCGCCGCCCCGTACTCCTCGTCGCTGACGTGATCACCCCACGTCGCGGGGTTGCCTTCGCCGTCGACCTCGAGCATCGCGAGGTGGGTCATGAAGCGATTCGGCACAGCGCCGTGCCAGTGCTCCTCGCCCGGCTCGAAGAACACCCGGTCGCCGGGACGGATGACCTCCACGGGACCGCCGCGCCGCTGCGCGTGACCGACGCCCTCGAGGACGTAGATCGTCTGCCCGTTCGGGTGGGTGTGCCACGCGGTGCGCGCGCCGGGCGTGAAGTGGACGCTGCTCGCGCTGAGCCGCGATCCGCTCGACGGCGTTGCCACGGTGTCAACGTAGACCGCGCCGGTGAACCAGTCGCTCGGGCCCTGCATGGTCTCGATGCTGCTCCTGGTGATCTGCAAGAGAGGTCTCCTTGGTTGTCGAGAGGTCAGACTCGGTCGGTGACGTTCGCGAGCTCAGTCGGGTCGAGCGTCGCCGTCCAGCTCGCGAGGAGGTTCAGCGCCTCTCTGCTCAGCTCGGGCGTCCGCGCAAGACGAGCGCGACTGTACGGGCATCCGCACTCTTGGGCAGCGTGCCTGCGACCGGATCGACACTCGTCTGGTGGAACTGGCGGCCCGACAGGCGACATGACTCCGCGCTCGACCAGCCGCCGGCGATCAACTAGACCCCGGGTCCCCTCAGTCGAAGACGATGACGGCGCGGCCGCGCAGCCCGCCGGCCTCCATCAGCCGGTGCGCGTCGCCGGCTCGCTCGGGCGGGAACGTGGCGGCGACGCGCAGCACCAGCACGCCGCGGGCCGCGAGGTCGCTCAACTCGCGCAGCCAGTCCGTCCGCTCGAGCACCTCCCGGACGAGCACCTGGTGGATCTCGATGCCGTTCTCGACGTCGTCGCCGTCCCACGTCCTGACGTAGACGAGGCCCCCACCCGCGCGGATCGCCGGGAACATGCGGCGACCCAGGAGCGCCGTGTCGAAGACGCCGTCGACACGGCCGGGAGACTCCGCGAGCGCCGCCTCGATGCATTCGTCGCCTCGTGGCAGAACGACGTCGGCGCCGAAACCGCGCACGAGCTCTGCGTCCGCCGGGCCTGCGTCGGCGAGCACGCGCAGCCCGCGCAGCTTCGCGATCGGGATCACGTACGACGCGAGGAGCCCCGCGCCGCCGGTGACGACGAGCGTCGCTCCGGCCTCGAGGCCGAGCATCTCGAGCCCGCGGAGGGCGGTGAGCCCGTTCATCGGCAGCGTCGCCGCCTGCTCGAGCGTCGCCCCGGCGGGAGTCGGGACGACCGACGCCGCGGGGACGACGAGCAGCTCCGACTGCGCCCCGCCCTCGGGACGTCGCGGCATCACCGCTGCCATCACCTCGTCGCCGACCGCGAGTCTCTCGACGTCGGCCCCGACCGACTCGACGGTGCCGGCCGCATCCATGCCGGGAATCCACGGGGGCGGCATCGCGTCGTCGCCGCGTTGCCGCAACGCGATGTCCGTCGGGTTGACCGCGGCGGCCCGGACGGCGAGACGCACCTCACCGAGCCCCGGATCGCGGACGTCGCGCTCGATCACGCGTAGGACATCGGGACCGCCCGGCTCGACGATCGCGACCGCGCGCGTCACAGCCACTCCAGGAGTTCCGCGACGGTTCCGACGGTCAGGTCGGGCCTCTGCGTCTCCGGTACGCGGTCGAGGTCGAGGTCCGCGCTGATCCCGCTGCGAACGAGGACGGTCGTCGACCGGCCGAGCCGTCCGAGCGCGACGTCGAGGCGGACGTCGTCGCCGACCATCGCGATCTCCTCGGAGCGGACCCCGAGCTGCCGCCGCATCACGCGCACCGCCGCCTGCGACGGCTTCCCGACGACGACGGGCCGCGCGCCACTCGCCTTCGCGATCGCCGCGGTGATCATCGCGCCGCGGCTGAAGATCGGGCCGTCGGCGCCGGCGTACACGGGGACGTAGCTGCCGGTGAGGAGGCGCGCTCCCGCGATCACGGCGCGCGCCGCCCGCTCCAGCTGCTCGAAGTCCACCCGGTCGGCGTGCGCGACGAAGACGGCGTCGACGTGGGCGCCGTTCCTGCCGTCGACGAGATCGACGCCTGCCTCTCGGAGATAGCGCTGCGCGGGCTCCGAGGCGAACGGCAGAACGCGAGCCCCGCCGCGGAAGCGTTCGAGGTAGCTCTGCACGGAGCACAGCGGAGTGAGCACCTGGCCGTCCTCGACCGGCAGCCCTGCAGCGCGCAGCTGGCGCGCGAACGCGTCCGGCGGGACGTGGCTGCCGTTCGTGAAGACGGCGAACGGCCGGCCGGACGCCGCGATCCGGTCGAGGACATCGCGCGCGCCGGGGATGGCGTGCACCTCCTCGGGGCCCGCCCGGTGCACGAGCGTCCCGTCGATGTCGAAGACGAACGCGCGGACGTCCTCAAGAGGCACGGCGCCACTCCACCAGGTCGTCACCCTTTTGCACGCGCAGGTACGAGATTGACTCGCGCCGCTCGACCTCGCGCAGGAGGCGGACGAGCGGGTGATGGCCCGCGACGGCGGCGGAAGCCGTGCGCTCGGCGATGGGAGGAGCGGCCCGCATCGCGTCCACCTGCTCCTGCGGCATCGTCAGTCGCAGCAGAAGCTCCTCGTCCGAGATCCCCGCGCCGAAGCGCCGGCGCGCGCCGTCGAGGCTGACGGGCTGCGCGTCGCGGAGCGACTCGACCTTCGGCAGCGAGAGCACCCTGTCGGCGACATCGGGATCCGGCGGCGCCGGAAAGTCGCCGTAGTGGCCGAGGAAGTAGCGAACCGTCTCGTCGGAGACGGTCGTCCAGCGCTCGGCGTCGACGACGTTCCGGAACGCCTGCGTGGCCATGAACTGCGAGACCGGCGTGACGAGGATCGGATACCCCATCTCCGCGCGCACGCGCACGATCTCCTCGAGCACCGCGGGGAACAGCTCGGGGCGGTCGATCTCGTCGAGCATCCGCGTCGTCGTCGTCACCATCCCGCCCGGCAGCTGGTGGTGGTAGTACGCGGCGTCGTACTCGCGCGGCGCGCCCGGCGGCAGACGCTTCTCCCACACGAGATCGCGAAAGTACTCGGACACCTCGGTGAGCGCCGCCGTGTCGAGCGTGTGCGTATATCCGTTCGCTTCGAGATTCCGAAGCGTCGACTCCACGGTCGGCTGGGACGTTCCGCTGCCGGCCGGCCCGACCGCCGTGTGGAGGACGTGGAAGCCCGCGTCGAGACCAGCCATGTAGACGAGCGGTGCGAGCCCGATCGTGCAGTGGCTGTGCAGCTCGACCGTGCGCCCCGTCGCGACGAAGTGCGGTGCGAGCTCGCGCACGGCGTCCGGCGTGAGCAGGCCGCCGGGATCTTTGAGGTAGAAGCGGTCGATGTCCGCGCAGTCGGCGAGCGCCGCGACGCGCTCGGCGTAGTACGCGTGCGTGTGCACCGGGCTGATCGAGTACGTCAGCCCGACGACGATCTCCTCGACGCCTTCCTCGCGCGCCATGCGCGCGGCGCGGCGGAGCGCGTGCGGATCGTTGGCCGGCTCGGCGAACTGGAAGCGACGGACGCCGTTGCGGACGACGCACCTGAACGCGAGACGCATCACGTCGTCGTCACACGGCTGCCACGCGATGAAGCGCATGCCGGTCGTGATGAAGTTGAGAAGCGTGTTCGGCATCGCAGCGCGCATCAGCCGGATCAGCTCCCACGGGTCCTCGCGGTGGAAGCGCACAGAGACCGCCATGTGCGTGCTCGACGTGAAGTCCAGCGCATGGAAGCCGACGCGCTCCATCGCCGGCGCGATCGCGAGGATGTCGTGCGCCTTGAGCCCGGTCGCGCCCCAGAGGCTCTGGTTGCCGTCGCGCGTCGTCGTGTCGACGATCTCGACCCTGCCGCTCTTTTGGGGGCTGCTCATTGGGGGGCGGCTCACAGCTCGACCCGGAAGAGCGGCGCGCCGTACTCGACCGGTTCGCCGTTCGCGACGCAGACCTCGACGATCGTGCCCGCGATGCCGGCGTGCACGGAAGTCATCATCTTCATCACCTCGATGATGCAGACGATCGTGTCCGGCTCCACCGTGGAGCCGACGTCGACGAACGGCGCGGCGCCCGGCGCCGGCGCGCGATAGAAGGTCCCGAGCATCGGGGAGGGGATGACGTCGCCCGACTCCTCCCGCGCCGGTGCAGGTGCGGCGGAAGGAGCCGCGCCGCGGCGCACGACGTGCAGCGACAGCTCCCCGGTCTCGATGCGAAGCTCGTCGAGGTCGGACTCGTCGATGATCCGCAGGATCTCGCGGACGTCGTCGTCGTCGAGCGGCACTACTAGTCCTTCGTCTCGCCGACACCGAACGCGCTCATCACGAGCGCCATCGCCGACGCGGCAGCCGGCGTGCCGGCCGGCCGCTGCACCGCAGTGACCGGGCGCGACTGGACGATGAACAGGCTCGCGGGCAGCTCGCCGTCTCTGGCGATCGCCCACTCGACGTCCTGATGCGAGCCGAAATACCGCTCGATGCGGCCGGCGACGTCCACGAGCGCGTCCAGCGCCCCGGCGTCGAGGCATGCGATCGCCCGCCGCGCGTCGGGTACGTCCGCCCTGACCGCGCCGCGGCCGCCGGCGTCCGGCACGTACTGCACATCCTTGCTGTGGACGTGTGCACGCACGACCTCCCGCGTGACCTTGCTGACGAGGTAGTCGTCCGGCGTCACCTCGCCGCCCACCACCGCGAGGCCGAGACCCCAGCTTGCGTTCACGGCGACCATGCTCGGGTCTCCGCTCACCGGGTTGCAGGTGAACAGCACGCCCGAGACCTCGGCGTCCACCATCAGCTGGACCGCGACACCCATCGCCGGTTCCTCGCCGTCGCTGAGCCGTGCCCGGTAGCTGATCGCCGGCGGGCTGTAGAGGCTCACCCAGCAGTCGCGCAGGGCGTCGCAGACGTGGTCGGCGCCGCGCACCCAGAGATACGTCTCCTGCTGGCCGGCGAACGTCGCGTCCTGGCTGTCCTCGCCGAGCGCGCTGGAGCGGACGGCGACCGGCGGCTCCGCGACGCCGGTCGTTTCCCCGAGCTCGGCGTACCGGCGCGCGACCTCGTCGCGCAGCGCATCCGGGACCGGCGCGAAGCGCATCGCCTGGCTGATCGCGTGCGACGCGGCGCCGACGGAGTCGACGTCCCCGAGTGAAATGCGCGACATCTCGGCGGCGATCATGCCGCCGAGGCCCGCCTCCTCCACGAACCCGCGGAATGCGGATGTCGACACGGCGAAGCCGGGCGGCACCGGTATCCCGGCGGCGATCAGCTCCCCGAGAGCCGAGCTCTTGCCGCCGAACAAGGCGTTGTCGCCGCGCCGGAGCTCGGCGAGTCGCAACGTGTGGCCGGCGTCGCTCACTCGAGGATCGTCACCGTGCCTGCCGTCCCGTCGACGCGGATCCGCTGCCCCGTCTTGATCGCCGAGGTCGCGCGGCCGGTCCCGACGACCGCCGGGAGCGCGTACTCGCGGCAGACGATCGCGGCGTGCGACATCACTCCGCCGATGTCGGTCACCGTCGCCTGGATCTTGGAGAAGATCGGCGCCCATGCCGGCGACGTGATGCTGCAGACGAGGATCTCGCCGTCCCGGACGTCGCCGATCTCCCCGACGGTCTTCACGACGCGGGCGACTCCCTCGACGATGCCCGGCGACGCGGCAGTGCCGGTCAGCTCCGACCCGCCCTCCTGCTCGCGCGCCCACGCATGGACGCGCTGCGTCGTGACGCCCCAGAGCATGATCAGCGCGGGATCGAGCACCGCCTCCGGCACGGCGCCGACCGCCGGCGGCGGGGTCCAGTCGGCGAGCCGCGCCAAGAGCTCCTTCCGACGCGCGACGATCGGCGGCCAGTACTTCGGACCGCGCGGCTGGCCGCCCGTCGCCCAGGTCAGCAGCAGCTCGTCGATGGCGGAATACACCTCGAGCCGCGAGAGCTGGAAGATGTCATCCCGGTCCTCGAAGAAGCCGTGCGCGACAAGCAGGTCGCCGAACTCGCGGATCTTGTTCCACCAGCTCGTGAGGAACCAGTAGTCGCAGAGGAACTTGTGCTCCTCGACGTAGGGGAAGACCGTTCGCGACAGCGCGAGCAGCTGCTCGAACCCCTGGCGCGCCCCGTCGTCGAGGAGCGCGGCGTACTCGGTCGCGAGCCGATCGCGTTCCTGCGCGATGTGGTCCGTCGGCCGCTCGATGTTCTCGCCGGCCTTGAGCGCGGCGACGTAGCCGATCAGCGACGCATACGGGATCCTCGGGTCGTCGAGCCAGCTTCCGTAGGTGTGGTAGAGGCCGTCGCCCGTCGCCATGTGGAACCACGGATCCTTCACGGTCTCCAGCTCCGCAAGCCAGCTCCGGCCGGCCTCGCTCTCGGCCAGCCCCGTGTCGATCTCCTCCGGCGAGCGTCCCTCGACGAACGCCGAGTCGACGCCGGTTTCGATGGCGAGGCGTGCGAGGCGTCGCAACTCGGCGTCGGGCCTGAACAGGAGCACGTCGAGGCCCGCGACCATCTGCGCGATGTGCTGGTCGGGAATGTCCGGCAGGTTCGCCTTGCACAGCTCGGCGAAGGTCATGTACGCGCCGTAGCCGAGGAGCAGGAACTCGAAGTGGTGCTGCCACATCACGTCGGCGAGCCGGAGCGCGTTGCGGTACGCGTCGAGCACGGCGACGTAGCTCGTCTCCTGGTCGCCGAACGCGACCTCGTCGGGCTCGTACTCCCCGAGCTGCGGCACGTGCAGCTCGCCGAGCTCGGCGATCAGCGCGTCCATCTTCGTGCGCCACTTCCCGTACAGCTCGTCCCAGTTCTCGTAGTAGTAGCCGGCCCGCTTCTGGAAGTGGCCTGCTCGCTCGGCGACCTTTTCCGGGTCGAGAACCGGGTTGCCGGAGATGTAGATGTACCCGTTGATGCACCGCCAGTCGATGCCCATTGCCGGTGGGACGGCGAAGACGCGGTTCTGCCACGAACCGAGCGCCTGGTAGGCGGTGTCGATGCAGATCGCGTCGAACGCCGGCATCGGCACCGGGAAGTGCATCGAGTTCCAGAACCAGAACCGCTGCTCGTCCGCCTCGCGGCGCTCCTCGTCGAAGCGCCCGTAGTAGGGATACATCTCCTCCCAGCCTTCGCAGCCGGGCGGAGTCTCGATCTCGTACGGGCTAGGGAATGACCCAACCGTCGACGGTGCTGCCATGTGGTCTCCTCCTCGAAGCCGGGGCTCGCTCGGAGCCCGGCAGATCCGACACGACGGTTCTACAGTGCGGTGCTGGCCGATTCTTAACGCACAGCGAACACTTGGCGAGCGCCGACCGCGCTCAACGCATGTCTAGGCACTGCTCGACGTATTCAGGGCGACCGCGGAGCGGATGAGAGCCTCGAGAGCCTTCTCGTCGATCGTGTCGCCTTCGCGAAAGTCGATGGCGCGCCTGGTGTTGCCTTCCAGGCTCGAGTTGAACAGGCCCGAAGGGTCGTTCAGCGACGCGCCCTTGGCGAAGGTCATCTTCACCACGCTCTTGTACGTCTCGCCCGTGCAGATGATCCCAGCGTGAGACCAGACCGGAGTCCCTCTCCACTTCCACTCCTCGAGCACCTCGGGGTCGGCTTGCTTGATGAGAGTACGGAGCCGGGAGAGCATCTCACCCCGCCAGTCGTCCAGCTCCCTGATCCTCCCGTCTATCAACTCAGAGGGGGACCCGGGTTTCTGCGGAGCGCTCTTCGTCACGACGTCCCTCTCATACCACGTTGGTGCAAGTTCGTGCGCCCGAACCTCGCCCGAGAGACGAAAGGCCGTGTTTCCAGGGCCCTCCGGATAGCGGGGGCAGGATGTGAACGATCTCCTGCGACCAAGCTACGCGTAACTGAACGACTAGATTTGCAGCGGCTTTCGCACAGTCGCCTATGAGAGGCCCGCAAGGAAGTCCACGTCGGCGAGGAACTCACCGTGCCGCACGGTTCAGCGCGTCTTGGAGAAGCGGTGCACGGCCTCCAGTAGCTCGGCCGCTTTCGCCTGCGCTTGCGCCTCGTCGCCGGAGGCGAGTGCGCCTGCGACGCAGTGTTTGACGTGCTCGTCGAGGATCTGGAAGCCGAGGCTGTCGAGCGCGGTCGAGACGGCGCCGACCTGGGTGAGGATGTCGATGCAGTAGCGGTCGCTTGAGACCATCCGTTCGATCCCGCGCACCTGTCCTTCGATCCGGTGCAGGCGCTTGATCAGCGCGTCCTTCTGATCGTGGTAGCCGTGGTGATGTTCGTGGGTTTCGGCGGTGCTGGTCATGACACTCCTTCTCTGGCGCTGCGGAAGCGGCCGCGGCGATGATTGCTACGCCGAGACCTCGTACCCGGCGTCGTCGATCGCTGCGATCAATGCGATCTCGTCGAGCGGCTCGGCGGTCACGGTGACGGTCTTCGCGTCCACGTCAACCTCGACCGACTCGACGCCTGCGACCGTCGAGACCTCACTCGTGATCGCGGTCCGGCAGTGGCCGCAGGAGATGTCGGGGACGCTGTAGGTGATGGTGGACAAGGCTCTCTCCTTCTACTTTTGGTGGTGGGAGGCGTGATCGGTCGGCTGCTCGGCACCGGGCGTCTTGCCGTTGTCGCCGCTGCCAGTGATGAGGGGACTGACGACGAGCGTCGAGACGGCGAAGATCGCGGCGAACGCGAGCGTTGCCCTCACCGCAGCGCCTCGCGCCGGCTTCCGCCCGCGCGCACGATCTGCTCGGCGCGGTCGCCGATCAGGCCGTTCAGCTTGTCGCGTTCCTGCTTGAGCTCGTCGAGCGACATCTGCTCGCGCGGCTTCGGCTCGGCCTGGGCGTTCCCGCCGTGGCCGTGCATGCCACGCATCATGAAGATCATCATCAGCGGGCAGGCGACGATGAGCAGGAACGGCAGAAGAGCTGCAAGTCCCGAGGCTGCGAGAAGAGTCATCGTCTACGCCACCTTCGGGAGCAGCTCGAGCAGCGAGCTCGGCTCGATCCACATGCTCGGGTAGTCCTTGTCGAAGCGCACCTTGCCGCTCTTGTCGACGAGGATGAAGGTGTGGCTTGCGGTGTCGGCGTGCATGCCGCCGCCGAGCGCGTGGAAGGCCTTGGTCATCGTCAAGCCCGGGTCGGAGACCACCGGCGTCGTGATCTTGTAGCCGGTGGCGGCGGCGGCGAGTGTCGAGTCGTTGTCGTTGGTGATCGAGACGAGCGTCAGATGGTCGCGGGTCAAGTGCGCAAGGTGCTGCTGAAGCGCCTGGATCTGCACCATGCACGCCTGACAGCCCGCGCCCTCGCTGAAGAAGTAGAGGACGTTCTGCCCGGCCAGTGTCTTCGCGTCGACCGGCTGGCCGGTGATCACGTTGGTGCCGGAGAAGCTCGGTGCGCTGCTGCCGATGGCGAGCGGCCCCGCCGCACGAGCTGCGTTGCCCGGGCTGCCGAGCATGAAGCTCGCGCCAAGCGCGACCGCGATGAGCAGCGCAATGCCGAGCGTCCAGGAAGCTGTGCTCGAAAGCGGCCAGCGCGTCTGGGTGCTCTTGACGGGCGGCTTGACGTTGCGGGCGGCGCGGTTCGGCCGCCGAGACTGCTTGCTCATGTGAGGGGCTCCTTCTTGCGAGGCTTGACGACGAGGAAGATCAGAGTGATTGCGAAGAGCGCGAGCGCGGGCCAACCGAGCCAGTTCGGTATCTGTCCGGCGTGCGCGGCCAGGTGGTGGTTGAGCTGCGCACCGATCCAGCGCTGGAAGCCGGGTCCGTTCTTCGACTCGCCTGCGAAGGCGAGCCCGATGAAGAAGAGACCGCTTGCACCGAACACGAACGCGCCGACGAAGCGGGACAGGGAAATCCGCTTCCGATACGCGCCGACGGAGAGCGTGAACTTCGGGTCGCGCACTTTGCGCTTCGCACCGCTGAAGACGAGCGCGAGGATCACGAGCGGGAAGACGATGCCGAGGATGTAGGCGCCGCCCATCGCGAAGCCGCCGAGCCAGGAACCCGAGAGCGCCGAGAGTGCGACCGCCCCCGCGAGCACCGGCGCACAGCAGGCGGTCGCAGCACCGGAGAAGACGCCGAGCGTGAAGACCGACCCGGCGGTGCCGGTCAGCTCCGGCTGGCGGAACATCGGCAACGAAAGCATCGAGCCGCGCCAGAGCACGACGGCGGTCATCAGCATCATCAGCCCGCCGACGACGAAGAACTGGGCGTGGTAGCGGCTCGTGAACTGGCCGATCGCTCCGGCGCCGAGCGTGATCGGCCAGACGATCACAGCGATCCCAGCCACGTAGATCGCAGTCAGGCGCGCGGTGCGCAGACGGTTGCCGCCGGAGATCGCCGCCAGATAGGTCGGCATCATCACCCCGGAGCAACAGGGCGCGAAGAAGGCGATCATCCCGGCGATGAACGCGGCCGCGGCCGAGCCGGTCATGATCGTTGTGCCGCCACCGAACATCAGAGCGCAAGCTCCTTGCGCAGCTGCTTGGCCGAGAAGCGGCCGTAGGCAATCACGCGCTCGCCGTCGGTCAAGACAGGCATGAAGGAGAGCGGAATGCCGCGCGCGGCGAGCGCGGCCGCCTCGTCGGAACTTTCGGAGATCTCGCGCCGATCGACATCGAGCTCATCGAGCACGCCACGACCGTGCTCGCAAAAGTGGCAGTCCTCGGTCGTGATGAAGACGAGCTCGCTCACTGCTCGACCGGCGGCCTCTGCTTGTGCGAGTGCTGGAGAGCGAGCCGGACGGCTGCGTAGACGACGCCGCCGAGCACGACGATCCAGAGCAGCATCATCGGAATCGACCAGGTCCAGTCCCAACCGTTCATGTGGTGATACACGGAGAGCCCTCCTATTCGGGAACGTGTCTTGAAGATGGGGCCGCGGCGAGGCGGAACTATCCGTTTTCGCCCACATACCCCTAGGGGGTTTCTACTGATCTCTTGGCTGCAGTCCAGGGATTGCTTGACCCCGCGGCTAGATTCAAGGGAGTACCCCCGCCACGTATGAGAGACACGCGCCAGATGGAGCACCAGCACGACCACCAGCACGAACCGGTTTCGCTGACGAGAAGCGCAGTCCAGGCGACCGTGCACTGCTTGACCGGCTGCGCGATCGGCGAGGTGCTCGGGATGGTGCTCGCGACCGCGCTCGGCTGGGGCAACGCAGCCTCGATCGCTATCTCGATCGTGCTCGCGTTCTTCTTCGGCTACGCCCTGACGCTGCAGCCGGTACTGCGGGCGGGCGTGCCGCTCCAGCGAGCGCTCGGACTCGCGGTCGCCGCCGACACCGTCTCGATTGCGACGATGGAACTCGTCGACAACGCCTTCATCCTGATCGTGCCGGGCGCGCTAGCAGCCGGGCTCACCGACAGCCTCTTCTGGTGGAGCCTCGGCCTCAGCCTCATGATCGCGTTCGTGCTGACCGTGCCGGTGAACCGGCTGCTGATCGCGCGCGGCCGCGGACACGCAGTCGTGCACGAGTTGCACGCGCGGTAAGGGGGTCACAGGACACCGCATGACTCCATCCAACGAGAAAAGCCCCGCTAAGCAGGGCTTTTCTGATAGCGGGGGCAGGATTTGAACCTGCGACCTCCGGGTTATGAGCCCGGCGAGCTACCTGACTGCTCCACCCCGCGACGCTGGCCGGATTGTAGCACCGGTTCCCCGCAGGGCTACCATCCCGGGCGTGTCTGACTGGGCGATTTACGCGGCGCTGATCGTGGGTTTTCTCGCCGGTCTTGCGGCGATCGCATACCTCCTCGTGCGCGCCCTCGAGGCGTGGCGCGCGCTGAAGCGGCTGCGCCGCGGGCTCGGCCGCGACCTCGAGCGGCTCGCCGACCTCGGCGAGGCGACGGCCGACAAGCTCGAGACGGTGACCGACAACGCGCAGCTCGAGTCGAGCCTCTCGCGACTGCGCGTCGACCTCGCACGCTTCGCAGTTCTGCGGCAGGCGCTCGACGAGGCGCAGGAGTCGTTCGGCTGGCTCGCGCTCGTACATCCGCGCAAGTGAGGGTCGCTGCCGTCGACCTCGGCACGAACACGACGCGGCTGCTTGTCGCCGACGTCGTCGAGGGCACGCTCGCCGAAGTGCATCGCGAAACGCGCGTCACGCGCCTCGGCGAGGGCGTCGACGCGCGTCGCCGCCTCCTCCCCGTGCCGATCGCGCGCGTGCGCAACACGCTCTCCGACTACCGGCGCACACTCGAGGCGCTCGGCGCGGAGCGCACGCTGCTCGTCGCGACGAGCGCCGTGCGCGACGCCGAGAACGGCGAGGCGTTTCTCGGCGAGATCGAATGGAGCTACGCCTTTGCGACACGACTGCTGAGCGGCGAGGAAGAGGCCGCGATGACGGTGCGCGGCGTCGACTCCGGCCGCACGCCTGCGCCCGGCACGCTCATCCTCGACATCGGCGGCGGCTCCACCGAGCTGATCGTCGACGGCTTCCACTCGAGCCTCGAGCTCGGCTCCGTCCGCCACACCGAGCGTTACCTCCATTTCGATCCGCCTGAGCCGCGCGAGCTCGCCGACTGCGCCGGCTCCGTGCGCGCGCTGCTTGCCGAGCACGTGCCCGACGAGGTGCGCACGCGCGTCACCGGCGCGATCGGAGTCGCCGGGACGATCACGACGATTGGAGCGCTCGACCTCGGCCTCGCGGAGTACGACCGCCAGCGCGTGCACGGTCACCGCCTTTCACGCGACGGCGCACACGCGCAGCTCGAACGGCTCGCGTCGCTGTCAGTTGCAGAACGTCGCGAGCTCCCCACGATGGAGCCCGAGCGCGCGCCCGTGATCGTCGCCGGCGCGTTGATCCTCGACGCGACGCTCGACTTCTTCGCGCTCGATGCGATCGAGGTGAGCGAACGCGACATCCTCGACGGCGCCGCGTTCGCCGCGGCCGAGTTGCCCGCGCCCGGCGAAGGCGCCGCGCCGCCCGGCGCGTACACCTGCTGTTAGCGGCCTGACCGCTAGAGAACGAGCGTTCCCGGGTCTTGATCGAGCTCGCGCGGCTCGTCCTCCGCGAGCCGCCGCCGCACGACGGCGCGCGAGAGCACGCCCACGAGACGTCCCGCCTCGACCACCGGCACGCGTTCGAGATCGCGCTCCTCGAGCGTGCGGAACGCGTCGTCGAGCGACAAGGAGGCCTCGAGCGTGAAGAACGGCGGCTCGGCGATGCTCCGCAGGATCACCGTGGTCGGATCGAGCCCCGTGGCGACGACCTCGCGAACGAGCGTCTTGCGCGTGATCACGCCGATCAGCGTTCCGTCGTCCTCGCACACGAAGACCGCGCGAATGTCCGGATTCTCGAGACAGCGCCCTCCCGCCTGCGCGCTCTCGCCGGCGCCGAGCATCGTCGGCTCCGTCACCATCGCGTCGCGAACGAGCTGCTCGCTCACGGATAGATCCCGCGCGCCTCGAGCGCGCCCGCGACTTCGCGGATCGCCGCGACCATCGCCGACTGCCGCAGGGTGATCTTCTTCTCCGCCGACACCGACCATACGCGGTCGAACGCGTCGGTCATCTTGTCGGCAAGCCGGTTGCGGATCTCGTCGCGGTCCCAGAACAGGCGGCCGAGGTCCTGCACCCATTCGAAGTACGACACGGTCACGCCGCCGGCGTTCGCGAGAATGTCCGGCACGACGAGAATGCCGCGGTCGTTCAGGATCGCGTCCGCCTCGAGCGTCGTCGGGCCGTTTGCGCCCTCGACGATCAGGCGCGCATTGATCGCGGCCGCGTTCACTTCCGTGATCTGGTCCTCGCGCGCGGCGACGATGAGGATGTCGCACGGCAGCTCGAGCAGCTCCTCGTTCGTGACGCGCTCGCCGCGGTCGTACCCCGCGAGCGAGCCGTGCTCGGCCACATACGCGTGCAGTCCCGGCACGTCGAGACCCGCCTCGTCGTGGACACCACCTGAGATGTCGGAGACCGCGACGACCTTGGCGCCCTTCTCGTGCAGCTCCGACGCCGCAACGCCACCGACGTTGCCGAAGCCCTGGACGATGCAACGCTGGCCGGCGAGACTCCAGCCGAGACGCGTGCACGCCTGCTCGGTCACCATCACGACGCCGGCACCCGTCGCCTCGCGGCGGAAGACGGAGCCGCCGATCGAGATCGGCTTGCCCGTCACGACCTCCGGGACGACGTAGCCCATCTGCATCGAGTACGTGTCCATCATCCACGCCATCGTCTGGGCATTCGTCGCCATGTCGGGCGCCGGAATGTCCGAATGCGGGCCGATCACGTCGAGCAGCTCCGACGTGAAGCGGCGCGTCAACCGCTCGATCTCCTTGAGCGAGAGCGAGAGCGGGTCGCAGCGGATACCGCCCTTCGAACCACCGTACGGCAGGCGCAGCAGCGCGCACTTCCACGTCATCCAGGTCGCGAGCGCGGCGCACTCTCCGAGCGAGACGTCAGGGTCGTAGCGGATGCCTCCCTTCGTCGGGCCGAGCACCGTCGAGTGCTGCACGCGATAGCCGGCGAAGATCTTGATCGTGCCGTCGTCGCGGCGCATCGGGATGCTCGTCATCAGCGCACGCTCGGGGAAGCTGAGGCGCTCGACGACCATGTCCGAGACGTCGGCGAACGGCAGCGACTGCTCGAACTGAGCACGTGCCATCAGAAAGAGCGGCGTGTCCCACTCGAGTGGGTGCTCGAGGGGCGATGCCTCCAGGCTTGCCACCGGCGCAGTGTAGGAGGTCTTGGCGGGAGTTGGCCCACACAGCCCCTCTCTCGCCGAGGCCTCCTAGGGTCTAGTGGTCCCCGAGCGCGCGCTCCAAGCGCTGCCGGACGCCCGCCGCGCCCGTGGCGACGAGCGGCTCGCCGAGCACGCTCGCGACGAGCTCGGTGGCCTCGCGGACGATCTTGTCCCGCTCCGTCGCGAGCGCCGCATGGGAGACGAGCAACTCGCCGCGTGCCCGCGCGGCCCAGTCGAGGAGACCGTGCAGCCCGGTTGCCGGAGCGGCCACGTCGTGCTCGAGCCGTGGGTGGGCGGCCAGCTCTGCGCCGCGCCGCTCGAGGCGCTCGGCGTCTGCGCCGCGCTCCGCGCCCTCGTGCTCGAGCCGGGCGCGCTCCGTCTCTGCACGGGCAACGCGCAACTTCGCGTCCTCGACGGCGTCACGCGCATGCTGCGCCGCGCGCGCTGCCTCGAGCCGCGCGCTCTCGCTGCCGCGCTCCTGCACGCGGGCGAGCGCGTCCTCCGCGGCCCGCAACGCCTCCGCGGTGCGCTCGCGCTCCTCGGCCGCCGCCCGCTCCTCGACGTCGAGCGCCGCCCGAGCCGCCGGCAGCTCCCGCAGGAACGCGGCCGCCGTGCCGGCCTCGGCGCGCAGCCCGTCGACCTCGGCCTGCAGGCGCTCGACCTCGAGCAGCGCCTCTGCCGCCCGCTCGTCGCGGCGCTCGAGGTCTTCGGCGATCGTCAGCAGCGGCTCCACCCCTGGGCCATCGTACGGATGAGATCTCCCTTGCGCCTACCGTGCTCCCACCTAAGACGGAGGAAGCTCCGGCGAGCTCGTGAGACGGCGAGCAGGCGTCCAGAGTGCCGGGAGCGGGACTTGAACCCGCATGGCCCGAAGGCCACCCGATTTTAAGTCGGGCGCGTCTGACCAGTTCCGCCACCCCGGCTCGGTCAGCGTAGTGGTCGAACCACGGGGTATGCAAAGCTCTCGCCATGACGCATGACACGATCGTCGCGCTCGCGATCCTCGGCGTCGTCGGCCAGGTGCTCGCCGGCCTCCTCATCCTCGTCGGGCTCGCCGCACTCGCCGGTGTGCGAGGCCCGCTGCGCACGCTCCGCTCGGCCCTCTGGGGCTACGAGCTCTGGGCTGCGTTCGTCGTCGCGGCGATCGCCACGGGCGGCAGCCTCTTCTTCTCGGAGATCGCGAACTTCGTCCCCTGCGAGCTCTGCTGGTTCCAGCGCATTTGCATGTACCCGCTCTCGATCGTGACGCTCCTCGCCGCACTCACTGGCGACCACCGCGTCGCGCGGTATCTCCTGCCGTTGCCGATCGTCGGGGCCGGCGTGTCCACCTACCATCTGCTCGTCGAGAACCACGTCGTCGCGACTCCGAAGTCGTGCCAGATCGGCGTCGGCTGCTCGGTCAAGTGGATCAACGAGTTCGGCTTCATGACGATCCCGACCCTCACGCTCACCGGGTTCGTCCTCCTCATCGCATTCTTAGCGCTTGCCGCTGCCGGCTCCGGCGACGACGCGGCTACGCTTACCACCGATGGCTAGCGGCAAGAAGAGCAGAGAGAAGCGCCGCGCGCAGAGCGCGCCGCCTCCCGTCCAGTCGAAGGGCGGGCCGCGCAGCCGGCAGGCCTCGCCGCGCGTGCTGATCGGCGCCGGCGCGGCTGCGGTCGTCATCGCGATCGTCGTCGTGCTGATCGTCGTCTTCACGGGTGGCGGATCGTCGACGCCGAAGGGCGTGCCGAACGTCGGCTCGATCGCGAATGGGCTGCCCGCCGCGGCCGAGGTCGCCAAGAACTTCAACGGGATCCCGCAGAACGGCATGACGCTCGGCTCGCCCTCGGCGAAGGTCACGATGGTCGAGTACATCGATCTCCAGTGCCCGTTCTGCCAGCAGTTCGACACCGAGGTCTTTCCCTCGATCGTCACGGACTACGTGAAGACCGGGAAGGTCAAGGTCGACCTGAAGGTGCTCGACTTCATCGGCCCCGACTCCAGCCGCGGCCGCAAGGCGATGATCGCCGCCGGCGACCAGAACCGCGCGTTCAACTTCGGCGAGATCCTCTACTTCAACCAGGGCACGGAGAACACCGGCTGGCTGAACGAGGCCATGGTCGCCTCCGCCGCCGCGAGCATTCCCGGCCTCAACGTGCCGAAGTTGCTCGCCGACCGCAACTCGTCCGCCGTCGCGAAGGCGGCGTCTGCGTTCGACGCCGAAGCAGTGAAGGCAAAGGTGCAGTCGACGCCGACGATCCTCGTCGGCCGGGGCACCGCGACGCCCACCGTCGTGTCGCTTCAGTCGCCGACCGACAAGGCGACACTCGTCGCCGCACTCGACACCGCGCTCGCCGGCTAGGAATCCCCGGCGACCTGCGGGCTATTCGCCCTGCGGGAAGGCGTAGGACTTCGGCACGATCAGGGGCGGCGGTCCCTGCGCGATCACGATCTCCTGGTGGGCGCGGAAGTCGAGCGCCGCCGGATCTCCGGTCACCTGCTGGCCGTTGACCCACCACTTCAGGTGGCCGCAGTAGTTGGCGACGCACGAGGCAGTCAGCTTCACGCCCCACTCGCCGAAGAGCTGACCCAGGGTGAACGTGCGCTGCGTGGGCGACTCGATGTGGATGACGCCGGTCGCATCGTGCGTGTGCACCTCGGTGATGTACGTGTTGTCGTTGATGCCGATCAGCGCCGGTAGCACCACGTGCTTGCCGTTCACGTACAGATCGAGATGCGAGTGGGTGTGGAGCACCGTGCCCTCGGTGCCGAGCGCGTTCAGGTCGAGCAGCTTGAGGCGGCCGGTGAGGGCCCCGACGCCGTTGTTCCAGGGCGGCGGTCCTGTCTGCAGCGCGCCGAGCTGTGCCCACGGAATCGGGGCCGGCCCGGCGGCGGCGGGCGAGCTCTTGCGGGTGAGCACGAACGCAAGCACCGCGGCGAGGACGATCAGGGCGGCGGCGCCACCGATGATCAGCAGCCGGCG
>Ga0209638_1000520_pt1 | contig 25372 bp, 24 predicted proteins | sample BarGraNGADG00211_FD_184490 | JGI IMG/M metagenome (GOLD analysis project Ga0209638, IMG submission 184490) | Arctic peat soil microbial communities from Barrow, Alaska - Barrow Graham LP Ref core NGADG0002-211 (SPAdes) (version 2) | ecosystem: Environmental > Terrestrial > Soil > Wetlands > Peat...
AGGCTCATTTTTTATACAGATCCATGGAAATGTTTTATCATCCTTCAGAAGGATATTATACCTGGGCTGGTGTTTTTTGATAAGGTTGTTCTCAAGCAAAAGAGCGTCTGATTCATTATCCACAACAATATGCCGGATATCAGATGTCTTTCTGAGAAGGGCAATCGTCTTCCCTGATTGGTTTTTAGAGAAGTATGAGGTTATTCTTTTCTTCAGGTTTTTAGCTTTGCCAATATATATTATAATCCCACCAGAATCAAAAAACTGGTATATTCCGGGATTATCAGGAATCAGAGAAAGAATTGATTTAAATTTTGCCTCAGCTGCCATGAAGAGAAAAATATTTCTTCAAAGATAATGATTGTCATGATTTGTCAGACCCCCTCGCCCATCGGATTACCCTTTATACACATCTTAGTTCTTAGAAGACAGATAAAAACTTAGGGCTTGGTTTTGAACATTCTTAGCCACGAGTGGCTGAATATGAATAACCCCCGGCGCCAGCCGGGGGTAGAGGATAACCCATTGATCTAAAGCCCTGAAGGGGCTTAATCTGTATCACATTATTTTCAGGACTAAGGATAGCTGGGCAACTAATCGTTTGAGGAGGAGTACAGAAGACTTCTTCTAGAGTATGGTATTACACCAGATGAGAAGTTTTTTCCATAACTATTATATTCAGCTCCTTCAGAGCTGTTAAATATTAGTTACTATCTCACCCCCGGCTGTGCCGGGGGTTATTCATATTTGGCTCTTTCAGAGCCTTTAAATGATCTGGATAATAACTAATGTCTATAAAGCTTAGCTCATCGGGCGGAGGGGTATATTCAGCTAACCAATTCCTATTCAACAAACAGCGACACCTGCTCAAATTTCTTGACATCAAATAATCCCCGGTCGCCAATTTTCAGATCTGGTATAACGAGTAACGCCATAAATGACAGCGTCATAAAAGGGGCTTTCATAGCACAACCCAATGACATTACCAACTCATTCAGATTTTCATAATCCTGAGCTATATCTTCACATGAACGGGTAGTCATAATGCCTCCTATATTCAGTTGTAGTGATTTAACTTTCCCACCATTGGATATTGCCAACCCTCCTTTTAGTCTTACAATCTCATTAATAGATCTTACTATATCTCTATCGTTCGTTCCAACAGATATTATATTATGACTGTCATGTGCTATAGAACTTGCAAAAGCGCCTTTTTTTAAGCCGAATCCTTTAATAAATCCAACTGCCGGTGGGGAATCTTTATACCGGTCTTTAACAACTATTTTCAGGATATCGTTATCAATGTCGGGAGATATATGTTCCGATTTCATAAAGGAATGATGAATCTCTCCCGTCAGAAGTTCTCCTTCCACTGCCACAATTATTCGTACTTCTCCCCCTCTATTCATTGCCTTAATATCTTTTTCTCCCAAAGGCTGGCAATTGAAATTATTGACAGGACTACTCTCTCTGTAATTAAACAGTACTTTCCCTTCAGAGAAAACTTTTTTACCTTTTATCCATGTCTCATGCACATTCATTGTCTCAAGTCCATCCACCAGAATAAAATCTGCATCATCCCCGGGACGTAGTAATCCGGCATCAAGATTGTAATGTTTTGATGGATTAATGGTGGCGCTCCGGATAACATCAAAAGCATCAAACCCTTCAGAAATAAGTCCACCAATTAATTTGTTGATATGTCTCTTCCGAAGCATCTCCGGATGCAGATCATCGCTACACAGCATAACCATATCAGGATTAGTATTAAACAATTCTTTCAGTGAATTAAGATTCCTGGCAGCGCTCCCTTCTCTTATGAGAATTTTCATTCCCAATGAAATTTTTTCCTTAGCCTCTTCCAGATTGCTGCATTCATGATCAGTAGATATTCCTGCCGCCACATATTTCTTCAGTGATTCTCCTGATAAACCTGGCGCATGTCCATCAATAGGTTTTCCCAATTCTTTGGCGCATTCTATTTTTTTTATAACCTCCCGGTCATTATTAATAACCCCGGGGAAATTCATCATCTCAGACAGATACTTTATTTCTTTCCGTTTAAGCAATTTTTGAACATCTACATGATTCAAACTTGCTCCATTGGTTTCGAAATTAGTTGCCGGGACGCAAGAGGGCGCTCCAAAAAAGAAGTTAAGTGGAACCTTTTTAGCATCATTAACCATGAATTCAACTCCATCAATACCGAGTACATTCGCTATCTCGTGAGGATCTGAAACAACTCCGCAGGTTCCATGTCTTACTGCGGTCATTGCAAAAGCGCCCGGTGTAACCATGGAACTTTCAATGTGAATATGCGCATCGATAAGACCCGGCAGAATATATATATCAGGAGCAGAATCAATTCTTTCTATCTGCTTAATCTTTCCACTCAGAACACTAACAACTGCCGGATAAATATCCCTGTTGTGAATATCTACCAATTGACCATAAACTTTCATAAAAAAATATTTTAATTTTTTTAAATAAGTGTTCCACGTGGAACACTCTATCTTCCGAGGTACATTAACAAAATATTGATATCAGATGGAGAGACGCCGCTGATTCTTCCCGCCTGACCAATATTTACGGGTTTGATCCTGGTAAGCTTCTGCCTTCCTTCTGTAGATATAGAAACCAGTTCATTAAAATTAAGGTCACCCGGAATCTTTAAACTTTCAAGTCGCTTTATCTTATCTGCTACAATCTTTTCTCTTTGAATATATCCTTCATACTTTATCTTAATCTCAGCAGATTCGGCTATTTCTTTAAACCGTTCTGAACTTACCGCCTTCAGATTATCCGCTCCTTTAATTACATTTAATAATGCACCGATTTCAACCTGCGGTCTGGAGGCAATTGTAATTGCCTTAACTTTTTGAGTTATTTTATTGGTTCCAACATTCTCAAGAAAATCATTAACATCGTCGGGACCAACACTGCTCTCCGAAAGAAAATCAATTATTTCCTTTATCATGCATTCCTTTTCTTCCAGATGAGTAACTCTTTCAATTTTTGCAGTTCCTATATCAAAAGCTTTTCTTGTCAGCCGTTCATCTGCGTTATCTTGTCGTAATAGTATTCTGAACTCGGCCCTGGACGTAAACATTCTATATGGTTCATCAACACCTTTAGTTACGAGATCATCAATAAGTACTCCTATATAGGATTCCTCTCTTCCCAGAATTAAAGGCTCTCTGTTTTTTATCTTCAAAGCCGAATTTACTCCGGCAATAAAACCTTGCGCTGCCGCTTCCTCATAACCTGTTGTCCCGTTAATCTGTCCTGCAAAATAAAGACCTTCTATAGATTTTGTCTCCAGAGTATGCGTCAATTGTGTAGGTTGAAAAAAGTCATATTCGATAGCATAGCCAGGTCTGAACATTTCTACTTTTTCCATTCCTTTAACTTTCCTTAGTGCCTTCAATTGAACTTCAAGTGGCAGGCTACTGGAAAAACCATTAATATAATATTCAACCGTATCTTCTCCCTCCGGTTCAATAAACAACTGATGTGAATTCCTTTCTTTAAAAGTTACAACTTTATCTTCGATACTCGGACAATATCTTGGTCCACGTCCCTTTATCCGTCCTGTAAATAAAGGACTAAATTCAAATCCCTTTCTTATTTCTTCATGAACTTCTTCGTTGGTATGAGTTATATAACAGCTTTTCTGTGTCAGTGGTTTTCTATCCTCAATCAAATAAGAAAACGATTCACCTTCAGCATCACCTTTCTGTTCTGTCATTGCATTAAAGTCAATTGATCTGCCGTCAATACGTGCACTCGTTCCCGTTTTCATCCTTTCAACAGAAAATCCCAATTCTTCAAGCTGTTCGCTTAATCCTGTAGAACTCTGATCTCCGGATCTGCCTCCTTTTATTTTTGAAAATCCAATATGCATTAAGCCATTCAAAAATGTTCCATTTGTAAGAATTACTGCAGGCGATAGAAACCTTGTTCCAAAAGCTGTCTCTACTCCTGCAATCTTCCTTTCATCTAACAAAAGTAATGTTGCCTGTTCCTGCCAGATTGAAAGATTGTCGGTTTTCTCAAGAACTTTTCTCCATTCCGAAGTAAACTTTTGACGATCGCATTGAGCTCTGGGACTCCACATAGCAGGTCCTTTTGACTTGTTAAGCATCCTGAACTGTATCGCACTTCTGTCTGTCACGATTCCACTCATTCCGCCCATAGCATCAATTTCCCTTACGATCTGCCCTTTCGCAATTCCACCCATCGCCGGATTACATGACATCTGCGCAAGCTTAGTCATGTCCATAGTAATTAGCAGTGTTTTTACACCCATCACAGCTGCAGCGTGTGCTGCTTCGCAGCCTGCATGTCCTCCACCAACAACAATTATATCGTATTGAAAATCCATCTATTTCTTACTTTCCGTCTTTTATCCAAAAATCTTCCATCTTTCGCATTTCACCCCTTTTCTCATCATCTGAATCATCATAACCCAGCAGATGTAAAACACCATGAATCAAAACACGAAATAATTCCAGATCTAAACTAATGTTATAGTTTACAGCATTCTCCCTTACTCTATCCAGACTGATATAAATTTCCCCATTTATAATACTTTCACTATTATAATTAAATGTAATAACATCTGTATAGTAATCATGTTCAAGGAACTCTACGTTTATTTCTTTGAGATATTCATCACTCGTAATAATAAAATTAAGGTCACCTGAAATCTTTTGTTCTTTCGCGATGACCTCTTTTATAATCTTCACAGTTTTTCTCCAGCCTTTGAGCCTGAAGTTTGTTTCGTCATAAAAAATTCTGATACTCAAGATAAAATGTTCTTAAAGGTCATAGTAACCGAATTTCCCTTTTTACTATATTTAATTTTGTCTGCCAGATGCGACATAAGATAAATTCCTCTGCCGTTAATCTCTTCAATATTTTCAGGAGTTGTAGGGTCTGGTACTTTTTCAGGACTGAATCCAGACCCTTCATCTGTAACTTTAATCTGAAGTTCATCACTTTCGAAACCAATCTCGATATCTACAAATTTTTCAGGATTTGACTTGTTGCCATGCAAAATTGCATTATTAACTGCCTCCATTGCTGAGACCAGAATTTTTCCATAACTATCCTGTGAAATTCCAATTACTGATGTAGCATCATCTATTGCATTTTCTACGATCCGTAAATTTCCTACTTGAGAATCTATCCTGATCTTTTTATACATAACTTGTCAAATGCCAACCGTTATACTTCAATTCTTAATAAATGTTTCAGAAAACATCTAATTTTTTGAAATCCATGCTTCCGGATTGAGACTATCCTTTTCTTCGTATATCATAAATTTTAAAATAGATTTATTTGCATTCTCTTTTTCACAATAAACATTCCCTATCTCTTGTTTGGTATCAACTTTATCTCCAGGTTTAACTTTCAAATCTACAATATTTTGATAAACTGAAAGGTATTTACCATGTCTGATAATTACAATCATATTAGCACCTTGCACTGCAAAAACTTTCGCCACTTCGCCTTTAAAAACACTTCGTACGGCTGTCTTACCGAGGCTGGTTATTTCAATTCCTATATTATTTTCAGTAACATACTTTAGAATTGGGTGCTTTTGAATACCAAACTGGCTGGTAATAATTCCTCTTTCAACCGGCCATGGTAACCTGCCTTTATTTTCTGCAAAATTTTCTCCGATTAACTTTTGTTCAGGAGTGTTATTTGATTTTACGACCTTTTTTCTTTCGTCTTCTATTATTCTGGCAATCTCTTTTTCAATCTTGTCAGCGATCCTCTTTTTTTCCTCCAAATCTTTTTTTAATTGCTTCTCTTTCTTACTAAGTGATTGAACCATCCCCTGCTTCCTTTCCTGTTCAGACTGTAACAGGCTTTTTTGTTGTTCTTCTTTTGATTTCAAAACTGAAATCCTGGATAAGTCATTTTGCAATCTATCCTTAGTGATTTGCACCTGTTCCTTTAATTCTATAATTATTTCTGATTCTCTCCTTCTGAATTTAGTGACCTGTTGTAAATATTTTAACCTTTTATATCCCTGGTTAAAGTCTTTTGCTGAAAGAATATATACAAGTTCCGGATTTTCCTTTTGTGATTTATACGAATTAATAACAGCCCGTGCATAATCATTCTTCAAATCAACCAGATCACTTTCCATCATATTAATTGCGATAGTATTCAGGTCTATTCTTCCAGACATCAAATTTATTTCATCCCGCATTCCCCGAATTACAGACTCTCTTAAATTCAATTTGTTACCAATTATTTTTAAAGCGCTCATGCTTTCCTCCTTCTTCTTCGCAGTAGACTTAAGCATATTATCCACATAAGTAATCTCATTAAGAGTTGTCTTTCTTTTATCTTCCAGCTCTGCCTTTGTCTGAGCCATTAAACAGTTACACCATATCCAGCCTGATAAAAATATAAGAACTAAATATTTCATAAAAGTTCTATTGATTCATATCCTTTCCCAGGAATAAATTTTACATTTCCATTCCATGGATACTCTACTTTTACTATTTTAATCTTAATAGTCATATTGTATTGTGAATCTTCAATTTCAATTATTCCGGGAATTATGATATTTCCTAAATTCAGAAATGCTTCATACTTCATTTTAATACCCTCAGAACCAGAATTATTTAATTGACTAACAAATATTATTTTCCCCCTTTTGCAATCAATATTATAATTTAAAGTTACCCCCTTAACAACACAATTAACCTTTAATTGATCTCCTGAGCACTTATCCTTACTGCCGTTACAACTTTTATCTACAACTATGTCACCAAAAATTAAAGGTAAAAAACTCTGATTCAAGCCATACTTTCTATTCAAATAAAATGAATTTCCAAAATACATCTTTTTGTTTATCCGGTCATTAACGAATATTGAATCTTTAGTTATATAAATTCTTACTCCTTCAATTCCTGATCTGCTTTTTATACTTATAAGGTATTTATCAGGATATTCAAATTTTATGTTTCCAATAAATTTCTGCTTCCCGTTCTGGTTTAACAGTTCAATATCAGCTTTCTGAATAAAAACATTACTCGTTGTAACGTTCTGGTTTTTAATGCTTTCTAAAACATTTCCTGAACTAATATCATTTAAATTCGAATATGAGTCTTTACTCCTGTTCCTGGTCACAGAGCAACCCCCTGCAAATATTCCCAGAAGCAATATGATAGCTACTTTCCGCAATTTTCAATTTCCTTTAATAATTCTGTTTTTGTACTGTCGAGTTTCAGAGCAATGTTCCAGTTATCTATAGCCTCTTTGCATTTTTTTTGTTTTTTTAAAATATATCCATAATGCGCATACCAGACAGCATCAGCTTTTTCACCGCTTTTTATAACCGATTCCATGACCTTTGCGGCTTCCTGCAATTTACCCCTCTTATATAGAACCCAGCCATAAGTATCAAGAAAAGTAGTATTCCCTTTATCCTTCTCAATGACTCTTTTTGCCATCTCCTCTGCTTCCTTAAGATTTGTATTTTGTTCAGCAAGGTAATAAGCGTAATTATTTATAACAGTGAGGTCCTGATTATCTGTTTTCAACGCGCTCTCGAATGTCTCAAATGCTTTCAGATAATCTTTCATCCGGTAATAGACATCTGCACGCATAGTTAGTACCTGCACTATAAACTCTTTATTTTCACCGGCTAAAATCTCCGCTTTTTTCAATTCATCCAATGCAATGGAATACTTTCCCAACTCTAATGCGCCGTTAGCATATAATACTTTTGCGGGAAATGACCTGTTAAACTTTGTTGCACATTCTTCACCTCTTTTCAAAAGCTTATCATAATCTTTCATTTGCAGGTAAACTATAAGCAATTTCTCCCATGCGTAATAATTGTCAGGTATTGCTTTTATTATATATTCAAGCCTTTCTGATGCTTCATCCAGCTTGTTTTGCTTAATCAACAATTCAGGGCGTAAAAGTGGAACTATATTATCATCATTATAATTTGCTTCCAAAACCATCAATGATATTAATAATTTATCGCTCCAGTCCTTAATCAATTCTGGTATTTCTATAAGCCTGGCCATTAATGATACTTTACTCTCCCGTTCAATACTTCCGTTAAGAATAACCGTGTTCAGAAGAATAAATAAATCGTTATAACTTTTCTCAGTTATCAGGAAGTCACAAAGAGATAGTTGAATCTGTGGATTGTCGGGGTTCCTTCCCAACAAATTATTGTATACATCCAACGCCTTCTTATTGTCTCCTTTCCCTCTGTATATATCTGCAAGAAGCCCATTATACAAAATTTCATCCGGGAATTCTTTCAGAAGTGAAAGTGTTTTCTCCATTGCATCATCAAACTTACCTTCTGACATAAAATTTTTAATTGTAGATAAAGTCGATGTTTCATTTACTCCATACTTTTTATCAAATGATTCAAATATTGAGGATGCTTTATCATAATTCTTATTTTCTGAGTAAAGATTCCCGAGAGTTAATTGAAGGTTCTCCTTTTCAGGGAAATATTTCGCTGCTTTTTCGTAATAGATTATTGCGCTATCTATATTTTTTTCCTGATAATACAATCCTGCCAGCATGCTTAGATACCATATATTTACCTTATCTATTGATAATGCTTTTGTTATATAATGTTTCCCGTTTTTTAAATCTCCATTTGTAATCACAATCTGTGCCATTTGATAATATACAGCATCACTTTCAGGATTAATTTTAATGCATTGCTCCAGGTATTTCAGAGCATCGCCACCATTTCCCATCAATTTTTGTTTAAGCGCTTCAACATAAATATAATTAAATGCTGCAGCATCATAACTCTCTTTCGATTTTCCTTTTAGACCTGCCGGTATCACACTTTTGCTACAGGAAGGCAAACCCAAAACAAAAAATACCAATAAAATATACCAATACTTATTTGATTTCATAATTATTTTTTACCTGTATGTCCAAACCCACCAATTCCTCTTTCAGTATCTAAAAGGTTTTCTACACTTATCCATTCCGCTTTTTCATGTTTTGATATTACCATCTGGCAAATTCTTTCGCCATCTTTAATAACGAAATTTTCCTTCGATAAGTTCACGAGAATAATACAAACTTCGCCCCGGTAATCCGCATCTATAGTTCCTGGTGAATTAAGAATTGTAATTCCATTCTTTACAGCGAGGCCACTTCTTGGTCGTATTTGTGCCTCATAACCATCAGGTATCTCAAGGAACAAGCCGGTCGGAACCATAATACGTTCCAACGGCTTCAACAGTACATCGTTCTCTAGATTTGCTCTCAGGTCCATCCCGGATGATGCCTCAGTAGAGTATTGCGGTAACGGATGTTTTGATTTGTTTATTATTTTAATTCTCATTTTATTATCTCAGAAAAATAAGTGAAAAACTAAATTACAAATATACTGCTAATGCCCTTACCAATATATTTCAACCTCTTCTTTGATTAAAATTATACAATTTGAAAACCAATATTTTCTTCTATCGTCCAAAGTTAAATATCTTTGTATTCACAATTGCAAAACTTTATAAACCAATTTTCTGAATTCATGAACCGCTATTTTAATAAATCAATTATTCTTTTTAGTCTTATCTTCATTATGTCATGCCGTGCCCCGGTTGGAAATGAGAATACAATTGTCTCTATTAAAACCTCGCTTGGTGATATTAAGATTAAACTATACGACGAAACTCCAATTCATCGCGAAAATTTTATTCGTTTAATTAATTCCGGATTTTATGAAGGGATCTCTTTTCACCGTATAATAAAGAATTTCATGATTCAGGCCGGAGATCCGGCAACTAAAACTGGTCTGTCACCCAGTTTTCCTGACTCTTTAAAAACATATACTATTCCCGCGGAATTCAACATTCTGTATATTCATAAGAAAGGAGCTCTCGCGGCTGCCCGACAGGGCAATGATGTAAATCCCGATATGAGATCATCCGGAACTCAGTTTTACATCGTGCAGGGAGTCAAATTAAATGATGACGATCTGAATCAGGCTGAACAGAAAATTAATAGTACTATGAAACAAAACCTTTTTAACAGATTAATCAAAGAGACCGCTGATAGTGTCCGGTTAGCAGGAAAATCTATGACAGATGCAAAAATACAGGAGATTGCATCAGTTAAAATGTTTCAATATCTTACAACTGATAAAGACTATAAAATCTCTGAGGAACAGCGAAAAATTTATAAAACCATCGGTGGTACACCCCGTCTTGACGGTACCTACACTGTATTTGGTGAAGTTATTGAAGGTTTGAATATTGTGGATAAAATTGCTGAGGTACCCACTGACAGCAATGACAAACCTGTCAATGATATAAAAATCATTAAAATAAAAATTATAAGAAATTGATTAATGTTAATCTAATACAATCATTTAATGCTTCAAAAAATTAATGATCTGCTAAATGAGGTCTCCTCTATATCTGTAAAAAACTCTGAAGAACTGGAGCTTTTCCGTCTTAAATACCTTAGCAAAAAGGGATTACTAGCTGAACTTTTTGAAGATTTTAAGAATGTACCCGGATTAGATAAGAAAGATATAGGACAGAAGCTGAATCTTTTAAAGCAGAATGCTCTGGAAAAGTTTAATTCGTTAAAAAGTGGATTTCAAAACCAGGAAGAAACTATTGATGGTAAGGACCTTACCCGGCCATCTTTTCCTTATTCTATTGGATCACGACATCCTATTTCTATTGTAAGAAATGAGCTTATTGACATATTCACACGAATAGGTTTTACGGTTTCAGAGGGACCCGAAATTGAAGATGATGATCATGTCTTTACAAAACTTAATTTTGCCCCTGAACATCCGGCAAGAGACATGCAGGATACATTTTACATTTCCCGGCTATCTTCTGAAGACTCCAGTCCTGAAGATATATTACTCCGCACTCATACATCTTCAGTGCAGGTAAGGGTTATGCAAAATCAGAAACCTCCAATACGTACCATTTCGCCAGGCAGAGTTTTCCGCAATGAAGCTATCTCTGCAAGGGCTCATTGTATTTTTCATCAGGTTGAAGGTTTATATATTGACGAAAATGTATCATTTGCCGACCTCAGACAGACTTTACTATTCTTCGCACGAGAGATGTTTGGAAAAGATACTGAAATAAGACTAAGACCATCATATTTTCCTTTCACTGAGCCTTCTGCAGAGATGGATGTGAGCTGTAAAATCTGTGGCGGAAAAGGTTGTAACGTATGTAAACAAACCGGCTGGCTTGAAATCTTAGGTTGTGGAATGGTTCATCCTAATGTTCTGGAAGCCTGCAATATTGACAGTAAAAAATATACGGGTTTTGCTTTTGGTATGGGTATTGAAAGAGCGGCTATGCTTAAGTATGGAGTTAATGATTTGCGGCTATATTTTGAGAATGATCTTCGATTTCTCGATCAATTTAAAACCGCTTTTTAATTAAATTGAACATTTATAATAATAAACGTGTTAATCATTTCACTATAATTGAGGAGATTAAATGAAACAGCAAGAAATTATCGTCCCCCTTTGTAACAACTGCGCTCTTGAATCCGGCTCGATTTTCAAGTATCTTACCCCTGACGAAGTTGAGACTCTTAACTTTGAAAAAGATTTCCGGCTATATAAACGTGGGGATATACTTTATCAGGAGGGTAACCGTATAAGTGGATTCTTCTGTGTTAACAGCGGTATCATTAAAGTATTTAAAACAGGTTTTGACGGAAAAGAACAGATCATCCGATTTGCAAAAAAAGGAGATATTATTGCATACCGTAGTGTTCTTAGCAATGAACTCGCATGTACATCTGCAAAAGTTATAGAAGATTGCCATGTATGTTTTATTCCCTCAGAAATTCTTATATCTTTCATTAAAACAAATCCTGCCTACGCTCTTGAACTATTAAAGCTTGCCTGTCATGAATTGGGTGAAGCGAATTCATTCATTACTGATATTGCTCAGAAAACCGTAAGGGAACGTCTTGCTGAAATTCTACTTTTTCTGGTAAACGATTTTGGACTTGATAGTGACAATTTTCTTAATATCTCTCTCACTCGTGAAGAACTTTCCAACATAGTAGGTACTGCAACGGAGTCAGTCATCAGATTATTATCTGAGTTTAAGTCGGATAAACTTGTTGAATTGAATGGAAGAAAAATCAAGATAATAAATACGAAAGGTCTGGAAAAGATCAGTAATGTTTTTAGTTAACTTTAGAATAGGCTATCCGGCATATTTTTCCCGAATTGTTTTCCCAGATGTTTATAAGCATGTTCTGTGGCTTCGCGACCCCGCGGAGTTCTTTTGAGGTATCCTTCTTTTATAAGAAAAGGCTCATATACCTCCTCAATTGTTCCACTTTCTTCACCTACGGCAGTAGAGATCGTATTTAACCCGACAGGTCCGCCACTGAATTTATCAATTATTACAGAAAGGATTTTGTTATCCATTTCATCCAGGCCATGCTGATCAATATTAAGAGCTTTCAGACCATATCTGGTTATATCGATATCAATCTCCCCTGAGCCCTTCACCTGGGCATAATCCCTTATCCTTCTTAGCAGAGCGTTAGCAATTCTTGGTGTTCCCCTGCTCCGCTTTGCAATTTCAACTGCCGCTTTCTCGTCTATTTTCACATTCAGAATGCTGGCAGATCTTTTAACTATACCGGTAAGTACTTCATAATCATAGTATTCAAGATGAAATTTGATTCCAAACCTTGCTCTTAACGGACTTGTTAGCAGTCCTGAGCGGGTTGTTGCTCCAATAAGGGTAAAGCTATTAAGAGTCAGCTGGACACTTCTTGCACTGGGTCCCTTATCGATCATTATATCGATCTGAAAATCTTCCATTGCGGAATATAGATATTCTTCAACTACCGGACTTAACCGGTGGATTTCATCAATAAAAAGAACATCTCCCTCCTGAAGGTTTGTAAGTAACCCTGCCAGGTCTCCGGGTTTATCCAGAACGGGACCTGAAGTAACCCTTAAATTAACCTGTAACTCATTGGCTATTATGGTGGCGAGTGTTGTTTTACCCAATCCGGGAGGACCATGTAAGAGGACATGATCGAGAGATTCTCCCCGCTGTTTTGCAGCGGTCACAAAAACTACAAGGTTTTCAATTAACTGTTTTTGTCCTTTAAAATCGCTGAAACTTAATGGCCGTAATTGTTTCTCAAATTCCTTATCATTTGGTGTGATAATATCTTTTCTGATGTTAATGTTTTCTTCCATAAAGCAAAGTAACTATTTAATCAGTTTTGTATCGCCTTCGGGAAGCTTAATTCTAATGCCGTTAATACTTATCTCAATATCGTCCTTATACGAGATTACGAGAATTGGAATTCCTTCTTCGTTAAATTTTTTCCAGGTTTTTTGTCTTATGCCCATCTGAAAGTACTGTTCTTCTTTGATTTTACCATTCTCATAATAATAAATTTGCTGGCCATCGGGATTGCCCTGAACAAAGTTTCCTTTGAATTTCAGCTTTCCATTGTTATAATATGATTTCCAGTCACCATCTTTTAATCCTATAATATATTTTCCTTCCTCAGTCAGGTCGCCGGATTTATATTTCCATGCGCCGTTTTTTTCTCCGTCGGAGTACTGACCCTGTGCAATAATTTCGCCTGTAACAGAGTACTCTGTGGATAACCCATCACGCTGCCCCTGGAAGTATTCTTCCTCTTTCAGAATTGTGTCATTATCATAATACCAGTTCCATAAACCGTCCGGACGTCCGTTGTTATATGACCCGGTTTGTTCAACTTTTTCCGAAAGGTTGTAGAATTTCCATTGTCCTGAACGCCTGTTATCAGTGAACTGACCTTCTGCCTGTATCTTGCTATCGGAATAGAGATCTTTCCATTTCCCATTCCTGTTTCCGGCTTCGTCAACGATGCCTTCTGAGAGAAGCAATCCGTTATCGTTGTAAATAAATGAATTTGTAACCTTTCCGTCTTTTCCGAATTCCCTGTGAATACCAACAGGTATTTTATTCCGATATGGACCACTATAGGTCAGTTTGCCATCCTGGTCATGTTTATTAACTATTTCAATATCAGGTTCATCTTCCACTCTGGATTTCACTATAGCTCCATTATCATAAAGCATGGTGAGAACAAGTTTTCCACGGGAATCGTATTCTTTATAATACCCATTTATAAGGTCATCTTTAAAAGTTTTTTCAGTTTTGATTCCGCCGTTTGGATAGAATTCTTTCCAGTCGCCCTGCTTCAAACCCTTATTATCGGTTCTGTTTATTCTTTCCCTGCTTACAAGAAAATCATTATTATATTCAAACAGTGTTATAATATTTCCTTCTTTATCGTATTCTTTTGATAAACCATCCTTTTTCCCGGTGTTATAGGTAAAAGTCTGTTGTATTTTTCCTTCGGGGAAATAGATAAATGCAGTACCCTCTTTTTTGTCGGCGACAAATAGCTCTTTTGTCCATATATAAACTCCACGGGATGGATCCTTTTTAAATATATAATACCAGCCATTCTTTTTGCCATAGAGATAATTTATTTTTTCCGTTGTGTCGCCGGCCTGATCATAAAAAAGCCATATACTATCAAGGAGAAAGTTTGTTCTTTTACCTTCAGATTTCTTAATTCCCGTAACATAATAGCTTCTCCAGAAACCTTCAGGTTTTCCGTTTTTAATCAGACCTTCGCTTGAGACGGTTCCGTTTGGATATTTAAATTTCTGATAACCATCTTTTAAAGTTCCGTCTTCCTGCGCAGAGTTTATTTTGCAGATTAAAAAAATAAAAATAAAAATGATAATTCTTTTCATGATTTAAAGACCAGGTTTTTCAGATATTTTCATCATTCTTAAAATGGGCTTTTGGGCTCTTAAGAGGGTTTCCTTTTCGATAATAATTTCGGGGGTTTCACTTTTAAGGCATTTTAGTATTTTTTCAATTGTTATAAGTTTCATGAAACCACACTCACTGCATCCGCAGGTAGAATCAATCGGAGGAGCAGGAATATAGATCTTATCAGGACATTCCTTTTTCATCTGATGAATTATTCCGACTTCAGTTGCTACAATATAACAATTTCCTTTGTCTTTCTTTGTGAATTGCAATAATGAAGAGGTAGAACCTATAAAATCTGCTACTAATCTCACAGGAAGTTCACATTCAGGATGAACTATAATTTTTGCATCCGGATTTTCTTTCTTCAATCTCAGAATTGCTTCCAGGGAAAATTCCTCATGCACATGGCAGGTTCCGTTCCAGATTACCATATCTCGTCCTGTTTTATTAAGAACATAGTTTCCCAGATTTCTGTCAGGGGCAAATATTATTTTTTCTTCAGGAGGCAGTGATTCGACTATCTGAACTGCATTGGACGACGTACAGATTATATCTGACAATGCTTTAATTTCTGCTGTAGTGTTTACATATGAAATAACTGTTCTTCCCGGATTATCCTTAATAAACTTCTCAAAATCAACTGCTTTACAAGAATCGGCCAGAGAACAACCTGCATTCAAATCAGGAAGAAGCACTTTCTTTTCAGGAGCGAGTATTTTTGCTGTTTCGGCCATAAACTTAACTCCTGCAAAAAGAATAATATCAGCTGAATTTGAAGAAGCTTTTTGTGAAAGAGCAAGACTATCTCCAACAAAATCAGCAATATCCTGAATATCTCCTGTCTGGTAATAGTGAGCAAGAATAATAGCATTCTTATCTGATTTCAGTCTTTTTAATTCCTGAATATTTTGGTCTTGTGATTGAGATTTCATTTTGTAAAATTACTCAATATTGTAATATCGAATTTCACCTGTTAAGCTTTTGAACTTTAATTAACATCATAATATTCTTATATATTAATTTTAAATTTATTTATGATGATGATAATATGCTGTTAATTGTGTTGATATAATATTCAGATTTTTATTGTATTTCTCATCATTACCGGTGTACCAACATCTTATCAACAGGTCAAAAAGCATACCGTTTTTGAAAATCAGCAGATTAGTTAATTAATTAACAACTGTTAATATATGTTTGTTAGTACTGAAAAAAAACAAAAGTATAGTTTTCAGGGTTTATCTAAAGTTCATATTTTGATTTTATTTTCTTATAACTTTATTTAATTCATTCTCTTAGGTCTGCCAATCATTGAAATGGTTGATAAAGTATAATATTATAAATCTTTATTGGCAATTATCTACATGTTATCAACAATTAGTTTTACGCGGCACCGACCAATAACCCAAAATAAATGTATTACCTTCAAACATTCAGCTTATTGTTTTGTTACTCTGGCAAAGAAATGATTTCAGAATGAAGATATAAGAATACTTTTTCTTTTAATTAATCAATTGTGTTAATTTGCAAACTCATTACAGAAACTAAATTAAAAGACAGAAAGTTGAAAAATTCAAAGATTGCAATAGCATCGGATCATGCTGGTTATTACCTAAAGGAGAAATTGTTAGCATATCTTATTAAGGAAAAGTATGATGTAAAAGATTTTGGATGCTCTTCCAGTGAGTCAGTTGATTATCCGGATTTTGGTCATCCTCTTGCAAATGCTGTTGCTTCGGGTGATTTTGAAACAGGGATATCGATTTGCGGAACCGGAAATGGAATAAACATGGTTGTTAATAAGCATCCGGGAATACGAGCTGCTCTATGCTGGAATGAAGAGCTCAGTCGATTGTCAAGGGCACATAATGATGCAAATATTCTTACTTTACCCGGTCGGTTTATATCGGAATCAGAAGCATATCTGATTGTAAAAACCTTTCTTACAACCTCTTTTGAAGGTGGACGACACGCAAGAAGAGTAGAGAAGATATCGTTAAAAATGTATTAATATGCTATCAAATTCTTGCAGATACGGTATTAGGGCTGTCATTTATCTCGCCAGTCAACCATTATCTAAGGGGAAAACAGGAATAAAAAAAATTAGTGGTGATCTTAAGCTTCCGACACCCTTCCTGGCAAAGATTCTACAGCAACTGACTAAACAAAAAATACTCAGCTCCTCAAAAGGCCCGCATGGAGGCTTTTCTTTATTAAAAGATCCACGTAAAATAACATTACTTGATATCGTCAATACAATAGATGGGAAAGACACTTTTACAAATTGTATTATGCATAATGGCTCATGCGAAGGGGTAGAAAAAGATAAAATGCGTTGTCCGCTTCATGAAGATTATGAAAAATCGAGGAGAGATCTCATTAATCTTTTCAGTAGCATGACGATTTATGAGCTGGTTATAAAATCGAATAAGGATGAACTAATAAGTATCTGATAATCTATTTTATAAGAGGTTTAATCCAAATCCACAACAGAATTGACACAAGGATACCGGCACCATCTGCAAGTGCGTCATAAAAGCTGCCTGTCCTGGTTACAGTAAGTGTTGATTGCATAATTTCAATTAATATACCGTAGAAAAGAGGAATAAGACCTGTAAGGAATAAATTACCAATACTTTTTATGGTTTTTCTGTATTCAAGGATTATTACCGACATCAGACCAAAATACATTCCGAAATGAACAACCTTATCGAAGTCAGGAATATTAATAAGTGGAACATTATCGAAAGTATGAGAGCTGGTCATGCTTAGATACATTATTATAAGCGCTACCAGAATTGAGAATTTGTTCTTTTTTATCATGATTGATTATTTGGTGCAAATTTAACCGGTTTATTCATAAACTTAGTGAACCTTTGTGAAATCCCCGTCAGAATGGACCTTTATGACCGACTTTGTTGTTATGACGAGCGTCCGGATGGACTTTCTGACTGTGAATAATTCAATATCAGATGGCAGGGATATACATACACATACCTTTTTGTAAAAAACTCTGTTTTTACTGCGATTTCTATCATGTGGTTTCGGTAAAGGATAATTCTGCATTTATTGATGCACTCCTGAAGGAAGCTTCAATAAGAAAGGATTATCTTGAAAATGAACCAGTCTCTACAATATATCTTGGTGGTGGCACACCATCTGTCTTCTCAATTAAAGAACTTGAAACAATACTGAACACTCTTTACAAGCTTTTCAAAGTAACTGATGATTGCGAAATAACTATTGAACTGAACCCTGATGATGTTCTGTCAGGTTATCTTGAAGGTCTTAAGAGTCATAACATCAACAGGATAAGTCTGGGTATTCAATCATGGAGGGATTCAGACCTTAAATTGATGAACAGACGCCACGACTCAGCACAGGCTGTAATCGCACTTAAAGAAACGTTGGCTGCAGGATTTGAAAATGTGACAATAGATCTGATTTATGGAATTCCGGGAATGACACTGAAGGAATGGGAATCAAACCTTGATTTTTCTTTTTCATTCGATATAAAACACCTGTCGGCATATCACCTTACTTTTGAAGAGGGAACAGTCTTCGGGAAAATGCTGGAGAAAGGAATGATTTCTGAAATTGATGAAGATGATAGCGCCGCGCAGTTTAATCTTCTTGTTGAAAAAGCCGAATCAGCCGGTTTTATCCAATATGAAATTTCAAATTTCGGCAAACCGGGTTTTTTCTCCATCCATAATTCAAATTACTGGAAACAGGTCAGTTATCTTGGACTGGGACCCTCTGCTCACTCTTTTAACGGATATTCCCGCCAATGGAATGTCCGTGATCTGAAAGGTTATATAAAGTCAGTAAATGCCGGGAAATCATTTTTTGAAAGTGAAGAACTTGACACAAAGACACGGTTTAACGAATATATAATGACCTCTCTGAGAACTATGTGGGGCATAGATCTTGAGTATGTTGAAGGGATGTTCGAGAAAGAAGGTTATGATTATGTTATGAATCTCGCCGGAAAATTCAAAAACTACGGTCTTATGAAACTGGAAAAAAAATCCCTGGTTCTTACAAACCAGGGAAAGTTGATATCTGACAATATTATTTCTGAATTTATGATGCCGGGTGATGAATAGCTATTTTTTGGAAAGCATAAAATTGGTGCGACCTATAATATTATCTTCAAGATAAAGGTCAACACTGTAATTACCGATAATATAATCACCTTTATTATCGAGAAAGATACACACTTCAATATCCTGATTCATATAATCTACCTGTCGTGTTGCAGAATAAATTATTTTGTTGCCTTTATATTCGAACAGGTTATCAGGACTACTGGTTACAACTAGTGAATCGGGCCTTATCACTCTCATATACACATCTTTCTGTCCGGGTTTAGCGAGCGGATTCTCACGCAGGGTAAAACATATTCTGAGCTTATCCAGGAGATTAATACTGGTGGTCTCTTTTCTCTTTTTATTCAGTGAGACAGCAACAATATCCTTTGCCTGAACAATAGAAGCAACCTCAACTTTGGTACTAAGTTCTTCCTTTACTTTTGAAAGTTCGGAATTTGTATTACGGACCTGGGTAATCTGCTGCTTGATCTCGGAATTTTCTGAGACAAGCATCTTGTTTCTTGTATTAAGAGAATCGATCTGAACAATGTAGCTTTTCATTATTTGTCTCATTGTTGTTATCTCGCTCTTATACCTTTTTATAAGTTGAACATTAGATGCATTAACCGATAATAACTTGACAATTTTATTTTTTTGTTTCTGAAGGCCTGCATTAAGAGTATCATTGTTTGTTTTCAGAGTATCATAGGCAACGACCATATGCCTTAATTCATTTGCCAGGGAGTCTTTTTCCTGGGTAAGGACAGTTTCCATTTCGATCATTTTGTTCTTCTTCTCGAAATACATATAAATAAGAAAAATCAGAGCAACGCCCAGAATAATTGATGTGACAATCATGCCAACCGGATTGCTTTTTTTCGTTCCCTGTGGAGTTGGGACACTGTTGTTTAAATCTGCCATTTATCTTGCTGTGTTTAAAGGGTTCAATGCAAAATTAACAATATCCTTATACTTTTTCAAATTTATAATATAAACATAAGAGAATAGTTTTTGTTATATTGTTCAAAGATTCTGGTGATCAGGACATCAGTATTGAAATTTTAATTTCCGAACTAAGTTATGATTAATGCCATGAAATATGTAGGAGCACATGTAAGCGCTGCCGGGGGAGTAGAAAACGCTCCGGTTAATGCAAATGCAATAGGAGCAAAGGCCTTTGCCCTGTTTACCAAAAATCAGAGACAATGGTTTTCAAATCCATTGACCATGGCAAGCATTAAAGCGTTTCGGGATAATTGTGAAAAGTATGACTACAAGCCATTTCAGATTTTACCACACGACAGTTACCTGATTAATCTCGGACACCCGGAGAAAGAACCTTTGGAAAAATCGAGAGCCTCTTTTCTTGATGAAATGCAACGATGTGAACAACTGGGACTTGACAGACTGAATTTCCACCCGGGTAGTCACCTGAAGACGATCAGCGAAGAGGAATGTATGAATCGGATCGCAGAATCTATAAACATTGTTCTTGATAAGACAAAAGGTGTCACGGCAGTTATTGAGAATACTTCCGGACAGGGAACAAATATGGGATATAAATTTGAGCAGCTCAGGTATATGATAGATAAAGTTGATGATAAATCGAGGGTTGGAATTTGTATTGATACATGTCATGCTTTCACTTCAGGATATAATATTAAATCACCTGAAGGATATGCTGAGACATTCAGTTTGTTTGAAAAGATTGTAGGATTTAATTACCTGAAGGGAATTCATATTAATGATTCAAAGAAGGAACTGGCCACTAGAGTCGACAGACATGATAATATTGGAAAGGGGTTTCTCGGGGAGGATGTATTCAGAATGATAATGAATAACGGGAGATTCGATAATATGCCATTAATTCTTGAAACCCCCGAAGAATCGTTATGGGAAGAAGAAATTAAAAACCTTTATTCGCTTATTAAAAAGTAAATCACACAACCATTTGTTACTTATACAGGGTTCAGACCAAGTAAAACGGCGATGTCAATTTCTTCCAGCTTTTGATTTGTTGCATTATAACCAATCTCAAATAGTTCCTGAGCTTTTTCAGGATTGAGAAATTTGTAATTTCTTAGCGCCAGAGGAGCAATAAAGAGATCGAATTTCTTTGCTTTTTCGTAGATTTCTTTCGACATGCTGAGCATAAATGTTCTTTCAGCAATATTTATCAATCCGCTGATTTTTTTCATATAACCTACCGGATTTACAAAAGAACCAATAAGTATCCTGCATTTATTTTCGATGGGTCTGATGGGCAGATTATCAAGAACTCCACCATCAACATAAGAAATATCACCGATTTTTACAGGTTGAAAGAGTACAGGTATGCTTGCTGATGCAATAACCGGATCAAATAACTCTCCTTCGGAAAAATAAACAGCCTTTCCGTTATTCAGGTCAGTTGCAGAGACAAATAATGGGATTTTAAGCTCATTGAAATTTTTTGAGCGCAAGCTTGTTTTCAAAATTTTAATTATTCCGTTAATCTGGAGCAGACCCTCCCTTGGTAATGCCGGACGCATAAAATCAAGCCGGCTGCTGCTATTCATCATCTTCATTATTTCTGCCGGGGTATGGCCATCAGCGTATAATACACCAATCAATGCTCCAGCGCTGGTCCCGGATATTACATCGGGAAAGATTCCGGCCTCATTTAATGCCTGGATTACTCCCAGATGTGCAAAACCTCTTGTTCCACCACCACTTAAAACCAGACCAATATTATATTGTTTATCTGACATAAAGAAAATTTCAGTGTTCTATCCTTTTAGAAAATCAAACAGCAATTTAAAATTTAATAAGGTAACAATGCTGCCTATTACCAATAATAGACTAATCAGAAACCGGCTGTTGGCATATTTACCCATAACTTTTTTTGATGAAGTGAGGTATACCTGTATTGCAATGGTAAAAGGAAGCTGAATGCTTAAAAATACCTGCGACAATATAAGGCCTTTAAATGGGTTTCCTATAAAAAAGATCATAAATAGAGCTACTGCCAGGGAGATAATAATTCCTACTCTTGAGTGGTTATCTTTGACATCATAAGGTTCTTTATACATTCCTGAGACTATTGATCCTCCTGCCATTCCGGATGTAATAGATGAAGCGACTCCGGCAAAAAGAAGCGCCAGTGCAAACACAACTGAAGCGTTCGGTCCAAGTAACGGTTCAAGGAGCTTGTTAGCCTGTTGAAGCTCATCAACTCTTTGGCCCTTTGTGAAAAATGTAGCAGCAGCCAGTAATATCATTGCACTGTTAATAGCCCAACCGATTATCATTGAAAACAGTGTATCCGCAAATTCGAATCTGAGTTGTTTTTTAATGATTTTTTCATCCTGCAGATTCCATTGACGACTTTGTATTATTTCTGAGTGAAGAAAAAGATTATGCGGCATTACAACGGCCCCAAGAACACTCATTATCAATAATATAGAACCCTCAGGAAAAGAAGGTTTTACCCATGATATACCTGCCTGGATCCAATCAACTTTAACCAGGAATAATTCATATAAAAATGAAAGTCCGATGATAGAAACAAACCCGATGATCCATCTTTCAATTTTTCTATAAGAATTTGAAAACAGCATTATCATTACAAAGATAGTCACCAGCAACGCCCCAAGCTTTACAGGAATTTCAAAAAGCATATTTAAAGCAATTGCACCACCGAGGATTTCAGCAAGTGAAGTAGCGACAGATGCCAGAACAGCAAAAGATAAAACTGACTTTGAAATCCAGGGTTTTAAATATATAGTTGCTGCTTCTGACAGGCAGAGGCCGGTAGCAATTCCCAGATGGGCAACGTTATGTTGCAGAACAATAAGCATTATTGTAGAAAGAGAGACAACCCATAATAAGGTGTATCCGAATTCTGATCCGGTCGCAATATTTGCAGCCCAGTTACCAGGATCGATGAATCCGACAGTTACAAGCAACCCCGGGCCAATATATTTGAAAATATCAAGGCCTCCGGGAGAAGGTTTATGGTCTTTTCTTTTCAGATCCCTGAAAAATCCAAAAGCATTAATAAAATTCTTAATGTTTAACATATTGGATATAATCAAATCTTTATTGACAAATCCTCCCGTAGTACTTTTAACAATAACAAATATAAACAATGATAACGAAAATCATTACCGGTATTTTCCAGATCGTTTTAGAATCAATAGATTTGTATTTAAGATAGAACGGATCCGGAAGCACCACACCGAAGACCAAAACTCAGAAATTACGCCCTTCCGTTTTGCCAAAATTGAATAATTTAATATGAATATCAGAAAGTTTACACCGAGAGTTGATAAAAGAATTCTTGTTCTGCTTGCAGGGCTTATGTGGTGTGGAGTAGGGATTATGCTGGTAAGATATGCTGTTTTATGGTTATCGTCAATTGACGTGAAGGAACAGTTTTATTTTTATACTGCCGGACTTTTGTCTGGAATACTTATTCATCATTTTGGATTCCTGAAGATTGCAGACAAAAACCTGAAGAGACTTTTACCTCTCACAGAAAAAAAGTGTCTGTTTTCATTCATGACCTGGAAAAGCTATATTATTGTTCTTATTATGGTATCAATGGGGATTGGGCTGAGACATTCATCGATACCTAAACCATACCTTTCAATCCTTTATAACGGAATCGGATTAGGATTATTCCTTTCGGGGATCAGGTATTTCAGGTTCTTCTTTCAGTTATCATTTTCGAATAGGATCCAGAGGTAAAAGTTCTTTATTGTCCTGTTATCTCTCTTTGGTATTTTAATAATGCATTAAATACCTGCAGGCGGATCGGATTTACATTATAATAATCACCAGTTTTTAACAGGCCTGTATTCTGACGGTTGATTAACAGTATTACTGATAATCCGTATTTTGGAATAACAGAAATACTGGGTCCTGTAAATCCGGTATGGCCAAAAGTTCCGTCGGGTCCATTTTTCATGAATGAATTTTCAGGATCCATCATCCAGCCAAAGCCATTATTGAAATTATCTTTTGTTAAAAAAATTTGAATGGTTTTTTCCGAAATAAACTGAAGCGAACCAGCTTTCCCTTTATTAACCAGCATATTAACCAACTTCAGCAGATCATCAACCGTAGAAAATAATCCTGCAGCTCCGGATATTCCACCATTGGCATACCAGGCATTTCCATCATTAACTTCCCCTTTCAGTGTATAGGTACGCCATCCAGTCCATTGTACGGGATCAATCTCCTTAATTTTAAAACCCAGGGTTGAATCATAAACCATTCTTTTTTCATAGGGATTACCATGCGAAGTGGCGGCTATTTTTTTAAAATTGCCTGTTGTAAGCGGGTTATATGTCGTGCTTTTCATCTTAAGCGGAAGAAAAATATTTTGTTGCATGAATTTTTCGAGTGCTAAGCCGGATATGGTTTCTACTATTTCACCAAGAATAATAAAACCCAGATCACTGTAACGGCGTTGTGCTCCAACAGGAAACATCAGGGGGAGTTCTCCTATTAATTTATAGCTTTCTTCTTTATTGGAAGCACGGTAGTAAAGAGGATACCACTCATAGAGACCGGCAGTATGTGTCAGAAGATGCCTTATGGTGATACCTTTTTTATCAGGAGTGTCAAAAGCTTTAATGTACTTGTAAACAGGATCTTCAATTTTAAGAAGGCCCCTGTCGAACAATAACATGATAGAGGTTGTAGTGCCAATAACTTTGGTGAGAGAAGCAATGTCAAAAAGATGACTTACGGTCATTTTCTCCGGAGGATTGAGAAGTTGATGGTTGTAATCGTACTTTTGTGCATACCCGTAAGCATGCTTATATATTATCTGATTCTCCTTTTTTATCGCAAAAACAGCCCCGGGAATTTTATCAAGATTGACCTGTGATTGAAGGATACTGTCTATTCTGGCAATAAGGTTGGCTCTGGCGGCTTTCCGTGTAATAATCTGACTATCTGAAATAGAACTAAAAGCAGTGAGGAAAATTAGAATAAGAAGTAATTGATTGCGCATAAGAACATTTATTTATTTGTTGATCACCCCCTTTCCTGTTTCCTCATCGCCTTCGTGTAACCGCTTCGGCGGACTCATTCTTCAGGTATTTTCAATACATAAGCCAAACGTAACGAAAAAGCCTGATTGTTTATCCTGCACTCATTTGAATTAATTCTTGTCTAATAGTCGAATGAGCTGGTTCTTCAGTTTTGATTTATGAAATACGTTGTTCTGCTGCCTGCAGAAACGACAGCGCCGTTTTCAATTTGTCGATAGTAATGAAATCATCGTCGTCGAAAATACTCGATGGCTTGTCTTCTTTTTTAAACATTTCAATTCTATCTTTGTTATTGAAATAATTAATACATTTAAAAATGGCTTTTACTTTAGAACCCGGGCAGAATGCGATTGATTTTAAACTTCCTTCAACAGAAGGAAAGGAATACAGCCTTTCAGATTTTGAAAAA
>Ga0209638_1000524_pt1 | contig 25244 bp, 22 predicted proteins | sample BarGraNGADG00211_FD_184490 | JGI IMG/M metagenome (GOLD analysis project Ga0209638, IMG submission 184490) | Arctic peat soil microbial communities from Barrow, Alaska - Barrow Graham LP Ref core NGADG0002-211 (SPAdes) (version 2) | ecosystem: Environmental > Terrestrial > Soil > Wetlands > Peat...
CCAAGCGGATTCGAACCGCTGATCTCAACCTTGAAAGGGTCGTGTCCTAGGCCTCTAGACGATGGGGGCGCGGCGCGAACGGGAGTGTAGCAGGGGAAGGGCAGGGCACGCGGGAGGCGAGCCGGCGGTCGGTAGCGTATCGGGCCCGGCGGCGACCGACTCGACGGGCGGTCCGTTTCCGCTCATTGCCACTCGGGGTAGCACTAACGAGTTTTTGGGCTGCCGCCAGCCTCCGCCGAGGGGTCGATTCCGGGTCTGGGCGCCTTCTTCACGCTCGCGGGGGCAGCGCCTCGAACGCCACGTGCCGCCGTCCAGCCTCGCGAGCCCGCGTAGTGCTACCCGGAGTGGCGTTGAGGGAAACCAACGGGCACCAAAGGGCTCCGGCGTCCCGCGTCCCGCTTCCCGCGGCCCGACGGCGAGGGCGAACCCGCGGCTGCGAACCGGCGGCAGCCAACCGGCGGCAGCGAACCCGCGGCAGCGAACCCGCGGCCCGCGGCGAGGGCGAACCGGCGGCGAGGGCGAACCGGCGGCCCCGAACTCGCGGCCCCGAACTCGCGGCCCCGAACTCGCGGTCAGAAGCCCTGCAGCAGGACCATCACTACGGCGCCACCGAACGAGAGACCCGCGATCACCGACAACGCGCCGAAGGCCAGCGTCAGGAGCAGCGCGCGACCGGTCTCGCCGGCAATTGTGGCGCGCCAGGTTCCCCTCGCCAGAATCACCGCATCCGCCGCGAACATGATGCCGGTAAAGACGCACGAGGCGGCAAGCACGGGGAGCTGGACAGTGAGAATCGTCAGATTCAGGGCCAAGAATAGCAGCGAGACCACCGAGGCGGCGCTCAGCAGGACAGCGGCCGGAGACAGCCGCCGCAGCCGCGCCATGAGAGGTCGGGCGGGCGCGGGCGCCTCGTCCAACTCGTCGAACTCGTCCTCCATCAGGCCGTCGTCGGCGTCGTCGGCGTCGTCGGCGTCGTCGGCGTCGTCGTCGTCGAACTCATCGTCGGGGGGAAGCGGGGCGCCCGCTTGGTCCGGCACATATTGCCCGCCGGGCGGCGACGCGGGGAGTTGGCTCATGCCGGAGAGCGTACCAGCCTGGACTCCGACTCCGCTTCAGACGCCTTCGGCGACTCCCGCAGCGGCGCCGCGCGATAGTAGACCGCCACGTTGTATTCGAGCCGCGGGCGCTTCATCCCGTTCGCCAACTCGGCGCCGGCCTCACCGAACGCCGCACCGAGGGTCTCGCTGGCGTGCTCCTGCGAGTCGAAGGTCCACCAGCAGTGGATGACCCGGATGCGGAAACCGCTCCCCAGGAACGGCCCGTTGCGCTGGCTCCAGGCCAGCTGGTCGGCGCGAGCGTCGGGTCGCAGCTGCCACACGTCGTCTCGTCCATAGTCGTGTACCAGGAGCAGCCGGCCGCCGGGCCGGAGCAGCCGAGCCGCGTCGTCGATGAAAGTGGACCCTGGCGTCGCGAAATCCGACCAGAAGACCACGACCGCATCCGCGCCTCCGCCGGGCAGCTCCGAGAGGCGCCGGATCAGCCCGACAAGCGCGTCGTCGGAGATGGGCATCTCCACGGCGGTGACTTTGGCGCCGAAATCCTCCAGCTGCCGCGCTCGCTGGCCGCCACCGCAGTCGAGGACCACGACCTCGCGGCCGATCACCGGCCCGAGCGCCTCCAGCGCAGCCGGTATCTTGCCCTCGCGATCGACGACGCGCATGAACTCGTCTTCGAGCGGGGCGCAGGGCAACTCGATCGACAGGTCCGGCATCAGGCCTCCCCGTGGACCGGTTCGACGGCGATCACGATTCCCTCTCTGGCCTCCAGCTCGAGCTCGAGAGTTCCGTCATGGAGATCTCTTGGCGCGAAAGCGGTGGTCCACTCGCGCCCCGGCCAGCTTACCTGTTCCGCGGCGCATCCTGCCAGCTCATGGACCCGAAAGCCGACGCGGGTCGACTGATCGCCGGCATTGATGGCGACCACGATCGAACTACCGGTCTGGCCACTGCCGTCCGGGAGCATCGCGTACGCAACCGCCCGACCTTCCGCCGCCAGCAAACGGAAGCGACCGCGACGGAGGACGGTCTCGGCCTTGCGAAGCCCGATCAGCCCGGCTATGAAAGCGCGCAAGGAAGCATCCTGCCGGACGGGGTCCCACGGGTAGGCACGCCGGCAGTCGGGGTCTTCGCGCCCTTCCACGCCGACCTCGTCGCCGTAGTAGATGCAGGGCGCGCCGGGGAGCGACATCTGGACGAGCGTCGCCAGGCGCAGCGCCGATTTGTCGCCGCTCGCCAAAGAGAGGAAGCGCGGCGTGTCGTGGCTGTCGAGCAGGTTGAGCAGCACGGACGCGACCGTCTCCGGATACAGCGCCATGACTCGCTCGAGCTGCCGGCCGAATTCCGGCCCGTCGATGGGTCGGACCGAGCGGGCGTATTCGTAGGTCTTGGCCACGAGCTCGCCATCGAGACGACCCGCGCCGACGAAAGAAAGGATCGCCTCGGTCAGCGGGTAGTTCATCGCGGCATCGAAGCGGTCGCCGGTCAGCCATTCGGGGGCGGGATTCCACAGCTCCCCCACAAGGTACGCCTCGGGGTTGACCGCCAGGGCGCGGCGCCGGAACTCCTCCCAGAACCCCGGCTCGCCGATCTCCTGCGGCACGTCGAGACGCCAGCCGTCGATGCCGAACCGGAGCCACCGCTCGGCCACTGCGTACAAGTACTCGCGAACCGCCGGGTTGGAGTGGTTGAGCTTGGGGAGCGCGGGCAGGTCCCACCACGCCCGGTAACCGAGGACTCGCTCTGAGGCCGAGATCGACGTCGCCGGAGGGGGCGCGGCCGGCCCGGGTGGCGCCCCTACTACGGCGTCAGGCGGCACCACCGGCCCGGATTGGAAGCGGTCCATCGCCTCGCTTTCTGCCCGACCCGGGTAGGCCACCAGACCGCGGCGTCCGGCTCGGACCTCGGGATCCAGGTAGAACCAGTCGCGGTACGGCGAGGCGGCGCCGTTCTCCAGGACATGATGGAACGGCCAGAACCCTCGGCTGGCGTGGTTGAAGACACCGTCGAGGATGATCCTCATCTTGCGAGCGTGGGCGGCGTCGATCAGCTCGCGCAACGCCGCGTCGCCGCCCAACAGGGGATCCACCAGCTCGTAGTCGAAGGTGTGGTAGCGGTGGTTCGAGGCCGACGCGAAGACCGGCGTCAGGTACAGCGCCGTTGTCCCGAACTCGGCCAGCTCGTCGAGGTGTTCGGCGATACCGAGCAGGTCACCGCCCTTGAACCCGTGCGTCGTCGGTGGGGCGTCCCACGGCTCGAGCGGCCCGGGCTTGAGCACGCGCCGGCTCGAGGCAAAGCGGTCCGGGAAGATCTGGTAGAAGACGGCATCGCGGACCCAATCGGGGCCGGAAGACCGGGCGGAACCGGCCCCCCTTCCTGCCATCGCATCAGTCACGCGCGGTTGCTCGCGTGCCGCCGGCTTGGGCGTGGGCTGGTGCGCGCCGCTGCTACCGGAGCCCTGGCGGGGCCGGTCGAGGCGCGGATGATCAGCCGGGTGTCGAGCACCTTGTGCTCCGGACGTTCGAGATCGGGGCTGTTGATCATTCGCAGCAGCAGCTTCGCGGACTCCTCGCCCTTTTGGCGGATCGGCTGGTGGACGGTGGTCAGCGGCGGGTTGGCGTGGGGCGCAACGTCGAGGTCGTCGAATCCGACGATGCTCAGGTCCTCCGGCACGCGCAGCCCCGCCTCGCGAGCAGCCCACATGACGCCGATCGCCATCACGTCGCTCATCGCCAGCACGGCGGTGGGCCGTAGCTCGTCCTCCCATATGCGGCGGAAGGCAGCGACGCCACCGTCGAACGAAGAAGCGCCGACGACGATGCGCTCGTCGCCGAGTGACACCCCGCCGAGCGCCAGGCCCTGCCGATAGCCGGCCAGGCGACGCGACGCCACCGTCTCGGTTGGCCCCGGGGAGTGTTCGAGCAGCCCGGGCATGTTGGGGGGCTCGACGCCAACGACCACGAACTCGCGATGACCGAGCGCCAGCAGGTGCCGGGCGGCGGATCGGGCTCCGACCTCGTCGTTCGATTCGATCAAGCCATGCTCGGGGAAGGCATCTCCGTCCACGAGAACCATGGGGAGTCCGGCCCGGCGGATCTGTTCGACTTCGGGGTGGTCCTCACTGAGGCCCACCGCAACGAAGCCATCGACGGTGGCGCGGCTGATCGCCCGCATGAGAGAGCCGCGCAAAGGCGAAACGAACAGGAGACCGTAGCCGGCGTCCTCCGTGACGGACGCCAATCCCCCGCAAAACGCCGAGTAGAAGGGGTTGGCAAAGTTGACCGAGAGCTCCTGCGGAGTCAGCAACCCGATCGTCATGGTGACCGTCGGGGCCGAAGTGCGGGTCACGGTACGAGGTCGGTAGCCCAGAGCCTCGGCCGTCTCGCGAATGCGGGCAGCGGTCTCGGCGCTGAGGCGTTCCGGCGTGTTGAAGGCGAACGAAACGGCGGTCTTGGATACGCCCGCTTCCTTCGCTACGTCGGCGATGCGGGCTCGCTTGGCCCTGACCTCCACGGCATCCTTTCTGGTTCTCGGCCCGGGGATGCGCCGGTTCTGGCTGGGCGGTTCTGGTTGGGCGTTGCCGGCCCTCGCACGCTATCCGCGCACGGACCGACTGTCAAACGTGGCCGGTACGGCGGCGGATCAGAAGGTGGAGGCCTCAACACGTGCGCCTGAAGTTTCCGGATAATCATCTGGCGCGGCGGGATGGCTCGAATCGCGATCGGCCCCGGAATCAGCGCCCGGCAGGGTCGGGAGCGGCACAAGATCGAGGAGGTTCCAGATGCGACTGGTGACGATGCGGCCGACCGGCACCGGCGAGGGCCGGGCATCGGAGAATCGCGTGGCAGTCGTGCTCGTGAGTGGGCGCATCCTGAGCCTCGGCGCCCTCGCCGGCCTCGCGCCCACCGGCCTCCCCAACGACATCGGCGATGTGGACCTGGCGTCGGTGCTGGAGCGGGACCCCGATCTGGCTAGCGTACGGGAAGCGCTCGAGGTGGCCGGAGCCGAGACGCTGGAGGCGGCTGCGCTCGACCCCGCCACGGTCCGGCTCGCCGCGCCGATACCGCGGCCGGGGAAGATCGTCGGCGTCGGCTACAACTACCTGGCCCACGTCCGCGAGCAGGGCCGAGAGCGGCCGGTGAGGCCCGTCCTCTTCTCGATGTTCGCCAACGCCGTGATCGCCGACGGCGACGCGATCCGCAAACCGGCCGGCACGCATGCCCTGGACCTGGAGGCCGAGCTTGCGGTCGTGATCGGCAGGCGTGCGAGACGGGTCTCGCCGGACCTGGCCCTTCGCCACGTGGCCGGCTACACGGTCGCGAACGACGTCACCGCCCGCGACTGGCAGGGCCAGGCGAAGGTGCTTCGAGCGGGCGAGCAAGGCGACGGTCAGTGGCTCCGGGCCAAGGGCTCCGACACGTTCCTGCCACTTGGACCGTGCCTGGTGACGGCGGACGAACTCGGCGACGGCCGGGGTCTCGCCGTTCGGTCGTGGCTGACCCGAGCGGCGGACGCGGCCGCCGGACCGGCCGCGGGACCGGCCGCGGGACCGGCCGCGGGCCGACCCTTCCAGATGCAGGACGGCGACACCGCGGACCTGCTGTTCAGCGTCGCCGAACTGATCGCCATCATCAGCGCGGAAGTGACCCTGGACCCGGGCGACGTGATCGTGACGGGCACGCCCAGCGGCGTTGGCGTCTTTCGGGAGCCGCCCGTCTTCCTGGAGCCGGGCGACCTGGTTCGGGTCGAGGTCGAGCGGATCGGCAGCTTGACCAGCCCGATCACCGACGAAGACGGGCACGCACCGGCAGGATCCCCGGCGGCGCGTTTCCTGGCGGGCGCCTGAGCCGGAGCGGTCGACCCTCGGCCGCCGCAGCGGACAAGTGGCACAATCGACACGTGGTCGGCGATAGAGATCCCGCTGCGCCCAACGCCGCTGCGGCCGAATCCGCAGCGGACGCCGCCGCGGCTGCGTCCGCTGCGGCCGCGCTCATCGCCACCGCTTCGGCCGTGGACCTGCGCATTCCCAGGACCATGCGGGCCCTCGTGAAGGTCCGGCCCGATGCCGGCGCGGAGCTGCGCGAAGTCCCCGTCCCCCGTCCGGGCCCCGGCGAAATCCTGATCCGCCTCGAGGCCGTGTCCTTGTGTGGCACCGACCTCCACATCTACCGCTGGGACCCGTGGGCACAAGGCCGCCTGGGCAAGTACCTGCCTCGCATCTTCGGCCACGAGATGGCCGGCCGCGTGGTGGCCCACGGCCCCGGCACCGGCGCCGTCCCGCTGGGTATGCGGGTCGCCGCCGAGACTCACCTCGTCGACTGGACCTGCTACCAGTGCCGGACCGGCCGCGAGCACGTCTGCGCCAACCTCAGAATCCTGGGCGTGGACGCGGACGGTGCCTTTGCCGAGTACATGGTCCTGCCGGAACGCAACGCCTGGCCCAGCGAGAAGCTCGCCCCGGAGATCGCGGCCATCCAGGAACCGATGGGCAACGCCGTCTTCGCCACTTTCGTGGAGGAGATCACGACGGCCAGCGTTGCGGTTCTGGGCTGCGGCCCCATCGGCCTCATGGCAGTGGCGATCTGCCGCTTCGCCGGCGCATCGCGCGTCTTCGCCACCGACATCATGCCGCACCGCCGCGAGATGGCGGCTCGCATGGGCGCCGACTGCGTCCTGGACGGGGCGGCAGACGTCGTGGCCGAGATCCGCCGCGAGACCGGCGGCACGGGCGTGGACGTAGTGCTGGAGATGAGCGGCGCCGAGAGCGCGATCCACCAGGCGTTCGAGATGACGACCAACGGCGGTCGCGTCTCGCTGCTGGGGCTGCCTTCGCGCCCGGTCACTATCGACCTCAACGACGCCATCATCTTCCGCGGCCTGCGCGTCTACGGCATCACGGGTCGCAAGCTCTGGGAGACGTGGTACAAGACCGCGGCGCTGCTTCGCGAGGGTCTCGACGTCGGCCCGATCATCACCCACCGACTGCCGCTCGCCGGCTACGAGGAAGCCTTCGAGCTGCTGGGCCAGGGAGTCGCCGGCAAAGTAGTTCTGCTGCCGCAGGAGGGCTGAGAGATGGAGACCGAAGGCTCGAAGTCGACCGAAGGCGCCCGGCCGAGCCCGCTCGGCTTCCTGGCCGACGAGATCGAGGAACTCAAACGATCGAACCTCTTCCGGCCGATGCGCGTCCTCAGCTCGGCCCAGGGCGCGGAGGTGATCGTCGACGGCAAGCCGCTCATCAACCTCTCCTCGAACAACTACCTGGGTCTGACCACGCATCCCCGCCTGGTGGAAGCGGCCATCGCCGCGACACGAGACTTCGGAGTCGGCTCCGGCGCCGTCAGGACGATCGCCGGCAACATGACCATCCACGAGCAACTCGAGACCGAACTGGCCGCGTTCAAGCGCACGGAGGCCGTGCTCACGTTCCAGTCGGGTTTCGCCGCCAATACGGGGGTGATCCCGATCGTTGCCGGCGAGAAGGACCTGATCGTCTCGGACGCGCTCAACCACGCCTCGATCATCGACGGCATGCGGCTGAGCAAGGCGCCGCGCGTGGTCTTCCCGCACAAGGACGTGGCGGCGCTGCGCGAGTTGCTGCGCGAAGCCCGCGAGAAGGGTCGCCCCGAAGCAGGCGGCGAGCCGCACCGGCTGATCCTCGTCGTCACGGACGGCGTCTTCAGCATGGACGGCGACATCGCGCCGCTGCCCGGGATCGTGGCCGCGGCCGAGGAGTTCGGGGCGGCCGTAATGGTGGACGACGCCCACGCCTCGGGCGTGCTCGGTAAGGACGGTCGCGGGACGGTAGACCACTTCAACCTGCACGGCCGGGTCCACATCCAGGTGGGGACGCTGAGCAAGGCGATCGGCGTGCTGGGCGGCTATGTGGCCGGAAGCCAGGCTCTTCGCGATATCCTCATTCAGCGGGCACGCCCGTTCCTCTTTTCCACGTCCCATCCGCCGGCCGTGGCCGCGGCGTGCCTCGCGGCGATCCACGTCCTCCAGGAGGAACCCGAGCTGATCGACCATCTCTGGGCCAACACGATCTACTTCAAGGGCGAGCTGCGCGGGCTGGGCTTCGACACGGGCGTCTCCGAGACCCCGATCACGCCCGTGATGATGGGCGACTCGGCGACTGCGGTCCGCTTCAGCCAGCGGCTGTTCGAGGAAGGGGTATTCGCCCAGGCGGTCGTCTACCCGACCGTGGCGCTCGATCGAACTCGAATTCGGACGATCGTCACGGCCGAGCATTCGACCGCGCAGCTCGATCGATGCCTGGAAGCCTTCGGAAAGGTCGGCCGCGAACTCGGCCTGATCGCCGGCTAGTGGAGAAGCCCTTCCTCGAGGTCGGCCGGCCGGCGCCCGCGCAGGCGCGGAACCTTCCTCTCGACGCCCATCTCCATACGGAACTCTCGCCGGACTCGATGGTGCCCCTGGAGCTGTACGCGGCCCAGGCGGCCGAGCGCGGCATTCCCGAGATCGCCATCACCGACCATCTCGACTTTATGCCCGGAGCGCCCGCCTACGAGTACGCCGACTATCCGCGCCGGGAGCGGATGATCCGCGATGTCCAGGAGCGCTGGGCCGGCACGGTCACGATCCGCTTCGGCGTGGAGCTTACATACGAGAGCCGGTACGAAGCCGAGATCCGCGGGCATCTCCGGACTCACTCTTACGACTACGTTCTGGGAACGTGCCACGCCATGTCGGACGGGCCGTACGTTCGGGATCGGGTCGCGTCGTTCGTCGAGGGCAAGACCATCGCCGAGGCCGTGGCGCCGTACTTCGCCGAAGTCATGGGTGCCATCCGCAGCCGCCTCTTCGACACGATCGGTCACATGGACCAGTGCAAGCTCTGGCTGAACCAGTGGTTCTCGCCGGCCGACTTCGCCGCGGCACCCGAGCTGTACGAGCCGCTGTTGGTGGCGCTGGTGGAGAGTGGCTCGGCTCTGGAGGTGAACTCGTCGGGCCTGCGCCAACGTACGGGCGAGACATACCCCGGGCCATGGGTCGTGAACCGCTTCCGCGAGCTCGGCGGCCGGCGGGTCACGGTCGGATCAGATTCGCACCTGCCGAATTGCTTCGCGTTCGGGCTGGAGGAAGCGTGCGAGATCGTCGCCGCCGCGGGCTTCGACCGGCTGAGCCTCGAGCGGGCCGTCGACCGCGGCGACCTGGTACTTCCGGAGCGGTTCGCGGCCCGCAAATCCTGACCGCCCTGACGCGTAGCCGACAGCGCCGCGCGCCCCGCAGGTCTACGCTAGGTCGATGCCAGCGTCTCTTCCCGACGCGCCGCCACGCTCGCTAGCGCAGGAGCACCGTACGTGGAGCTGATCGTATTGGGGGCGGGTCCCGCCTACACCGACCGCGCCGGAGCCACCGCCGCAAGCTATCTCGTCGTGAGCGACGGCGCGGCCCTGCTGCTGGACCTTGGACAGGGCTCCTTCTCGAACCTTGCCGCGATGCGCGAACCGAGCAGCCTGACTGCTGTGCTCGTGACCCACCTCCACCCGGACCACTTCATCGACCTGGTCCCGCTTCGCCACTACCTCAAGTGGCTGTGCGTGCCGTCTCGCCGGATGAGGGTCCTGAGTCCCGCCGGATTGAGCGATCGGCTCGACGCGGTCAACGGCAACGCGGACTTCACCAGCGCCGCGCTCGACGTGGAGCAGCTGGCAGAGGGGCTGACTCGCGTGGGTCCGTTCGCGCTGGAGGCGAAGCTCGTGACCCACACCGACGAGAGCTACGCGGTGCGCGTCTCAGTGGCTGGGGGCGGGGCGGGGGGCCCGGGTCTGGTCTACTCCGGCGACTGCGGCCGCCCCGAGGACCTGATCCCTCTGATTCGACCCGGAGACACGCTGCTCTCCGAAGCATCGTTCGGTGCCGGACCGGTTCCACCGGGCACGGATCACCTGACCGGGGCGATGGCGGGACAAGCGGCTGCGAGGGGCGGTGCCGCGCGGCTGCTGATCACGCATCTGCTGATGGGCTACGACCGCGGCGCGACTCTCGCCGACGCCGCGACCGCTTTCTCCGGCCCAACCCAGCTGGTCACTGAAGGCGACCGCTTCGAGGTCTGAGCTGGGACGGCCTGCGACGCCGCCGAAAGGGCCGAAGCGTGACGCTTTACAAGCGCGGCACGCGGCCCAGCTGCATGAGACCGTAGATCACGCCGAGCACGCCGCACCCTATCGCACCGAACGCGACGAGGAATGTCCCGCCGCCTGATGAGCGCGCCGCGCTCATCGTGCTCAGAGTTACGAGCACACCGATCGCCAGAACGGCGCCGCTGACACCGGCGATGATCCACGCCCTTCGGCGCTGGCCCTCGACGGCTCCCATCACGAGTCCGTACGCCTGCTGCTGGGGGATGCCGGCCGCCGCGAGTTCAGCGAGCAGATGGGCCGGCGAACGGGGCAGTAGCCGCCGCTTCGCCACTCCGGGGCCCGGCCGTATCCTGCATTCCGATTTCCGCCGCCCGATCCACGCGACGGCGCCGCTCTCGCTACCATTCGGCCATGAGCCCTGACGCCAACGCCAGCCTGCGGACCCAGGTTCGCCTCGCCCTCGAATCCGCTTGGCGACGAGCGCAGGAATCGGGCGCCCTCCCGCCGCTCCCCGACGACACCGAGATCCCCGTGGACGTCGAACGCCCCGCCGACGCGGCGCGTGGCGACTTCGCCAGCACCGTTGCGCTGAAGCTCGCCAAGCCGCTCCGCCGCTCGCCGCTCCAGATCGCGCAGGCCATCGCCGCTGAAGTGGCGACCATCGCCACGGACCCCGCTTCGGCGATTTCCGCGGTCGAAGTTGCGCCTCCGGGCTTCCTGAACGTTCGCCTTGCCGATGCCGCCCTCGCCGCGACGGTCGGCCGCGTCCTGGCCGACCAGGGCACGTGGGGCCACGTCGCCGCCGATCACCCCGAACGCGTCAACGTCGAGTTCGTCTCCGCGAACCCCACCGGGCCGCTCCACATCGGTAACGCTCGCGGCGCATTCACGGGCGACCTGCTGTGCCGCGTCCTCGCCGCCGCCGGCCACGAAGTCGCGCGCGAGTACTACTTCAACGACTTCGGCAGCCAGGTCAAGAACCTCGGCGCGTCCGTGGTCGCGATCCGCGAGAACTGCGAGATCCCTGAGGACGGCTACCACGGCGACTACGTCTACGAGATGGCCCGCGAGCTGCCCGCCTCGGTCCTCGAAGAGGCCGAGCGAATCGGCGAAGACCCCGCCTGGGCGATCGGCCGGTGGGCTTCGGAGAACGTCCGGCTGGGCATCGAAGCGAGCCTCGACCGCCTGGGCTGCCATTTCGACGTCTGGCGCTCGGAGTCCACCCTCCACAACGACGGCTGGGTCACGCGAGCGGTCGATCGGCTGCGCGAAGCCGGCGACGTCTACGAAGAGGACGGCGCCGTCGTCTTCCGCTCGACCAAATACGGTGACGACAAGGATCGAGTCATCCTCCGTTCCAACGGCGGTGCCCCGACCTACTTCGCGGCCGACATCGGCTACCTCGTCGAGAAGCTGAGCCGCGGCTACAACCGCATCGTCTTCATCTGGGGCGAAGACCACCACGGCTATGTGGCCCGAGTCCAGGCGGCCGCCGAATCGCTCGGATTCGACCGGTCGTGCGTCCAGATGATCCTGACGGCATGGGTGCGTTTCGTCCGCGACGGCAAGGAAGTCGCCATGTCGAAGCGTTCGGGTGAGTTCATCACGCTCGACGAGCTGCTGGCCGAGATCGGCGTGGACGCAGCTCGCTGGTTCTTCGCTTCACGGGCCGCCTCGAGCGGGATCGACTTCGACATCGAGCTGGCGAAGAAGCAGTCGAGCGAGAACCCCGTCTACTACGTCCAATACGCCCACGCTCGCATCGCCTCGATCCTGCGCAAGGCCGGGGAATCCGGGATGACGCCGCCCGCCGCCGACGATCCACGGTTGGGCGCGCTGCTGGCAGGGGTGCTGCCCGGAGGCCCCGAGGCGCAGCTGGTCCGCCAGATCGTGCGCCTGCCCGATATCGTCGAGGACGCCGCCGCGACCGAAGAGACGCACGGCGTCACCGCCTACGCGACGGATCTGGCGACCGCGTTCCATGCCTTCTACCGCGACGCGCGAGTGATCGAGGAGTCGGAGCCGGAACGGTCCGCAGCCCGGCTGGCGCTGATCGCGGCCACGAAGACGACCCTCGCCAACGCCCTCGGCCTGCTGGGGATTGCCGCACCCGAATCGATGTAGTCGGCGCGGGCGCCGGCTCGTCGGCCGCAAGCGGCACGGGGGCCGCCGCGGCGATCAGCCGATCGGGTTGCAGGTCGAGAAGGCGTCGAGCGCGGCCCGGTCCGAGGCGATGAAGACGTCGACGGTGCTCGGGCCGCCGCAAACGGCGATCGGGCCGGCCAGACGCCCAGCCGCCGGAGCCGCCGCGTCACGGAAAGCCTGCCGGCCGGCATCGCTCCGCCAGTCGGTCAGGAGCACGACCGCCCACGCCCCGTTCGGCCCTTCGTACAGCCCGACCCTGTCGCCGCCCCATTGGGATGTGGCGTTGGTCGCGGCGTCGGTCTGGGCGGAAGTCGGGTGCTCGCCCTCGATCCAGACGCGCAGGTCCAGCTCGCCCAGCGTGTCCTGAGTCACGAGCTGCCAGCCGGCCCCGAGCGAAGCGGGCACCTTCGGCAGGCTGACGGCGACCGGCTCCACGCCGTCCGCATAGAGCGCGGGATGAAGGATCTGGGAACTCGAGTCGGGCGGCTTCGAATACAGCTCGTTCACCGCCGCCCAGCCACCGCCGTCGTAGATGCCCTGAACGAAGGCGAGGCCCTCTTCGTAGGGAAACAAGAGAGTCTCGCGCAGGATCGCCGGTGCGGCGGCCATTTGATCCGACCCGGCCGCTGTCGATGCGGCCAGGGTGAACAACTCGACGAGCGATAGGTTCTTCGCGGCCCACTGGCTCATCGAGAGCGTCGCATCCCCTTCGGCGAGCGAAAGCCGTGCCAGGTCTCGGTCACCCTGGTCGGGCACCTGTGTGGCCAGCTTGGCGATCCCGAAGTTCTGGTCTTGCAGGGCATGGGTGAACTCGTGCGAGAACGTGACCTTCTGCAACACCCCGACTCCGCCCGACTGCGACAGGATGTACAACTGCTTGCCATCCCAATCGTAGAAGCCGATGACCTGCCCGGCCTGAAGGTCCAGCTCGAGCTGTTCCAGCGAAGAACCCTGCGGCAGAAGACCGAGGCGAATCAGCAGGCGACTCTCGTTCGCCATCGCGACGTGGTCGGTCTGCTGCTGGTTCGCTTTCGTCATCCACTCCCGGACTCCCTGCTCATCGAGCAAGATCGGCGTGACCGTCTTCGTCGCAGTCAGGCCGCGGAGTTGCTCGACTTGCTGCTCGATCTGCAGGTAGGTCTCTGCGTCTGCCGGGGATGCCGATGCTGCCGATGCCGAAATCGAGGCGGACGAAGTCGAGGGCGAGGCGGACGAAGTCGAGGGCGAGGCGGACGAAGTCGAGGGCGAGGGAGCCGGCGAGCCGCACGCCGACGCGGCGACCGCTATAGATAGCGCCAGCCCGAGCGCAAGCCACGAATGGCGCCGAGCCTGCGGCCTCGGCCATGGGCGTCGGGTTGAAAGGAGTGGGCGCGCGGCGTTCATGAACCGATTCTGACAGGAGCCGCGATCTCCGCCCACGCCGCCACATCCGCCCGCGCTGTCAATCGCAGGCAATGTCTCATGGTGTGCGTTTCTTAACCTTCTGACGACGTCGGTTTCATACATGACCCTTAGCCTTCGCGTTGGAACCCTGGATGACCCTCCTGAAGTTCCATCCTCCCTCCCTCCGACCGGAGGTGCCGATTGGGCAGGCGCCTCCGGTCCTCCTTTTTGTCCCCGGTAGCGTGGGTGCGCGCTACCTGGTAAGCAGCCGGTTATCGACCTGTGCAAGAATCACCTCATGGAGATCATCTGGTACGGGCGGACCTGCGTCCGCATGCGCGGCAAAGACGCGGTGGTAGTTGGGGACGCCTATCACGCGGTGGTGGGCCCTACCGGTCGAGGCATCACCGCCGAGATCGTCACCTACAGCCACCCCGATGACACGCCGCACCCAAAGGCCAAAGGGCGACTTTCGCGCGACGGCAGCACGCTGCTGCCGGGCAGCCTGGAGGATGCCTTCGTTCTCGATGGCCCCGGCGAGTACGAGGTCAGAGACGTCCTGATCACGGGCGTGCGGACATTCCGGGATGAGCACAGGGGCAAGGAACGCGGAGCCAACGTCGCTTTCGTCGTCGAGCTCGACGGTGTCCACGTGATCCACCTCGGCGACATCGGCCACCTGCTCACCGAAGACAAGCTGACCGAGATCGGCCCCGTCGACGTCGTCTGCATCCCGATCGGCGGCGCGCTGTCCGCGACGAAGGCGGCCGATCTGGTCGCCCAACTGGACGCGAAGGTCGTCGTGCCCATGCCGGTCTGCGAAGATGAGGAATCGACCGAGGCTCTCGGCAAGTTTCTGCACGAGATGGGCGTCTCCACGGCGCCCGCGCCGCAGTCCAAGCTGGCGCTCATGCCGTCCAGCCTGCCGTCCGAAGTGACGACGGTTGTCCTCGAGCAGCGCGGCAAGGTTCAGTAAAGGCGGCCCGCGCAGCCACGAGTGCGCGCCGCCACGAAAGCGCGCCGCCACGAAAGCGCGCCGCCACGAGAGCGTGCCGCCAGTGGCGTTTCTGAAGATTCCCCGTCCGGTGGGAGTTATGCAGCGACGCCCGGGTGTCCGAGGCCGGCATTGATGCTCCGCGGCACGAACCGAACCCCGCCGAGCAGGGTTACGCACCCGGCAAAGGCCGATCCGGGCCATTCTGGCCACACCGCCCCAAGACTCGCGTCTGATCCTGAATAGCGTTCACCGGGTGGGAATCTTGCAGAAGCGGTCGGAGCGGTTCCGGTCGATCAGCCGCGCTCGAAGACCCGGCGACCCCGTTTGACGACCGAGCGGGCGGGCGGCGCGCTGAGCCAGTAGGGCAGCTGCTCGATCGTCGGCAGGTCCCAGACCACCAGGTCAGCCTGCTTGCCGGGCTCGATCGAGCCGATCCGGGCGCCCAGGCCAAGAGCGCACGCCGCATTGATCGTGACCGCGGCGAGGGCCTCCCCGGGGGTCAGGCCCATCTCGATGCACGCGATCGACATGACCAGCGGCAGGCTCAGGGTTGGGCTCGTGCCGGGGTTGAGGTCGGTGGCAATGGCCACGGGTATACCGGCGTCGATGAAGCGGCGGGCCGGGGCGAAACGATGCTTCCCAAGGAACCAGCTCGTGGCCGGCAGGAGTGTGGCGATCACGGGCCGGCCCGCTTCCGCGGCGCGCGCCAGCGCAGCCACTCCCGCGTCAGATGGCGCCGCGAGGTGGTCGGCCGAGAGGCAGCCACGCTCGGCGCCACGCTCGGCGCCCGAAGCGGCAGCCGAAGCGGCAGCCGGCGGCGCGGCCGGCTCGGCACCCGAAGCCAAAGCGAGTTGGGCGGCCAACTCCGCGCCGCCAGACGGAGCCAGCTCGTCGGCGTGGAGGCGCACCGCGAGGCCCGAGCGGGACGCCGCCGCGAGAATGCGCCGGCTCTGCGCGGCGTCGAACACGCCGCTCTCGCAGAAGACGTCGCAGGAGCGGGCGATCCCCTGGCGGATCACGGCGGGCAGCTGCTCCCCGATGACGTGGGCCACGTAGGCCTCCGTTCCATCGGGGCGGCCACGGAACTCCGCAGGCACGGCATGGGCGCCGAGGAACGTCGGCACCACTTCGATCGGGCCCTCGCGGCCCAGCCGATCGGCAAGGGCCAGGAGACGCAACTCGCCGGCCACATCCAGCGCGTAGCCCGATTTCGCCTCCACGGTTGTCGTGCCGTTGGCGAGCATCTTCGCCAGTCGAGCCCGACCGCCCTCCAGCAGCTCGTCGTCGGAGGCTGCCCGCGTCGCGGCTACGGTAGACAGGATGCCGCCGCCCGCGGCGAGGATCTCCAGGTAGCCGGCGCCCCGCGCCCGCATCTGCCACTCCGCCTCGCGAGTTCCGGCGAACAGCAGATGCGTATGAGCATCCACCAACCCGGGCGTGACCAGCCCGCCGCGAGCGTCGAGCCGTTCGAACGAGTCGAGCGAGTGCCCCTCGGCCTCGATCTGGCGGTGAACCTCCGCCTGCGTGCCCGCGGCGAGGATGCGTCCTTCCCAGGCCGCCACGCACAGCGCCTCGCCCGAGAGTACGGCCGCTTCCCCCTGAGAGGCACCGCGCCGCAAGCCGCCGGCGAGCGTCGCGACCGCGGCCGCCCCTTCGACCAGCAGCCCGCGGCCGGCGGTCCCGCCACTCACCTCCGGCGCACCTGGTCCAAACGCAACTCGAGGGCCTGCATAGGCGAGAAGTCGCGCAGCTGGAGGAAGGCGGCGGCGCCGGCCAGCCGCTCGTCGACGGACTCTTCGGGCCGGACTCCCGCGTGGGCGGCAACGTCGAGGAGTGCCCCGAGCGGTGCGAGCCCGATGAGTTCGGACTCGACGAGGTCGATGTTGTCTTCGGCCGCTTCCGCCCGAACTGTCTCCCAGATCAGCCAGAGCGGGGTCGTCCGGTAGTCGAGCAGGTTCATCGACACCTGCGCCCGGCCGAGCTCTTCGATCCAGAAGCCGTTGGCCTGGACCCGCGGCAGCCCTCCGCTGGACTCGCGGATCCGGCGCGCGATGCGCTTCGCCAGCTCGACGTCCTTGGTCTCGAGGTTGATGTTGTAGGCGATGAGGAACGGCCGCGCGCCCACCGCGATCGCACCGGCGCTGGGGTGCAGCTTCCTGGGGCCGAAATCGGGTTCCCGACCGGGCTCATCGATCTGCGTCCTCAGGCCCTCGAACTGACCCCTTCGAACGTCGGCCAGACGGACGCGCGACGGCCTGGTGGCGGCTTCGCCGTACAGATAGACCGGCAGCCCGAAACGATCTGCCACGCGAGAGCCGAACGCCCGCGCAAGATCGATGCAGTCGTTCATCTTCGTCTCGCCGAGGGGCACGAACGGGACCACGTCCACGGAGCCGATGCGCGGATGCTCGCCCTTGTGCTGCCCGAGATCGATCTCAGTGATGGCGACGGCCACCGCGCGCTCGAGCGCCTCGAGGATCGGAGCAGGCTCGCCGGCGAGCGTGATCACGCTTCGGTTGTGGCTGGCGTCGCTGGTCCGGTCGAGCAGATGCGCCCCCGGCACGCTCTCGATCGAGGCCACGATCTTGTCCACGACGTCGATCCGCCGGCCCTCGCTGAAGTTGGGCACCGACTCGATGAGCTTGACCACAGTTCCTCCGCGCGCCGACCTACCCGCGGCGCCACGCTACCCGATCCGTGCCGCCACGCCTATCGTGGCACACCTGTGGAACGAGGCGCGGCGCGGCCAACAGCGCGGCGCGGGAACGGAGGCGCGGGGCCGGAGGCGCGAGGACGGCGCGGGGACGGCGCGGGGACGGCGCGGCGCGGCGCCCGCGCCTACTCCCCGTCCAGCATCGGGATGCGGACACCGCGCTCGCGGGCTACGTCGATGGCGCGCTCGTAACCCGCGTCGGCGTGGCGGATTACGCCCATGCCGGGGTCCGTGGTCAGGACGCGCTCCAGCTTCTGGGCCGCGAGGTCCGTGCCGTCGGCGACGACCACCATGCCCGCATGCTGGGAGTAGCCGATCCCAGTTCCGCCGCCGTGGTGGATGCTCACCCAGCTCGCGCCGGATGCGGTGTTGACCATGGCGTTGAGCAGCGGCCAATCGGCGATCGCGTCGGAGCCGTCGCGCATCGATTCCGTCTCGCGGTTGGGCGACGCCACGGACCCGGAGTCGAGGTGGTCGCGGCCGATGACGATCGGCGCCGATACCGCGCCCATCCGAACCAGCGCGTTGAACGCAAGCCCCGCGCGTGCCCGCTCGCCGTAACCGAGCCAGCAGATCCGGGCCGGCAGGCCCTGGAACGGCACCCGTGCCTCGGCCAGGCGGATCCACCGGGCCAGCGACTCGTTCTCGGGGAACAGCTCCAGGATCGCCCGGTCCGTGGTCAGGATGTCCGCCGGATCGCCCGAGAGCGCGGCCCAGCGGAACGGGCCCTTGCCCTCGCAGAAGAGCGGCCGGATGAACGCCGGCACGAACCCCGGGAAGTCGAACGCGTCGGCCACACCTGCTGCCTGTGCCTGGGCGCGAATGTTGTTCCCATAGTCGAAGGTGACCGCTCCTCCGGCGCGCAAAGCCAGCATCGCCCGAACCTGATCGGCCATCGAGGCCATCGAGCGCCGGACGTACTCGTCGGGGTTCGACTTGCGCAACTCAGCGGCGATGGCCAGGGAGACTCGCGCCGGAACGTATCCGTTCAACGCGTCGTGGGCGCTGGTCTGGTCGGTCACGACGTCGAACCGCTCGCCGCGTCGAACCAGCTCGGGCTCCACTTCCGCGGCGTTGCCGACCAGGGCGATGCTCTCCGCGCGCCCCGCTGCGGCTGCTTCCCGCGCCCAGCCGAGTGCTTCGTCGAGGTCGCGACTGAGGCGGTCCACGTAGCCCATTGCGAGCCGGCGGGCGGCCCGGGTCTCGTCCACCTCGACGACCAGAGCCACGCCGTCGTTCATCGTCACGGCCATCGGCTGCGCGCCGCCCATGCCCCCAAGACCCGCGGTCAGCGTCACTCGCCCCCGCAGCGTGCCGCCGAAATGCTGGCGAGCCAGCTCCGCGAACGTTTCGTACGTGCCCTGGAGAATCCCCTGCGTGCCGATGTAGATCCACGAGCCCGCGGTCATCTGGCCGTACATCGTCAGGCCGGCCCGCTCGAGCTCGCGGAAAGTGTCCCAGTTGGCCCATTTGCCGACCAGGTTGGAGTTGGCGATCAGGACGCGCGGCGCCCACTCGTGCGTTCGGAAAACGCCGACCGGCTTGCCCGACTGGACCAGCAGCGTCTCGTCGTTCTCCAGGCGGCGGAGTTCGCGGACTATGGCATCGAAGGCCTCCCACGAACGCGCGGCCTTCCCGGTGCCGCCGTAGACGACGAGATCGGCCGGCCGCTCCGCAACATCGGGGTCGAGGTTGTTCATGAGCATGCGCAGTGCCGCTTCCTGAGCCCAGCCCTTGCAGCTGAGTTCGGGGCCGCGTGGGGCGCGGACCACGCGCGTGCCGGCGCCCGTGCCGGATGTCTCGATCGACATCGAAGCCTCCGTAGCGGCCCAGGTTTGGGCCGGAATGCGCGACCAGTTTGCGCCCGTTCGCCCGGCCCGTCACGCGACCGCCCGTCACGCGACCGCCCGTCACGGACCGCCCGTGCGAGGCCCGCTACTGAGCGCGCCGCTACTGGAGCGCGGCCATCAACTGATTGCCCAGGCGGCGAGGGCCCAGATCCTCCGCCGAAACGATCAGCCCGCTCGGCAGCTGGACGGTGTATGCGACGACGCCGCCCTTGCAGGTCGCCACGTCGACCGGCCTGTCGGCGATCAACGGCTGATCCACGGACGCCACGCCGTCTGCCTGAGAGCACGCCGACTGGTCGTACTGGTCGCGCCAGCTCGAATAGAAGTCAGCGGCCTGGCCTGCGGAGCTGGGCCGACCGACGCTGACGCGGAGCCAGTTGGCGGCCGAGATGTCGCCGATACGCCCTTCCGCGATCCCATCGAACGAGGCGGCGAGGTCCGAGTTGTCGAGATCGATGAGCTCGAGGTCGGCGGCTTCCACTATGGGGTTACCGCCCACCTCCGCCGGAAGGATGGCGAGCAGCGTGGGGTCGATCCGCAGGCCGTATTGACCGACTGTGCCGTTGGGCCATGGGGTCGGGTTGAGAAGCACGCCGTCATCGGTGGGGTTGGAAGTGGTCACCGCGATCTGGCAGCCCGAAAGGGCGACGGCGGCCACGCACACGATGGCGGCCGCGAGCGGCCACCGACGGCGCCGCGACCGGCTCTCAGAGCTCACGACGCATCACCGGGTATCTCTCGTCGTCGACGGCCAGATGGAAGCCGGCGTGAAGCCAGAATTCGGGCCGTGCCGCCGGAGTGACGTCTTCCGCGGCGTGCACCTCCGGATATGCCTCGACCGCCGCGAAACCCCGGGCGCCGAGTTCCTCGCAAACCGACTCCACGAGCCGCAGCGCGTACCCGGCTCGTCGGGCGAGCGGCGTCGTCGCAATGCACGTGATCACCGCGGGCAGCGGCGCGTCGGGAAGCTGCGGGTACAGGTCGCGCAGTCGGAGTGCGCGTGGGTACGCGGAGAGCGGCCCGAACTGGCAGTACGCGACCGACTCACCGTCGACCAGCAGCACCCTGGCATAGCTGCCGAAGATTCCCAGCCCGCGCCCCAGGAGATGGAGCTTGCGTGGAGCGTCGGCCTCGATCGTCGGACGTTTGGGCCGCTGCGGGGCGAAGGGGTTCTCTGGAGCCTGGGCCGGCTCGTCGAGGAACGGATTGCGCAGCGGAGCCTTTGGGCCCGGAGCGAATGGGTTGGCCGAGGCTTTCGGCGGAGGGGCGAACGGGTTTACCGGCAGGGCCGACGAGACGGCCGACGAGCCCGAACTCGCGCCCGTGCTCGCGCCCGAGCTAGAGCCCGACGCCGTCGGGAGCCAGGCCGGCCGGCTCGTCTTCGAGCCCCGCTCGGCGTCCTCCCAGTAGTCGCAGGTCCGATGGTCGAACGCGGGGTCGGCGCACGGCGGCACTCGCCCGAAGGCGGCTTCGTCGATGACGTCCACGATTTCGATACGTGCCATGGCAGCGACAACTCTAGCGGCACGTGCCGCCTGAGGCGCAGCCGGCATCGATGGCGCGGCCGGCATAGATGGCGCGGCCGATCCAGCTAGACTCGGCTCGTGAAAGCGGATCCGTCGGTTGTCTCGTCCTCCAGATGGGACTGGCGGCGCGCCCTGACGCGCGGCGTCACCCGCAACGTCGTTGCGCTGGGGCTGGTGAGCCTCTTCACGGACATCTCGAGCGAGATGCTCGTGTACGTGATCCCGCTCTTCCTGGCCAACGTTCTTCTCGCGCCGGCCGCGGTAATCGGCCTGATAGAGGGAGTGGCCGAGAGCACGGCGTCCATCCTGAAGCTGATCAGCGGCGCGCTGTCGGACCGGCTGGGACGGCGGCGGCTGCTGGTGGGGATCGGCTACGGAACGTCTGTCGCGGCCAAAGCGTTCTATCTAGTGGCAACGGTGTGGCCCGTGGTGCTGCTCGGCCGCGTCGGGGATCGGCTGGGCAAGGGGATCCGGACCTCGCCGCGCGACGCCCTGATCGCCGATTCCACGGCACCGGAGTATCGGGGAGTGGCGTTCGGCCTTCACCGGGCCATGGATACCACCGGAGCCTTCGCCGGCGTGCTGGTCGCGGCCGCGGTCATCTGGGCGATGGAGGGCAACGCGACCCGCCTCACGGGCGATGCTTTCCGGGTCCTGGTGCTGCTCGCCCTGGTTCCGGGATTGCTCGCGGTAGCCACGATCGTCGTCGGGGTGCGAGACGTGCGGCGCGAGCCGGCGGTGGTCCCAGCCGCAACGCCGGCCGCAGCCACGGCGGTGGTCCCAGCCACGGCGCCGGTCCCGGCGCTCGGTCTGGCGCGTCGGATCGTTGGCGGCACGAGCGAATGGCGCCGCTTCCCCGCCCCGTTCTGGCTCTTCATGCTGGCCAACGCGCTGTTCACCCTGGGCAACTCGAGCGACGCCTTCCTTGCGCTCCGATCGCAGAACCTCGGCCTGACGCTGCTGGCCTTGCTGCTGACGATCGTCGCCTTCAATGCCACGAACGCGATCGTGGCCTGGCCGGCCGGTGCTCTATCCGACCGGATCGGACGGCGCGGCCTGATCGCCTCGGCGTGGCTCATCTACGCCGCCTGCTACGCGGGCTTCGCCGTGGCCACGTCGGCGATATGGGTCTTGCCGCTGTGGATCGCATACGGCACCTACTACGCCCTGAGCGAGGGCGTCGGCAAGGCGCTCGTCGCAGATCTCGCCCCGAGCGATCTGCGCGCCACCGCTTTCGGCATCCTGAACGCCGTGCAGGGCACGATGATCCTTCCGGCTTCGGTCATCGCAGGGGTGCTCTGGAGCGCCATCGCCCCGCCGGCGCCGTTCTGGTTCGGCGCCGCCTGCTCCGCCGCGGCGGTCGTTTTGCTGCTCGCGACGGTGCGGCCCGGTACTCCCCGGAGCTGACCACACGTTCGGGTAGTACATCGAAGGTGTAGGAAACCCACCTGTTCAGGCGGCCTCCTTGACCCATTGGCCCTTCGCTGCAGCCCGATTGTTCCCCACCGCGCGACCGGCCCTCACGATCTGCGAAGTGGACTTACTTTATGTCCGAGCGCTCGGCCGGAGTGGACGGCCAGGAAGAGCGAGAGTCCGTAGCCAGGATCCCCGTCGGGGTCCCAAGAGAGCCTCGTCCAAGTCAGTCGATTGACAGAGTCCCGTCCAAGTCAGTCCCGTCAAGGCGGCGACCGGCGAAGCTCGAAGACCAACAAGAATTGAGGCCACAATGCGGTCACCCGACGCCCGCATCCAAGCCGCTCTTGCAGCGTACGACGAAGATACGCGCTGGGAACTGATCGGCGGCATGATGGATGAATGCCCCGATGACGTGCTCGACGCATCTTCAGCGTTGCTCCGCGGTGAGCACGGACGCCAGCGCACCCTCGGCGCCGACCTCCTGGGTCGGCTGGTCGGCTCTGATCCTGACGCCGGACCAGCGGCGGGACGTGCCTTATTGGCCGCTCTCCAGCACGAGCACAAGTCAAATGCGATTGCCTCGATGGTGGCCGCGCTCGGTCACATCGGCGACGCGGGCGCGCTGGCCCAGATTATCCCGTTCGCCCGTCATTCCGACGCCGGCGTGAGGCTTGCCGTGGCATTCGCAGTCGCCACCATCAGCCCGCGGCCGCTCTCCGTCGAAGTGAAGCTCGGCCTGATCCGGCTCTCCCGCGACGAGGACCCCGAGGTCCGAGACTGGGCCACCTTCGGCCTGGGAACGCTCTCCGGAGAGGAAAGTCCCGAGGTCACGGCGGCCTTGCTCGCCCGGGCCAGCGACGCATACCACGAGGCGCGGGCCGAAGCGTTGTTCGGACTCGCGGTCAGACGCGATCCGCGCGCCGTTCCGCACCTCATCTGCGCGCTGAGTTCGGCTCACGTCCAGGGGCTCGAGGTCGACGCCGCTGCCGAGGCGGCCGACCCACGGCTGCTGCCGGCGCTGTGGGCGCTACAAGGCACCGGGCTGGCGGACGAAGGACGAGTTCGCCGGGCGATCGATCGCTGCTCCGGCCGTGACCGGGCGATGGTGTCCTGAGCGGCCGCACCGCACCCCGGCCGTTAGCCGAGGACGAGATCCGATAGCGCGCCGTCGCGGACGAGTGCAACCGCGGCCCCGATGTCCGCCGTCTGCAACCGGTCGTGGTCGAGGTGCGGGACAACCGCCCGAACCCGCCGCTGAGCCTCCGCGACGCCCGCCCCCGGTACAACCGACAGACCGGCCTCGCGCGAGCGCATCAGGCGCAGGTCGAGCGCCTGGGCCGCGCACATCAGCTCGAGCGCGACGATCCGCTGCACGTTCGCGATAACCGCCAGAAGGTGGCGCGCCGAGATCGAACCCATCGAGACGTGGTCTTCCTGATTCGCCGAAGTCGGGATCGAATCGGCGCTGGCCGGATGGGCAAGCACCTTGTTCTCAGATGCGAGCGCCGCGGCCGTGTACTGGAGCAGCATCATCCCCGACTCCAGGCCGCTCCCCGCCGACAGGAACGGCGGCAAGCCGCCGTTCAGGCGCGCGTCCACCAGCAGCGCAATCCGCCGTTCCGAGATGGCGCCCAACTCCGAAACGGCGAGCTTCGCGAAGTCCAGGGCTATCGCCACCGGCTCCCCGTGGAAGTTGCCGCCGCTGATCACCAGGCCGCCGCCGGTCGCCATCGCGTCGGCGTCGGCGCCGCCGCCCTGTGGGAAGACCAGCGGGTTGTCCGTCGCCGAGTTCATCTCTACGTCCAGGACGCCCCGCAGGTAGTCCAGCGCGTCGCGGACCGCGCCGTGGACCTGCGGCACGCAGCGCAGCGAGTAGGGATCCTGGACCTTGTGTGCCGACGGATGGTGGCTGGTCATGAGGCTCGAGTCGCGCAGGAGCCAGCGCAACTCCGCGGCGACGGCAATCTGGCCAGGGTGCGGTCGAGCCAGCTGGTAGGCGGCGCCGTAGGCCACGTCGGTGCCGAGCAGCGCCTCGCAGCTCATGGCGGCGGCCACGCTCGCCGTCCGCCCCAGGCGGTCGGCGTCGGCAAGCGCCAGCGCCCCGATGGCGCTCATCATCTGCGTTCCGTTGAGAAGCGCGAGGCCTTCTTTGGCCTGCAGCTCGAGCGGCTCGATGCCTGCGGCGCGGAGCGCCTCCGCGGCGGACACCGTGCGGCCGGCCACCTCCACATCGCCTCGCCCCGTCAGCGGCAGCGCCAGATGGGCAAGCGGCGCGAGATCGCCCGACGCGCCAACGGAACCCTGAGCCGGGACGATGGGGTGAATGCCGAAACGCAGCAGATCGCAGATGCGGTCGACGAGCACGGGCCGGCAGCCTGAGTGGCCCAACGCCAGCGTGTTTGCCCGCAGCAGGAGCATCGCCCGCACCACGTCCCGCGGCAGCGGTTCTCCCACGCCCACCGAGTGGGAGAGCAGCAGGTTCTCCTGGAGCTGCACCGAGTCGGCCGGGTCGATGAAGGTCGAGGCAAGATCGCCGAAACCGGTGGTGACCCCGTAGACGATCTCTCCGGCTGCGACGAGCCTCTCCACCACGTCCCGCGCTTCGGCCATGCGGCCACGTGCCTCGTCGCCCAGGCGGACGGTTACGCCACCGCGCGCCACAGCCTCGACGTCGGCGATGGTGATGTCCGCGCCCGTCAAGACGATCTCGGCGTCGGGTAGCCGTCCTGGCCGAGACCCTTGCGGGGCGGGCTGGTGGTGATGAGTCGGAACGTCTGAGGGCCTGGGCAAGTCGGTCACATCGTCAGCATAGCGGGCGGCGAAATGGCCGCTCAGGTATCCTGCCGGGGAGTCCGCCGGGTCATCCGGTGCGGCGTCCACCCCCAGTCAGCAGCGAGGGCTTCGTGCTCGCAGTTCTGGACACCGTGGTCATCCCGTTTCTGGAGAACCTCTACGGCGCAGTGGGGTATCTGGGCGTCTTCTTCGCCATGGTCATCGAGTCGACGCTGCTCCCGCTGCCATCCGAGCTGATCCTGCCGCTTGCCGGCTTCATGGTCAG
>Ga0209638_1000525_pt1 | contig 25207 bp, 23 predicted proteins | sample BarGraNGADG00211_FD_184490 | JGI IMG/M metagenome (GOLD analysis project Ga0209638, IMG submission 184490) | Arctic peat soil microbial communities from Barrow, Alaska - Barrow Graham LP Ref core NGADG0002-211 (SPAdes) (version 2) | ecosystem: Environmental > Terrestrial > Soil > Wetlands > Peat...
GGTTTCGTGGCGACCCTACTCGTTTTCGCCGCCGCCTTCGGTGCTGCTGCCCTTCGTGGCGCGGCCAGTTCACGCCCGGATGCCGACGCGTCCCAGGGGAACTGCCAGTCGCGTCCGTCAACCGCCGCGATCAGACCTCGCACGAATTCGCTGATGCGATCGGCCTCCACATCCACGCCCTTGAGGACCTGGCCCTCGACCTGCACCGCGACGAGGCGATGGCCAGCGGCAGCTTCGACGCTCAACTCGCTCAGCTGCAGTCGAGCCCAGCGGATGAGCTTGCCCGTGGCGCGAGGATCGTCGCCCGGGGTGTTGACTCGAACGGCAGTCGAGATCAGTCCTGCGCGCGTGGGGACCATGACCACATAGCGGACGTCCGGGTCCTCTCCCCATAGCACCCAGCATTCCGGGTCGGCGTCGGCACCAAGATCGATGAGAACCGGCTTGAGGACGGCGAGAACCGCATTGCTCATGCAATCACGGCCTGGAGCCACCTTCCGCCACTCGCCAAGTCGCATCGAATCGCCTCCAGGGTGCAGTCCGGCCGATGTCCACGCGTACAAATTGAGGCTATCACGGCCGTGCCCTGTGTGAGGCTTTCTCAGTCTCAGGAATGACGCCGACGTGCCTCGGGAAGGATACGAATGCGACTCAACGAAGGATGTGCACGGACCGCGTGCCCGCGTATTCTGGCCCCATTGATCGGGCAGGAAACCAACAAGGCCCGTCGGACGCGTCGTTCCGCGCCCGACATGAACTCGGCACGGTCTTGGGAGAGGTGGCGAAAACATGAGGGTCAACCGCCGTCGGTTGAACTGGGGCGTCTTCTTTTTGGTGCTGGGCGCGGTGCCACTGGCCTACCAGCAGGGCATCGTTTCCGGCTCTTCGCTCGCAGACGCCTGGCGGCTGTGGCCCCTGATCCTGGTCGGACTCGGCCTCGGGCTCGTCCTGTCTCGGACGCCTGCGGCGTTCGTGGGAGGGCTCGTCGTTGCTGCCTGCCTGGGGCTCGTGATCGGCAGCCTGCTCGCCGTGGGACCGCGCCTCGGCTGCGGCAGCGACGGCACGAGCACGACCGCCTTCACGCGAGACGGCACTTTCGATGGGCCGGCGACGGTGGATCTGGATCTGGCTTGCGGTTCCGCCACAGTGACGACATCGCCCGACGCCTCCTGGCACGTCAGGGCATCTGACTCCTCCGGAAGCCAGCCCCAGCTGGATTCGAACGCAAACTCACTCTCCGTCGGACCCCACCGCGGCGGTTGGAATCCCGATCGCAGTACGGAAGACTGGCAGATCGGCTTGCCTGGGCAGACGCCCATCTCCCTCTCGGCTTCGATCGACGCCGGCGATGCCCATTTCAGCCTTCCGGGAGCGAAGCTGACGTCCGCGACTTTCTCCGTGAACGCCGGCTCCGCGCACATCGACCTGTCGGGAGCCCAGGTCGGCAACTTGACCGCCTCGACCAATGCCGGATCGATGTCGCTGACGCTCGATGGCCAGTCGGATCTTTCCGGCAGCTTCTCCACGAACCTGGGCGAGCTGAGGCTGTGCTTTCCGGCCGGCCTCGGCCTGCGCATCCGGGCCAGCGAGAGCCTCGCCGGCGGCGACGTCCGGTCCGCGGGTCTGGTCCGCGTCGGGGACGTATGGCAAACCCCGGGCTACGACACCGCTGCCCACAAGGCCAACCTGACCGTCAATACGAGCCTGGGAACCCTTATCGTCAACCCCTCGGGAGGCTGCAAATGAACCAGCATCGTCTATATCGCTCCGCCGACGACCGGCTTATCTCGGGTGTCGCTGCCGGAGTTGCCGAGTACTTCGAGGTCGACCCGGTCCTCGTGCGAATCCTGTGGTTCATCTCCGTTCCGATCACCGGAGGCCTGACCTTCCTCGCCTACATCGTGATGATGATCGTGGTCCCGATCCAGCCGGAAGAGTGGCCGCAGCCCTCGCCGTGGGCCCCGGGCGGCGGTCCGATCGGTTACGAAGGCGGATACGTTCCCCCGACCGCGCCGAACGCCCCGACCGGGCCGAACGCGGGTCCGGACGCGCCGAACTCAGGGACTGCGCCTGAAGGATCAGCTTCTGGGGCCAATCAGCCCGACCCCTCGACTGCGAGTGCGCCGGGCACCGGACCGGGCACGGCTCCCTTCGCCGGCCCCACTGCCCCAACGGATTGGCGCTGGCAGCGCAGGCAGGAACGCCGGCAGCGCAGGCAGGAGCGCTGGCAGTACCGGGCCGATCAATGGGATCGCCGCGGCGAGCGCCACGGCACAGGCTCGCTCATCTTCGGGCTGGTCCTGATCATCCTTGGCGGTGCGTTCGCCCTGAGTCAGATCGACCCGAACTTCAATCTGAACCTTGCCTGGCCGGTGGCGATCATCGCGATCGGCGCCCTGCTGGTCCTCTCGTCCGTGGGCCGCGCCAAGCACGACTGACGCGGCGATCGAGTTCTCCGGACAGGTGGTCTAGCTCTGGCTCGTGTCCTCGCGGCGGCGGCCTCGTCTCCTAACGGCAACGAGGAAGCCGTAGAACGCGGCCAGCAACCCTGCCAGCGCCCCCGCGGCGACTCCCACGATCGAGGCTGCGAGCGGTGGCACTGCGGCCGAGCTACCGTTCGCGCCTCCGTCGGGCAGGTCTGCCAGATGTGCTTGCTGCCCGTGTAGCTCAGCAGACGCTCGCCGGTGCCGAAGTAGCGGTTGGCCAGGATGATCTCGCCGTCGGACCCGTAGTGTTCAGCGAAGCCTTGCCGTTGGCTGCGCGCACGCCGTTCATCAATCGAACCATTTCGGTCGTTTGCGAATCGGCAGCACCCGCGGCCTGAACGGGGACGGCCCACACCATCGAGGCGCACAACGCCAGGCCGAAGGCAAGAGCCAACGGCACAGCTCGGCTGAGTGGGTTCCGAGTCAGCACAGATGGTCTCCTCTGGGGGACGGGCGGGTGACGCTCTGAGCCCCAGGACAATTCCCTACCCGCTTGGGCAGGGCAAGAGCCAGGTGCCGATTGTCTCGCCGGCGCAACGTCCGTATGGGTAGGTCGCAGCCTAGCCGTTCCAAGAGCCCTAGAACAGCACCACGCCGCTCGAGGTGGTAACCGCGACGAGGATCGCGACCAGAATCCAGGCACCCATGAGGACCGCCAGAATGGCGAACCTCAGTCTGCCCAGCCAGAGGCGACGGATCAGTTCGGCCGGCAGGGGGCCGACGACCGATCGGGCCGCCGCGAGCTCCACCAGGCCATCCCCGCCCCCGGCAACGGCCGAGAGGGCGACGTGGTAGGCGAGGCAGGCTGCCACCTCCGCGGGCGATTGGGCCTCATCGGCGCGAACTGCCTCGTCAGCGGCGTTCGTGTCAAGCGGGCGGAACCCGAAGGTCGCGGCATCGAGTTCCCGCTCGCGGCGCAACCGATACTCCGTCGGCGTTGTCGTGGGCAGCGAAGCGATCACGGCATCGGCCTCGGTCAGACGGTTGGCGACAATCAGCATCGCCGCTAGGAGGTCGACCGGTACCGACGTGGGTGGATGCCCGACCAGCCACGCCTGAGCCTCCGCAGGGCTTCGGGGACGCTGCCCGCCGACTCGCTCGCGCCAATCTCGAAGCGTCAGCCAGTCGACCCAGCCCAGGACCTCCTGGGCGGGCCACTCGCGGCGTGACCGCAAGACATCCAGCACTTCAAGAAACGGCGCCGGCACCAGCACCAGCGCCACGAGCGCGACCCCGGGGACGCGGCCTACCAGCCCTGCCGCCGCCAGAACGACCGGCGCAACGACGGCCATGGCAACCGGGACGACCACCTGAGCCCGTCCCCAGCGGAAGACTCGCTGGCGCAAGACGAAGTACGGATTGATCTTGGGAACGCCGGCGGACACGGTCTCGATCGTCCTCACGACAACTGCGAGGCTCCCTGGACGATCTCCAGACGCACCAGGCCCTCGCCGAGCCGGCGGCTGACCTCGGCCGGTAGGTCGGCGTCGTAAGCCACACCGCGCCGGACCTCCATCGGCGCGGTCGCGCCGCCCTGCTGAGGGATGTGAAAGACCACGCGCGTACCTCCGGGACGTTGCTTGAGAATGGCCTGCAACTCCTCCATCGCCCAAACGATCCGGCTCGTATCGGCGCCACGGGTGAAGCGCACGTTCAGAATCCCTGACGCCGGTGCCTCGAGGGGAACGGTCGGCGCAGCTGAGGCCCGCGCGACCACCTCGCGCGCTTCGTCGGGGAGTGGCGGCTCTTCGCGCTCCGGAGCCAGCCTCGCCAGATCGGCGGGCTCGGGAATCGAACTGAGCGGCTCGGCCGGCAGCGGCCTCGTGCCGGCTGCGGGCGCCTCCCCGGGCCCGGACCCCGCGGCGACGGGGACCGTCGTCACTCCCCCACCCCGAAGCGGCGAGACGCGCAATGCCGGCGCCAGTGGCGCGGCGGCTGCGGTGGCTTGAACCGTTGCAGCATCGGGTGGCTTCGGCCCGTGACCGATGCTACCGCCGTTGACGTTGCCGCCGCCGCCGTTGCCGCTGCCGCTCCCCCAGCGCCGTCCGCCGCCCTTGCTCCGATCTCCGGCGGTCACTTCGGCGGCGATCGCGGTCGGGCCTTTGGCGAGCGCCTCTTCCCAGATCCAAACGGCGTCCGCGAGGAGTGACGCCTCCTCGCCCCGGTGATCCACGCGCCCGGCCACGAGCAGGATCGCCCCCTCAGCGAACGTGCCGGCGGCGGTTGCGTACATTCGCGGGAAGACGACCACTTCCATCGTCCCCTGCAGGTCCTCCAACGTGGCGACGGCCATCGTCTCCCGGTTGCGAGTCGTGACCGTGCGCAGCCCCGTGACGATTCCGCCCATCACTACCCGCTGCCCGTCGAGCGATTCGTCTTTGAGATCGGCGGAGTAGGCCGTGACGAACTGCGCGATCTGATCCGAAATCGCGCTGATCGGATGCTCTGAGAGATAGAGCCCCAGCAGCTCCTTCTCCCAGCGCAGTCTCTCGCGCGCCAGCGCCTCCGGGACCTGCGGCAGCGGCCGATCCAGGGCTTCCGGCGACGATCCCAGATCGAAGAGCGCGGTCTGGCCGGTAGTCCGGTCGCGCTGAGCCGCCTGTCCGGCCGCCATGGCGTCATCGAGCGCCGCGAGCAACTGCGCGGCGTGCCCGAACCGGCTCATCGCCCCGACTTTGATCAGCGACTCCAGGACCCGCTTGTTGGCCAGACGCAGGTCTGCCCGAGCGCAGAAGTCGGCCAGGGTCTTGAAGTCGCCATCGGCCTGGCGGGCGGCGATGATCGAATCGATCGCCCCTTCTCCGACGTTCTTCACAGCCAGCAGGCCGAACCGGATGCCTTCGTCTTCGACAGTGAACTCGACGAACGAGCGGTGGACATCGGGCGGCCTGACCTCGATCCCAAGACGCCGGCATTCGGCGACCGCGGCGGCGACCTTCTCCTCGTTGTCCCGGAACGCGGTCAGCACGCTGGTCATGTAGTCGACCGTATAGTTCGCCTTCAGGTATGCCGTCTGGTAGGCGATCAGGCCGTAGCAGGTCGCGTGCGCCTTGTTGAAGCCGTAGCGCTCGAACGGCTGGAAGGCGGCGAAGACGGCATCGATGACGCTCTGCTTTACGCCTCGCTCGGCCGCCTGGCGGACGAACTTCTCGCGCATCTCGGCCATCAGCGCGGCCTTCTTCTTGCGGATGGCGTAGCCGAGCATGTCGGCCTCGGGCCCGGTGAAACCGGCCAGCGCGGTCGACGCGGACATGATGTCTTCCTGGTACACGAAGACACCGTAGGTCCGGTTCAGGTACGGCTCGAGGAGCGGATGCAGGTAGGTGACCTTTTCCTCGCCGTGCTTGCGGCGGATGTAGGCCGGGATGTTGTCCATGGGACCTGGTCGATAGAGCGCGACCATGGCCGCGAGGTCGAAGACGGTGCTCGGACGAAGCTCGCGAATGTAACGCCGCATGCCCGCCGACTCGAGCTGGAAGACGCCGGTAGTCTCGCCCGATGCCAGCAGCTCGAACGTCTTCGCGTCGTCGAGCGGGATCGTGTCGAGGTCTATCTCGACGCCGCGGTGGGCTCGGATGAGGTCTACCGCCTGGCGCAGGATCGTCAGGTTCGAGAGGCCCAGGAAGTCGAACTTGAGCAGCCCGAGCGCGTCGACGCCGTGCATCTCGTACTGGGTCATGACGGCGTCCGAGTTCGTGGCGCGCTGGAGCGGCATCAGTTCCGTCAGCGGCTCGCGGCTGATGACCACGCCGGCCGCGTGTGTAGAGGCGTTGCGGGCCACGCCTTCGAGCTGCTTGGCAAACTCGATCACGCGATGTACGGGCGGCTCGTTCGCGTACATCTCCTTGAGCGCCGGGCTCGTCTCGATGGCTTCGTCGAGCCTTATGCCGAGCTGGTTCGGGACCGCCTTGGAGATGCGGTCGCCCTCGCCGTATGACATGCCCACGACTCGGGCAACATCCCGGATGGCCGCTCGGGCGAGCATCGTACCGAAGGTGATGATCTGGGCCACGTGGTCGGCGCCGTATTTGCGGCTGACGTAGTTGATGACCTCTTCCCGCCGACCGTCCTCGAAGTCGACATCGATATCGGGCATGGTCACGCGGTCCGGGTTTAGGAACCGCTCGAACGGCAGTTGGTAGTGGATCGGGTCCACCGGCGTGATGCCGAGGGTGTACGTGACGATGCTACCGGGCGCCGAGCCGCGGACGGTGATGGCGATGCGCTGGTCTCGGGCGAACTTGGTAAAGTCGGCCACGATCAAGAAGTAGCCGGCATAGCCCATGCGGCAGATGACGTCCAGCTCGTAGTCGAGGCGGGCCTGGAGTTCGGGCGTGACCGTGCCGTAGCGGCGGGCAAGCCCGGCCTGGCATTCCTTGCGAAGCCACGACTCGATGGTTTCGCCTTCGGGCACCGGAAAGCTCGGGATACGGAGCTGCCCGAAGGGAAGCTTCATGTCCACCATCTCGGCGATGGTGCGCGTGCGCCGGATGGCGTCGAGGTTGTCGGGGAAGAGGGCGGCCATCTCGGCGGCCGACTTCACGTAGAACTCGTTGGATTCGAAGCGCATCCGTCCGGGAGAGTCGAGGTTGTTGCCCGTGCCCACGCACAGCAGCACGTCGTGGGCTTCGTGCTGCTCCCGCCGGACGTAGTGCAGGTCGTTGGTCACGACGTGCTTCAGGCCCACCTCCGGACCGAGGCGCAGCAGCTTCTCGTTGAGCCGCTTCTGCTCGGCGATGCCGTGGTCTTGCAGCTCCAGGAAGAAGCGGTCCGGGCCGAATATGTCGCGATACTCTCCGGCGAGGCGGGTCGCGAGCTGCCAGTCGTCCACCTCGAGCGCCTTGGGGATCTCGCCGCTGAGGCAGGCGGACAGGCCGATCAGACCCTTCGAGTGGCGCGCCAGGTGCTCGCGGTCGATGCGCGGCTTGTAGTAGTAACCGTCGAGGTGTGCATCGGTGATCAGCCGGCAGAGGTTCTGGTAGCCCTCCCAGGTCTGCGCCAACAGCACGAGATGAAATGGCTGGCTGTCCGCCTTTCCCCCTTTGTCACGCATGCTTCTCGGCGCAACGTAGGTCTCGACGCCGACGATGGGCTTGATCCCGTTCGCGACGGCGGCCTGGAAGAAGGCGACGGCTCCGTACAGCGCGCCGTGGTCCGTGATCGCCATGGCATCGAAGCCGAGTTTGGAGGCCTGATCGGCGACGTCGTTGATCCGCCCGAGCCCGTCGAGCAGGCTGAACTCGGTGTGCACATGGAGATGTACGAAGTCGTTCGGGGCAACTGTCACGGGGCCAAGGGTACCGCGTCGACGGGCCTGCCTACCGGCTGCGATGCGCTTGGAGGTGAGCGGTGGAGCCTACTCAACTGCCGCTCTGCAGCACCGGGCGCGCTGCCGAGGGGACTGGCCTCGCGAGCGGAGCGATCCTGCGAATGTTCGGCTGACCCGAACGCGTTCCGGCTGTCAGTCACGAGCCAACTCTTCAACGATGCCCAACGAGGCCATCCGCGGCTTATGCCAGGGCACGCAGACGTTGATCGAGGGCCTTCCGGGATCCTCCGCGCTTGGAAGTACCGACTGCTGCTTCCCAAGGCTGCCCCAAGGCGAATGCCACGGATCCGCGTTCCGCTGAGCCGAACAAACGCGAGATCGGCCGCGCGGATGGCTCGACGGGTCGCCGATGGCTCGACGGGTCGCCGATGGCTCGCGGCGGAGGCGCGCTTCACCCGCTCCGCCGTCGCCCCGGGCGAGTCAGCCGACTGGGGCCTCGGTCGGCTGGGCCTCGCCCGCGGGCGAGGCGACCAAATTCCAGGTCGTGCCATCCGGCGTGTCGTGTAGCTCGATGGCAGCCTCCAACAGCCGATCCCGGATCGCGTCGGCTGCTGCCCAGTCACGACCGGCACGCGCCCGCTCGCGCTCCGCCAGCAACCCGTCCACGAACGGACGGACAAGCGCACCGATATCGTGCGTGCCCGCGGCCGCCAGCTCGCCCAGACAGACGACGGCGGAGCGGAGGGCCGAGCGGGCCACAGCCAGGGCGTCCGACTGGTCGGTGTCGCCGGCCCACGACTGGATCGTCTCTTCCAGGGTCAGGATGGCACGCACCGCGGCGGGCACGTCGCAGTCATCGAGCGACGCAGCGAAAATGCGCTCCAGCTCTGCCACTTCCTCACGCAGCGGCCGGGACGTCGGCGGCTCGGCAAGTACGCCGGTAGGCTGGGCAACGCTTCCGGAGATTGCCGCGGGCGCGCCGGCACCGGCGGCGGCCGCCGCGAGGTCGGCGATCTCCAGTTCCGAGCCCGCGGGAAAGACCGTGCTCCGTCCATCCTTTCGCACCGTGACCGTTCCCAGGCCCGTGACGGTCGCCGACCGTGCGTCCAGATCCAGAATCAGGGCCGTGTGCCCATCCACCCCCAGGATGAAGACGTCCGGCGGCAGCTCCGCTTCGAGGACGCGCAACCGCCGCTCCCCCAGGTAGCAGAAGCGCGTGTCGTGGTTGCCGCCCTCGGCGTTGTCGTAATGAGGCACGACAGCTACCGGGAGGCCCAGCGGTGTCAGCAGGTCCAACCCGGGAAACCAGTGCGGCGCCTCGCCGACCTTGTAGATCTCGTACACCGGGATCGTGTAAGCACCGAGCGTGAGTGCGGCGGCGCTGGCCATCGTAACGGCGCCGCCGTTGTCGAGCTTCGCGGCAAGCAGCTGCGGAATCTGAGTGCCGGCCCACACCCGCAGGGTGTAGGTCGGGCTGCCGGGGCCGGCGAAGACGTATCGAGCCTCGCGGATGCGGATGAACGCGGTCTCACGAGTAAGGGCGTCTACGTCGGCGGAAAGAAACGAAGCCACCGACAACGGGGCGCCGACTGTCGTGCGGAAGTACTCCAGAGCGCGCTCGGAGATGTCCGCGGCGTTCTCCTGGAATCCGTAGGGCGTATCCAGCAGGACTGCCGGCACCGGCCGCTCCCCGAGCCTGTCCAGAATCGCCCGGTGGGCGCGGGCCATCGTGGGCGTGGTCTCGCCGGAGCCCATGATCGTCAGGATGCGCGGCAGCCGCGGCTCGGTGGTCATGAGACGGCCACGCCATCGAACAGGCCGCCGTGCTCCGCCTCGAGGATCGCCTCGGTCAGCTCGGTCGGATGCTGGGCGTGGATGTCGTGATCGCCCTCGAACCACTGAATGCGACCGGCCACGCCCGAAGCCCGCAATGCGGCATCGGCTGCGTCGGCGCCGGCACGCTTGGCGCGCGTCCAATCACTCTCGCCACCATCTACCGGCACGATCAGGGCCGGCACCCGCAGCCGCGACCACAGTTCCGCTGTCCGCTGGCCCCACATCGACTCGAGGATCGCCTTGTGGCGGTCTCGGGTCAGCCACGGCGCAATCGTGCGGTCCGGACGGACTTCGAAGTTGGCGAGCGAACCCTCGATGCCCTCCCTCGGCCAGTCGGAGTGGCTGCCGTTGAAGTACGCCTCCACGTCTGAGAGCGGCAAACCGACGAGTTGCGGCGGCGCGAGGCGGTCCCAGCAGACCTCCCAGGTCGGGAAGGCATCGCGCAGGTCTGTCAAGCCGCCGTCGACGAGGACGATGCCGCGGGTCAACTCGGGGTACCGGACGGCGAAATCGAGGACGACGCCGCCGCCCCACGATTGGCCGACCAGGATCGGCCGGTCGAGGCCGAGGGCGCCGATCAGTCTCCGCAGGTCCCCGGCGACTGTGGCGAAGTCGTAGCCGGCGTCGGTCTTGTCGGACTGGCCGTGGCCGCGGAGATCGACCGCCACCGAGCGACGCCCGATTTCGGCGAGGCGGCGCCCGACGCCGTCCCAAAGTCGCGCGTTCGAGGCGAGTCCGTGAACGAGCAGCAGGGTCGCGGGATCGGCCGTGCGGCCGGAGCCGCCCGATATCGCCGGACTCGGCCCCTCGGGGCCGATGGTCGCTGGGTCGCCCGCGTCTGCCCCCAGATTTGCCGCCATTCGAGGCGGTCCCCAGTGCAGCACCCTCAGCCCGATATCGCCTGCTTTGACACGCTCGTCTCTCGGCTGGACCTGATCGGACACGCTTCCTCCCGTACTGCCCCAATTCTGGACTGCGCTGCAAGTCTGGCCCACGAGCCAACCCTCAGCCGGACGACGCCACGCCGGTCCCGCCGAGCGAGCCATCGAAGAATGCGAGCATCCGGCGCTGGTACTCGGCCGGCGCGTGATCCATCGCTCCGATGTGGCCGACGCCGGGCAGAGTCCACACTGTCGCACGACCATGGGCCTCCGCCGCGGCGATGATCTGTTGAGCCTGCTCGGATGGGATGTAGCGGTCTGCTTCGCCCGCCACGATGGCGATCGGGCGGCCGGCCAGGTTGTCCAGCGCATCGACAGGCCGGGTCGCGAACCGCTCACCGCGCTGGCGGCTGACGAGAACGGCGAGGTCGACCAGAATCGGCCATAACCCTCGATCCGCCTCTTGGTAGCGCAGGACCTGCACGCGGTCGGCGAAGTCGCTGTCCTCCCAGGTCGCAATCGATCGCGACACTCGCCAGACGATCGTAGGCACCGATGGAGAGTTCCACCCCGGCGGTCGCGACCACTGCCAGGGCTGCGACGATCAAAACGCCGATCAAGAACCTGCGTGGGTGGCGGCGTATCGTCGAACTGTGCCGCCCGGCCGGGCAAGATGCAAGGTGGCGCCGATACCGATGCGCGCCGATCTTCGACCTTGACCGGCGGCCGTTCGTACAATCGACTCGTGAGCCGCCGGACAGCCGATCCAACTTCCCGCGCCGTGACCGACGGCCGGCCGTCCCTCCTCGGCGCGCTTGCAGCAGGCTGCCTGGCCGCGATCGTGGCGGGGTGCGGTCTCTTCTCCAGTACGCCGAGCCCGTCGCCCGCGGCGACTTCGTCGGCATTCGCCAGCGGATCGCAGATCGCGGACACGCCGGCACCGACCTCGCGCCCGGTGCGGTCGATCGCGCTCGTGGCCGCCGTCGGGGAGTCGGAAGCGGGTACGTCGAGCGCGATGGCGTGGCTGGGAGTGCAGCAGGTGGCGGCGAAGCTCGGAGCTTCGAGCTCGATGACCGTGCCCGGATCGGGGGCGGAACTCTCGACCGACGTCCGGGCCGCGGCCGCGGCGGGGGCCGATGTCGTGGTAACCGTGGGCGAGCAAGCGGCACCGGCAACCCGGTCGGCAGCAATCGCCAATGCCTCGACGCAGTTCTTCGCCCTGGACCAGACCGTAGCCGAAGGATCGCCGGCGAACCTCCACGGGCTCGGCTTCGACGAGTCGGAGATGGGCTACCTCGCCGGTCTGATCGCGGCCTCGATGAGCCAGACGGGCAGCGTTGGCTTCGTGGGCGACAGCGACTCGGATGTCGGAACCGCCAACTACGCGGCCGGCTTCCGCAACGGCGCTCTCTTCGCGAATGCGGCCGGCGGAGTCGTCGTCGCGAACGCGGGTTCGGCCACAGCCCCCGAGAAGGGTCGCGCCGCGGCCGCGAGCCTCGTCGCCGGTGGTGCAGACGTGATCGCGGCGCTAACGGACCTGTCGGGCATTGGGGCGATGCGAGAGGGGTGCGCCCGCAAGGCGCTGGTAATCGCGCTCGATGCCGATGCCTGGCCTCTCCTGCCGGAGGTGCGCCCCTGTCTCGTTACGAGCATCCGCAAGCTGTACGGCGTGGCCATTGCCCTGGCGATCTTCCGCTACGCCGGGGGTGAGCCGGTCGCGGGCATGATCGTAAGCGACGTGGCCGGCGGGGGAATCGCGCTCGGCGATTTTCACGTCACGATGCCGACCGCCCTGGACGACCGACTCGCCCGGGTTCTGCGGCAGATGCAGATCGGATCGCTACGATCCGCGGCCGGACCCGCGTCGAACGCGGCATCGCCGGCGACCGCGACCCTGCCGGCGACCGCGACGACGGCTGCCACCTGACGGCGGCCAGATGCCCACCGAAGAGCCGTCCGCAGAACCCAAGGCCGCGCTGCTCGATGACGACGGCATCGCCAGCTTGCTCGAGTCTTCGCATCGGATCGCGGTCGTGGGCGCCTCGTCCAACCCGGCCAGGCCCTCGTTCGAGGTCTTCCGCGCACTGGTCGCTGCCGGCTACGAATGCATCCCGGTGAATCCGAACGAGGTCGAAGTTGCGGGCGTGCCGGCCGTGCCCACGCTGGTCGAAGCCGCGAGGTTCGGCCGCATCGACATCGTCGATGTCTTCCGCCGGCCCGAGTTCACGCCGGATGTCGCACGAGATGCAGTCTCGATCGGGGCCCGCGCCTTGTGGCTCCAGATCGACGTGATCAACTGGGAGAGCGCCCGCATTGCAGCGGAAGGGGGCCTGGCGGTCGTGATGGACCGCTGCACGGCCATCGAGGTTCGGCGACTGCGCTGAAACAGTTACGCGCGACGTAGACCGCGACTTGCCCGCCGTTAAAACGGACCTTGGTCCATCATTGGCCGGGCTCGTGGACACTGCACGCTGACGGATAGTTGGAGTGGCTGAATGGAACGACCGGACTTCGACCTGGCCGGACAGGTCGCCCTCGTCACGGGAGCCGGCCGCGGCATCGGCCGTGACCTCGCCCGCGCTCTGGCCGCCTGTGGAGCGCTGGTGCTCGGCGGCGTGCGCGAGCCGGAATCTGCCGACGTCGAGTGGGCGGCCCCGGACGGAGGCCTGGTGACGCCTCTTCGCCTGGACGTGACCGACGTTGCGGCCACACGCGCCGCGATCGACACCGCGATCCATCGGCACGGGCATATCGACATCCTCGTGAACAACGCCGGTCTCGGGGCGAACCACGACGCCGTGGATGTCACGGAAGCCGACTGGGACGAGATGATGGCAGTCAACCTCAAGGGAGTCTTTTTCACGAGCCAGGCGGTCGGCCGCCACATGATCGAGCGTGGCTACGGTCGGATCGTCAACCTGAGCTCGCAGGCGGGCCTCGTGGGGATCCGACGCCACGCGGTCTACTCGGCCGGCAAAGGCGGAGTGAACCTGCTCACCAAGGTCCTCGCCCTCGAGTGGGCGCCGTACGGAGTGACCGTCAACGCCGTTGCCCCGACATGGATATACACGCCCGGCACGGCGGAGCGCCTCGACGATCCGGCCTTCCTGGCCGGAGTGCTGGCCAACATCCCGATAGGTCGGGTAGGGACTACGGCGGACGTGGCTGCGGCGGTCATCTTCCTGGCGTCACGCGCGGCCGGCCTCGTGACCGGCGCGATCCTCCCCGTCGACGGCGGCTGGACTGCCCAGTAGCCGGCGTCGCGACTCGGAGCAGGGCGCGTTGTACCCTCTTTGCCTGAGGTTCGCATCTGGAGAAGCGTGCCGGCATGCAAAAGGTCAAGGCTCGCGAGCAGGCTATGGGGCAGGGTCTGTTCCACCTCGAGACGCAATTTCGCGAACGCATTTGGGGCGGGCAGCGCCTGCGCGCATCGAATCCGCCTGTCGGCGAGGCCTGGATCGCGTATGGCGGCAGTCGAGTTCTGGGCGGCCCTCAGGATGGCCGCACCCTAGACGAGCTGGCGAGCGCCTACGGATCCGAATTCCTCGGCTCGGCGATTGCCGGCAGCGTTAGCCGTCGCTTTCCGATCCTGGCCAAGTTCCTCGACTGCGCCGATTGGCTGTCGGTCCAGGTTCATCCCAACGACGAGCAGGCCCGGCGAATGGTGGGACCAGACGAGTTCGGCAAGACGGAGGCCTGGTACTTCATCGAAACCGACCCCGGCGCGAAGATCCTGGCCGGCGTGAAGCCTGGTACCAGCCGCGACGAGCTGGCGGCGGCGATCCGCGCGGGACGGGCCCTGGACGTGGCCTCCGAAGTGGAAGTGCGGGGCGGCGAGTCGCTCCTGATCCCGGCGGGTACGCTCCATGCGTTGGGCCCCGGGCTATTCCTTTACGAGTTGCAGGAGGCCAGCGACACCACCTACAGGGCCTACGACTGGGGACGGCCTCAGGCGGCCGGGCGGCAGCTGCACATCGAGGAATCGGCCGAGGTCGCGCTGCCGGTCGGTCCGCGAGAGCGCTCCGTTGCGATCGTGAGCACCGGAACTGGTACGAGCCGCGCCGTAACCTGCCAGTACTTCGAACTCGACCTGGTCCGTGTGGAGTCGGAGCCGTTGGAGGCCGATGCCGAGGGTCGTACGCTGCACCTCCTGACCGTGATCGATGGTTCGGCAACGCTCACCTGTGGACACGAGACGACACGGCTCGACCGTCTCGAGACAGCGCTCGTCGCCGGTGCTGCGGGGGCCTACTCAGTGCGTGCTCTGGGCGGCCCGGCTACGTTGCTGCAGGCTCGGATACCGAGCTAGGAGCCACCGGGCATCGCTCAGGGTTTGATCGGCCCGGTACCTGCCCCCGTGCGCTCGATGGCGGCGGCCAATTCGCCCAGGTCCGCGGCACCGAGGTGAAGCGTTCCGGCGGCCAACCAGCCGTCGACCTGCTCGGGTCTGCGTGCGCCGACGATGGCGCCACTCACGCCGGGCCACGCAAGCGTCCAGGCCACTGCCACCGCCGCGACGCTCGTGCCAAGGCGTGCCGCGACGGGCTTGATGGCGTCGCGCAGAGCCAGGTTCAGCGTCAGTGCCGGGTCGTTGAAGCCGTCCGATCCGCGCCTCCAGTCGTCCTGGGACATCGCTGCCACTCTCTCGCGGGAGAACGAATCGGTAAGGATCCCGGACGCCATGGGGCTGTAGACGATCACTCCGGTCTCGTGCGCGGCAGCCCACGGGAGGAGGTCGCTTGCCGTGCCGCGATAGATCATCGAGAACGGTGGCTGCAGCGAGTCCACATGGCGGATGGACTCGCAGGCATCGAGCAAGCCGACGTCGTAGTTGCTGACGCCGATGGCTCGCACCTTGCCCTCGTCCGCGAGCCGCGCCATCTCGCCCCAGGAATCCTCGACGGAGGTGCCTATCTCGTCGGGCCGGTGGATCTGGTACAGGTCGATTTGCTCCACGCCAAGCCGCCGCAATGAGGCTTCGCACTCGAGCCGGATCGACGCGGGCCGGAGAACGCGTCGAGCCGGTGCCATCCGGTTGGCCTCATCCCAGATGAGCCCGCACTTGGTGAAGACGAGGGGCCGCTCACCGGCAGGGATTTGGGCCACTGCTCGGCCGACCACCTCTTCGGAGTGGCCCAGACCGTAGATCGCCGCCGTGTCGATCCAGTTCACGCCACTCGCGACCGCATGGACGATGGCTCTTTCCGACGCGGCGTCATCCTGCGGTCCCCATCCGAAAGCCCAGCCGGCGCCGCCGACAGCCCATGAGCCGAAGCCAATGGTCGTGATCTTCAGTCCGCTCGTTCCCAGGTTCCGGGTATCGACCATGATTCCTGTCTCCTCCTGGTTTGCCGGGACTCTCCGGCCGTAAGAGCGCTTCCCGCCGCGACCGGGCAGACGTGCCGCGGCGCCTGTCCCATTGTCTCTCCGATTCGAGAGTCGGGCTGCGGGCGCGGCAGGCCCGCCTCGCGTACGCTTGGCATGTGCGAAGCCGAGTCAGCGCCGGAATCCTTCTCTTTCGTCGGACCGAAGGCGACGTCGAAGTGTTGCTCGGTCATCCGGGCGGGCCGTTCTTCGGCCGCAAGGACATCGGTAGCTGGTCGATCCCCAAGGGTGAGACGAGCGCGAGCGACGAGAACCTCGAATTGACGGCTCGTCGCGAGTTCGAGGAAGAGACGGGCCATCCCGTTCCGGCCGGCCAGCTGATCGAGCTCGGCTCGGTCACGCAGAAAGGCGGCAAGGTCGTTCACGCCTGGGCAGCCGAAGGCGACCTCGATCCGGCCACCGCGGTCAGCAACACGTTCTCCTTCGAATGGCCGCCCTTCTCGGGCCGCGTGAAGGAATACCCCGAGATCGATCGTGTGGCCTGGTACAAGCCGGAGGAAGCGCGCCTGCGCATCAAGGAGGCCCAGGTTCCTTTCCTCGACCGTCTGCAGGCGACCCTCAGCCCGGCAATCCCCTCCCTCGGAATCCGAGGCGACTGCCCGGAGAGCGCGTGACCGCAGCCGACGGCGCAGTCGTCGAACTGCGGGGAGTCTCGGTCATCCGCTCCGGCAACCGGTTGCTCGATGGCGTGGACTGGCGCATCGGAACGGGCGAGCGCTGGGTCCTGCTCGGACCCAACGGCTCCGGCAAGACGACCCTAATGTCCGTGGCTTCGACGTACCTGTGGCCGTCGCGCGGCACGGTCTCGATCCTGGGCAGTGCCATCGGAGCGATTGACGTGCGAGACCTCCGCCACCGTATCGGGGTCGCGAGCGCCGCCCTGGAGGCGCGCATCCCGGGGCAGCTGACCGCGCACGAGGTCGTGCTGGCTGGAGCAACGGGAGCCATCGCGCCGTGGTGGGACCGCCACGGACTGAAGGCCGAGCGTCGAACCGCGGAGGTTCTCGAGCTCGTGGGCTGTTCCGGCGTGGCCGATCGCCGTTTCGAGCTCCTTTCCTCGGGCGAAAAGCAGCGCGTCCAGATCGCTCGGGCCCTCATGGTCGATCCGCTGCTGTTGCTGCTTGACGAGCCCGCGGCCGGTTTGGACCTCGGAGCCCGGGAGCAACTTGCGGTCCTGCTCGCACGCCTCAACGCGGACACGCGCCTCGCTGCGACCGTAGTCGTCACCCATCACGTCGAGGAGATCGCCGCCGGCACGACGCATGCCCTGGTGCTGCGATCAGGGCGAGTCATCGCGGCCGGTCCAGCCGAGACGACCGTAACCGGCCCGGTGCTGTCGGACGCTTTCGGGCTGCCCCTTACAGTGCGGAGGGTGGGGCCGCGGTACACGGCCCACGCCACCACTTCCGCCTGAATCGGCGTGCGGAGTAGAACTGGTCGCCCAGTCGGTCACACCGGTGAGCGAAGCTCCGGCGTCGGAAACGAACGGCAACCAGCTAAGGCCGCAACCACTCGATGGTCGGCCCGGCCGAGTCGTCGGCACCGGCGCCCACTAGCGACAATGTGGGCTCGATCGACTGCGTCTCGACCGTCACGAGCCGAGGGCCGAGGTGTCGAACCACGCCCGCAGAACGGCGCTCCTTGCGCGCCGCCAGGCCCCGGGCCATCAGGCGAGTGGCCGCTTCGATGGCGTCGAGCGGCATCGGCGACTCGAGGACCCGTGGGTCGAACGAGAAGGCGACGATGGACTAGGGCAAGACCGGATCCGGCCCCTCGACTTCGACTGCCATGACATCGACCGGCTCGGATTCGACCGGCACGGCCTTGGGCTCTCGAACTACCGCGACGGAAGACCGCCGCCCAGTCGGACGATGCCTCGATGGCTTTCCCTTGACCGCATCTCCGGGTCGCGCGGACCGCCGCCCCCGCCGCACGCCGGCCACCGCGCCATTGTTGGAAGCACCGGCCGGTTCGCCCGCCGAAACCGAGGGTTTCGACCCGACCGTATCGACGCTCTCGGTCTGGATCTCGTCGGATGAGCCCGACCTCAATCCACCCTCGAAGGCGGGAATGCTCATCACTCGCAGGGCGTCGAGACGCTCGACCAGACGCAGTGCCTGATCCACTTCGGCAGCTCTCACGTCGCCCGCCGCAACCGCCTCCTCCAGCCGACTCCGGCGATTCTCCGGCTCGATCTCCAGCAACTCATCGAGCACATTTTGACGCCGCTGTTCGCGGCCCGTCTTTGACCAGAACATCCTCAACTCCTGCCGCTGGCGTGGGGACGACGGCCGAAGGTGCTACCCACCCGAAGCGCGTCACCAACGGTGACCGAGATCCTGCTCGATCGGATCGGGCCTGCCCTCCTCCGATCGGTCGATCGATCCCATCAACCGCCATGAGGCTGACACATGGACAGTCCGGTAGCAACACTCAGGGAGGGGCGAACCGTCTGCCGGCACGGGTAGCCCACCGGACAGCAGAACGGTGCCCCTGATGTGACGGCTGTTGCCGACAGCCACTCAGCGGGGCAGCCGGCCGGGCAGGATGAGCTGAATGGAACTGCGGGACCCGCGATCAGTGCTCCTCCAGCACCGACTCAGTGGGGGAACTCAGAACCCAGACTGCCTGCAAAGACCGTTGCGAACGAGAGCAACGAAAGCGCCACTCCCAGGATCCAGGCAAACACGACCGCACGAGCGCTGAAGAAACGGATGGTCATCGGACGACTCCTTCTTGGGGATATCGCCCGACCGGACATGCGCTGGGCAGCTGTCGGCACGGCAGAGCGTAAGCGTCACCGGATGGCCTGGTCAAGTAGCATTAGACCTGCGCGAGACGTGCACGCTTTCTACACAACTTGTACCGGCATAGGCGTACACTCCGAAGATGGCACGCACAAGCAAGACACGACCTCCCGTAGATGATTCCCCTCTAGCCAGAGAGATGGGCCAGCGGTTGCGTCGCGCCCGGCTGGCCGCCGGTTTGACCCAGCAGCAGCTCGCCGAGGGTCGGTTCACGAAGGCGTACGTCAGTGCCCTGGAGAACGGCCTGAGCCGGCCTTCGATGGTTGCTCTCAGGTTCTTCTCGAGCCGGCTGGGGATTCCCGCCAGCCATCTCATCAACGACCAGTCCACCGGATGGCACCGACTGGAAGCCGACCTGGCCCTCGCCGCGGGCCGCTGGGACGAGGCCATCGACGGCTATCGGCAACTGCTCGGTGACGGAGCGACGCACGAGGCTCGCGCCGAGCTTCTCCGTGGGCTTTCCGAGGCTCTCGTCCGACAGGGTAAGGGCCGCGAGGCCACGGCATTGGCGGCCGAGGCGTCGCAGTTGTTCAAGGACGCCGGCCGACTGGCGGATGCGGCCCTGGCCGAGTACTGGCTTTCGAACTCGCACTACCAGCAGGAGAACACGGCCGAGTCCAAGGCTATCCTGCAGTCGATTCTCGCCCGAGTGCGGGGCGGCCTGAAGGTTGAACCCGATTTTGGGGTCCGCCTTCTCATGGCGATCTCCTGCAACGAAGCCCGCGAAGGCAACCACACGGCGGCGCTCGCCTACCTCGAGGAGGTCCGAGGCCTCGCGGCCGATCTGGACGACAGGCGCCGCGCGGCGTATCTCTACGATCTCGCCATCAGCTATCGGGAGACCGGTGATTTCGAGGCGGCGCTGCGGACCGGAATTGCCAGCGTGGAGCTCTACAGACGGGTCGAAGCCGAACGTGAGACGGCGACTCTCGAGAACGACCTGGCGCTCTCGTATCTCGCCCTGGGCAACACCACCAAGGCAGACGACCTAGCCCGCTCGTCGCGCCGAATATTCGAGAGACTTGGCGAGGAGCGGGCCCTTGCGCACGTCCTCGAGACGCAGGCTCGCATCGCTCTGGCTCGCGGCGGCTTCGAGGAAGCGCTTCGAGGGTCTTCCGCCGCGCTCGCTTTCGCCGAACGCTGCAACAACGCGAACGCCACCGTGCAAGCGCTGCTGACCAGAGCGCGCGCCAGAACGGCGCTCGGTGACCTGACGGGCGCACTCGAAGATAACGAGCGAGCAGGTCAGGTTGCGCGTCAAGCCGGAGCTCCGACGCTCCTACGGCAGGCACTTGGCCAATGGGCGGATGCGCTGGCGCTCTCCGGAGACCACGAGCGGGCGTTCGTGCTCATGCGCGAGGCAATCGGCAACTCCTGATCGCGTCGAGGCTCGGCCCAAGACGCAACTCGCCAACACGCCGTATTACGATCGTTACGCGGCCCGGTCGAGTACAATAGGTGTTGATACCGCTTACGAGGGTCCGTCGAAATGCCTCCGCAATCGACCCAAGGGCCGCGCTCATTGGCGCGCCGGCTAGGTTCCGTGCCGTGGTATCGCGACGGCTGCAATGGGCTGGCCGTGGTTGCGCTCTCCGAGGTCCCCTCTTCCGACGACTCCATGATCCGGGCGGCGCTGGTGCGGGGCGCTCTTTCGTGCCGGCAAGTCGATGAGTTCGATCGGGTCCTGAACCGGGAGCTGTGGCAGATCGGATACGTGGCTCGCATCGAACGAAACCCGGCGAACCGGGCGATCGTATCCGTAGAGATCTCTCGGGATCGCTGATCTCGGCCTGGAGCCTGCCTCAGAGGTAGCGCTCGGCCATCGCCCGAGTTGCGCCTGCGACGCGCTCTCGCAGTTCGGTCGGCTCGATCACCTCGGCGTCGGGCCCCAGGTGCAGTAGCTGCGGCTCCGCGTGCCAGAAGTCCTCGAGACGCAGGACGAGAGTGAGCCAGCCGGCCTGGTCAGGCTCTCCTGCAGCAACGATCGCCTGCCGCGCCGGCCCGGAACCGATCGCATCGCCCAGCCGCTGGAGACCTTCGCCTCGGACCCGGACGACGGCCGCGAACGAGGGGAGGCTCTCCTGGTACTCGGCAACGGACCGCTCCCAGAAAGTCGCCAGATCGAACTCCTCGGGGCGCTCGAAACGATCGGGCAGCGTGGCGAGATCGAGGATGCGCGAAATGCGGTAGGTTCGAATCGACTCCGCCCGCGCCACGAGATACCAGACGCCCGCCTTGGAGACGAGGCCGAGTGGGTCCACCGTCCGCTCGACAACGGCGCCCTCGTCGCTCCCCCGCCGGTAGTGCATGGTCAACCGGTGATCGGACCAGACGGCATCGGCGATCGATTGCAGATGCGGCGCCACTTCGGCCTCCTGGAACCACCCGGGTGCGTCCAGGTGGAAGCGCTGCCGAAGACGCGATGCTCGGCTGCGAAGTTCCGGCGGTAACGCGGCGAGCACCTTGAGCTGTGCCGCAGCCAGAACCGTACCGAGCCCGAGTTGTGCGGCCGGCCCCGGATACCCGGACAAGAAGAGCGTTTCCGCCTCTTGCGGCGTCAGTCCTGTGAGTCTCGTGCGATAGCCCTCCACGAGCTGGAACCCGCCATGAGATCCCCGGTCCGCGTAGACGGGTATTCCCGAACTGCCCAGTTCGTCGACATCTCGGTAGACGGTCCGGATGGAGACCTCGAGCTCATCCGCAAGCTGCTGAGCGGTCATTCGACCGCGCGTCTGGAGCAGCAGGAGGATCGATATAAGACGACTCGCTCGCATGCCGCGAGCCTAGCTGATTCTTCGACGCCATACCTGACAGTTGTCGTCATGTTGCCACCGTAAGCTGACGGAGATGGTCACGGAATCAGGAGGATCGGATCGATATGTTGCCTCAGCTGAACGACCCCCGACAGCAACTACTCATGGCCCGAAGGCACGCGGACGAGCTGCGCGCCGAGTGGCGGATCGCAAACACCAGGCAGGACTGCCATTCCGGCATGAACGGCGCCACCTTGCCAGGGGCCATCGGAAGGGCCCTCATCAGAGTCGGATTCAGGCGGCTGCCGGGAGGTACGTGGCCACGTAGTTCGGCGGTTGGGGCAAGCGGCGCCGACTCGGGATGCTGAACGTGGGACGTTGTGGCGAGGCGCAGGAAGAGGCTGGCGCACCGCTCGCAGATGGGGCACGCTGAGCTCATGCCGAACCTTCCAGTCGCGCCACTGCCGGCGCCCAACCCGCACGATCCCGGGCCGAATGTCGCGGGAGAGCGGGCAATGGCCGTGGACCGGGCGGCGACCAACGTGCTCGTAACGGCCCGGGGCTCGACGATTCGCATCGGCACCGCGTCCTGGACCGATCCGACGATGACGGCGCCCGGCGTCTTCTACCCGCGTGGAACAGACACTGCCGAAGGGCGCCTGGCCTACTACGCCGGTACGTTTCCGATCGTCGAGATCGACGCTACCTACTACAGCCTGCCGAACCCACGGACCGCCGAGGCCTGGGTTGAGCGAACCCCGCCGGACTTCGTCTTCGACGCGAAGGCGCATGCGCTCATGACCGGGCAACCTACGGAGCCACGCCGGCTGCCCAAGGAGATCCGGAACGCGATGTCGGCGGAGCTCGCGGCGAAACCACGGATCTACGCCCGCGATCTGCCGGAAGAACTACGGGACGCCATCTGGCAGATGTACCTCGCCGGTATCGAGCCGCTGCGTGCCGCAGGCCAGCTCGGCTCCATCCTGCTTCAATACCCACGCTGGTTCTTCCCGACGAGCGAGAACCGTGACGAGATCCTCGAAGCCCGGGCCCGCCTGGGAGAGGTCAGGTCGGCGGTCGAGTTCCGGAGCGAAACGTGGTTCAACGACAAGAACCGCGACCGGACCCTTCGATTCCTGGCCGACAACAGGATCCCGTTCGTGATGGTGGATGGGCCACAGGGACTGCGCAGCAGCGTCCCAGCCCTGGTCGCTGTCACGTCGCCGGAGTTGGCGCTCGTGCGTTTCCACGGCCGGCGCGTGGAGACCTGGGAAGCGAAATCCATCCCAGTCGTGGAACGGTTCCGCTACCTCTACAGCGAGGAGGAGTTGCGGGAGTGGCTGCCGCGCATCCGAGAAGCTGCCGAGGAGGCCAGCGAGTTGCACGTCCTGATGAACAACTGCTACGCCAACTATGGCTCGACCAACGCCCGAGAGCTGGCCGCGATGATCGAGTCGGAGCTGATCGAAGGGCCACTCGCCGGCTCCACGGCCGATGGCGCCGGGCTCGAGGGAGCCACGACGACCGCGAGCTGAGCCCTCCGGCAGTCCCCCATGACGCGGCAAACGGCCCGAGGAGGGGGTCCCGAGCCGTTTGCGTAGGAGAGCGCGCCGTCACTCGCGCTCTTTGGAATTTGCATGAATCCTAGGCCTCGATGGCTGAGGCGGCCCTGAAGGCAGGGGCATGTCCTACTGGACGCGCCATCGAGTTGCAGGCCCCCGGTCGGTGCCCTGACGGTCGCCGCCAACGCGCGGACGTCGCACCGCCATGGGCCGACGGGCCGCCCGAGCTGACCCGGTAGTACTATGCCACCAGCTCAGGCCGCGTTCCCAAGGAGCCTGAATGTCCGACACGCGATCCCGTCTCGCTACCTCGCGCGCCTCGTGGCTCCCATCCGAAACCGGGCCGACTTTGGCCGACTTGGAGTCAGGCGCGGCTCCGGCGACCCCATCGGGCCTGCTGCGCGGCATCGTGGCGAGCCATCCGAGCGCCGTTGTGGTCGTCGATGCAAAAGGCAGATCGTCTACGCCAACCGACATACGGTGCGGTTATGACCTGCTGGTCGCGGCCGATCCCATCGAAGCGCTTGCCATCGTCGAAGGCCACCCAGCGCGGATCCATCTGCTCGTATCCGACGTCGTGATGCCCATGCTGAGTGGCCCCGAGCTGGCGCGTCGCCTTCGAGAGCTCCGACCCGAGATTCGGACCCTCTTCCTGTCCGGCTACACCGAGGAACTCGTTGGCTCGAAAGGCTGACTTCGGGCCGGGGACGGCTTCCTATCGAAACCATTCACACCGGACGCCCTGGCTCGAAACGTCCGCGAACTCATCGACGAGCCGCAAGCCCGGACCTGACCCGGCAACGCATTCTCGGAGCACTCCATGGACGACTCCAAGTTCAGTGGCGAGGACGACAGCTTCCATCTGGAAGACCTCGAAGGACTCCACCGCTCACGAGTTCGATCCAGTGCCCAGGCGGCTCGCGACGCCTCCAAGCATCGCCTGCAACCGGACATCGCCGACCCTCGCCATCCTGCCGGCGCCGTCGACGAGGCCGCGGACGAGCCACTCGAGCATGTCGGGAGGCGCCACATCGTGAGGCCCGAGCTGGCGGCGTTGATCGTCGGGGCCATCTTCATCGTTTCCGCGTTGGTCAAGCCATGGGGCGGCATCGTTTCGGCTCCGTCGCCCTCGGCATCCGCGCGGGTCAGCCCGCAACCGCTCGTCCTAGGCCCGGGTTCTTCCGAGCCCGCTCTGCCGCCTTACCTGGACGATCTCTCGCGAGCCTGGGCCGGGGTCGACTGGAGATTCCTGAGCGTGACCGACACACACTCTGGCTGGGGCATCTCGACCGCCGCGATGGTTGAGACGGCAGCTTCGACTCCACCCCCGATCGCCCACAGTCCGGCCATCCTATGGACGTCCGTCGCCAGCTCGACGCCGCCCACGGTCATCGACGTGAGCCCAGGCACGAGCGTGTTCGCAATCGCGATCACCTGGCCACAGGATCTCCGCGTGACCGCTGTTTACTTCGAGTACTTAGGCAACGGCTTTGACCCGCCAAATGCGACGTCGGCCGGCTTCCAGCCGTACGCGCAGGTGACCCCGCTCTCGGCGGATGCGGTCGCGGCGCCGCTGGAGCAGCCCACCCTAGGACCCCCGCACTCCGGCCAGTTCTGGGTGCCGCCCGCGGTCAAATCGCCGCTGACGGTCAATCGGTCGCTGGCATCGGCCTGGCACCTTCTGCCATGGTCTTGGCCGCTTGGCGAATTCAAGGTCACGATCACATCGCAGCACCGGCCGACCACGGTGGCCGTGTACCTGCGCCAGACCCCACGCATTCCAGCGGAACTCAGCTCGGCCGTGACGCAGTAGCCGGCACCTCTCCGGCGAATCAGAACGCCCGGCGGAGGTCCGCCGGGCGTTCTGCGATTTCGCGAAGGAAGGCTACTTGTCGCGCTCCGCGGCGCCGGCGAGAGCCGCCTGCGCGGCTGCGAGGCGAGCCACCGGAACCCGGAACGGCGAGCAAGACACGTAGTTGAGGCCGATGTCGTGGCAGAAGCCGATCGACATCGGGTCGCCGCCGTGCTCGCCGCAGATGCCGACCTTGAGGTCGGGGCGGGTCTTGCGGCCCAGATCCACGGCCATTTTCATTTCCTGGACGATGACCGGGTCCAGGGACTGGAACGGGTTGTACGGGAGGATCTTGTCCTCGACGTACTTGAGAAGGAACCCGCCCTCAGCGTCGTCGCGGCTGTAGCCGAACGTCATCTGGGTCAGGTCGTTGGTG
>Ga0209638_1000526_pt1 | contig 25166 bp, 24 predicted proteins | sample BarGraNGADG00211_FD_184490 | JGI IMG/M metagenome (GOLD analysis project Ga0209638, IMG submission 184490) | Arctic peat soil microbial communities from Barrow, Alaska - Barrow Graham LP Ref core NGADG0002-211 (SPAdes) (version 2) | ecosystem: Environmental > Terrestrial > Soil > Wetlands > Peat...
TTTGGCAGCCTCGCTTAAGTGGTAGATATACTCCTTCTGTTGAATAGTGAGAGAGTCCCACCCGGGAATCTGATAACGAATAATTTTAATATCGGCAAACTCATCTGCCAGATATTTAAAAGGTTCCTCCTGGACCCCCTTGGAGCCATTTTGACAGGAGTTCGCAAAAAGCCCGATTGCAGTTGCAAAAAGCATAATTTTAAAGTAGTTCATGTTTATTCCAAAATTTAAACAAAGATATATTATTTTGATATCGGCAGTCTTTTTTATTTTTAAGGATTAATCGGAAAATAAGTACTTTTGCAAATTGAAGGTGGAAAAAGAGGATGAAAAAAATCAAATATATAAGTATAGCCTTTGTTTTAGGGTTATTTACAATACTCAGCTCCTGCATAAAAAATAACACCGACGATCCGGAGTATCGCAGAGTTGTGGTTTTATATTTAGCTGCAAATAACAATTTGAGCAGCTATGCATCAAACAATATCGTAAGTCTTAAGGAGGGCTATCTTCCCGGAGAGGATAGCAAGGATATTGTTTTGATATACTCTCACCTTTCCGGTTCAAACCCCAAACTATTGAGATTGTATAAAGATGATTCAGGAAAAGTACAGGAAGATGTGGTAGCAAATTTCGATAGCCAGAACTCAGCAACCCCTCAGGTACTTGAAAATCTTTTGAATAAGGTTAAGATCATATTTCCTGCAGAAGAGTACGGACTTATTTTATGGTCACATGCATCCGGTTGGCTTCCGCAGGGATACTACAGCAGTCCCACAGGATTTAACGCATATATGCCGGATCCTTATGCAGGTATTGTCAAGAGCTTTGGAGAGGATAGTGGGATAGAGATGGAGATTACAGATCTTAAAGATGCCATTCCATACCACCTCTCATTTATCATATTTGATTGCTGCTTTATGGGGGGAATCGAAACGGCATACGAACTTAAAGACAAATGTGATTACATAGTTGCCTCTCCTACAGAGATTCTGGCAACAGGATTTCCTTATGATCAAGTTATGAAGCCCCTGTTTGAGAGCACTGCAGATCTCAACGAGACTTGTCAGATATTTTACGACTACTATAACGGTATGAGTGGTGTAAACAAGTCTGCAACCATTGCTATTTATCAGACAGATAAGCTGCAACAAGTAGCAGCAGCAAGTAAAATTATTTTCAATAATAATCGTTCCAAAATTGCAACTCTTAACATGAGTCAGGTCCAAAAATACTTCAGGTTAGACAAGCATTGGTTTTATGATCTATCGGATCTTATGGAGAGTATAGCGATGCCATCTGAATTTACTGATTTTAAAAGCGCATTGGACAATGCTGTAATTGCAAAATGGTCTACAGACAACTTTATAGATATTAAAATTAACAGTTTTTCCGGAATAAGTACATACATCCAAAATCCGACAAACTCATACCTGGATAACTTTTATAAAGGTTATCAATGGAACAGGGACAGTGAAATGATAAAATAGCAAATAGTTGCAAGGGCAATATTTTTTTGTACCTTTGGCTCCTCTAAAAAAGGCAACTTTTTTGGTGCAATGGGATTCGGAGTTCCGAATTGAGTAACACATTTTAAATCAATTTTATGAAAACAATCAAATTACAAGGTAACCCAAGAGAGGTTTCGAACAAACAGGCAACCAAAACTTTAAGAAGAGAAGGAAAGGTTCCATGTGTTCTTTATGGACAAGGAGTAGAAAATCTTCTTTTCTCGGTAAATGCAAAAGAACTTCTTTTAATAGTAAACACCCCTAACACATATATTATCGAACTTGAGATTGGTGGCAAGAAACACTTGGCTGTTCATCATGCCGCACAATATCACCCGTTAACCGATGAACCTCTGCATGTAGACTTTTTGGCAGTTAATGAAAAGAAACCTGTTGCAGTAAATGTTCCTGTTGTTATCACCGGAAACTCAGAGGGCGTGCGCGAAGGGGGTAAACTGATTCTAACCACAAGAAAGATCAGAATTGCTTCCGAATTAAAGAATCTTCCGGACACAGTTACAGTTGATATTACAGATCTTAAGATGGGTAAAACTATTGTAGCAGGAGATTTAAAATTTGATAATATTCAAGTGCTTACACCAAAGACCACCATTATCTGTGCTGCCAGGTTGACTCGTGCGGCCGTGGGTGCAGCAGCAACTGCAACTCCTACTGCAACTCCAACTGCAACTCCTGCTGCAACTCCAACTCCGGCTAAGTAGTAACTAACTATATTGAGTATGAGCTATCTGATTGTCGGGTTAGGAAATATCGGAATTGAATACGCTGACACTCGCCATAATATCGGATTTACTGTGTTGGATGCCTTGGCTAAGGCATCCAACATCTCTTTTAACAGCCAACGTTATGGTTCTGTGGCTGAGTATAGATTCAAGGGCAAGAGCTTCATTCTTCTAAAACCATCTACCTTCATGAATTTGAGTGGCAAGGCAGTCAACTACTGGCTGCAGACAGAAAAAATTACTGTAGAAAATATGCTGGTTGTGGTAGATGATCTGGCATTGACACTTGGAACCATTCGTATGAGAAAGCAGGGGAGTGATGGTGGTCATAATGGTCTTAAAGATATTTCCGACACTTTAGGTAACAACAACTATGCTCGTCTCAGGATTGGGATAGGAGATAATTTTGGTAGAGGTCAGCAGATCGATTATGTCTTAGGAAAATGGAGTGCTGAGGAGATCAAAGAGTTACCTGGTGTATGTGACAGAGCAATAGAGGCGATAAAATCTTTCGGTGCTGTAGGTATAGAGAAAACAATGAATGTATTCAACACAAAATGAGCCGGCTAGATAAATATCTATGGTCAATTCGTATCTACAAGACCAGGGCAGATGCCACTGAAGCCTGCAGAGCAGGTCGCATCAAGATAAATGATGTTGATGGAAAGGCATCCAGAGAGGTAAAACCAAATGATATAATTACAGTAAGGAAAGCCAATATCCATTTTAAATACAAGGTTATTGAACCGATTGACAAAAGGCAGCCCGCAAAACTTGTTGAGTTATACGCCCAAAACGTGACACCGCAAGAGGAGCTGGACAAATTAAATGCACCCAGAGAGTCCATATTTTTAGCTCGTGACAGAGGTACCGGGCGCCCAACCAAAAAAGACAGGAGGGACATGGATGAGCTGTTGGATAACTTAGAATTTTCCGGTGATTTCCAGAAGCCGACAGGGGATGGAACTCCTGTCGATTGAGTATTCACCCATATATGCCGGAATCAGTATTGTTTCTCCTTTAGCAATCTTTTCAGATGATTCAGGCCCTTTAAATGTAGCTTCGCCATCTGTGCACAAATAAATTATGAAGCTGTTATAATCCTGGCTGTCCAGCCTTTTAACCTTATCAATATTCATCAGATTCACTTTGAAGTAGTTGCAATTGACCAACTCTCCACTCTCCTTGGCACTTGCTTGTGCACTTCCTGAGTCTCCACTTGTAAGTTTAAACTTCTTATAGTCGATACAATCAATTGCTAAATCCAGATGCATTTCACGAGCGGTTGCCGGATTGTGTTCCCTTCCCCAATCATAAATCCTGTAAGTAACATCAGATACTTGTTGAATTTCGGCAACTAATATACCGCCTGTTGCAGCATGAATTGTTCCGGGTTCAATAAAGAAATAATCGCCCTTTTTGGGTATAATCACATTTAACAACTCCTCAACAGTATCGTTATTACATTTGTCATAGACTTCCTGTGCTGTGGTATCTCTGTTGAACCCCAGGTAGATCTTTGCTGTGGGTTCTGCATCAAGAATATACCAAAACTCAGTTTTACCATAGGAATTATGTCTTTGAAGGGCAGTCTCATCATTCGGATGAATCTGTAGTGAGAGCCTGTCCTGAACATCAAGAAGCTTTATCAAGATCGGAAATTCATTACCGAACTTCTCATAGATTGCATCACCCACAAATTCACCCAAATAGGTTTCCACAACCTCGTTAATATCGTTTCCCTCTAAAAAACCATTGGAAACCACAGAGATATCTCCAGGTACACCGCTCACCTCCCAACTTTCGCCAATAGGTTTTGAACTAAAAGTATGTTTGTGGTAAGACTTTACAAGCGTAACCCCACCCCAAACCCGTTCTTTTAAAATAGGACTAAATTTTATAGGATACAGATTTATCATAGAATTTGTTCATTATTAATAAAATGCCAACTGTATATGCGAGGGCGACCAGATAAAAAATATAGTAATATACTCCGGGTATCATCTGATAATAACCAACATCTTCCGGAAGTTCAGGAAAGAAGATTGTAATAATGTATGCGAATCCGTTATTAATAAAATGAAAGAAAATTGTGGCCCAGAGTGACCTTGTTTTCCAGTAGATCCAACCCATCATAATTCCTATCAGAAAAGCAGGAATTGCCTGCCATGGATTCATATGTATCACTCCAAATATTGCAGCAGACCATAATATTGCCTTAACAGGAGTGAGATGTTTAAGTAGTCCTCTAAGGATAATACCTCTGCAGAAGAGCTCTTCCAAAAGAGGAGCAAAAACCACTACCATAAGAAGACTGCTGATTTTGTTTTCTGAGACCAGATGCAACAACTCCTTCATGAATTCAGGTGTATTCATCCACATTGTAAGCGGTTCTATAACCATGTTAAACGAAAAAACGAGGGGAAAGATGAATATAAAGCTGAGGGTTGCTCCAAGTTTTCCAAAATTGGGATTATCTACAGGCATAGGCTCCCCCTCGATATCTCTTCTCTTGTAAGGTCTTCTCATCCAAAGATAGGGTGGAATAAAAATCAGCGGGTAGGTAATTATTTTTACCCATCCTGTGAAATCTGGAAACAAGTACCTGGCTAATAAGGCGATAGCCCCACTTAACACACCTCCTCCAACCGTAAGAAAGGCAGCAAGGATCCAACTCTCTTTGAGATCCGGCAGATATGTGTAGAATCTTTTTAGCATATGATAATACTAAATTTTAAAGAGGGGTGAGGGATAAATTCCGTTTCTCACCAATTCGCCTATTTTCATAATCACTGTGTCTCTATCCTCTTTATATGTTACGCCAAACCATTGGTCCGGAGTACTAAGCACCACGCACCTTCCTTTGCCACTCTCCAATATCATGTTTACAACATATGGGATATAGAATTCAGACTTAAGTTCATCCATGTTTTTCTTAAGAAAATCTTCAAAAAGTCTTGAACCTTCTTTAAAAAGATCCGGTGTAAAACCCCACATATTCATTGAGACAAGATTTGTTTGGCCTATTGAGACCCTTTCACCATTCGGGTTGGTGCCGAATATTTTATCTCCCTCCCGTGCAATATTGTGATGTTCCTCCACTGAGGCTAAGTAGCCATTACTGTCCATGGTGCATAGCCCCCTGGAAACACTCCCCGATTCTGAGAGCGTATTTGAAATATTGAACCCAACCATGCAATATTCACCCTGCTTGCCGTTTAATTCCGACAAAAATTTTCCAAGTATCTCAAAAGATTTTTGACCATAATAGTCGTCGGCATTAATAACAGCAAAGGGGGTCTCTGTAACATTTGCTGCAACCAGTACGGCATGACCTGTACCCCACGGTTTTGTGCGTTCCGGGTTTAGGTGAAACCCCTCAGGAATCATCTCCAACTCCTGCTCAACAAAATCAAACTCAACAGAATCTCCATATCTGGTTCGTATTCTCTCCTCAAACTCCAACCTGAAGTGATTGCGAATTACAAAGACAACTTTTCCAAACCCTGCCCTGATCGCGTCATATACAGAGTAATCCATAATAGTCTCCCCACAGGGTCCCACACCATCTAACTGCTTTAATCCACCATATCTGCTGCCCATCCCTGCCGCCAGCACCAATAAAGTTGGTTTTGTCATATTGCTTGTCTAATTTTAATATATCTAAAACAAAATTATTATTAATTTTGTGAAAATTACCATAAAACCCAAAAAGAGATGTGGCAAAGGTTTTTAAATTCTAAATTCTTTAAAATCATTAAGAATAAATTCCTTATTGTAGGAGTTATCTTTGCTGTATGGATAACCTTTCTGGATAGCAATAGTTTAATTGACTGGGCTAAGGTGGTTCTGAACATAAATGAGCAAGAGAAGCAAAAAGTGTACTACAAGCAAGAGATAAAGGCAACTGAAGAGAAGCTTCTGGAGTTGGGATCAAACCTGGACAGTCTGGAAAAATTTGCCAGAGAACAATACTTTTTTCTTGAAGAGGGAGAAGATATCTTTATTGTTCAGGAGAAGAAATAGAGAGCAATTCTCTAAGATCCGGTGAGTTATATGTGGGGCCTCCATAGCATGGGAGTGATTTGTAATTGTAGAAAAACTGATCTATGCCAAAGATCATTGCCCCTTCAATATCATTAGCAAAATCGTCTCCAACCATTATTGACTCACTCTTTACTCCATTGATAGCCTTAAGAGCTCTTTTAAAGATAATTGGGGAGGGTTTGTGGACACCTTGCTCTTCCGAAATAAGAATGGCTTCAAAAAAGTGAGCTATTCCCGAATTTTGCAATTTCCTGTATTGCACCTCTTTAAATCCGTTAGAGATCAAAGCCATTTTTGCACCCCTCTTCTTTAATATGGAGAGCACCTCCATTGCATTAGGCATTAGAATTTTTTGATTTGGCATCTCGTTCAGGTATTCTTCGCCCATCTTCTCTGCAAACTTTCTGTCATCAATTCCATACACAAGTAGGGCTTGATAAAATCGTTCGCATCTGAGCATCTCTTTGGAAAGGAGTCCTTTTTCGTAATCTGCCCATAATCTATGGTTTATCTTTTCATATGAATGGAAAAACCCATGTTTATCATCAATTGGGAGATGGTACTTCTCAAGCAGCTCGCAGATATTGTTCTCTGCATTTGCATCGAAGTCCCAAAGCGTCCTATCCAGATCAAAAAGAAAATAGTTATATTTTTTTGACACTGTCTACTTTGTATAATAATCAATCATATCATTAATTGCCTTAGCGCAAACCGGACAAAACCCGGCTGCTGTATTGGTCTTCATTCTGCAATCCGGGTAAGGCCTGTATATCCCCTTTGCCATGTAGCCTCCACCTTCGAACAGCCCGACACCATTCTTGTCCACCATTCCCTTCCACTTTGAATCAAAATCAACCAAGGTGGTAAGATTTGGTTCCCAAGGCTCTGCCTTTAGGTTGTAGAAATCCTCATATGTGACATCGGATGTGTAGTACTCATCTCCCAGACCTGCAAAACTATGTCCGAATTCATGAACAAAGACAGCAGCCTCGGTAGGGTGATCAGACATGCTCAATCCATAGAAGTTGTAAATACCCCCGCCGCCATACTTATTTGTGTTTACAATTACATAAAGCGCATCGCAAGCAGTGTTCGAGGCGAGTTTAGCCACCTCTTTCTGATTTGGAGCTGTTAAGTATCTGTCAATTTTGAATGTGTAGAAGTTGGATGAGACAACGGTATTCTTCCAGATACCATTTTGAGGAATGTCTGTACCACTCTCTTTTGATATTGATTCAACAGCCCAGATGTTAAAATCGGCTTTTCTGGATTTGTAAGGTTCAATATCGAACAGGTATCCGGCAAACTTCTTTACATCTGCTTCGAATTTGCCCATCTCCTCTTCTGTATATCCCTCTGCTATAAAAACAAGATCCACCTTTGTGGAAGGATCTCCATTTACCAATACAGGTGTGATCTTAAAGTTATTCTCTTTTTCCGAACTTATGGTTTTGTCATTAGGGTCTATTGTCATACTGTAGAGTTCCGAGTATTTTCCGGTACTTTTGACTCTCTCGTAAAAGACAACCTTAACACTATCTTCCGGAAAAGGGATCCAGTATGAGCTAGTAAAGGCCTTTGGAGTTGTTTTTGCCTCTGCAGTGGTTCTCCACTCCTGGAAAAGGGTACTAAACCCCTTTGAGAAAAGAACCTCTCCGGAATTGTTAAAAACTTTATATTGATACTCACCGTAGTTGAAAGGATCAGCTGAAATTGCCTTTGGTCCGCTCCAAACAGACTCCTTGTGCATCCCATCCAGGAATATCTCCTGCTTTTGTGCATCGCCCGCAAAAATTAAATCTATTCTAAGCCTTTGAACTGTCTGAGCACAAATTTGCAGCGCAGCAAACGAAAAGGCAATTATTGACAGTAACTTTTTCATATTGTGAAAATCTTTTATATACCTGTATAGGTAAATGGCGTGATAGCCCTTAATTCTGTTTTAACCTCGTTGGAAACATTCAATTGATCAATGAAGTTCTGAATGGCTTCACGGTTAATTGTATGGTTTGTCCTTGTAAGTGCTTTGAGTGCTTCATAAGGGTTTGGGTAGTTCTCCCGTCTGAGTATGGTCTGAATACCCTCTGCCACAACAGCCCAGTTTGCGTTAAGATCGGCCTCAATTGCTGCTTTATTCAGGATCAGTTTGTTTAAACCCTTCTCAAGAGATTTTAAAGAGATTATGCTGTGAGCCAAAGGTACCCCCACATTTCTTAGAACTGTGGAGTCCGTAAGGTCTCTCTGAAGACGAGATATCGGTAGTTTTGCCGACAGGTGTTCGTACAACGCATTTGCTATTCCAAGATTTCCCTCTGCATTTTCGAAGTCGATAGGGTTAACTTTATGCGGCATAGCTGAGGAACCAACCTCCCCCTCCTTTATTTTCTGGCGGAAGTATTCCATAGAGACATAACTCCAGATATCGCGGCTTAGGTCAATTAAAATTGTATTTATCCTTTTAAGGTTGTCAAACAGTGCCGCAAGGTAGTCGTAATGCTCAATTTGTGTTGTAGGATAAGATCTTTTAAGCCCAAGAGTTCCCTCTACAAATTTTGTTGCAAAGATGTTCCAGTCAATTTTCGGATATGCAACAAAATGGGCATTGAAATTACCTGTTGCTCCTCCGAATTTTGCTGCAAATGGCAGGAGCTCAAGTAAGGAGAGTTGCTCTTTTATGCGAACAACAAAGACATTCAACTCCTTGCCAAGGCGAGTTGGCGAGGCAGGTTGACCATGTGTATGGGCAAGCATCGGAATATCTTTCCACTCTTTTGAAAGAGTTGTCAAAATATTAAGCACTTTACGCAACTGTGGCAGATAAACATCGCGAACACCCTCCAAAAGGCTCAACGGCACAGACGTGTTGTTAATATCTTGTGAAGTGAGACCAAAGTGAACAAACTCTTTGTACCTCTCTAAACCTAACTTCTCAAATCTTTTTTTGATAAAGTATTCTACAGCTTTAACATCGTGATTTGTCGTTTTCTCTATCTCCTTTATCTCCAGCACATCTTTCTCAGAGAAGTTTTTGAAGACCCCTCTCAACTCATTGTAACTATTTTTGTTCACACCCTTAAGTTGCTCCAGCGGTATTTCACACAATGCTATAAAATACTCAATTTCTACGAGTACGCGATACCTCATAAGTGCATATTCGGAATAGTATTTCGACAGTTCTTCTACCTGCTTGTAGTATCTTCCATCTATTGGAGAGATTGCTGATAATAAATGATTTACCATAGATATTTGGTATTTTAATGAACCTTAAGTTTAATAAAAATTTTGATAATCTGCTTAGCCTCCTTTACATCATGAACCCTGATGATGTCTGCACCGTGTATAAGGGCTTGAAGATGAAGAGCTGTTGTTGCAGTTAAGGCATCTTCCGGAGAGATGTCCAGAAAACGGTAGATCATACTTTTTCTGGAAATTCCCACCAGTATAGGGTAATTGACACCTGTTTGCTTCGATTGGATTTTAAGCCTGTCAAGCCCCATCAGTAGTTCGTAATTTTGCTCAATATTTTTTGCAAATCCGAAGCCGGGATCAATAATAAGGCTCTTTATCCCAATCGCTTCTGCTTTAGGGATGAACTTTAAGAAATATTCGCGGATATCTTCGGCCACGTTATCATAATTGCAGAAATCTTGCATAGTTTCCGGAGTTCCTCTTTTATGCATTGCAATATATGGTAACTCCAACTTTGCAACCATAGAGAGCATAGCCGGGTCGTCCTCTCCTGCGGATATGTCGTTTACGGTGAACTCACCTGCAAAATCAAAAGAACGCTCCACAATTTCCGATCTGAATGTGTCTATTGAAATATCTGAAGATGGATAATCTCTCAAAACTCTCTTGAGTGCCGGTTTTAAAAGTTCCCACTCCTCCTCTGCAGATATGCTTTTTAATCCAGGCTTAGTAGAGCAGGCTCCTATGTCAATTATGTCTGCACCATCTTTAAGCATCTGTTCAAACCTCTTTGTAAATTGCTCATCAGTAGTGCATCTGCTTCCACTAAAAAATGAATCGGGGCTAAGATTTATTATCCCCATCACCTGTGGTTCGTCGTAATTTGTCATATTTCTATTAAATTGACTAACTTTGTTTGGTATCACAAATATATGATTTATTATGTTCATTGTGTTGGAAGGTTTAGATGGCGCAGGTAAGTCAACTCAAATCGGTCTTTTGCAAAAATATTTCGAAAGGAAAAACATTGTGGTTAACTACCTGCATTTTCCCAGATTCGATTCACCGGTATTCGGAGATCTGATCGCAAGATTTTTAAGGGGAGATTTGGGTAGTATAGAACAGGTCAATCCTCTGCTGATTGCACTACTTTTTGCGGGGGACAGAAAAGATGCAGCCGAGATGATAAAAGGCTGGCTAAATAGTGGAAACTGCGTAATATTGGACAGATATATCTATTCCAATATTGCATTTCAATGCGCAAAAATTGAGGATTCTACAGAGGCAGAACGATTGCGTGACTGGATATTTGATACTGAATATAACCAATTTGCAATACCTAAACCGGATATAAACCTGTTTCTGGATGTACCCCTCAAGTTTATAGATAAAAAGTTAAATGAAAGCAGAGAGGGCGACGACAGAGAGTATTTGAAGGGGAAGAAAGACATTCATGAGGCAAGTATTACTTTTCAGTCGAGGGTTAGAGATAGGTATCTGGCAGAGTGCAAAAGAGATACAAATTTTATAAGGATAGATTGTTCAGACAATCAGGGTGAGATGCTCTCGGCCGAAGTTGTTTATGATCTAATTATAAACAGAATTGAAAAATTAATTTGAGATGAAACTGTTAAGAGCCGTTTCCAGATTGATAATCGGATTGACATTTATCTTTTCCGGTTTTGTCAAAATTATTGACCCGGTTGGTGCAGGCTTAATTGTTGGGGAGTATTTCAAAATAATAGGAATAGATTCGTTACCATTATTATATCAGATCATTGGCATGGCTCTTTCGGGAGCAGAACTGCTGCTTGGAATCTCGGTTCTTCTGGGGCTCAGAATGAAAGTCTCCTGCAAATTGGCTTTAGGGTTTGTCTCGGTTTTTACCCTTATCACACTTTTCCTGGCCATATTTAACCCCATCCAGGAGTGCGGATGCTTTGGAGAGGCTCTCAAATTGACAAACTGGCAGACTTTTTATAAGAACATAATTCTTCTTGTTTTCGCTCTGATACTATATTTCCAGAGAAACAATTTCATTCCTATTGCTCCAAAAAGTTGGGAGCGGGGTTTTGTCGGGGTCTATGCTCTGTTGATCATATTATTGTCAATATATTCATACAGACATCTTCCGCTGATAGATTTTATGGAATACAAGGTGGGTACAGACATCCATGAAAAGTTGAGTATGGCAGAAAACATAAGTGAACCCACTTTTGGAACGATACTTATTTATAAAAAAAATGGAAAGGTAAAGACATTCTTGATAGACGAATTACCCGATTCCACATGGACATTCGTAGATTCCAAAACAAAGCAGGTTTCTTCAAAGGCACTACCGGCTGCTATAAATTTTGCAGTTTCGGACAGAGAAGGAAACTACGTAACAGACTCACTCCTCTCTATAGAAGGTAAGCTATTTATCACATCAATTCCATATTTTGACAGATTGTCGGGTCCTGACCTCGATAAACTCAGACTCATTAATGAAAAATTCAAGGAGAAAAAGATCAATCACATAATATTGACAGGATCCTCATTTTGGTTGATTGATAGTCTGAACAGAGATTCTCTCGATATCGAATTCTTTTATGCAGACCACAAGACCCTTCTTGCAATGAACCGTTCCAACGGTGGATTGATATATCTTAACAATGCTACAGTAACTGCAAAATGGTCTATAAATGACATGCCGGTTGACTCCTTTGACAGTGTAATAAATGAGGACCCGGAACTTCTTGCAGCAAAGATGAGGATTAAAGAGCAATTGGCTGCAGAGGTCGCTGCAATCATTATTTTATTGCTTGTTGTTGTAATGAGATATATCTGCAGGTTTGCTTATACGCACAAAATTATCACAGATGGATATAATTCGGAATCAGAATCTAAAGAAGCTTAATACATTAGGTTTAAATGCCTCTGCTAAATACTTTGCCTCACCCACTTGTAAAGAGGAGTTGATAACTCTCTTGAAGGACCCGAAATTTATTGATACACCCAAAATGGTGATAGGTTCAGGATCCAATATTCTTTTCTGCACAGACTTTGACGGGCTTTTAATACATCCTTCCATGATGGAAATTAAAATTGTGGAGAACAGTGAGGAGTATATCTATTTGAGGGTTGGTGCAGGAGTTATCTGGGACGACCTTGTCGAATATACCGTAGACAGAGGATGGGGTGGCCTGGAGAATCTCTCCTGGATTCCCGGCTGTGTGGGTGCAGCACCGGTACAGAATATAGGTGCGTACGGAGCAGAGGCAAAAGATTCTATAACCGATGTAGAGTTTGTAAAAATTGACTCAGCCAAAGAGTTTAAGTTGAAAGGGGAGGAGTGCAGGTTCGGTTACAGAGACAGTATTTTTAAAAGAGAGCTAAAATCTAAGATCGTTATTACATACGTAACCTTTAAACTCACAAAGTTTCCACGGATAAACAGTAATTATGCAGATGTTTCGGAAGCTTTAAAGGGAATTGAGTACCCTTCATTGCAAAATTTAAGGGAGATAATCATTGATATTCGAAAGAGAAAATTACCCGATCCGGCAGTAGTCGGGAACGCAGGGAGCTTTTTTAAAAACCCGGTTGTAACCGAGGCTGTTGCCAACTCAATTCATGCAAACAATCCAACACTAAAACTTTTTCCGACAACCCCCGGTTATTGCAAGATATCGGCCGCCTGGCTCATAGAACAGTGCGGGTTCAAAGGAAAGCGTTTTGGTAACGTGGGCGTGCACGCAAACCAACCATTGGTTCTGCTTGCATACGAAGGGGCAAAGGGACAAGAGCTAATAGAATTATCAGCAAAAATCCGACAAACCGTAAGGGAGCAATTTGGTGTAGAAATAGAGCCGGAGGTTAATATCTGTTAGAGTTTGCGTTTAACCTCTACAATTGTATAAGCCTCAATAATATCTCCTGTTCTAATGTCGTTATAGCCGTCCACGTTCAGACCGCAATCATATCCGGCTGCAACCTCCTTAACGTCATCTTTAAAACGTTTTAAAGAGCCGAGAAGACCTGTATAGATAACTATACCGTCACGAATCACACGAACTTTTGCGTTTCTTACAAGCTTACCTTCCTTTACCATACAACCGGCAATAGTGCCGACTTTGGAAATTTTGAAACTCTCCCGTACCTCTGCAGTTGCTGTTATCTCTTCCTTCTCTTCCGGAGCGAGCATACCCTCGATACCACTCCTGACTTCGTTAATAGCATCGTAAATAACAGAGTAAAGACGAATTTCAATCTCTTCCTTCTCTGCCAATTTACGAGCATTTGAAGAAGGCCTTACCTGGAATCCGATGATAATGGCGTTTGAGGCTGCTGCCAGAAGCACATCACTTTCAGAAATGGCACCCACAGCCTTGTGGATAACATTAACATGAATTTCCTCTGTAGAGAGTTTTATAAGTGAGTCTGAAAGAGCTTCTATCGAACCGTCAACATCTCCTTTAACAATTACATTCAGCTCTTGGAAGTTGCCTATTGCAATACGACGACCGATTTCTTCCAAAGTAATATGCTTTTGAGTTTTAAGGCCCTGAATACGGATCAGTTGCTCACGTTTGTTTGCAAGGTCGCGAGCCTCTTTTTCATCTTCCATTACATTGAAAATTTCACCCGCTGCAGGAGCACCGTTAAGGCCCAGAATGGATACAGGAGTCGATGGACCGGCCTCAGTAATCTTTTGTCCCCTTTCATTGAACATAGCTTTAACTTTACCGGTGTGGCTCCCACATAAGATAATATCACCCCCCTTCATAGTACCGGACTGAATCAGAATAGTGGCCAGATAACCCCTTCCTTTATCCAGCGAGGACTCAATTATTGTTCCATGTGCCCTTTTATTGGGATTGGCTTTTAGATTGAGAATCTCTGCCTCCAAAAGTATTTTTTCCAATAACTTGTCTACATTCGCGCCCTTCTTGGCAGAGATTTCCTGACACTGATATTTGCCACCCCAATCCTCAACCAACAAATTCATATTTGCAAGTTGCTCACGAATTCTTTCTGCATTTGCTCCTGGTTTATCCATCTTATTGATAGCAAAAATCATAGGAACCCCGGCAGCTTGAGCATGGTTGATAGCCTCTTTTGTTTGAGGCATTACAGCATCATCTGCGGCAATTATTATAATAGCAAGATCTGTAACCTTTGCACCACGCGCCCGCATAGCGGTAAAGGCTTCGTGACCAGGTGTATCCAAAAATGTGATTTTCTCACCGCTTGGAAGCTGAACATTGTATGCACCTATATGCTGGGTGATACCTCCTGCCTCACCGGCAATCACATTGGCTTTACGTATATAGTCCAACAGAGATGTTTTACCATGGTCTACGTGACCCATTACGGTAACAATAGGAGGACGCGGAAGAAGATCCTCAACTGTGTCAACTTCTTCATGTATTGCATCCTGGATATCTGCAGTAACAAACTCCACAGTGTATCCAAACTCTTCGGCAACAAGAACCATTGCCTCTGCATCCAGCCTCTGATTGATTGACACCATAAGGCCTAAGTTCATACAGGCTTCAATAACTTTTGTAACCGAAACATCCATCATAACCGAAAGATCGTTTACCGTCACAAATTCGGTAACCTTTAAGATGTTGCTTGTCATCTCCTGCATCTCTTGCTCCTCTATCATCTTTTGGCTGGCGAGATCTCTCTTGTCGCGACGATATTTTGAACCCTTTGTCTTACCCTTGCCCTCAACCATCTTTGCATAGGTCTCTTTGATCTGCTTTTGAACAGCATCTTCGTCCACCTCATTTCTTACAGGTTTGAACCTCTCTCTCAAACTTTTAGGATTGCCTGGCTTATTTACTACAGGACTTGGTCTGTTTTGGTTGACCCCTCTGTTTTGATTATTGTTACGATTCTGATTAGGATCTCCGCGACCCTCTTTAGTAACATCAATCTTTTCTTTGTTATTTTTATGAATTCTCTCTCTCTTTACTTTGTTACCCGAAAGTGCATTACCCGGTTTCTGTTCCGGTTTCTTCTTGTCGAATTGTGAAAGATCCATGGTACCGTTGATTTTTGGACCACTGAGTTTCTCAAATTTTGTCTCGATGTGTTCAATTTGTTCAGGTTGCGGGAGGGCAACCTTTTTATGAATCTCTTTTGGTTTTGTAATCTCTTTTATTTTTGGTTTTTCAACAGGTTTTGGTTTTTCAACAGGTTTTGGTTTTTCAACAGATTTTGGTGGTTCAATAGGTTTTGGTGGTTCAACAGGTTTTGGTGGCTCGACAGGCTTTGGTGGTTCAACAGGCTTTGGTGGTTCAACAGGCTTATTGTGCCTGTCCAGGTCAATTTTTCCAATGATTTTGGGAGTTGGAGATTCTACGACAGTAGTTTTAATAAAAACCTCTTTGACAGGAACGTCATCATCATCTTCGTCTTCGTCAAATTTTGAAGCATCCGCCTTATCGGTGATATCCTTTACTTTTATAGCAATTTTTTTTGATTGCTCTTTTATCAGTTGCTCTTTGCCAAATTCTTTCTGGATAAGCGCATAGATTTCCGGAGTAAGTTTAGTTGCCGGAGAGGCTTCAATCTCAATTTTTTTGTTTTTAAGAAAATCAATAAGAGTCCCCATACCTATATTGAATTCCTTTAACACTCTGTTAATTCTGATGTTTTCGTTTGCTGTCATATATTTGCTCCCAATTTATACTATTCGAATTCTGATCGCAGAATCTTCTGTGTCTCTAATACAGTCTCCTCTTCCAAATCTGCTCTTCTCACAATTTCAGAAACCGGCAGCGCAAGTACGCTTTTTGCAGTATCACAACCGATTGATTTTAGGGCTTTAATAACCCAATCTTCAATTTCGTCACCAAATTCACTTAGAAGTACATCCTCTTCGTCCTCTTCAATATCTCTAAAGACATCAATCTCCATTCCTATGAGCATTCCGGCAAGCTTAATGTTGCTACCGCCTTTACCGATGGCAAGAGAGACATCATTGGGTTTAAGATAGACACCCACTCGTTTCTCCGCTTCGTTTATCTTAATTGCAGAAACTTTGGCAGGACTTAAAGCTCTCTGGATAAGAAGCTGCATATTTGAAGTCCAGTTAATTATATCTATGTTCTCATTCTTGAGTTCTCTTACTATTCCATGAATTCTGGACCCCTTTACACCCACGCAAGCACCAACAGGGTCTATCCTCTCATCATAAGACTCAACAGCCACTTTCGCTCTCTCACCCGGTATGCGGACAATTTTCTTTATTGTAATAAGTCCATCAAAAATCTCCGGAACCTCCTGCTCAAATAGTCTTTCCAAAAAGACAGCCGCTGTTCTGGAAAGTATAATAACCGGATTGTTGTTTTTCATATCCACTCTGGATACAACGGCCCGTACAGAGTCGCCCTTTCTAAAGAAATCGGATGGAATCTGTTCTGTTTTAGGGAGTAACAATTCGTTCCCATCTTCGTCCATAACCAGAACCTCTTTCTTCCAAACCTGATAAACCTCACCCACAATAATTTCACCAATTCTGTCTTTGTAATTGTTATAAAGATTTGCTTTCTCTATATCCATAATTCTTCCTGAAAGATTCTGGCGCAGGTTTAAAATTCCCCTTCTTCCAAAGCTGGCAAGTTTTACCTCCTCTGTAAATTGCTCCCCAATCTCATACGAGTTATCTATTTTAGACACCTCCTCGAGCGAGATTTGGGTGCTAGGGTCTTCCACAACCTCTACAACTTCGCGGTTCCTCCATATTTCAAAGTCTCCTTTGTCTATGTTTATAATAATGTCGAAGTTGTCTGCCGTTCCGTACATTTTAACGAGTTGGTTGCGGAATATATCCTCCAAAACGCTCATCATAGTAGGGCGGTCAATGTTTTTTAGTTCCTTAAATTCAGCAAATGTGCTAATTAAATTTAACCCTTCCATATAGGTAAATTGCTTTAAATATTATCTAAAATTAATAAATGGCTTTGTTGATTTTATTTCACTCAAGCTATAACAGATTCGTATCTCTACTCTCTCCCGTTTTTTCTTTCCCTCCACCTTTTCCAACTTGGCATAGCTCAGTTCAATTTTATCTTCCTGGGCATCAGATAATGTTCCAATCTGCTTTGTCCCGTTCTTTAATACTATCTCTACCTCTTTTCCCAAAAATTTGAGATATTGCTTGAAGACCTTAAAGGGTTGATCCAATCCTGCAGATGAAACTGTTAATGAGAAATCCTCTACCTCCCTGTTTAATCCTTCTTCTATTATTTTGCTGATAGCTACGCAATTATTGATATCAACAGTCTCTGTTGATTCAATTGTTATTTCAATATCGTTTTCTGAACTGATTGTGATATCAACCAAAAAAAGAGAATTGCTTTGCAGGTAATTATCAATAAGATTTTCTATCGTCCCGCTCTGTATCATTGTAGTTATTTATAAAATAAGGGGACTCCCGTCCCCTTAAATCTTTTGCCCTAAACCGCTGCAAATATAGTTATTTTATTATTTATATCAAAATATTTTAATATTTTATAACTTTACATTATGATTACTACTTATAAAATAATCAACGATCCGGTTCATGGATTTGTAAACATCCCTTCTGGGTTAATTCTTGAGATTGTTGAACACCCATATTTTCAGAGACTCAGAGATATAAAGCAGTTAGGTCTTACAAATTTGGTCTATCCCGGGGCTACTCACTCAAGATTGTTGCATGCTTTGGGAGCTATGCACTTGATGAAGGATGCCATTATGAACCTGCAGTCCAAAGGAGTAGATATTTCCAAAACAGAAGAGGATGCCTCTATGGCAGCTATCCTGCTCCATGATGTAGGACACGGACCGTTCAGCCATGCACTTGAAAACAATATAATCCAAGGGATCTCTCATGAAGAGATATCTTTGGCACTAATGAGAGCCATCAATGTTGAGAAAGGTGGCAGGTTGAATACTGCAATAGAAATTTTTGAAGACAAATACTCAAAACATTTTCTACATCAACTGGTTTCCAGTCAATTAGATGTAGACAGATTGGATTACCTTAAGAGGGACAGTTTCTTCTCAGGAGTTGCAGAAGGGATGATCGGGTTGGAGAGAATAATAAAAATGCTGCACGTTCACAATAACTCCTTAGTAGTTGAACAAAAAGGGATCTATTCAATTGAAAAATTTTTAATTTCGAGAAGGTTAATGTATTGGCAGGTTTATCTTCACAAAACTGTTATTGCTGCGGAACAACTTCTGATTCAGATACTAAGACGGGCAAGATTATTATCTAAAGGCTCTACCGTTTTGCCGGGTTCCCCAGCTATAAGCTTCTTTTTAAAAAACAGTTTTTCTCCCGAGGAGTTTAACAGAAAGGATGTATTGGATAAGTTTACCCTTTTGGATGATACCGATATAATGTCTGCAATAAAGCAATGGCAGTTCTCGGAAGATAAAATACTTTCTGTTTTGTGCAAAATGCTTACTGCAAGAAAGCTCCCTAAGATTGTAATATCCGCTACCCCTTTTGAAAAGAGTGATATTGAAAAGGCAAGAGAGATTATTATTAAAAGCAACCGGATAGATATTAAAGATGTGGATTATTTTGTTCAGACAGGAGAGGTGATAAACAGCGGGTATGATACTCACGAGGAGAATATAAAGATCCTCTCAAAAGACGGAAGTGTTCAAAATGTATATGACATATCTGATATGTTATCGGCCAAGGCCTTTTCTCAAATCACAAAAAAATATTTCCTTTGCACTGCAAAAATTTAATATTGATATATGGAAATTAAAGCACAAACAATAGCGGATCTATTAAATGGAGAGATTGTAGGAGATCCCGAAACTAAGGTGAGTTCAATAGCGAAAATTGAACAAGGGAAAAAAGGATCCATCTGTTTTTTATCCAATCCACAGTATGAGAAGTATCTATACAATACAAAAGCAACGATAATTTTAATAAACAAAGATTTTGTACCATCTTCAAAAATCCCTGCCCCATGTATTATAAAGGTCGACAATGCATACCAGGCGATACCATCATTATTGGACCTGTTTAATACCATCAAAGCTAAAAACAAGAGAGGAAGAGGCTTTTTTACAAAAATTTCGTGGTCTGCAAAAATTGGAAAGGATGCCTATGTGGGATCTCATTCATATGTTGGTAAGCATGCTGTTATCGGCAAAGGTTCACAAGTATATCCACATTCATATGTTGGTGATTATGTCACAATTGGCGAGAACACAATTATATATCCCGGTGTTAAGATCTATGCTGCATGTAAGATTGGATCCAACTGTATTATTCATGCAAATGTAGTAATCGGTGCAGATGGGTTTGGTTTTGCATCAACTCCGGACGGTGTCTACAAAAAAGTTCCGCAGATTGGAAATGTTGTGATTGAAGATGACTGCGAAATTGGTGCAAACACTACCATCGACAGGGCTACAATGGGTTCGACGCTAATTAGAAAAGGTGTAAAACTGGACAACCTGATTCAAATAGCCCACAACGTTGAGGTGGGTGAAAATACAGTTATGGCAGCACAAGTAGGGGTAGCCGGTTCTTCAAAAATTGGTAAGAATTGTTCGATAGGAGGTCAGGTTGGGATTGCAGATCATGTGACTATTGCAGACAACACTACAATTATCTCTCAGGCGGGAGTTATGAGTAGTGTCAAAGAGGAGGGAAAAGTAATAGCGGGAAGTCCGGCATTTGATTACAAAGACTTTATTAAGGCATACGCCATCTTCCGGAAGTTACACAAACAGAAGTAGCAACAATGCAGATTAAGCAAAAAACTATAAAGAAATCACTTAAATTTTCCGGACGAGGACTTCATACCGGACAGCAAGTAACAATGGAACTGCTCCCGGCTCCGGAAAATCACGGGATTAAGTTTCAAAGAACAGATTTGGAAGGGGAACCGCTTATTGCTGCCTTGGCAGATTATGTCTCTACTACACAAAGAGGAACCACTTTACAAAACGGAGAGGTCACTATCGCTACAATAGAACATATACTTTCTGCACTTTACGGGTTAGGTGTGGATAATGCTTTGATCAGACTTGATGGCCCGGAGGTACCGATTTTGGATGGAAGTTCAAGACAATATGCAGAAGAGATCATAAAGGGTGGATTTATAGAGCAGGGTACAGAGAAAAAGTATTTTACCCCCAAAAAAAAGATTTATTCCAAAGATGAAGAGAGTGGTGCAGAGATTACAGTTCTGCCAGATGAGGAGTTCTCTGTTGACCTTATGATAGATTTCAATTCTAAGGTTCTGGGTAACCAATATGCCAAATTTGATGCTAATATGGATTATGCTCACGATATTGCCCCTTCCAGAACCTTCGTATTTCTTGATGATGTTTTACCACTTATGAAAAATAATCTCATCAAAGGAGGAGATCTTAAGAATGCAATTGTGATTGTTGAGAAGCAGATATCACAGGAAGATCTTGATAAAATTTCCGAGCAGTTCAAGATTCCTGATGCAAGGAGTATCGAGACCGGTTATCTCAATAACATTGAACTGAGGTACCCGAATGAGTGTGCCAGACATAAACTTCTGGATGTAATCGGCGATTTTTCACTAGTAGGTTTCCCAATAAAAGCAAAAATTATTGCAAATAGACCCGGACATAAAATTAACACAACAGTAGCAAAAATTATGAGAAATGAAGCTCTTAAAAGTTTTGAGAATGAAATTCCAAAATTTGATCCAAACAAAGAACCCGTAATTGATATTAATGGAATTAAAAAATTATTACCTCACCGACCTCCCTTTTTAATGGTTGACAGAATTATCGATATCTCGCCGGATATGATAGTTGGAATAAAGAACATTGGGGTTAATGAAGGGTTTTTTATCGGACATTTTCCCGATGAACCTGTTATGCCGGGAGTATTGATTGTGGAGGCAATGGCTCAAGTGGGCGGTATACTGGTGATGTATGGGTTGGATGAACCTGAGAAATACTCTACATACTTTGCGAAAATTGATAAAGTTAAGTTCAAACGCAAAGTTATTCCGGGGGATGTACTAGTAATAAAAATTGTTTATACAGCCCCACTAAGAAGGTCTATAGTATGTATGAGAGGAGAGGCGTATGTTGGCGACAAACTGGCCTGTGAAGGCGAAATGGTTGCTCAGGTAATTAAAAATAAATAGAGTTTATAATACATATCAGTTATGGAATATATACATGTTCACCCGGGTGCAAAAATAGGTGCAGATGTGAAGATCGATCAATTTTCATACATTGCGGAAAATGTTGAGATAGGTGAGGGTACATGGATTGGACCTCATGTAACAATTCTGGACTATGTAAAAATAGGCAAGAATTGTAAAATATCTTCCGGAGCAGTTTTGGGGGGAGAACCACAAGATTTCAAGTTCGCCGGTGAGGTCACTTATGTTGAGATTGGAGATAACACTACCATAAGAGAGTTTGTCACAGTCAATAGGGGAACAGTGGAAGGCAGAGGAAAAACAGTAGTAGGCGATAACTGCATGTTAATGTCGTATTCACACATTGCCCATGACTGTATAGTTGGGAACAATGCAATTCTTGTAAGTTTCGTTGCACTCGGAGGCTTTACAGAGGTAGGTGAATATGCAAACATTGGCGGACATACCGGAGTGCACCAGTTTTCCAAGATAGGAGCATACTCAATGATTGGCGGTGCCTCTATTATCTTCAAGGATATTCCCCCATATTCTCTCGTTGGCAACAGACCCAGCGCATTTTTTAATTTGAATCTTGTAGGCCTTAGAAGAAATGGTTTCACAAGGGAACAGATTGATAGAATAAGTGAGATATACAGGGTTATCTACAGGAGCGGACTGAATATCTCAGATGCTTGCAAAAAAGTTGAAGAGGAGTTTGAGGAAAGCCCGGAGAAGAGAACAATTCTGGATTTTATTAAATCCTCAAAAAGAGGCATTGTAAAGAGAGTCTCAAGTTCTCATTCCGATGAGTAGCAGTTCGAATTGCAGCTATCTGTCATCTGCCTATTTACCTCCGATAGACTATGTAAGAGTAGTTTCGCAATCTGAAAACACGTTTATTGAGAGTTGCGAAAATTATCAGAAGCAATCATATAGAAGCCGTTGTCATATTTATAGTGCCAACGGCCTTCTTCCTTTAATAATTCCGGTTTTAAGAAATGATAATCACTCAGTTAAGATATCCGAAATAAAGATTGACTATTCTAAGGAGTGGCAGAAACAGCATTGGCGAGCGATAGTCTCTGCCTACAAATCATCACCCTTCTTTGATTACTATCAGGACGACATTATCCCATTTTACCAGGAAAAAGAGAACTCCCTTTTTGATTTTAATTATAAGTTGTTGAAAACTTTACTAGATCTCATTGGTGTAGATTATCTCCTTGATATAACAAAAAGCTTTAATCAGGATTACAAGGAATGTGATTACAGAGAACTTATACACCCAAAGCGACCATCCGTTTTTAATACTAATGAAAATGGGCGATACCGGCAGGTATTCACCCATAAACATGGATTTATTCCAAATCTGTCTATTATCGATCTTCTCTTTAACGAAGGTCCAAATGCTATATCTTTTCTTTAGAATCTGAACCCGATACTCATTAAGAGCTTCAAGCCGGAATTGTCAGACGACCCCACCGGAGCTAATTGACCGGGTATATCATCGTAAAGAGAGAAACCCTCACTCTGTTTAATCCTGTATTGAATCCCGAGATCTGCGAAAAGCCCCCCTTTAGATCTAATGCCTGCACCAATTGATACAAATTGTGTATCAAACCCTAAATTCTGTTCCGGATTTTGATAGAATGCGTAACCAGCCCTTAAAGCAAAACTTGAAACAGGTCTAACCTCAATACCAAAACGCAAGTTGTTTGCAAAACCGAATTCATCTGAAATTTTGCTGTTTTCTGCATCAAAGTTGGCTCCGTTTGACTCATTCTCACTCATCCTTACAGACGAATAATTTACTCCTTCATAGTCTGCACTTATTGCACCGTAATTCCCGAATACATAAGAGACACCTAAATTCAGACGCATCGGAGAGACAACGATATAGTCATACTGACCCGTCGGAGAGAGGATAGATTGGCTGTAGCCGTCGCTGAACTTGGAATTTATGCTTTCATCCCACTCATCTGTAAGTGTCATATAGGTAGGAGTGGCAATAGAGGCACCAAATCTGAGACCCTTTACAGGCGTGTAGATCACGCCGATTTTTGCATTAATACCGGCTCCGGCTGTATTTTGTCTGTAGGTATGGGAAAAACTTTTGAATCCGATATCGAATTGAGAAGGGGTCACAGCAGTTTCTGAATATTTTTGAAAATCTGAATATTGGAGTGTTTGTATTCCCAGACTTGCACCAAAGTATAACTTATTAGAAAAATTACCCGCTAAGTTTAAAACAAATTCAGATAGTCCACCAGTGGTTTCTCTTGAATAATCCTGATCAAGATCACCCCCAACAACTATTGAGTTACCGGAAATATTCTCTGTTGCAGCAATATAATCCTTGTCTGAATCGGGTAAAAGATCGAGCAAGTTTGAATTCCATGCCAAGATCGCTCTCCAGGAGGCGCCGCTGAAGTTATATGGATATGTGTCACCATCATTTTGAATATCCAACTCAGTAGATTTTATGCCACTCACTTCACTCGCCACACTAGACAGCCAACTCGATTCCGATGTTCTCCCACTTGCTGCAAATCTGCTGTTGAAGTTGTTTAATTTGTTAATTGCAAAAGAGAAGTTAATGTTTAAAAGTTTGCTACTCCTCTTGGAGGTGTTAAATGAACTCACATAACCGAGAGATGATACCCCGAACTTTGCAAAAGACTCTTTGGAACTGTTTCCAAGATATACAGATTCATTGTTAGAACCAACAATCGATGGTGTAAATAGAAATTCAGAATATCTGTATACTGCAGAACTTGCGGGATTTATGCTGAGAACTCCAAGATCGCCACCAAGTGAAGTGAATGCGTTACCCATTGCAATACTCCTGGCGCTTCCCTCATAGAACTGTTGAGAATACTTAAGAGCATCGTATCTGTTTTGCGCCGAGATTGCTGTTGTCAGCAAAATTGACGATATTATTAAAATTGATTTTTTCATGATTATTTATCTTCGATAAGTTGACCCGCTGCCTGAACTGCTTCTATCACTGCTGCCGCTACCACTACTGCTATTGGTATTGCCGGAAGTAGTACTTCTGGTAACAGGTGGAGCGTAATTCTGAGTCCTGGTTGTATTGCTTCTTTCGTAAGAAGTACTTCTGGTGTTACTGTTAGCAGTTGAAGACTGAGTGCTTTTGCGATAAACCGGAGTTTCGGTTCTGGTAGTTGGATTACCTCTTTGATAGGTGGTTCCTCGATTTGTATTAAAATTAGTATTAGAGTTGCTTCTTACAACATCTGTATTGTGTACTGTCCCCGAACTTCCTGTAGCAGGATCTCTCCTGTATATATTTTGTGTTCTGGTTGGGGTACTGCTTTCCGAACGGGTGGTATTTAACCTTTCACCACGGATCTGTTCTACAATGGCCTCTTTTCTCAGATAGCTCCCGCCTGACCTTGCTCCTTCTCTTCCGCCATAATTGCTGGCGTCCTTTTCTATTCTTCTCCCGTAGTAGTTGTCTCTCGAATCGGTTTGATAATATCCATAGTACCCGCCGTAATACCCGTAAT